>Ga0207702_10002683_pt1 | contig 16707 bp, 18 predicted proteins | sample KBSCornC62_FD_184302 | JGI IMG/M metagenome (GOLD analysis project Ga0207702, IMG submission 184302) | Corn rhizosphere microbial communities from Kellogg Biological Station, Michigan, USA - KBS Corn C6-2 (SPAdes) (version 2) | ecosystem: Host-associated > Plants > Roots > Rhizosphere > Soil ...
GCGATGGAGCCGGCCGAACCCGCCTACAGCGACATCCTCACGCCGTACATCCAGGCGGGCCACGATTTCAGCGTACGGGAGCCGGAACAGGCCGAGGCGTTCTCGCGCTACAGCGATGGCGCCTACATCGGCCTGCAGACGTACTGGACGTCGCCCGCACGGGTCAACGACGCGGTGACGGATGCCGTACTGCGCGCCAAGCACGAGTTGCAGCAGGCGATGGTCGGCGACGGCGAACGCATCGGCTGGGAGCGCTGGAACCGGCAGTTCCTCGCCGTCATCCTGCAGGCGGCGAAAGAGAACCCGGGCAAGCGCATCGTGGTACTCGTGGGGGCCGAACATGGCTATTGGCTGCGCGGGCACCTGGCCCAGGCGACCGGCGTGCAGTTACTCGATACGGCAGAGTTGCTGCGGGCACCGGCCGCGAAACCGGTACAGCACGCCGGCCGGGCCGACGTGCCAATGACCTGATGGCGATGACCTGCTGAAAAACCACCATGGGGCCCTTGCATGAACCTTCGGATGACATCCCTTGCGGCGCTGGGCGCCGCCGCACTCGTCGTGCTGGTCGGCGGCAACGTGCAGGCGAAAGTCACCTACAGCGCACCCCAGCGTGAAGCGCTCGGCGCGGTGGACGCGTTGTTCGCGGCGATGGCGAAAAACATGACGTGGACGCCTCGCGCCGGCTGATCCTGCCTGGTGCCAGTTTCGTGGTGGTGCTGCCCGATGGCACGGTGAAGATCGAGCCCGACACCGGCTACCTGGAGACGCTGGGCAAGCACAAGGAAGTATTCCGCGAGCGCATCTGGGACGCGCAGGTGATGGTGCAGGGCAACCTCGCCCAGGTATGGGCGCCATACGATTTCCACCTCGACGGCAAACTGTCCCATTGCGGCATCGACAGCTTCAGCCTGGTGCGCAATGCCGATGGCTGGCGTGTGGTCGGCGTCAGCTACACCGTGCAGAAGGTGGGTTGCGCGCCAAGCCCGTTGGGCAGCGTGGAGTAGCGGATATCCCACGCGGGAGCTTTGCCCGGCCGGCACTCTTGCCCGTTGCCTTTGACAAGGCTGGCCGATCGCGTTACCTGTGACCGCTTCTGCAAGCCGGGTGCCGCATCGAGCCGTGCACTCGGGTGGACCTGGACTGACAAGGCTGGACATGCGCCGAGTGTTGCTGATTGCGTGCGGGGGAACGATTGCCGGTCACGCCGACGAGGCTGGCCGTTTTCGTCCGACGGGCCGCGCCGCCGAACTGCTGGCGGGGGTGACGTTGCCGGCGGGCATCGAAGTCAGCGCGATCGACGCGCTCACTGTGCCGAGCCGCGCGATGTCGCTGGCTGACGTGTTGCAACTGGTGGAGTGTGTCGAGACGCTCGCGGCCGGCGCGCAGCCGCCGGACGGCGTGGTGATCAGCCAGGGCACCGACACGCTGGAGGAAACCGCCTATCTGTTCGCGCTGATGTGCGGCGCGCGGTTGCCGGTGGTGCTGACCGGTGCGATGCGTCCGGGCGTGGTCGCCGGCTCGGATGGCCCGGCCAATCTCGCTGCGGCGATCACGGTGGCTGCGCAGGCCGCCGCGGCCGCGTTGGGGCCGTTGCTGGTATTCGGTGACGAGATCCACGCGGCGCGCTGGGTGACCAAGGTGCACACCAGCCGCCCCGCGGCATTCGCCAGTCCCGGTGCCGGCCCGGTAGGCATCGTCGGCGAGGGACGCGTGCGTCTGTGGGGTGCGCCGGCGGGGCCGATACTGGGACGGCCGCGTGAACTGTCGCATCGGGTCGAGTTGCTGACCATGGCCAGCGGCGACGATGGCCGCCTCGCCGAGGCGGCGGGCCGTTACGCCGATGGTCTGGTGATCGCCGGCATGGGCGGTGGCCATGTGCCGCCGGAGGCGGCGAAGGTGCTGGGGGTGCTGGCCCGGCGCATGCCGGTGGTGCTCGCCAGCCGCTGCGCGGCCGGGCCGGTGCTGACCTCCACCTATCGCGGCGAGGGCGCGGAGAGCGACCTGATCGCGCAGGGCCTGTTGCCGGTGGGCAACCTGCAGCCGCTCAAGGCGCGTTTGCGCCTGATCGTTGGTCTGGGACTCGGGCTGGCGCCTGCAGCGATCTTTCCGGTCGACTGAGGCGTCGGGTTCGTTCGGAGATTTTCGTCGCGCGCCCGGGCACTCAATCCAGCGGCGCGGTCATCACCAGCTGGTCGACCTGGTAGCCGCGCTGGCGCGAGTGTTCCTTGAGGGTCTGGAACAGCGCGCGATCCATCGTGGGGCGGCGCGAGAGTATCCACAGGTGCTTGCGCCCGGGGCTGCCGATCACGGCCCACTGGTAGTCGGCGTCCACCTCGATCACCCAGTAGTCGGCCCAGGCCATCGGCAGCCAGGTCAGCCAGGCGGGCACGAAGCGCACCTCCAGTGCCGCGGGCTGGTTGTCCTTCATCCGCGCCACTCCGTCGACGGACATCCGGCCCTTGCTGGTGCGGCAGGCGTTGTGGATGTGGACGGTGCCGTCAGGATTCGGCGTGTAGGTGGCGATGACGGCATCCAGGCATTTGCGCTCGAAGTACATCGGCAGGCGCGCGATCTCGTGCCACTGGCCGGCGTAGCGATGGATGTCGAGCGACGGCACGGGTTGATTCGGCAAGGTGGCGGCCGCAGCGGGCCAGGTGATGGCCATGGCCGCCATGATCAGCAGCCGGCGGAACGTGTGCATGGTCTGGCTCCGTGGGTTGTGCATGGCGCGGACAGGACGAAGGATCGTGGAACCATAGCGCGCGGTCTAGCGGTAGCGCGCCTCCTGCAGGTCGATCTCCCGCACCAGCCGGCGTGACACCTCATCGGAGACGTGGTGGTGGCGCGCCAGCTCGAAGATCGCCTCGCGCTGGCCCTGCAGGGCGGCCAGGCGCAGTTCGCGTTCGGCCACGTCGGCCTTGCGCAGGTGTCGCGCCTCGTCCTCGCTGGAGGCGTCCCCGTCCAGCCAGTGCTGGTACAGCGCGATCACCCGGGTGGCCGCGCTGGTGTAGACGTCGACGTCGCTGGCCGGGGCTTTTTCCAGCAGCTCGTGCTGGGTCTTCTCGACGGCGGCGATCGCCGCCGTCGCGGCAGCCCGGCGGGCCAGGTTTTCTTCCCGCTGGACAGCCGGTTCCGGCGGCAATTCCAGGCCTTTCAGCAGCGGCGGCAGGCCGATGCTGGCGACCAGCAGCGAGAGCAGGATCACCGCGGTGGCCAGGAAGATCGTCAGCTCGCGCGCGGGGAAGGGCGTGCCGTCGGGCAGCAGCAGCGGCAGCGTCATCACGCCGGCCAGGGTGATCGCGCCGCGCACGCCGGCCAGCGAGGTGGCCAGCAGCAGGCGCCAGTGCGGCCGGCGCACCGGATGGCCGCGGTGGTGCGCCTTGAGCACGTTCAGCCGCAGCGAGATCCAGACCCAGGCGAGGCGCAGCAGCGCCAGTCCGGCGTTGATCGCCAGCGCGTACACCAGCAGCCACCACGGGTTGCGATGGCCGCTCTGCGCCACCGACTCCATCGCGCCCTGCAGGCTGGCGGGCAGTTGCTCTCCCAGCAACACGAACATGATGCCGTTCAAGGTGAACTGCACGGTGTTCCACACCGCTGTGCGCTGCACGCGCGTGGTCGCCAGCAGGCGGCCGCTGAGTTCGACGTAGCTCATGGTGATACCGGCGGCAACCGCGGCGAGGATGCCGGAGGCATGCACCTGCTCGGCCAGCAGGTAGGCGCCGAACGGGATCAGCAGGCTGATCAGGATCGGCGAGCCGGCCTCCTGGCCGAAGTGCCGCGACAGCCAGCGCTGCGCGAAGCTCACCGCCAGGGTGAACAGCACACCGACGCCGAGCCCGGCCAGCGCCACCCACAGGAAGGTCAGCGATGCCGACAGCAGCGAGAAGCCGCCGGTCACCGCTGCGGCCACCGCGAAGCGGAAGCAGACGAGGCCGGTGGCGTCGTTGAGCAGCGACTCGCCTTCGAGGATGTGCATCAGCCGTTTCGGGATCGGCACGCGCGCGGTGATCGACGACACCGCCACCGGATCGGTCGGCGACACGATCGCGGCCAGCGCGAATGCCACCGCCATCGGCATTGCCGGGATCAGCCAGTGGATCAGGAAGCCGGCGCCGATCACGGTGGCCACCACCAGGCCCAGCGCCAGCGCCAGGATCGCGCCCCGGTCGCGCATCAACCCGTCCTTGGGAATGCGCCAGCCGTCGAGGAACAGCAGCGGCGGCAGGAACAGCAGGAAGAAGATCTGCGGGTCCAGCGCCACGCCGTGCTTGAACACGCCGGCGATCACCGCGCCCAGCCCGATCTGCACCAGCGGCAGCGGCAGCGAGAACGGCAGCATGCGCACCAGGTAACCGCTGCCGACCACGGCCAGCAGCATGGCCAACGCGACTTCGATCGAGTTCATGCATGGTCCAGCGACGAGGTTTTGACCTTACCAAGACCACGGCCACGTCGTCGAGAGAAAGTCACGGCAGGAATGTGGCGTCGGGCTGGCTGCAGCGGCGCGGATGGGCATACCATCGGCGCTCCCCGCCGTCATCCCCCAGGAGTTCGCGTGCAGCCGATCATTGCCGTCAGTCAACTCAGCAAGATGTATGCCTCCGGATTCCAAGCGCTGAAGCAGATCGATCTGGAGATCCGCCGAGGCGAGATCTTCGCCCTGCTGGGCCCCAACGGCGCCGGCAAGACCACCCTGATCAGCATCATCTGCGGCATCGTCAATCCCAGCGAGGGCACGGTGCTGGCTGACGGCCACGACGTGGTGCGCGACTACCGCGCGGCACGCGCGAAGATCGGCCTGGTGCCGCAGGAACTGACCACCGACGCGTTCGAGACGGTATGGAACACGGTCAGTTTCAGCCGTGGGCTGTTCGGCAAGGCGGCGAACGCGGCACATATCGAGAAGGTGCTGAAGGACCTCTCGTTGTGGAGCAAGAAGGACAGCCGGCTGATGACCCTGTCCGGCGGCATGAAGCGGCGCGTGATGATCGCCAAGGCGCTGTCGCACGAGCCGCAGATCCTGTTCCTGGACGAGCCGAGCGCCGGCGTCGACGTGGAGCTGCGTCGCGACATGTGGGCGATGGTGCGCGCGCTGCGCGCCACCGGCGTCACCATCATCCTGACCACTCATTACATCGAGGAGGCCGAGGAGATGGCCGACCGGATCGGGGTGATCCACAAGGGGGAATTGATCCTGGTCGAGGACAAGGCCGAGTTGATGAACAAGCTCGGCCGCAAGCAGTTGACCCTGCATCTGCAGGATCCGCTGGAAACCATCCCCGCGGCGCTGGCCGATTACCCGCTGGAACTGTCGGCCGATCGGCGGCAGCTGGTCTACACCTTCGATGCGCAGGGCGAGCACACCGGCATCGACATGCTGCTGCGCCGGCTCGGCGAGGCGGGCATCGACTTCAAGGACCTCAAGACCAGCCAGAGTTCGCTGGAAGACATCTTCGTCAGCCTGGTGAGGGAGCGCGCATGAATATTTACGCGATTCGCGCGATCTATCTGTTCGAGATGGCGCGCACCTGGCGCACCCTGCTGCAGAGCATCGTTTCGCCGGTGATTTCCACGTCGCTGTACTTCGTGGTGTTCGGCGCGGCGATCGGTTCGCACATGAAGGGGATCGACGGGGTCAGCTACGGCGCCTTCATCGTGCCGGGGCTGATCATGCTGTCGCTGCTGACGCAGAGCATCTCCAATGCCTCGTTCGGCATCTATTTCCCGAAGTTCGTGGGTACGATCTACGAGATCCTGTCGGCGCCGGTGTCGCCGTTCGAGATCGTCGCCGGCTATGTGGGCGCTGCGGCGAGCAAGTCGATTATCCTGGGCCTGATCATCTTGGTCACCGCGCGGCTGTTCGTGCCGTTCCAGATCGAGCATCCGCTGTGGATGCTGACGTTCCTGCTGCTCACCGCGGCGACCTTCAGCCTGTTCGGTTTCATCATCGGCATCTGGGCGGACAACTTCGAGAAGCTGCAGCTGGTGCCGCTGCTGGTGGTGACGCCGCTGACCTTCCTCGGCGGAAGTTTCTATTCGATCCACATGCTGCCGCCGTTCTGGCAGAAGGTCACCCTGTTCAACCCGGTGGTCTACCTGATCAGCGGCTTTCGCTGGAGTTTCTACGGCGTGTCCGACGTCAGCCTGGGCGTCAGCGTGGGCATGACCCTGGTGTTTCTCGCGGTCTGCCTCGTTGCAGTGTGGTGGATTTTCCGCAGCGGTTACCGGCTGAAAGCCTGAGCGGGTTGTCAGGTCAGCGCGGTATGCGCGCGGAACGGCAGCGGCGTGGCGCCGGTGCGCGCGACCGCGGGCTCGGCCACGCCGAGCTTGTCCTTGCTGGCGTCGATCACCACCAGGATGCGACCGGCGGCGATCTCGTCCTTGAACTTACGGCTGACCACGTCAGGCACCTCGAAGCCGACCATCTCGCCGATGCAGGTGCCGAATGCGGCGCCCGCGATGGTCATCGCCGCGGCGCCGGCCAGCGTCACGCCCAGCGGCGGCACGGCAACCGCGATGAGTCCCAGCAGCAGGCCGGTACCGCCGCCGCAGATGCCCCCGCGCACGGCGGCGGGGTAGAAATCATTGCGTCCCTGCATCAGGTGGTCGGGGATCTTTTCCAGCTCGATGTCCTCGCGGGCGACCAGCGAGATGTCGTTGTCGTCGATGCCGGCCTCGCGTGCCGCGGTCATCGCGGCGCGTGCCGCGGCCAGATCGGGTGTGCTGAATACGCATCGGGTTTTCATGAAGTCTCCCTCCGTGTTCCGGCGTGGCGTCACTCGCGCGGACGGCGTTCTCGGGGGGCAGGCGTACCGCGCGGGCAAAGCGGACGAGCAGTATCTATCCTTGTCGCCATCATGTTGCGGGCGCGTGACATAGTTGTTATCAAAAACGACTCAATGGGATCGCACCGGCGTGCCGTTCGCCATCACGGCGCCGCGCCGGTAGCTGAGCAGGCGGCCACGGAACGGCGCAACGTCGGCCGCGTCGAAACGGCTGCGCAGTTCGGTGACGGCGAAGCCCTGGCCAACCAGCGCGCGGGTGAACGGCGCACTGTTGCCGCGTCCCGGGTCGGTGATCAGCACCTCGGCATCGGGCAGCGCGTGGCGCGAGACCATCGCCGCGAGCAGGTCCGCGTGGCCGCTTTCGTAAAGGATGTCGCTGCCGATGATCAGGTCGAAGCGCCCCAGCGTGACATCGGGCACTTCCCAACGCAGGTCGCGGTAGACGATGGTCGCCAACTGGTTCTGCGTGGCGTTGTGACACAGGAACGATTCGGCCAGCGGATGATGGTCGCTGGCAGTGATGTCGGCGCGGCGCTGCTGCAATACCAGGCTGGACAGGCCCAGCCCGCAACCGAGTTCCAGGATGCGCTTGCCGACGATGTCGTGGGTGGCCATCGCCTCGGCCAGTACCCGACCGGCCGGCCATACCTGCCCGAACAGGCTCCACAGCGCCGACGAGATGCCGATGCGGTTGGCCAGCTGCTGCGGGTCGGCGAATTGCTGCAGGTCGCTCAGCGCCCGGATGCGGTAGTCGTGGCCACCGAGGCGGACCACGAGTTCGCGGGTGGAATATCCCGGCATAAGGGCTCCCGTAGGGTATCGTCCCGGCTATCGGCAGGCGGGATGAAACGTGGGGTGGGAGCGCAGCGGCACTCGCCGCGAGGCGCTGGGGAGAAGCGGAAGCCTGGCCAGCTTACCTGCAATGTCGGTAGGGTGTTGCCAGAGGCCGGCTGGATCGGGCCGGATGAACGAATCGGGCGTGGACAAGTCCAACACAGGCATTCGATGGCAGAACGGGAGTGATCGTGAGCAGACGAGCATCGGCGGGCAGCTGGATCGGGGCGGTGGTGGTGGTGCTGGCCATCGTGGTGGCGGGCGTGTACCTGGCACGCAAGGCGATGCATCCAGGCCCACCGCTGACCACCGCACCCGTTGTGTCGGCATCGGCTCCCGCGAGCGCCGCCAGCGCGCCGATCCAGCATCCGATCGAACAGGCGCAAATCGCGCCGGCGACGGCTTCCACAAGCGCGTTGCCGGCACTGGACGACAGCGACGCCAGCACGATCACCGCACTCGCCGCGGTAGCCGGCGGCAACGACCTGTCCTCGCTGCTGGTGCGCCAGCAGGTCATCGCGCGCATCGTGGCGACCATCGATGCGTTGCCGCGTCACGACGGGCTGGCCGTGTTCACGCTGCCGGCGCACGTGCCGAAGGGTGCGTTCATCGTCGATGAAGCCAACGGTGGCACGGTGACCGGCGAGCGGAACGTTGCCCGCTACGCGCCGTACATGCAGATCGTCGACGCCGTCGATCCGCAGGCGCTGGTGGCCTGGTACGTGCACGCCTATCCGCTGTTCCAGCAGGCATACCGCCAACTGGGCTACCCGAAGGGTTATTTCAACGACCGCCTGATCGTGGTGATCGACGACCTGCTGGCCGCGCCGGAACCGGTCCAGCCACCGACCGTGGTGCGCTCGAAGGCGTTCTACGTCTACACCGATCCCGCGCTGGAATCGCGCTCCACCGGGCAGAAGCTGCTGTTGCGCGTGGGGCCTGCCAACGAAGCGAAGATCAAGGCCAAGCTGCGCGCGATCCGCACGCAGCTGACCGGGCAGAACCTGTAGCCGGCGTCGACGCGAACAGCCGGGTAGACTCGCGCGCCCCGTTTTCGATTTGCAATGATGGCCATTCGACCCACGCCTCCCGACCAGCCTCAGCTCGACCTGCTCGGAACGGCCGACGCCCGGCCTGCCGAAGTGCACCGATTGTTCTTCGCGCTGCTGCCGGATGCCGCGACGCGTGCACGGCTGGCGCAAGCGGCGCAGGCACTCAAGGCCAGTCATCCGGGGCTGCGCGCGCGCTGGGTGAGCCCGGCGCGCTATCACGCCACGCTGCATTTTCTCGGAGACTACGCACTACTGCGGCAGGACGTGGTCGATGCGGCGATGGCTGCTGCGACCGAGCTGCGCATGGCGCCATTCGAATGGGTACTGCATGAAGCGGCCAGCTTCCGCGGCCGGCAACCGCCGTGCATCCTGCGCAGCTCGAGCGTGCCCGAGCCGCTGCAGCAGCTATGGCAGGACCTTCGCCGTGCGCTCGTGCTGGTCGGGCAGGGCCGCCATATCGCACGCAGCTTTACGCCGCATGTCACCGTCGCCTACAGCCGTGCTGTGCTGCTGGATGTCACGCCGATCGAACCCGTGGCATGGCTGGTCGAACGCGTTGCGCTGGTCCACAGCGTGGTCGGCCAGCAGGATTATCAGGTGCTGGCGGAGTGGTCGTTGTAGGCGATGGCGTAGGCCGCCCTCAGTCAGGCGTAGGGCGTTCCATCCTTGTGCGAGTAATTATCGGCGCCGCGTTCCAGGTGCAGGTCGATGTCGGAGTAGTGGCAGGTGTCGTCGTCGCAGCGGGTACCGATGTCGAGATAGACGGCTGTTTCTTCGCCGCGGTTGATCATGTGGTGGCCATCGGGCACATTTTTCGGGAAGGCCGCGCCATCGCCGGCGTGCAGCAGCTGCTCGCCGGCTTCGGTGACCAGGGTCAATTCGCCGGCCAGCACGTAGACGAATTCCTCCTCGTGGCTGTGCCAGTGGCGCTGGCTCGACCACGCCCTCGGCGGCAGGTGCACCAGGTTGACGCCGAAATCGGTCAGGCCGCCGGCCCGGCCCAGCGCCTGCCGGATGCGCCCACTGACGGGTTCTCCGTAAGGTGCCGGATAGTCCGAGCCCTGGCGTTCGGGAACCTTGGCGGTATCGACTTTCGGCATGAGCTTGTTCCTCGTGACGATGAAGAGACTTCCTATGATGAATCATTGCGCATCGGCCAGACCTTTGCTGCGCCGTCCTGGTCGATGATCGGTTTTTGAACCTCGACCGGGTTACAGTGGCGGCATCGTCGCTGATGTCATGCGGAGGTCGGTGAGATGAAGCGCTGGCTGTGGCTGGTCTATGTGGCGGTTCTTTGCACGTTGCCGATGCAGGCGGCGTTTGCCGTCGAGCCAGCGGTTGCCGGCGGCACGGCGACCCATGGCATGGTGGCGCAGATCACCCTGGATGGCCCGATCGGCCCCGCCGCGGCGGAGTACTTCGACGATGCCTCGAAGCGCGCGGTGGCCGATGGCGCCGTGGCGATCGTGCTGCGGCTGGATACGCCCGGCGGGCTGGCCGAGTCGATGCGGCAGATCATCGCCAGCATGCTGTCCTGCGAGGTGCCGGTGCTGGTGTACGTCGCCCCGGGCGGTGCGCGGGCGGCGTCGGCCGGAACGTACATCCTGTATGCCGGGCAGATCGCTGCGATGGCGCCGGCCACCCACCTGGGCGCGGCGACGCCGGTGCAACTGGGTGGCGACCGGCCGGTGCCGCTGCCCAAGGCCAGTGACCAGCCGGCGGCAGCGGGTTCTGCCGCCAAGGATGAGCCGGGTGCCGGGGACGATGCCGAGTCGCACAAGGTCATGAACGATGCGATCGCCTATATCCGCTCGCTGGCGCAGTTGCGAGGTCGCAACGCGCAATGGGCCGAGCAGGCGGTGCGCGGCGCGGCCACGCTGACCGCCAGCGAGGCCGCGCAGCAGCATGTGATCGACTTCGTGGCGGCAGACGTGGCCGACCTGCTGGACAAGGCGGACGGGCGCAAGGTGCAAGTACGCGATCGCGACGTCACGCTGCAGCTCAAGGGCGCGTCCGTGCATGAGTATGCGCCGGGTGCGCGCACGCGCTTCCTGGCGATCATCACCAACCCCACCATCGCTTATCTGTTGCTGCTGGCCGGTATCTTCGGCTTGCTGCTGGAAGCCATGCATCCCGGCGCCATGTTGCCGGGCATTGCCGGCGGCATCTGCCTGCTGGTCGGCCTGTACGCGCTGCAATTGCTGCCGGTGAACTACGCCGGGCTGGCCTTGATGGCGCTGGGTGTCGGCTTGCTGGTGGCCGAGGCGGTCAATCCCAGCGTGGGTGCGTTCGGCGTCGGCGGACTGGTTTCGTTCGTGGTGGGCTCGGTGATGCTGATGAATACCGGGGTGCCCGGTTATGGCGTCAATCTCGGCGTCATCGCCGGCATCGCGGTGTGCGCGGCGGGCTTGCTGGCCTTGATCGTGTGGCTGGTGTTCCGTTCGGGCCGGGCCGGGCCGGTCACCGGCGATGCGGCGATGCAGATGGACATCGGTGAACTGCTGGAGCCGGTGGAAGCCGGCGGCGAGGCCTGGATGATGGTGCGCGGCGAGCGCTGGCGCGCGCGTTGCGATACCGCATTGCCGGCGGGTGCGCGGGTGCGCGTGCTGTCGCGGCAGGGGTTGCTGTTGCGGGTCGAGCCGGCATGAACCGGCGCGGCAATTTCATGAAAGGCAGGAGATGATCATGTTCGGATTCGTCGGTGTACTGGTAATTCTTGGCGCGCTGCTGCTGTTCTCCGCGGTGAAGATCCTGCCGGAGTACCAGCGCGGGGTGATCCTGACCCTGGGCCGCTACACCGGGACCAAGGGCCCCGGACTGGTGCTGCTGGTGCCGTTCGTGCAGCGGATGATCCGCGTCGACCTGCGCGTGACCGTGATGGACGTGCCGCCGCAGGACGTGATTTCGCGCGACAACGTCTCGGTGCGGGTCAACGCGGTGGTCTATTTCCGCGTGGTGGAACCCGACAAGTCCGTATTGCAGGTGGAGAACTTCCTGCAGGCGACCAGCCAGCTGGCGCAGACGCGGCTGCGCTCGGTGTTGGGCCAGCACGAACTGGACGAGATCCTGTCGCAGCGCGATTCGATCAACCACACCTTGCAGACCATCCTCGACGAAGCCACCGACCCGTGGGGCATCAAGGTCGCCAACGTGGAGATCAAGGACGTCGACCTCAACGAAACCATGGTGCGCGCGATCGCCCGTCAGGCCGAGGCCGAGCGCGAACGCCGCGCCAAGGTGATCCACGCCGAGGGCGAGATGCAGGCTGCCGAGAAATTGCGTGACGCCGCCGCGATGCTGTCGCAGCAGCCGCAGGCCTTGCAGCTGCGCTACCTGCAGACGCTGGCCGACATGTCCAACAACGGCAAGTCCTCGACCATCGTGTTTCCGCTGCCGCTGGACCTGATCCGGCCGCTGATGGAGGCGTTCCCGTCGAAGCCCGATCCGGCCCCGGACCGCTGAACTGGCGCAGCCGCTCAAAGCGGGTGAATAATGCCGCTCACCTCCTGCCAAGACGAGCGATCACCATGGATGCAGCACGTTCACCCGGAAGCCTGGTCTGCGTGGGCCTCGGCATGACCCTTGGCTCGCATCTCGGTCCGCTGGCGCGCAGCCATATCGAACAGGCGGACGTGGTGTTCGCCGGGCTCTCCGACGGCATCGTCGAGCTGTGGCTGAACAAGATGCATCCGGACGTGCGCAGCCTGCAGCCGTACTACCACGAGGGCAAGTCGCGCATGCAGACCTACCGCGAGATGGTCGAGGCCATCCTCACCGAGGTGCGTGCAGGCAAGCGTGTGTGCGGGGTGTTCTACGGCCATCCCGGCGTGTTCGCCTGGGCGCCGCACAAGTCGATCGAGGTGGCCCGCAGCGAAGGCTACCCCGCGCACATGGAGCCGGGCATTTCCGCCGAGGATTGCCTTTACGCGGACCTCGGCATCGACCCGGGGCGCTACGGCTGCCAGCACTTCGAGGCCAGCCAGCTGCTGTTCTACCAGCGCCGGATCGACCCGACCGCCTACCTGGTGCTGTGGCAGGTGGGCCTGGTGGGCGACCAGTCGCTGGCCCGCTTCTCGACCGGTCCTGCCTACAAGCAGGTGTTGGTCGACGTGCTGGCGCGCGACTATCCGCTCGATCACGAGATCACCATCTACCGCAGCGCCACCTTGCCGATCCAGCAGGCGCGGATCGAACGGGTGAAGCTGGGCGACCTGCCGCAAGCGAAGGTCGAGATGGAGGATACGGTGGTGGTGCCCCCTGCAGGTCCGCTGCAGCCGAATACGGAAATCCGCGCGCGTCTGGCCGAGCTGGACCGGGCGGAGGCCACAGCCCAAGTGGATATTCTGTGAGCAGGTAGACAGGTTGGCGTTGGCGGCGTCCCTAGGATGGTTTGGCGCAGGCTCGCAATTGCCGGTAATCGGGCGGGATTTTTCCGTTTGACGACCAGGCGGTCTGCGTAATTCCAGCCAATCCATCATTCCAGGAGAAAACGTCATGTCGAATATCATCGAATTTCTTGAAACCATCGGGCAAAACGCCAGTCTGCGCTATGCTTCAACCGGGGAAATGCAGCATATGCTGGCCGACAGCCAGATGGATCAGGATGTGAGGGAGGCCGTGTTGGCCAAGGACCAGCAGCGGTTGTCGGAATTGCTGAGAGCGAAAAATACGTGCTGCATGTTGATGCCGGGTCGTGTCAGTTGTTTGCTGATGTCCGGCATGAATGACGAGGATGAGGTTCTTGGCGAGCGGTGTGCCTGAGACACGGAGCCGGCCTGTTAACTTTGATGGAATATTGATCAATACCCAGGCCCACTTGAGCGATGGCTAACAGGTGCGATTGCGCGTTTCTTGCCGAAGAAACCGTTTGCCGAGCGGTTGATTCAACACCAGCACAGGGCGCATGCCTTGTGCTGGTGCGCAACAGAAGAGGTGGTTTTGTGAGTACGTCTGGTCGATGTGTCGATCATCGCAACTTGTAACGGAATGGCCAGTTATCAGACGGCCAACTGTCGGGGGGAGAATGCTGAACGCCATTGATTTTCTAGAACGAGCGGGTCAAGACGCACGGTTGAGACATGCGTCGCAGGTTGACGTGGGCCTTGCGCTGGCAAATACACAGCTCGAACCGGAGCTGCGGTCGGCGATTCTGGCCAGGGACCGATCGCAGCTGGAGGCGTTGCTGGAATGTGCGCCTCTGCTCTGCATGCAGTTTCCAGGCAAAGAGGACGAAGAGGAGGGTGAGGCGGACGACACCGAAGAAAGCCCGCCGCAGGAAGACGAGAAGATGGCTTTACAGTCCATGTTTTGCAGCACGGCATCGGTAGCCTGATCGATGTTTGGGCTGAGCAGGTCACGCGGGGCGTTCTTAGCCTGCTCGGCTCTGCTCGTTTCCTTGTTTGCAGGCACGGTCACCGCGGCCGTGCCTGCACTCGACGACCCGGCGCAACTTCTCGAACGTGCGGACAATATCAAGACGTCGAATCATGCTGAGTTCACGCAACTCCTGAAGCGACTTGATGGTGATTCGATAAAGTTGTCTGCGGAACAACAGTGGTATCTACGTTTTCTCGATGCCTGGCAAGCGGCCTACGGTGGTGACTACGAGGGCGCAACAGCACGGTTGAACGACATAATGAGCCAATCACCCGATACCACTTTGCGGTTTCGTGCGGGTGCCACGTTGGTCAACATGCTTGGTATCGGACACCGCTATGAAGAAGCGTTTGCAAGATTAAACCAGCTCCTCGATCAACTGCCACAAGTTGTCGACAAGAGGGCGCGCTTCCAAGGGCTGGCCGAGGCTGCACAGTTATACATAGAAGCGGGCCAATACGACCTGGCTTTGAACTACGCGGATCAATTGTTGGCGGAAAACCCGGTCGGAGAAGATGCTTGCAAGGGCGAGTATCTGGTACTCGATGCGCGCTATCGAAGCGGCAGGCTGCAAGGTATCGAACGGCGATTTCAGGACGGCATCGATGTTTGCATCAAGGTGGGCGGAACTCTCTTCGCCAACGGGATCCGCGCCGATATGGCGCGCTTCGACATCGAGCAAGGCCGCGCTACGGCGGCCATCGAGCTGCTACAGCGAAACTATGTCGACGTCCAGCGCGCCAGATATCAGAGCCTGATTTCGCAGTTCGACGCATTGTTGGCAATGGCTTATTGGAAGGATGGTCAGACTGCCCTGGCGGAACAGTTTGCCCTCGATGCGGTCGCCAGCAGTATCAAGAATGAATACACCGAGTCTTTGACGACCGCTTACGAACTGCTCTATCGGATCAAGTCGCAGCAACGCGATTTCCCTGCCGCGCTCGGCTGGCATGAAAAGTACATGGCGGCCGACAAGGCCTACTTGAACGACGTCAGCACCAAGGCGCTGGCGTACCAGGTCGTCAAGCAGCAGGTGCAGGCGAAAAAGCTCGAAGTCGAAACGCTGGGCAAGCAGAACCAGATACTGCAGCTGCAGCAGGCGCTGGACAGGAAAGCTTCCGAGACGAGTCGCTTGTATATTGCATTGCTGCTCAGTGTGCTGGTCTTCATCGCGCTATGGGCTTACCGGATAAAGCTTTCCCAACTGCGTTTCATGCGGTTGGCGCGTCGGGATGGGCTTACGGACATCTTCAACCGGCAGCATTTTCTCAACGAGGCCGAGCTGCAATTGCAGTATTGCCGCCGGGCCTCGCGCGATGCCTGTCTGGTACTGATCGACCTGGACCATTTCAAGGCCATCAACGACACGCACGGCCATGCCGTGGGTGATCGCGTGCTGCAACGCGCTGTCGGTGCATGCAAGGCGCATCTGCGCTCGACCGACGTCTTTGGCCGTCTCGGCGGCGAGGAGTTCGGCATCCTGTTGCCCGAATGCTCGTTGGAACAGGTTCTGACGCGCGCCGACCAGCTTCGCACGGCGGTCGCCTCGGCCGCGTCCGATGGAGACGATCTAGACATCCAGATTTCCGCCAGCTTTGGCGTCGCCTGCTCGATCCGTTCAGGCTATGAGCTGCACTTGTTGCTGGCGCATGCCGACGAGGCGCTGTATCGGGCCAAGCGCGAAGGCCGCAACCGGGTCAGGGTCAGCGATGATGGTGCGGAAGCGCGCCACAGCGCCGCGGTAATCTCCATCGAGAGGGTCTGATGGCCCAGGGCCTGCCGGTCAGGCGTCACGGAGAGTCCTTGACCGTAGCCTTGGCCGGCGGCGTATCCAGCTTGTCGAAGTTGACGATGGCGTTGAGCACCAGCGGATAGCTGCCGATGGTTTCGCCGCGCCAGATCGGGTTGCTGGCGAACAGCAGCACGTGGCCCTTGCCATAGCGGGCGTCGACCACGGCGGCGCGTTCGGCCATCTCGTCGCCGCCGTCGAGCAGGCCGGAGATCAAGAGGTTTTTCGCGTCGGCGTAGCGCAGGATCACCCGCGGACGCTGATCGGCGGGAATGACCCACGGGTTGTTGCGCATCTGCTCGGCGTTCAGCGGCAGCGGCTGCCATGGCTTGACGTCGGGCAGGGGAGCGGCGGTGATCGAGGCGCGGCCTTCGGGCGTGTCCGTATCGTGCGGGCCGCCGCGTCCGGTCGGACGCTGGAAATCCTTCGCGGTCGGCAGGCCCTTGTCGCCGGTGATCAGGTTGGACACCTTGAACGACTGGCCGGCCGCGCTGTACAGCGCCAGTTCGTCGCGGCTGTAGCCGGCGGCGATCGGGCCACTGCGGTCGGCGAATTTTGCCTGCAGCACGCTGCCGACGACTTTCAGCTTGTCGGTTTTCGTGATGAACACGCCCGGCGCCAGACCGACATCGATCGCGAACTTCGCCGTGTCCTCGGCGGTGATCAGCAAGCCGCCCGCCTGCACGAACCGCTTGAGGTTGGCGACGCCGGTCTCGCCCAGTCCGGGGCGGATGTCGTCGGTGGCGTCGATATGGCCCAGGTTCGGCGTCAATGCGGTGGTCTTCCACGGCAGCGGATTGCCCCACATCGGCAGGCCGTCGATGATCTGCTGTGCGCTGGCATCGACGGCCTGCCGATGTGGGGC
>Ga0207702_10002686_pt1 | contig 16700 bp, 15 predicted proteins | sample KBSCornC62_FD_184302 | JGI IMG/M metagenome (GOLD analysis project Ga0207702, IMG submission 184302) | Corn rhizosphere microbial communities from Kellogg Biological Station, Michigan, USA - KBS Corn C6-2 (SPAdes) (version 2) | ecosystem: Host-associated > Plants > Roots > Rhizosphere > Soil ...
CAGGAAGAGCGCGAGCGCCATCGTCGCGTCGCCGACCGCGTTCATCACGAACGCCTTCTTCGCGGCGGCGATCGCGCTCGGCCGCTCGTGCCAGAAGCCGATCAGCAGGTACGACGACAGGCCGACGAGGCCCCAGCCGGCCAGCAGGATCAGCAGGTTCCCCGCCTGGACGAGCAGCAGCATCGAGAAGACGAACAGCGCCATGTAGGCGAAGTAGCGGCGCTCCTCGTCGTCGCCGTCCATGTAGCCGATCGAGTAGAGGACGATCAGCATGCCGACGCCGGAGACGACCAGCATCATCATCAGCGAGAGCGGGTCGACCACGATCCGGAGGCCGAAGTCGAGGTGGCCAGCGGTGAGCCAGCTCCAGGCCGTCGACGGGTGGTAGCGCTGCGCCGGCGGGTCGCCGAGGAGGCCGACGAAGGCGACGACCGCGGCGATGAGCGAGACGAGGACGGAGAAGGTCGCGAGGAAGCCGGCGCCGCGGCGCGAGAGGCGGTTGCCGCCGGCGGTGATAAGCCCGGTCGCGACGAGCGGCGAGATCAGGCAGGTCCAGGCGGCGGCGATCATCCGCGGAGCGTCGAGAGCTTGTCGACGTCGAGGTCGAGACGGCGGCGCGCGATCGCGACGATCAGGCCGAGGCCGACGACGACCTCCGAGGCTGCGACGGCCATCACGGCGAGCGCGAAGATCTGCCCGTCGCCGCGGCCGTAGTGCCGCGAGAAGGCGATCAGCGCCAGGTTCGCGCCGTTGAGCATGATCTCGAGCGAGAGCAGGACGATCAGCGGGCTGCGCCGGATCAGGACGCCGAGCGCGCCGGTGCAGAAGAGGAAGCCGGCGACGCCGAGGTACCAGACGACGTCCGGGCCCCTCATTGACCGACGCCTTCGACCGGGTGCTCGCGCGAGTGCGAGCCGAGGATGACGCCCCCGACGGCGGCGACCAGCAGGACGATCGAGGTGATCTCGAAGGCGAGCAGGTTGTCGGTCAGGAACAGCCGTCCGATCTCGGCCGGGCTCCCATAGGCGGAGTGGAGCTTCGCGCTGTCCGAGAGCCGGCCGCTCGTCTTCAGGCCGATCACGACGACGATCTCGACGAAGAGGGCCGCCGACGCGGCGATCGCGCCGACCGCCTGCCAGCTCGGCCCGCCCGCCCAGGGCGCGTCCGCCCGCCCGCCGAGGTAGGCGATCACGAACAGGAACATGACCATCACCGCGCCGGCGTAGACGAGCACCTGCGCCGCGGCCACGAACTCGGCCGAGAGCAGCAGGTAGAGCACGGCGAGCGAGGCGAGGTTCCCGATCAGGCAGAGCGCCGAGTAGAACGGGTTCGAGAACGAGATCACCGCGATCCCGGTCCCGACGCAGGCGAAGGCCGCCAGCACCCAGATCGCCCAGACGAGGACGTTCGCGAAGGAAGCGACGATCACGAGCTCGACTTGTAGTAGGGGATCGGCGTGTCGTAGAGCTCCGGGTCGGCGACCGGGACTTTTTTGATCGGCTCGGCCAAGAGCATGTCCTTCGTGTAGATCAGGTCGTCGCGCGAGTACTCGGAGAGCTCGAACTCGTTGCCGAGGGTGATGGCGTCGAACGGGCACGCGAGCTCGCAGTAGCCGCAGAAGATGCAGCGGCTCATGTTGATCTCGTAGATCCGGGCGTAGCGCTCGCCGGCGGAGACGCGGTTGTCGGGCGTGTTCTCGGCCGCGACGACGCGGATGCAGTCGGCCGGGCACGCCGCTGCGCAGAGCGAGCAGCCGACGCACTTCTCGAGCCCGTTCTCGTGCCGCCAGAGCCGGTGGCGCCCGCGGAAGCGCGGGTAGACCGGGCGCTTGTACTCCGGGTACTGCTGCGTCAGCGGCTTCTTGAAGATCTGCTTGAAGGTGACGCCGAAGCCCCGGACGGTGTCGATCGGGTTGGCAGGCGCCATCTAGAAGGCCACCACGCAGGCGGCGGTCACGAGCGCGTTCAGCGTCGCGATCGGGAGCAGCACCTTCCAGCCGAAGCGCATCAGCTGGTCGTAGCGGAGCCGCGGCAGCGTCGCGCGGATCCAGAGGAAGAAGAAGATCACGATCAGCAGCTTGATCACGAACCAGAGCGGCCCGAGCGGCGCCCATGGCCCGTACCAGCCGCCGAAGAACAGCGTCACGGCCAGGGCCGAGAGCGTGATCATGTTCACGTACTCGCCCATCTGGAAGAGGCCGAAGCGCATGCCGCTGTACTCCGTGTGGTAGCCGGCGACGAGCTCGGTGTCGGCCTCCGGCAGGTCGAACGGCGGGCGGTTCGTCTCGGCGATTCCGCCGATGAAGAACACGATCAGGCCGACGACCTGCGGCGCCGCGAACCAGATCGTGTCGTGCTGCTTGTGGACGATGTCGACGAGGTTCAGCGACCGCCCCATGATCACGACGCCGAGCACGGCGAAGGTCAGCGAGACCTCGTACGAGACCATCTGCGCGCACGTCCGCATCGAGCCGAGCAGCGCGTACTTCGAGTGCGAGGCCCAGCCGCCGACGATGAACCCGTAGATCCCGAGCGAGCTGAGCGCGAAGAGCAGGATCAGTCCGATCGAGATGTTCGCGACGACGCCGTTGACGTGGTAGCCGGCGATCTCCCAGCCGGGCCCGAACGGGATCACGGCGAAGGCGGCGAGCGCGGTGAACGCCGACAGGACCGGCGCGAAGATGTAGAGCACGTCGACCGCGCTCGCGGGGAAGAAGCTCTCCTTGCGGATCAGCTTGACCAGGTCGGCGATCGGCTGCAGCAGGCCGAACGGGCCCGCGCGGTTCGGGCCGTAGCGGAGCTGCATGCGCCCCAGCACCTTGCGCTCGACCCACGTCATGTAGGCGAACGTCAGCAGGAGCAGGTTGATGACGAGGAACGCCTTGATCGCGGCGATCCACCAGGGCTCGGTCATGCCGTCACCTCCACCAGGCCGCCGAGGTCGCCGGCGTGCTCGGCCGCGATGCGCACGACGCCCGGCCGGAGCTCGCGGGACACGCGGGCGCGGAGCTCGACCGAAGTGCCGTCGTGGGAGACCCGAACCGTGTCGCCGCTCGCGATCCCTCGCGACGCGGCGTCCTTGCCCGAGAGCTCGACCTCGCGCTCGGGCCGTTGGAACTGCAGCTCCGGCACGCGCTCGACGGCGGGCCCGGAGAAGAGCGGCTTGTAGCGCACGAGGCGGAGGCCCTTGCCCGCCGGCGCCGGCGGCTGCTCGGGCAGCGCGGGCGCCGGCGCCTCGGTGCGGGTGCGCAGCGGCGCCTGCTCGCCGACCTCGCCGAACGGCAGGCCGTCGTAGATCTTGGCCGAGAGCTCGGCGAAGACGGCCGACGGGAACGGGTCGATCTCGACGCCGAAGCGCTCGCCCAGCTTCGAGATCCAGGCAAGCTCGTCCGGCGCCGGCGGGATCGAGGTGCGGCGCAGGCGCTGCAGCCGGCCCTCGAGGTTGACGTAGGTGCCGTCGCGCTCGAGGTAGCTCGTGCCCGGCAGGACGAGATCCGCCCAGCCGGCCGCGAGGCTCTGGAACATCGACGTCGCGAACACGCGCTCGGCGCGCTCGGCGAGCGCGCGGACGTTCGGGTCGGCCGCGGCCTCGTCGCCGGAGACGATCAGCAGGCCGATCTCGGCCGGCGTCTCGCCTTCGCCGTCGTCGGAGGCGGCCCAGGCGTCGGCGACGCCGCGGCCGTTCGCCGTGCGCGGCAGGTGGAAGGCGCCGCAACCGGGCCTGGCGGCGAAGCCGAGCTCACGCGCCAGCGCCGCGAGGTGGCCGCCGCCCGCGCCCTCCTCGCTCGACCAGATCAGGATCGCGCGGGCGCTCTCGCGGAGCCGGCCGCCGAGCTCGTCCTGCTCGCGGGCGAGGCGGCGGCAGCTCTCGAGCGCCGCGCCGGCTACGTGGATCTCGGCGCCGTTCCGTCGACCGGCCCTGAGCCAGAGGTCGACGATCGGCGCGCGCTCGGCGATCGGCTCGTCCCCGAGCACGACCACGAGCTCCGCATCGCGGATCGCCGAGAGCGGGAGGCGGAACGCGTCGAGCGCCGGGCCCGTCTCCTCCGGCATCACGGCCGTGTGCGCGCCGAGCCCGCCGCGCAGCAGCCGGCCGAGCGCGTAGGCCTGCTCGACGGTCTCGGAGCCGGAGAGCGCGGTCACGATGCGGCCGTTCGCCTCGCGCAGCAGCCGCTCGGCCTCGTCGAGCGCGTCGTCCCACGAGATCTCCTCGAGCCCGCGCCGGCGGACGCGCCGGAGCGGATCGGCGATGCGGTCGGCGGCGTAGAGGTGCGTGAACCCGAAGCGGCCCTTGTCGCAGAGCCAGCCCTCGTCGACCTCGGGGTGGTTGCGGGAGATGACGCGCTTGACCTTGCCCTCGCGCACCGTGGCGGCCGTGTTGCAGCCGACCGGGCAGAGCCCGCAGACGGTCGGGACGTTCTGGATCTCCCACGGCCGCGCCTCGAAGCGGTACTGCGTCGAGGTGAGCGCGCCGACCGGGCACAGCTCGAGCACGTTGCCGGAGAAGGGCGCGCGGTACGGCCGGTCGTCGAAGGTCGCGATCACCGACTGCGCGCCGCGGTTCCGCGCCACGAGCTGGCCGTCTTCGGCGACGCTCTCCGAGAAGCGCGTGCAGCGGTAGCAGAGGATGCAGCGCTCGCGGTCGAGGGCGATCGTCGGCGAGACCGGGATCGGCTTCTCGAGCGTCCGCTTCTCGAACTCCATCCGCGTGTTGCCGGGGCCCCAGCGGAACGTCAAATCCTGGAGCGGGCACTCGCCGCCCTTGTCGCAGACGGGGCAGTCGAGCGGGTGGTTGACGAGGATGAACTCGAGCGTCGCGTTCTGGCCCTCCGCCGCCTGAGCGGACGTCTGGGCGGTGTGGACCTTGAGCCCGTCCTGCGCGGTCATGGTGCAGCCCGCCTGGAGCTTCGGCATCCCTTCGATCTCGACGAGGCACATGCGGCACGCGCCTACCGCCGGCCCGAGTCGCGGCTCGTAGCAGAAGACGGGGATCTCGATCCCCGCCGCGAGCGCCGTCTCGACTAGGCCGGTGCCCTTCGGCACCTGCACCTCGCGGCCGTCGATCGTGACCGTGACGAGCTCAGGCGCGCTCACGTCACGCTTCCGTCACGATGCCTGACACCGCGCGTTGGCGTTCCGGGCAGGAGCTGTGGACGATCCGTCACGTTTCCGTTTGCATGCCTGACACCGAGGTTCCTCACGCGGGCACCTGCGCGACCGGTGAGTGTGTGTGCTGGTCGGACGGCGCGAAGATCCCCTCGACCGACGACTCGCCGCCGAACGGGCACCCGCCCTGCTCGACGTGCGCGGCGAACTCGGCGCGGAACTTCTCCAGATAGCTCGCGACCGGATAGACGGCGAAGTCGCCGAGCGCGCAGAGCGACTTGCCGAGGATGCGCGAGCCGACCGAGCCGAGCAGGTCGAGGTCGGAAAGCTCGCCGTCGCCGCGCTCGAGCTTCTCGAGGATCTGCACCATCCAACGCGTCCCCTCGCGGCAGGGCGTGCACTTGCCGCACGACTCGTGCATGTAGAACTTCGTCGAGCGGAGCGCCAGCTGCACGAGGCAGCAGCGGTCGTCGATCACGATCAGCGAGGCCGCGCCGAAGAACGTCCCGATCGCGCCGAGCGAGTCGTAGTCGAGCGGCACGTCGATCTGGCGCGGCGTCAGCACCGGCACCGAGGAGCCGCCGGGAATGACGGCCTTCAGCTGCCGCCCGCCGGTGATCCCGCCGGCATGGGTGTAGATCAGCTCGCGCATCGAGGTGCCGAGCTCGAGCTCGTAGTTCCCCGGCTTCTCGACGTTACCGGAGACCGAGAAGATCACGGTGCCGGGCGAGCCGGGGGTGCCGATCTCGCGGAAGCGCTCGGCGCCGAGCTCGATGATCGCCGGGACGGTCGCGATCGTGCAGACGTTGTTGATCTGCGTCGGCGCGGCGTAGAGACCCTGGATCGGCGGGAATGGCGGCCGCGGCCGCGGCTGGCCGCGCCGGCCCTCGAGCGAGTCGAGCAGCGCCGTTTCCTCGCCGCAGATGTACGCGCCGGCGCCGCGGTAGACGGTCACGTTCGTCTCGCCGAAGATCCCGGCCTTACGGGCGTCCTCGACCGCCTTCGCGAGGATCTCGTACTCGGTCAGGTACTCGCCCCGGATGTAGATGAAGACGTCGTTCGACTCGATCGCGTGCGCGGCGATCAGGCAGCCCTCGAGCAGCCGGTGCGGCGCACGGGCCATCACCTCGCGGTCCTTGAACGCGCCGGGCTCGGACTCGTCGGCGTTGACGACCAGGTACTTCGGCTTCGGGCTCTTGCGGTCGATCAGCGACGCCTTGCGGCCCATCGGGAAGCCGGCGCCGCCGCGGCCGCGCAGGGTCGCCGCCTGCAGCTCGGCGATGAGGTCGTCGGGGCTCATCGCGCGCGCCTTCGGCACCTGCTCGTAGCCGCCGATCGCCCGATACTCGGAGAGCTTGGTCAGGTCGCGCTCGTCGGCGCCCGCCAGCAGCATCGACCTAACCCCCACGGACGCCCTCCACGATCGACGGCACGTCCTCCGCCTTCACGAACTGGCGGTAACGGTTGTCCACCGAGACCACCGTCGCGTAGCCGCAGCCGCCGAGGCACTCGACGGTGCGGAACGTCACTTCTCCGTCCTCGGTCGTCTCGCCGGGAGGCACGCCCAGCTCCGACTCGAATGCGTCGACGACCTGCTGCGCGCCGGAGAGCGCGCACGAGAGGTTCGTGCAGACCTCGATCGAGTGCCGGCCCACCGGTGCCAGGTGGAACATGTCGTAGAAGGATGCGACCGCCTGGCAGTACGCCGGCGTCAGCCCGAGTGCGTCGCCGACCCACTCGAACGACTCGCTGTCGAGCCAGCCGTCGTTGTGCTCCTGCGCGAGCCGGAGCGCCGGGATCGTCGCGCTGCGCGAGTCCGGGAACTGCCCGGCGAGCTTGCGCACCTGCTTCGTCAGCTCGTCGGTCGCCGCGTTCACCGGTCGACCTCGCCCATGACCGTGTCGAGCGAACCGACGATGGCGATCAGGTCGGCGACGAGCGCGTTCGACATGCACGTCGCGGTCGCCTCGAGCGCGACGAGGCTCGGTGCGCGGAACTTCACGCGCCACGGCTTCGGGCCGCCGTCGGAGACGACGTAGCAGCCGAGCTCGCCGCGCGCCGACTCGACCGGGACGTACACCTCGCCCTCGGGGACGCGAAAGCCCTCAGTGACGATCTTGAAGTGATGGATCAGCGACTCCATCGAGGTGTGGAGCTCCTCGCGCGGCGGCAGCACGACCTTGCGGTCGTCCGCGATCCAAGGCTGTCCCTCCATCCCTTCGAGCCGGTCGAGGCACTGGGCGACGATGCGGGTCGACTCCCGCATCTCGTCCATGTGCACCTTGTAGCGATCCCAGACGTCGCCGGCCTCGTACACCGGCACGTCGAAGTCGACCTCGTCGTAGGCGAGGTACGGGTTGACCTTCCGGAGGTCCCAGTCGACGCCGGAGGCCCGGATCACCGGCCCGGTCTGGCCGAGGGCGATCGCGTCGTCGGCGGAGAGCAGCCCGAGCCCCTTCGTCCGCTCGAGCCAGATCGCGTTTTTGTCGACGAGCGCCTCGTAGTCGTCGACCGCCTTCGGCATCCAGTTGCAGAACTTGCGCGCCTCTGGGAAGAAGCCGGGCGGGATGTCCTCGGCCAGGCCGCCGACCTGGTAGTAGCGCGTGTGCATGCGCGTCCCGGTGACCATCTCGAACAGGTCGAGGATCGAGTCGCGCTCGCGGAAGCAGTACCAGAACATCGAGATCGCCCCGAGCTCGAGCGCGGCCGTCGCGAGCCACACGAGGTGCGAGTGGATCCGGTTCAGCTCTGCGAGGCACATGCGCATCCACGTCGCCTTCTCGGGCACCTCCAGCGCCAGCAGCTTCTCGACGGCGAGGACGAAGACGAGCTCGTTGTTCTGGAAGCTGAGGTAGTCGATCCGCGGCGAGTACGTGATCGCCTTCCACCAGCTCTTCTGCTCCATGTTCTTCTCGAAGCCGGTGTGCAGGTAGCCGATCACCGCGCGCAGGCCGACAACGTCCTCGCCGTGGAGCTCGATCACCAGCCGCAGCACGCCATGCGTCGACGGGTGGTTCGGGCCGAAATTGATCTCGAGCACGTCCTCGGAGTCACGCAGGTCCTCCGGGAGCTGCAGGATCGTCGGAACCGGCTGCGGGATGCGCGAGCCCTCGTAGATCCTCTTGCGCTCGGCTAGCGCCATCACTCGTCTCCGGAGAAGCGGACCGGCTCGCCGCCGATCGGGTAGTCCTTGCGGAGCGGGTGGCCCTCCCAGTCGTCCTCCATCAGGATCCGCGTCAGGTTGGGGTGGCCCTCGACCGGGATGCCCATCATGTCCCAGGCCTCCCGCTCGTGCCAGTCCGCGGTCGGCCAGACCGAGATCACGCTCTCGACCGGCTCGCCCTCGTCGAGCCAGACCTGCACGCGGACGCGCCGCCCGCCGGGCACCGCGACCAGGTGGTAGTTCATCGAGAAGCGCTTCGCCTTCGGCTCGGGGGTGCGCGGCAGGCCCTGCGAGCCTGGGCGGTTGACGTCGCGTCCGGCGGCAGTGCCGATGTAGCCGGCGACGCCGCGGCCGCCCCAGCCGAGGTAGTCGGTCGGGGTGACGTCGGCGAGCATCGAGAAGCCCTCCTCGTCGCGCAGGTGGACGCAGGCCTCGACCAGGCGTGCCGGGTCGACGAGAAGCGTCGTCTCGCCGTGCGCCTCCCGCGTCTCGACGAGCCCGGGAACGCGCTCGAACGTCAGCTTGCGACTCCGCGGATCTCGTACGCCGGCGGCACGCCCGCCTTGATCTTCTCCTGCAGCCTGACGATCCCCTCGACGAGCGCCTCGGGCCTGGGCGGGCAGCCGGGCACGTGGATGTCGACCGGCGTGATCTTGTCGACACCCTGTAGCACCGTGTAGTTGTTGAACATCCCGCCCGAGCTCGCGCAGGCGCCCATCGCGATCACCCACTTCGGTTCGAGCATCTGGTCGTAGATCTGGCGCAGCGGCGCGGCCATCTTGTGGGCGACCCGCCCGGAGACGATCAGCAGGTCGGCCTGCCGCGGTGAGGAGCGGAAGACCTCGGCGCCGAAGCGGGCCACGTCGTATCGCGCGGAGACGATCGACATCATCTCGATCGCGCAGCACGCGAGGCCGAACGTGTCCGGCCAGACCGAGCTCGACTGCGCCCACGCGACGGCCTTGTCGACCGTCGTCAGCATCAGCCGCTGCTCGAGGTCGCCGAGCTCGTTCTCGAACGTGCCCGGCCCCTTGCCACGCCACATCACGCGCTCGGACTGGAGGCCGTAGTCGGCGAGCCGCTTTTTCACCGCCATTCGAGCGCCCCCTTCCGCCAGATGTAGACGTACGCGACGGCGAGGATGACGATGAAGAAGAGGAACTCGACGAAGCCGAACCAGGCGAGCTGGTGGAGGATCACCGCCAGCGGATAGAGGAAGACGATCTCGATGTCGAAGACGATGAAGAGCATCGCCGTCAGGTAGAAGCTGATCGTGAAGCGGCTCGACTCGTTCGGCCCCTGCGATACGCCCGACTCGAACGGCAACGTCTTCGCGCGCATGTTCCGGCTGGGCCGGGTTGCGAGGGCGAACGAGGCGAAGAGCATCGAGAGCGGGATTGCGAGCGCGAAGAAGCCGTAGATCAGAAAGGGCAACCAGCTGTCCAGCACGCGCATCCTCCCGGGTCGAGCGAGCAGGAACGTAGCAGAGTCGGGTAGGGCTACGAGCGAGGAGGAAAACGGCTCAACCACGCGCGTCGCAGGTGTTACAAGCGCCGGGTTTCCCCGGGCACCGGACGGGGGATTCTGACGGCCGGAGCCCGTTGCTACGATGACCCCGATGGCGACCACCGAGCAGCCTCTCAAGATCGTCTCGCTCACCGAGAGCGCGGCGACGAAGATCAAGGGCCTGATGGCCGAGGAGCCCGCCGGCGAGGCGGAGGTCCTCCGCATCGCCGTCCAGGGCGGCGGGTGCTCCGGCTTCCAGTACGCACTCGGCTTCGATCGCGGCGCCCAGGACGGCGACCACGAGCTGTCGAGCCACGGCGTGCCGGTGGTCGTCGACCCGTTCAGCGCGCCGTACCTGACCGGCACCGAGATCGACTGGGTCGAGGGCCTGCAGGCCGGCTTCGCGATCAACAACCCGAACGTCAGCGGCTCGTGCGGCTGCGGCCACTCCTTCCAGGTGGAAGAGGGCGAGGCGCCCGAGGGCGCCGCAGGCTGCGGCTCCGGCTGTTCGCACTAGGCTACGCGGCGCGTGAGCGCTGAGGCCGTCGTCGACATCACCATCCTGGGCGCCGGCCCTGCGGGGCTCGCTGCGGCGTACTACGCGGGACACCGCGACGCGTCGGTGCGGATCATCGAGAGCCTCGAGCAGCTCGGCGGCCAGGTCGCGGCCGTCTACCCCGAGAAGAGCGTCTACGACGTCGCGGGGCACCCGAAGATCCTCGGCACGAAGCTCGTCGAGCTCTGCGCCGAGCAAGGCCTGCAGTACGGGCCGGAGATCCATCTCGGCGAGGAGGTGCAGACGCTCGAGCGGCTGAGCCAGAATGGCGAGGAGCTGCTCGCGATCGGCACCGACCAGGGCGGCCCGTACCTCACGCGCGCGCTGATCATCACCGCTGGCCACGGCGCCTTCGAGCCGCGCAAACTCGGGATCGAGGGGATCGAAGAGTGGGAGGGCCGCGGCGTCCACTACTTCGTGCGCGAGAAGGAGACGTTCCGCGATCGCACGTGCGTGATCGTCGGCGGCGGCGACTCGGCGCTCGACTGGACGCTCGGGCTGCAGGACACGGCGAGGCACCCGATCGCGCTCGTGCATCGCCGGGACAACTTCCGCGCGCTCGAGTCCTCGGTCAGCGAGGCCAAGGCGCTCGAGGGCGCCGGGCGCGTGCGGATCTTCACGCCGTGCGAGGTGCGCGAGATCCACGGCGACGGCTCCGTGCAGGCGGTCTCGATCGAGAACACGAAGACCGGCGCCGTCGAGCAGGTCGACTGCGACGCGCTGATCACGCTGCTCGGCTTCCACTCGCACCTCGGCGCGATCGCCGAATGGGGCCTCGAGCTGCACGGCAAGCGGCAGATCCTGATCGAGCCGACGACCTGCGAGACGACCGTTCCGGGCGTCTACGCCGCCGGCGACGTTGCGGGCTACGAGGGCAAGATCACGTTGATCACGATCGGCATGGGCGAGGCCGCGATCGCCGCCAACAACGCGGTCGCCCGCATCCGCGGCGAGAAGGTTCAGCCGAAGTACTCGACGGACTGACCGCCGCTCGCCGGCGGTGTCAGGCATGCATGCAGAAGCGTCACGACACTGGCGCGAAACTGTGACTTTGCCTGCTCACGCCCACGTTTGGTTCGCTCGGTGCGTGTCAGGCACGGTGATCGAACTCGACTGACTAGACTCGAAGCGTGGCCACAGAGGCGAAGCGGGAGCTCTGGGGAGGTGAGACGACGAAGGCGGTCGAGAACTTCCCGGTCTCCGGCGAGCCGATTCCGACGCCGGTCGCGCGCTGGCTCGGCCGGATCAAGGCCGCGGCCGCTCGGGTGAACGCCGAGCTCGGGCTGCTCGACGCGGACAAGGCCGAGCGGATCGCAGCGGCGGCCGACCGGATCGCGAACGGCGAGCTCGACGACCAGTTCCCGATCGACGTCTTCCAGACCGGCTCGGGCACGAGCTCGAACATGAACGCGAACGAGGTGATCGCGGCACTCGCCGGCGACGACGTTCACGCGAACGACGACGTGAACATGGGCCAGTCCTCGAACGACGTCTTCCCGAGCGCCGTCCACCTCGCCGCGCTCGACCAGCTGACGAACGACCTGCTGCCCGCGCTGGACGAGCTTGCGGCTGCGTTCGAGCGGAAGGCGCACGAGTTCGACGACGTCGTCAAGTCGGGCCGCACGCACTGGATGGACGCCGTCCCGGTCACGCTCGGACAGGAGTTCGGGGGCTATGCGGCGCAGGTCCGCGAGGGCGCGGCGCGCGTTCGCGACACGCTGGGACGGCTCGGCAAGGTGCCGCTCGGCGGGACGGCCACGGGGACCGGCCTCAACACGCATCCGGAGTTCGCCTCGCGCGTGCGCGCGCGTCTACAAGACGACACCGGGCTCGACATCTCGCCGCCGGCTGACCCGTTCGAGTCGCAGGCCGCCCGCGACGGCATCGTCGAGGCCTCCGGCGCGCTTAAGGTCGTCGCCGTCTCGCTGACGAAGATCGCGAACGACATCCGCTTCATGGGCTCGGGCCCGCGCGCCGGCCTCGCCGAGATCGCGCTGCCGGAGCTGCAGAAGGGCAGCTCGATCATGCCCGGCAAGGTCAACCCCGTCATCCCCGAGGTCGTGACCCAGGTCGCGGCGCAGGTGATCGGCAACGACCAGGCGATCGCCGTCGGCGGGATGCAGGGCCACTTCGAGCTGAACGTGTTCGTGCCGCTGCTCGCGCGCAACATCCTCGACTCGATCAAACTGCTCGCCTCCGCGTCGCGTCTCTTCGCTGCGAAGTGCGTCGACGGAATCGAGGCCAACCGCGAGACCTGCGAGCGCTACGCCGAGCTGACGCTGTCGGCCGCGACCGCGCTCAACCCGTACATCGGCTACGACAAGGGCGCCGAGATCGTGAAGGAGGCGGCGAGCTCCGGCCGCTCGCTGCGCGACGTCGCGCGGGACGCGGGCGTGGACGAGGCCACGCTCGACGAGGCGCTCGACTACTGCAAGATGGCCAAGCCGCACGGCGGTTAGTCGCGACCGCGACAACGCGGATCGTGATCGCCGACCAGCTGGCCGGCCCGTCGGGGCGTTCAACAAGACGCTCCACCACCTCGGCAACAAGAGCCTCGGCACGTTCTTCCACGGCTAGACCGCACGACTAAGCGTAAGCGAAGGGCCGCTCCGAGTGGCGGCCCCTCGCGCGTCCTCCCCCGGAAGGGTGTGCAGGAGCGGCCGTTTCACTGCCGAAGCGTCCAGCACGGTGAAGCGGCTCACCCTCCTTCTTGCGGCATTCGCGGTTGCGTGCGCGTTCGCAGGCGCTGCCTCGGCGGGCGGCAACCCCTTCGGCGTCACCGTCGTCCGGTTCACACCGCAGACGAGCCCGGCGCAGATGCATGCGGCGGTCACCGCGGCGGGCGGGGTCGTCGTCGCCGACCTGAGCGCGATCGACGCGCTGGCGGTCGTCCCGCGCGCGAGCGGCTTCGACAGCCGCCTCTTGGCGAGCCGCTCGGTCACGACGCTGTTCCAGGACACCCTTTTCACGTCCGACCGCTTAGCCGACGGCCCTCACGGCGGGGGCCCGGGAAACGGCCCAGGTGACGGCGCCGGCTCCGACGCGGTCGCCGACCCGTGGCATTCGCTCTTCCAGTGGGACGACGACCGGATGGACGTGCAGCACGCGTGGCGGCGCACGACCGGCGACCGATCGATCGCCGTCGCCGTGCTCGACACCGGCGTCGACGCGAGCCACCGCGAGTTGCGCGGCGTTGTCGACCCGCGACTCGGCGGCAACTTCATCCCGTGCTCGGACCTCATCGCGCTCTTCGGCCTCGGCGTGATCGACCGCAAGGGCCTCCGCGACTGCCGCGACGGCGACTTCGAAGGCCACGGCACCTGGGTCGCGAGCCGCATCGCCGGCGCGCTGAACGGCTTCGCCTCGAACGGCGTCGCGCCGGGCGTCAGGATCGGCTCCTACAAGGTGATGGCGGCGGGCCTCGGCGGCCTTTCGAGCTGGATCCTCTCCGGTCTCCTCGCGGCGTGCTCGGACCCGCGGATCGACCTCGTGAACATGTCGATCGAGGCCTACGCCGACCCGTCGGACCCGGCGCAGGTGGACGACTTCCTGCTCTTCACCGACGCCGTCGACTACTGCCTCTCCCGCGGCGTGCCCGTCTTCGCCGCAGCCGGGAACGCGCACGTGCGCGTCGACCGCGTCGACCTGTCCCTCGCGGGGCGGCAGCTGAGCGACGTGGGTCAGGTATCGCTCGGCCCTGAGGGCATCGCCACGGTCACGCCGGGCACGGACTCGCCGGAGGACTTCGACCTGCGCGGCGGCCTGGTCGTGCCGGGCGGCGTCCCCGGCGTGACGATGGTCTCGGCCACGGCCAACGCGATCGGGCAGGCGCCGGCCTCGGTGCCGCTGCGCTGGCACTCACACGTGGGCGCGCGCGACCAGCTCGCCTACTACTCGAACTACGGCTCGCGCGTCGACCTCGCGGCTCCGGGTGGCGCCCGCGCGTTCCAGATCCCCGGCTACGACGGCGGCGCCGGCGACGTGCTCTTCGGCCGCTGGGGCTCGTTCGGCGCGCTCGCCAAGCACGGCCTCATCTGCACCGATCCGTTCACGAGCTCGGTCTTCAACTCCGCCTGCTTCACGGCACGCGGCGACGCCTACGGCTGGCTCCAGGGCACGTCGATGTCCGCGCCGAACGCGGCCGGGGTCGCGGCGCTCGTCCTCTCCGCGCGGCCCGACCTCATGGGCAAGCCCGCCGCGCTCGTCCAGCGTCTTGAGGACACGGCCGACTCGCCCGTGAACTTCATGGGCCCGAACGACCCGAACGACACGGCGCCGGCGCTCGACGGCACTCCGTGCCCGACCGGCTTCTGCCACGTCGACCAGAACGACCCGATCGGGTTCGCCGACGCGTACGGCGCCGGACTGGTCGACGCCGCCGCGGCCGTCGGCTAGCTCGCGGCACTTCTGGCTTGACAATCTGATGTAGGTGCACATATAACGCCGCGGCGGGTCGCCGCGCGCGGTCCGTGGGGGAGAAAAGACAACCTACTCTTCGAGGCTGATTGGGGGATCTATGCCGAGCTCGATGACGAAGTCACGCGTCGTCGTCCTAACGGGGCTGTTCCTCGTGGGCGCGATGCTGACGCTGTTCCTGACGCTCTTCATGGCGAAGTCGTCGGGGACGACGATCTACAAGCCGAAGGCCGCGGCTGCCGAGACGGAGTCGGCGGCGGACACGCCCGGGCTCGGCCCGGCAAGCGCCGCGGCGTGGGAGTCGGCCATCCGGACGTATCCGGCGAACGCCATCCCGCCGGCCGTCGTGGCCCGGGCACAGGCGACCTTCGCACGGATCGCCAAGCGCGACGCCCGCCTGCAGGCGCACGGTCGCACGTTCCTCTGGAACAACGGTCCGCCGTGGCACCAGTACGGGCCGCGGGAGCTCGCGATCCAGCCGGGCGTGACGTCGTTCAGCGGCGCCACGAACGCAACCGCCAGCCGCATCACCGCGCTCGTCGTCTCGCCGGACTGCGGCAAGAAGGGCGGGCGGGGTTGGCGCGATCACGGCGGGTCGCGCGACGAGGGCGGCAGGTGCACGGTCTGGGCGACGCCCGCCGGCGGCGGTGTCTGGCGCACTGACGACGCGCTCGCTGCGAACCCGGATTGGCGGCGCCTGACGGACGACCAGCTCGACCAGCACTCGACCGGAGCGCTCTATCTCGACCCCACCGACCCGAAGCACAGGACGCTCTACCTCGGCACCGGCGAGGGCAACCACTGCTCGTCCGGCTGCGAGTCCGGCGTCGGCGTCTACAGGTCGACGAACGCTGGCAACACGTGGACGAAGCTCGGCGACACGTGCGTCGACAACGCGACGTACACCTGCGTCAACCACGGCGATGCGTTCCTCGGCCGCGCGATCAACTCGATCGCCGTCGACCCGACGAACAGCAACCACATCTTCGTGGGCTCGGCGCAGGCGGTCCGCGGTCTGATGCACGTGGTCGGCAGCGGCGGCCAAACGCGGCTCGAGCCGGGCGCGAACGCCCCCGGCCTCTACGAGTCGACGAACGGCGGCGCGACGTTCACGGAGGTCTGGAACGGCGGCGCGGCCAACTTCGGCGTGACGAAGATCAAGCTCGATCCGCTCGACCCGACGACGGTGTACGCGTCGGCGTACGAGGCCGGCCTCTGGCGCCGCTCGCCGGCGCTCGACGGCTCGGCGTCGCCGACCGACTTCCACCAGGTGTTCGCGCCGCAGTTCGGCGTGCCGGACCGCACCTCGTTCGACCTGACGGTCAAGAACGGCAAGACGCGGATCTACCTGACCGACGGCACGGCGAACGCCAACGGCATCGCCGGCGCGACCGCCGCGAACTTCTGGCGGACGGACAACGGCAACCAGCCGGCGGCGGCACTGCTCGCGTCGCAGGCCGCGGGTGCGACGCCTCCGCCGGACACGACGACGTTCCCGACCACCTACAACGGCTGGCAGAAGCTGACGTCGAAGACGACGGCAAGCCCGTACTTCGCGACAGACGACTTCTGCACCGGCCAGTGCTGGTACGACGAGGACGTCTACACGCCGGCGGGCATGCCGGACACGGTCTACGTGATCGGCTCGAACCAGTACGGCGAGCAGCCGTGCGACACGAAGGGCGTCGGCTGCGGCAACGGCCGCTCGAATGGCCGCGAGGTTCTCTACTCGACGACCGCGGGCGACCCGGACGGCACCGCCAACAGCCGGACGTTCACCGACCTGTCCTACGACGCGACGAACCAGCCGGTTCCGTGGTGCGCGTACGCGCCCTATCCCCCAAGAAACGGCTGCGTCTTCGCACCGAACGGCATCCACCCCGACCAGCACGCGATCGCGGTCAACCCGTCGAACCCGACCCAGATCTTCGAGGGCTCGGACGGCGGCATGATC
>Ga0207702_10002687_pt1 | contig 16698 bp, 14 predicted proteins | sample KBSCornC62_FD_184302 | JGI IMG/M metagenome (GOLD analysis project Ga0207702, IMG submission 184302) | Corn rhizosphere microbial communities from Kellogg Biological Station, Michigan, USA - KBS Corn C6-2 (SPAdes) (version 2) | ecosystem: Host-associated > Plants > Roots > Rhizosphere > Soil ...
GCCAGCCTTCTTTTTGTGAGGTTTGCTCGAGCTTAGAGCCAGCGCCCGTCACGGCGACAAAGTGTTTGGCGAAATCGAGACCAGCGGCCTTGAAGGCAGCTGCGGCTTCGAGCTGGCCATTGCGCGTTTCGACCGTGCCGCCCGATTTCGAAATGACGATGACGAGCGTTTCAGCTAACTTACCGGCAAGCCCGGCGAGCACGTAATCGATTCCATCTGGATCGGTGTTGTCGAAAAACGAAACCTCCATCTTGTCCCGGCCGGGTTGGCCGAGAGCGTGATGAACAAATTGCGGGCCGAGCGCCGAACCGCCGATGCCGACGACAAGCAGTTGAGTGAATTTGCCCTTTGGTCCGGCGATCGCGCCTGAGTGAACCTTGGCGGCAAAATCTTTGATCGCGTTAACCGTCGAGGTGATCTCGTTGGTCAACTCGGCTTGAGGCGCGAGCTTGGGGGCGCGCAGCCAGTAGTGACCGACCATGCGATTTTCATCGGGATTGGCGATCGCACCTTTCTCGAGCGCAGCCATGTCGGCGAACGCCTTCTGCATCGGCTTCTCCATCGTGCTCAAAAACGTATCGGGAAAAGGAATACGGCTGATATCGAGCGCGAGACCGAGCTCCGAATTCTGGTAATAATATTTTTTGAAACGCGACCAGGACATGGGATGAAAAGGGATGAAGGACTAAAGGGCGGAAAGGCTGAAGCAGCCTTGAACCGTTGCGGAAGGAATAGAAGCGTTGAGGAAAAACGTCGCGGCAAGAACGGCTGCACGCGCGGTAATGAATGTTTTTAAGGCGAACCGTGAATGGGACAGAACGGATTGCGGAGCCGTCAGGGCGGGCACGGCGCGATGTGAGAAAGGCTGGAAACGAAGGGCTGAAGGCGGAAGGACTGAAGGCTGAAGGGTGGAAATTGGACGACGATGGACTCAGTAGGTGGAATCTCGTTTAAGAAGGACTCTGGAAAGCGGGTGAGGTTGAACGTCCGAAGCTTTCAGAATTCCGCCTTTCAGATTTCAGCCTTCAGTCCTTCAGCCTTCAGTCCTTCGTTTTCAGAGGTTCTTATCCGTCACTGCACCTTCCGAGGCATTGGTCACCAGCTTGGCGTATTTCGCGAGGACACCGCGGGTTTCTTTGGCCGCGGGACGCTTCCAGGTTTTCAAACGGGCTTCCAATTCGCCGGCGGGGAGGTCGATCGTGAGTTCGTTTTTAACCGCATCGATGGTGATCGGATCCCCATTGTGAACCACCGCAATCGGACCGCCGACCGCCGCTTCGGGCGTGATGTGGCCGACGACGAAGCCATGGCTTCCGCCGGAAAAACGCCCGTCGGTGATAAGCGCGACTTCCTTGCCAAGGCCCTTGCCCATGATCGCGCTGGTGGGTGAAAGCATCTCGCGCATGCCAGGCCCGCCGACCGGACCTTCGTTGCGGATGACAATGACGTGGCCAGCTTGAACGTGGCCGTCGAGAATCGCCTTGAGCGCGGTTTCTTCCGATTCGAAAACGATCGCTTTACCAGAAAAGCGGAGGCCTTCTTTGCCGGAAATTTTCGCAACCGCGCCCGCGGGCGAGAGGTTTCCGTAGAGAATGCGCAGATGGCTGTCCGGTTTGACCGGGTTATCGAAGGAACGGATGACGTCCTGGTCTTTTGGATACGGCGCGACGTTGCGCAGGTTTTCCGCAAGGGTCTTGCCGGTGACGGTGATGCAATCGCCGTGGAGCAGCCCCTTCTCGAGCAGCATCTTCATCAAGGGCGGAAGACCGCCAATGCGCGAAAGGTGAGCCATGCCGTATTTGCCGGATGGGCGGAGGTCGGCGAGGACGGGCACGTTTTTGCCGATGCGAGTGAAGTCGTCGATCGAAAGCGGGACGTTCGCGGTGTGCGCGATCGCGAGAAGATGAAGAACCGCATTGGTCGAACCACCCAATGCAATCGTCACCGTGATCGCGTTTTCGAACGCGTTTTTGGTCAAGATATCCAACGGGCGGATACCGGCCTTGAGCAAAGCGAGGGCAGCTTCGCCTGCGCGACGGCAGTCTTCTTTCTTTTCCGCGCTGATTGCGACCTGCGCGGAACTGTTGGGCAGCGAAAGGCCGAGCGCCTCGATGGCGGAGGCCATTGTATTCGCGGTGTACATACCGCCGCAGGAGCCGGGGCCGGGGATGGAACAGGCTTCGACTTTAGCGAGGCCGGCGTCGTCCAGTTTATTGGCGGCGTGTTGGCCAACGGCTTCGAAGACGGAGACGATGTCGCACTCCTTCTTCGAATCCGGGTGAATGCCGGGAAGAATCGTGCCGCCATAAACGAAGACCGAAGGCCGGTTCAAGCGCGCCATCGCCATGACACAGGCCGGCATGTTTTTGTCGCATCCGCCGATCGTTACGACCGCGTCGAATCCTTCGGCCGCAGAGACCGTTTCAATCGAGTCGGCGATGACTTCGCGCGACACGAGCGAGTAGCGCATGCCGGGTGTGCCCATGGAAATGCCGTCCGACACCGTGAGGCAGCCGAAAATAATCGCTTTGCCGCCGGCCGCGTTTGCACCGGTTTCGGCTTCACGCGCAAGCTGGTCGATGTGCATGTTACATGGCGTGACCATGCTCCAAGTGGAGGCGATGCCGACGACGGGTTTCTTGAAATCGTCTTCTTTGAAACCGACGGCCCGCAGCATGGAGCGGTTGGGCGCGCGATCAGGTCCATCAAGGACGATCGAAGAGAAGGGGCGGAGGGAATTCGTCGCGTCGGTCTTACTCATGATAGAAAGGGGCAGATGACCAAACCTCGCGCGCGCGAGCAAGGCGGAATCAAGACAAAGGCTGGAAGCTGCCTACAGACGATTTGGACTGCGGCGCCCTCGTCGCCGCCTCGGAGTGGCGAATTTATTGCCCAGGGTAAAAGTACGCTCGATCCGGTTTCCCGAAAACGGCGAAATGTGTTTCGCCTTACAAGGCGGCACCCGAATGGCCGCGCTCCAAATCATCGAAGGTTCGATATCTGGGGCACGCAGGTTCAAGACGGAGTTCCGCACTTTCGAGATTGCTTCACCGGAGCGTGACCAGATTCACTCACCCGTTTTTCTCGAATGGCTTTCAATTTGAAATTGGTTCTGAAGGCACTCCTGTTCTCGAGCAGTCAAGCGCTCTCGATTAAGGATATCCAAGGCGTGCTGGCTCGTTTTCACGAACAAGCGGGGCGCGAACGCGAGCAGTTGGACATCGATGCCACGTCCGCAGGCGCACCTCCGAGCGAGAGCCCGCCTCTCGTGGAGAGGATCGAATCGGCGGCAAGCGATCTTCCAGCCGCCGAAGGGGTGACTGCGCCGAGTGCGTCCGCTCCCGCGGCTGAGGCGGCGGCTCTGGAAGTGCCGGCTGAACCACCGGAGAACAAAGACGCAGAGCTCTACAGCGATGTGCCGTCGTTTATCACCGCAGCGCAGATTCGCGAAGCCATGGCCACGCTCGCGGAAGAGCTACGTGCGTCCGGCGATATTTATCTGCTGATTGAGGGCCCGAGCGGATATCGCTTAGTCACCCATCCGCGTTTTGCTGGCTGGATTCGGATTTTGCGCGATGAACCGCCGCCGGTGCGTTTGACCCAATCGGCTTTGGAAACGCTCGCCATTATTGCTTATCGCCAGCCGGTAACGCGCACCGAAATCGAGACGATTCGCGGTGTGTCGGCCGACGCTGGTCTGAACAAACTGTTGGAACGCGAGCTCGTTTACATCACGGGTCGGGCCGATCTGCCGGGCCGGCCGCTGCAGTATGGCACGACGGACAAGTTCATGGATTTCGTCGGCGTGAAATCGCTTGTCGAACTGCCCGCATCGGATGTCCTTTCGCCCCGTCAGATCGACGAGTGGTTGAAAAATGCTTCAACCACGACCCCGCCGAGCGATGCCGAAATGGGCTTGCCGCTGGAGGAAGGGGAGGGAGCGACTCCAAATCTGGAAACGGTGGAGATAGAATCGCCGAACTCTTCGGATAAAGCGCCGACCGAAGCATCCACGAGGGCACCGCAATACCAGAGCCTTCCGACCGTGCCCGTTGCCGAGGGCGATGCTCCGGCAGCAAACTAATTTCCATGGACCTCCAACCCCTTCGCGAACAGATCGATGTTTTGGATCGCCAGATCGTGGAGATCCTGAACCAACGTTTAGCGCTCGCCGCGGAAATCGGGAAATTGAAACGCGGCAGCGGCGGGCAAATCTACGTCGCCGAGCGGGAAGACGCGGTGTTGCGCAAGGTCGCTGGCTTCAATCAAGGGCCAATCAAAAATGAAGCCCTGCGCGCGATTTACTGCGAAATTATGTCGGCCGCAATTGCGCTCGAGAAACCGTTGCTGATCGCATTTCTCGGACCGGAAGCCGCCAACACCCATGCGGCCGCGATCAAGAAATTCGGCGCGAGCGTGGGCTATCATGCGATGCCGACGATCGGTGACGTCTTCATTGCGGTTGAAAAAGGGGAAGCGGACTACGCCGTCATTCCGGCGGAGAACTCCACCGAGGGCAGCGTGCGCGAGACCTTGGATAATTTTGTCGAGAGCGATCTAAAGATTGTCGCGCAGATCTACCTCGAAATCTCTCACGCCTTGATTTCGAACCACCCGCTGGAGCAGATCAAAAAGGTTTACTCGAAAGATCAGGCGCTCGCGCAATGTCGCCAATGGCTCCGCCGTCACTTGCCGCACGCTCAACTCATCGAGGCGTCGAGCACCTCGCGCGCAGTTCAAATCGCAAAAGACGAACCCGGCGCCGCTGCGATCGCTACGGAACAAGCCGCGACCGTCCATGGCGTTCCGATCGTTGAGCGCAACATTCAAGACAAGTCCGACAACACGACGCGCTTTTTTGTGTTAGGGAAAAAACCATCCGGCGCCGTGGGCCTCGGTCGGGACATGTCGAGTTTCTTGATCTCCTTGGGCGACGAGGCCGCCTCGCATTCGGGCGCGCTCCTACGCATGCTGATGCCGCTCGCGGAACGCGGAATCAACCTCTCTAAAATCGAATCCCGGCCCAGCAAACGACGTCCGTGGGATTATTACTTTTTTATCGACGTGACCGGCCACTACGAGGACACGGCGATGAAGGAAGCGCTGGCCGAGTTAAAAAAATTCTGCCCCTTGGTGAAATGGCTTGGAAGCTACCCGGTCGCGGGCTAGCACTGAGGCCGGATCGGTAGACGTCAGTCCAGCTCCCGCCGATTCTCGCCCCGCTTTGCGCCAATTACGCACACCACTCCACCTTCAGAGCGACGAAAAGACGTGGTCGCACTGTGCGCGGAGTCGGGCCCCCCAGGCCTTGCTTCGGCGAGACCACCTGGCATGGTTGGTGCAATGGATTTGTCCACAATGTCATTCGCACCACATTTTTGCGCACGGTGTGTCGATAGTTAAGCTGGACGTGCTATAGTTTACCATGGCCAGCCCTCTCAAATGCGATTTATGCTCTAAGCCGGCGACTGTCCACCTCACACAGATCGTTAATAACAAGGTTCATAAGGTAGATTTGTGTGAAGAGTGCGCGCAAGCTAAGGGCGTGACGGATCCGAACGGTTTTTCGCTCGCTGATCTGCTGCTAAAGGCGTCGCTTAACCCTGAGGCGCCGGCATCCGGGCTCCGTTGCGAAAACTGCGGATTCACCCAAAACGATTTCAAGAAGCACGGGCGTTTTGGTTGCCCCCACTGCTACGAGACCTTCAAGGGCATGGTCGAACCGATGCTCGATAACATGCACAAAGGCACTCAGCACTCCGGGAAGATTCCTCAACGTGCTCTCGATAGAAAATCGCTCTACGATCGTCTTACTACCTTGGAAGGCAATTTAGACGAAGCCATCCGCTCTGAAAGATACGAAGACGCCGCGCGGTACCGCGATGAAATCCACCAAGTCAAACAAGCGTTCAGTCAACAGCCGTCAGAGTCCCGCCATGACGATTGAAACGTTGCTCGCGACGCAATCGGAACTCACCGACACGGTGAGTAGCAAGTGCGCGATCGTGCTGATGACGCGCATCCGCTTGGCTCGAAATTTGGCTGGCAAACCGTTTCCCGGTTGGGCTCGTCCCTCGCAGCGCGATTCGATTCTCGAAACCTGCCGCGAAGCGGTGGCGTCTGCTCCGCAGATGAAGAAGTCGCTCAATATCGGAGTCGCCGATCTGACCGAACTTCAGAAACAGATTTTAGTCGAACGCCACTTGATCAGCCGAGAGCTCTCGGGCTCGAAAAGCGGTTCTGGCGTGGTCATCAGCAAGGACCAGGCTCTCTCGGTCATGGTCAACGAGGAAGACCATCTCCGCATCCAGGTGCTGCGTGCTGGTTTTCAACTCAAGAAATCGTGGAATTCCATCAACGACTTCGACTCGGTTTTGGAAGGCAAACTCGACTACGCTTTTTCGCCCACGCTGGGTTATTTGACGGCCTGCCCGACAAACCTGGGCACGGCGATGCGCGCATCGGCGATGATGCATCTTCCCGCGCTCGTGATTTCGAGTCAGATGGAAAAGGTCGTTCGTGCGGTTAACCAGCTCGGCATGGTCGTGCGCGGTCTATTCGGCGAAGGTTCGGACGCGAGTGGCAGTATTTTTCAGATTTCGAATCAGACCACCCTCGGTGAGTCGGAAGAAGAAATCATTCGCCGTCTGAACAGTGTGCTGAATTCCATTGTCGAACACGAAATGAATGCTCGCCAGCGCTTGATCGAAAGCGACGCCAGTAAGCTCTTCGACAAGATCGGACGCGCATTTGGGATTCTGCAAAACTCCCATTTGCTCAGTTCGAGCGAGGCGATGAACCTGCTTTCGCTCCTCCGATTGGGCGTGGACCTTGGCGTATTTCCCGACGAAAGCCGTGCGGCAATCGATCGCCTTTTTATCGAGGCGCAGCCGGGACATATCGTTCTGCTGTCGAAACAAGATTTAGAATCTAACCAGCGCGATGCGCTGCGAGCTGAGCGACTCCGCACTGAGTTTGCTCCATTCTCGAAACCTAATTTTTCGGTGCGGAACAACAACTAGCCCGGCGCGATTCGCAATCCCGCAACATTCGGGGTAGAGTAGAGTTAAGACTTTTTAAACAAAGACACCATGGAACCGATGAATAACTTCACGCCGCGCGCCCAGCAGGTGCTGGCGCTGGCTCGAAAGGAAGCTGACCGCTTCCATCACAACTACGTCGGCACCGAACATATCCTCCTCGGCTTAATCAAGCTGGGCCAGGGTGTCGCGGTCAGCGTGCTCCAGAAAATGGGGCTGGATCTCGAGACGGTGCGAGCCGCGGTCGAGAAGCAGGTTGGCACAGGTCAGGAAACGAAGACGACGGGGAGCATTCCTTACACTCCGCGCGTCAAAAAGGTTTTGGCCCTCGCAGGCAAAGAAGCGAAGGCGCTCAATCATTCCTACGTCGGCACCGAACACATTTTGCTCGGTTTGCTGCGCGAGGGTGAAGGGGTTGCCGCGCGTGTATTAAAGTCGCTCGACATCGACATCGAACGCACCCGCAACGAAATTCTTCGCGAACTCGATCCGCAGTTCTCGGGCGGCGAAGCTTCTGGCGCTCCTGGAGAAGAAGCCGCCGCCGGCGCTCCTCAGCGTGGCGCGGCTCAGCCGGACGACAAAAAGGAAGTGAAGACGCCAGCGCTCAAAGCGTTCGGTCGCGATCTCACGGAGCTCGCTCGCAAGGGCGAACTCGACCCGGTTGTCGGTCGTAAAAATGAAATCCGCCGCGTCGTCCAGATTCTCTGCCGTCGGACGAAGAACAATCCGGTGCTGATCGGTGAAGCTGGTGTCGGTAAAACCGCCATCGTCGAAGGTCTCGCGCAGGAAATCGCGAGCGGCCTCGTGCCCGAGATTCTGTACGAAAAGAAAGTCATCACGCTCGACCTCGCTCTGATGGTCGCGGGCACCAAGTACCGCGGTCAGTTTGAAGAGCGCATCAAGGCCGTGATGGACGAGATCAAACGGGCGAAGAACATCATCCTCTTCATCGACGAACTTCACACCATCGTTGGCGCAGGCGCTGCCGAAGGCGCGATGGACGCTTCGAATATCTTCAAGCCAGCCCTTTCTCGCGGAGAACTGCAGTGCGTCGGCGCAACGACCTTGAACGAGTACCGCAAGTACATCGAAAAGGACAGCGCGCTCGATCGCCGTTTCCAGTCGGTGAAGGTCGAAGCTCCTTCGGTCGAAGACACGATCCAGATCCTTAAAGGCATCCGCATTAAATACGAGGATCACCACAAAGCGGTGTTCTCGGACAAGGCGCTGGAAGCCGCCGCGAAACTCTCTGATCGTTACATCACTGGCCGTTTCTTGCCTGACAAGGCGATCGATGTGATGGACGAAGCGGGCTCTCGTGCTCGTATCGCTTCCCTCAATCGCCCGACTGACATCGAGGACCTGACCAAGGAAATCGAACAGGTTTGCGCGCAAAAGGAAGAAGCGATCGCGAAGCAGCACTTCGAAGAAGCGGCAAAATACCGCGACAAGGAGAAGCAGCTCCGCGCAAAGCAAGATGCCGCGACCGAAACCTGGAAGAAAGCGCGCGAAGAAAAACGCGTGCAGATCGACGATGACCTCATGATGCAGGTCGTTGCCGACTGGACGGGTATTCCGCTCACTCGGATGGAAAAGAAGGACAGCGAAAAGCTGCTCTCCCTCGAAGCCGATCTGCAGAAGATCGTCGTGGGCCAGGAAGTCGCGACCATCGCCATCTCTCGTGCGCTGCGCCGTTCACGCGCTGACCTCAAGGATCCGCGTCGCCCGATCGGCTCATTCCTCTTCGTCGGACCGACCGGCGTCGGTAAAACTGAACTTGCTAAGCAGCTCGCTGCAAACATGTTTGGTTCGCAGGACGCGATCATCCAAATCGACATGTCCGAGTACATGGAAAAGTTCGCCGTCTCTCGTTTGGTCGGCTCGCCTCCAGGCTACATCGGTTATGAAGAAGGCGGTCAACTGACGGAAGCGGTTCGCCGTCGTCCGTACTCGGTGGTTCTTTTCGACGAAATCGAAAAGGCTCACCCGGATGTCGTCCAGTTGCTCCTCCAGATCTTGGAAGACGGCCGTCTGACCGACTCGTTGGGTCGCACAGTGGATTTCCGAAACACCATCATCATCATGACGTCGAACGTGGGTGCTCAGCTCCTGCAGCGTCAGACCTCGATGGGCTTCGGCGCCGCTGCGAGCAGCTTCAACGATCAGGAAAAGATGCGCGAAAAGGTGCTCGAAGAAGCGAAGCGCATCTTCAAGCCCGAGTTCCTGAACCGTATCAGCGAAATCGTGTTCTTCCGTCCTTTGTCGAAGGACGACTTGATCAAGATCGTGGATATTGAAGTGAACAAATTCGCGAAGCGTCTGGCCGAGCGGAAAATCACCCTCGAGTTCACGCCCGAGTCCAAGTTGTTGCTGATTGAAAAGGGCTACGACGAAAAGTACGGAGCGCGTCCGTTGCGCCGTGCCGTTGAGCACTACCTTGAAGACCCGCTCGCGGAAGCGATTCTGCGCGGTGAAGTTAAAGATGGTGAACCCTGCTTGGTTATCCGCAACGGCGACAAGCTCGAGTTCAAGCAGAAGGAGCCTTCGCAGCCTTCACCTGATACGGGCGTGGCGACGTAAGCGATCTACCACGACAAATTCTCAAAGCGCTGGATTTTTCCGGCGCTTTTTTTGTGTTTCAACAAGAGATTCGCGAGACGAGCGATTTGGAGTGCGGCGATTTATCGCCGCCTTGGACGGGCGAATTTATTCGCCCGCGAAAACGTTGATACTTCGGCGCGCAAAGGTCCCGGAAGGCGAAATAAATTTCGCCTTTGAAGGCGGTGATAAATCACCGCACTCCACTCAGCGAGTATCTTCCGAGATAACCTTATTCCACCCGTCTCCCGACGATCACCAAATCTCGATCAACCCCGTCCAACACCGCCACGCGCGGCAGATGCCCCCAGCGCTGAAATCCGTAGGCTTCAAAGAGACGAAGACTGGGATCGTTGTGCGCCCAGATGAAACCGAGAAGCGTGGTGATGTGGTTCTTCGATGCCCAATCGATCGCATACTCCACGAACCAGCTTCCAAGTCCCCGACGTCGTGCCGTTTCCGCGACGTAGAGGCTGACCTCGACCGTGGCGTTGTAGGCGGGCCGCCCGTAGAACGAATTGAAGCTGAGCCAAGCCACGAGTTTGCCCTCCACCTCCGCGACCCAAAGAGGGCGAGTGCGCGAGTTGTGTGCATGGAACCAAGCCATCCTGCTTTCCACGGTGACGGGCGATGTATCCGCCGTGACCATACGCCCGGGGATCGTTTGATTGTAGATTTCCACGATGGTGGGCATGTCGGCTTCCGTCGCCAAGCGTACTTGCGGAACCAGATTGGTCATGGCTTCGAGGCGCCGTTTAGTCGGAAGACTTCGTATCCGTGGGAACAGGAGTGGGTGGGACGGAGTGCGCCTCAGCAGTCTCCACGGGAAATTCGTAACTCATGGTTCCCTTTGGCAGTTTACCGACAAGCTTGCGCAAGTTTCCCGTTTTCTGATCGAACGAGAAAATCATCTCGATTGCCTTTCCGCGTCCCGTCGGCGTCTCGGTCCGATAGCGGTACCGATAACGAATCAGTTCACCATCGCGTTTCTTTTCGGTCGGAAGACCGAGAAGCTTTTCAACCGAGCTGAGCGCAGGGAGAACGGCCATCGTTTCCTGCATTTCCTGGCCTGCGTGCACTTCTGCCCTGTGCGACAGTTTATCGATACTGGCTTGGCCAGTGGAGCGCAGCAAATCGACGAAGAGGTCTTTGGGGAAAAATTCGAAATAGCGTTCCGGAATATGGAGCGACTGAAGCTTGTCGTCTTTCAAATCCATGAAGAGCTCCACGTCGTGGAGAGCCTCGGCTTCGGCTTGAGGGGGCTCGTCCTTCAGCCAGCGGACATGCCAGCGCGTGGTTTGGCCGTTGGTTTTGATCGTTTTCGGGTCGATGCCGAGAAAGCGGAGATCATCGCTGAGCAACAAAGGATGCAGGCATACGATCGTTACGCCGTCAGTGGTGACGGCGGCGAAGTTTTCGTCGAAATTGCCCAGTTGGTTTTTTAACTGCAGCAGCCGAAAGTACACGCACCCTCCGAGGCAAAGCACCAAAGCCGCGAGCAGAAAACAGCAAAGCAGGCGGGGCAGGGCTGATAACTTCACGGGCTAACGTTTGATCAGCCCGAGCAAATAGACAAAAATTAAAGCGCCCAGGATGGCGAATATCAACTGCCCCAAAAATCCCGCGGCATAAATCCCCACGAGGCCGAAGGCGAAACGCGCGATGAGCGCGCCCGCGATGCCCACCACAACGTTGCCCGCCGGTCCAAAACCACGGCGCTTCGTGATCAGACCCGCGATCCATCCAGCGAGTGCTCCGACCACGAGGGTGATGACAAGGGCTTGAACCGTCATCGGTTAGGGCTTGGTCGTCGTCTTTGACTCCGAAGCGGACGCGCTGTCGTGAGCTGGTTTGGCAAAAGTAATTTTTGAAAGCACATCGAGCAAACGTTGATCGAGCAGATCATCCTCTTGCTCCGGGGTCTTGTCCCAAGTGAGCCGCTCGAGTACTTTTTCGGCGAGTTCGATGCTAATCACGTAGACATGCTCGTCTTTGACGAACAAGAGATTTCCCCGTTTTGCGATGAGCGGTGGGAGGGAATCGCTCATGATCGCGCGATCGGTGAACATCGTGCCGTTCGGGAGAGTCACGTAAGCAAAAACCGCCCCGTCCATCAGGTGCGGTTTAAAGCGTGTGCTCTCCATTTTGGCGCCTGGAAAATGCTGCGCAAAATCCTGACGGACGATGGTGGCAAAAAAGTTTGTCAGATAGTCTTTTCTGCCCTGCGTTTCATCCGTCCAACGCTGCGTCGCATCCATCGCAAAACAGCCGACACTGATGTGGGTCGAGACGGAATCCTGGAAGGTGACGACGCCGTTGTCGGCGTCGGTCGTGGTTCCACCAAGCTCGGGGAGCACGGGAACCTGGATGCGGAACATCCCCGTAGGCGAAATGTAGACGCCGTGGGAGATGTGGCCGATCATTCCCGGTGTGCTGGTATCCGCAGCGACCTGGGCGCCTTGTGCGTTCATCCGGGGCGCGCTGGAAACCACGAGGGTGAGCGCCGCTGCTAAGAGGAAGAGGGGGCGATAACTCATGAATGGCAACTCATGTGACTAGCGCGAACTGCAGAGGTTTCAAGTCGGACTCAAACGGGTCCAAAGATCGACCGGAATTTCTTCGGGACGCGTTTGCGGACTCAGTTTGGCCGAGGCCAAAATCTGGAGCCACGGGCCCATCAACTGCGGCGCGCGCTCCTTGATCAATGAGCCGATTTGTTTCCGTCGTTGTTGAAAGCAGCCTCGAATGATTGCTTTGGTTTCGAGGTCGAAAACGAAGGGGTGCTCCTTTCGCACGAGGTGTAAAAGGTACGATTCGATATCCGGTTTCGGGTAGAAACACGTCGCGGACACCTTGTGGCCGGGTGCGATTTCATAGGCTGCCTGCAAGAAAATCGAAATGGCGCTAAACTGTTTCGTTCCCGGTCCGGCGCTGTACCGCTGGGCGGCCTCTTGCTGCAACATCAATACCATCCGCTCCGGCAATGGACCGCTCAACACTTCGTCCATCCAGGGAGTAGAAATCGCGTAAGGCAGATTCGCGACGACCTTGAAACCTTGCCGTGCTAGATCGAGGGGGAGTTCGGCGCGGGGGAGTTCAACCCCGTCGCCTTCGACCAGATGTAACGTGTCCGGGTGTGCCGGAACGAGTTTTTCCAAGAGATGGGCGTGAAGATTCCGGTCCTTCTCCACGGCCCAAACCGAGGCGCCTGCCGTCAAGAGCGCGCTGGTTAACGTACCCAGGCCCGGACCGATCTCGACCACGCGATCTCCTGCTTTGACTTGCGCGAGTTCGAGCGATTTGCGGACGATATTGCCGTCGACCAAGAAGTTTTGACCGAGAAAGCGTTTCGGCTGGTGGCCCAGCTCGGTAAGCAACGCGCGCGTGTCAGACGGAGTCAGCGGCATGTTGGATCGAGCGCAGCGGGTGGCGAAAGTCTGGCTCCGTGGCTCATCTGAACCGTTAGCGGCGGAAATCGGAAATCAACGCCCGAGGGTCTGGCGCCTTCATCAAGGCTTCTCCCACGAGAACGGCGTGCGCTCCGACTGCGCGCACACGTTTGGCGTCGGCGCCGTTGAAAATCCCGCTCTCGCTCACCGCGACGACGTTTTTTGGCAATTGCGGAATCAACCGCTCTGTGAGGCTCAGGTCGGTTTTGAAGATCGCTAGATCGCGGTTATTGACGCCGATAATCTGCGCTCCGTGTTGGACAGAACGGCGTAAGTCCGACTCGTTATGAATCTCGAACAGCGCATCGAGGCCGGCAGCTTTGGCCGCGGAGTGCAACGTGGCGATTTCTTCGTCCTTGAGAGCACGGACGATGATTAAGATGGCGCTCGCTCCGACCTGCCTCGCTTCAAACACCTGCACCGGATGGATCATGAAATCCTTGCGAAGGCAGGGAATCGCAGGCGCGTTTTGGCGGAAAAAATCGATGACGGAGACGAGATCATCGAGCGTGCCGCCGAAGTATTTCGTATCCGTTAACACAGACAGGGCGCTAGCACCCGCGGCCTGGTATCGTGCGGCCTGGTCAACGGCGGAAACGCCTTCTCTGATTGCGCCCGCGGAGGGGGAGCGGCGCTTGATTTCCGCGATGACGGCGAGTTGGCCATCGCTCCGTCGCAGCGCCTGCAAAAAAGAGGGCGGTTTGGGCGTGCTGGCATCGAGCTGTCTCAGATCATTTTCCGAAATGCTGCGAAGGCGGGGTGCGATCTCCTCGCGTTTCCAGGCCATGATTTCTGTGAGTTTGTCCGACATCGATGAAGGACACTATTGCCGCAAACGAGCGGTAAAGTCGCAAGATTGGTTTTCAGCTTTTGACGTGACGCGCGCTTGCCGCACGCCGGCAAGGCGCCAAGCTGGCCGGACTGTACTGGATTATGAGTGCGCTCGCTGAACTACGCCAAACCATCGCTCGTCTCCGCGGCCCTGGCGGTTGCCCCTGGGATCAGGAGCAAACCCACGGATCGCTGGCTCGTTGCTTGATCGACGAGTGTAGTGAACTTCTGGAGACAATCGATCGCCTCGACATGCCCCATATGCGGGAAGAGCTGGGTGATGTGCTGATTCAGGTCATTTTTCATGCTCAACTGGCCGAAGAGCGGGGGTTGTTCGACCTCGAGGACGTCGCTCGCGAGGTGAATGAAAAACTTGTCCGCCGCCACCCGCACGTTTTTGGGGAAAATCGTCTAGAAACCTCCGATCAGGTCATCACGCAATGGGACGCGATCAAAGCGACCGAGAAAGGCGCCGCGGCCAAAGCCGCCCGGCTTTTCAAGGACCTTCCTCCGCGGTTGCCTTCGTTGATGTTTGCCGAAGCGGTTTGGAAACAGATTCAAAAGAAGAATCTTCCCACGGGACCGACGGTCGACGCCGAGGCGATCGCGGGCATGGGCGAAATGTTGGACGAGGTCGAGTTGGGCCGCCGACTGTTCGAACTCGCGGCCGCGGCGCGTGCAAAAGGGCTCGATCCCGAGGGAGCGCTGCGGCTCCACGCGACGCGCGTGATGGACGAAGTCGAAAAGAATGTCGCCTCGCCGGCCTAACGCGAAGGGTGGCGGCGGCTCGTCGGTTGTCGCCAAATCAACGGCGGCAAGCGATAGGGCGGGAGCAGCTTGGCCGGCGGTGCCTGAGGACGTGGTGCGGGACTGGTTGCATCCATTTCTTGAATACTTGGAAAAAGAACGGCGTTATTCGCGCTACACCGTCCGCAACTACCGCCAGGCTTTTGAGGATTTTTATCGCTGGCTTTTGACCGAGCAGCGCAATGAAAACGATTTTGACCGACTTTCGATTCGCGAGCTGCGGGACTTTGTCATCGAGGGGCAAAATCGTTTCGATCGCCGCACGCTGCACAATCATGTTTCGGGCCTACGCTCGTTCTATAAGTACTGGATCCGCCACGGCCGTTTCCGCCGCAATCCCTGGGTTGGGTTGCCCTTGCCGCGCTTGGAAAAGCGGCTACCGAAATTTCTGACCGAGGATCAGATGAAGCAGTTGCTGACTGGTCCGCAGCGATTGACTGAGAACGGAACGATCGATGACTTCACCGCGGCGCGCGATCGATTGGTCTTGGAATTACTTTACGGAGCAGGGCTTCGCGTCAGCGAACTGGTCGCGTTGAACTACGAAAACATTGATTTGACCGAGGGCGTGGCTCGGGTTTTTGGCAAAGGCAGGAAGGAGCGCCTTTGCCCGCTTGGGCCGGTAGCCACAGCGGCGGTCAAAACCTTTGTTCGTGATTTCGCGCTGCATTCGCTAGGTAACGCGGCCGTCTTAACGACGCCAGGGGGAAAACGAATTTCAGTCCGCGAGGTGCAGCGAATGATGAAACGCTATCTCGCGCTGGCGGATCTGCCGATGGACTTGAGCCCGCATAAAATTCGGCATTCTTACGCGACCCACCTGCTGAACGCGGGCGCGGATCTGCGTCTAGTGCAAGAGCTGCTCGGTCATGCCAGCCTGAATACAACGCAGGTCTACACGCATGTCAGCGTGGCGCGCCTGAAGGAAATTTATAACAAGGCCCATCCCCGGGCGTGAAGTCTTCGCTCCGCGGGGGACTTACGGCTGGAGTGTAATCGTCCTCACGCTCTGGTTTCCCGCCGTGTCACTCAACCCGACTTGCACGGATGTCGCGGCGGCGATGCGCGACAGTGGAATCTCAAGAACGAATGTTTCTGTCTGGCTATCGCGGATGCCGTCGGCGGGCTGGACCACCGTTTCATGGATGCCGTTGTTAAAAATAAATTCCGCTCCTTGTAAAACGCTGAGCGCGTCGCGACCGCTCACGCTGACCTCAAGGTGATCGCCTTCGCGTTTCGCCGTCGCATCGGTGATCGCTGGTGGCGTGTGGTCGATCACGAGATCGTCCGTCTGAAATGTAGCTGAGAGCCGTTCCGCCTCAGGGCGGGGCGCTTGTTCGGCCGCGATCAGACGAGTTTGATAAATGCCGTCTTCAAAATGCGTCGTGTCGAACTGGAGAAATCCTTCGCGATTTCCGACGGAAATATCCTCCCAGTGATTTGAACCCTCGCGCTGGATCGAAAAGGTGCACGCGATCGTATCGCCGTCGGCATCGGTCACATTCCAGGTGATTAACTGGTTTCCGGGCGACGGGACCACATTGTTGTTGGTTAACCCCGAACGTCGCCGCTCATCGTGCTCGCTCAGGAGTTGCCCCAGGGTGATCGAGGTGGACGACGATTCGTTTGCGGGCAGAAGGAAGAAGTTAGCTGGGGCGACACGAAATTCAGCGAGTTGTGGGCGGCGATTTTGCGGCAAGTAATACAAGGTCGCATCATTCAACTCCAGACCGGTGCTCGTCTCCGGAACTTGGATACGAAAGCGAATTTCCTTCGCGCGGGCGTTGCGAGCGAGCCAGCCGTCCGCGAGACGCTCGGCCGGCGCCCAGTTCGACCAGCCCTCCACTTCGTCGCTGCCTAGGCTAGAGCGGAAGTCGATCTTGAGCTGGTCGGAAGGGGCCGAGCGAGTTCGGTCGATGCGCAGTTCGCCGATGCGAGCCGGGACGCCGAGATCGAGCCGACGGGTCTCTGCC
>Ga0207702_10002688_pt1 | contig 16695 bp, 14 predicted proteins | sample KBSCornC62_FD_184302 | JGI IMG/M metagenome (GOLD analysis project Ga0207702, IMG submission 184302) | Corn rhizosphere microbial communities from Kellogg Biological Station, Michigan, USA - KBS Corn C6-2 (SPAdes) (version 2) | ecosystem: Host-associated > Plants > Roots > Rhizosphere > Soil ...
CTCGACGGCGGTGTCCGTGAACTCGGCCTTGTGATGCTCCTCGTATTTGTGGCGCAGGCCCTTCAAAATCTCGATGGCATCCTCAATCGAAGGTGCCTCGACTTTCACCGATTGGAAACGACGTTCGAGTGCGGCGTCCTTCTCGATGTATTTGCGATACTCGTTCAGCGTGGTCGCACCGACACATTGCATCTCGCCGCGTGAGAGCGCGGGCTTGATGATGTTGCTCGCATCCATCGTGCCTTCGGCAGAGCCGGCACCAACAATGGTGTGCAATTCGTCAATGAATAAGATGACGTTCTTCGCGCGGCGGATTTCGTCCATGACCGCCTTGATGCGTTCCTCGAACTGACCGCGATACTTGGTGCCCGCTACCATCAACGCGAGGTCCAGCGTGATGACGCGCTTGCTCAACAAAATTTCCGGCACGTTACCCGCCGCGATTTCCTGCGCGAGACCTTCGACGATGGCGGTTTTGCCAACGCCGGCTTCACCGAGCAGAACGGGATTGTTCTTTGTGCGGCGGCAGAGAATCTGGATGACTCGCTCGATCTCGTTCTTGCGGCCGATGACCGGGTCCATGTCGCCCTTGCGCGCGATTTCGGTGAGATCACGGCCAAACGCCTTGAGCGCGGGCGTTTTGACATCGCCCTTCTTTTCGCCGGGAGTTGGCTTTTCGGAAGGCTCGCCCGGTTGCGCCGGTTCTTCGCCGGCCTGCGCGGCGAAGTTCGGATCCAATTCTTTCAAAATCTCCTGACGCGCGAGTTCAATGTCCACGTCCAACGCACGCAGCACCTTCGCGGCCACGCCGTCGCCTTCGCGCAGCAAACCGAGCAAGAGATGCTCCGTGCCGACGTAGGTGTGATTGAGATTCTTGGCTTCCTTTTGCGCGAGCGCGATGACCTTCTTTACGCGCGGCGTGTAGGGAATGTTGCCGATCATCTTCTGATCGGGGCCGGTGCCGACCTGCTTCTCGACTTCCAGGCGGACGGTTTCGAGGTCGAGGCCCATCTTCTGAAGCACGTTGACGGCGACGCCCTGGCCCAGCTTGATCAGGCCGAGCAAAAGGTGTTCCGTGCCGAGAAAGTTGTGGTTCAACCGGTCGGCCTCCTTGCGAGCCAGCGCGAGCACCTGCTGTGCGCGTGGCGTGAAATTACTCATCGCTTCATCGCTCATATTGCAATAATTCTGCTACGAGTTGGTGAATTTGTCCAATGCCAACCGGAAAAAATCTGAAGTTCGCGCCAAAAATCTTCGTCAACCCAGTCTGGGTTCCGCCGTCCGCTCGACAAAGTGCAACAGGTTCCCCTCCGGATCGGCGAAGTATTGCACGCGCCCGCCGCCTGCCGCCGGGCCGGCTTCCCTCGTGAAAACTACGCCGCGTTTGATTGCTTCCGCCTTTGCCGCCTCGATGGAATCCACCCGCAGCGCCAGATGGCGGAAACCTTGGAGGTTGTTATCGTCTGGCGCGGGTTGTTTCTCTTTGGCCGCGTAAATCTCCAGCCAACCGCCGCCCGAAAACGCGACCAGATATGCCGGCGGCGTTTCGCCGCTGTCCCAGATCGTGCGCGCACCCAGCACCCGCTCATACCAGTTCTTCAACGCCACCGGGTCGGTCGCCGGCAGGCCGATGTGTTCCATGGCAATCTTCATGGCCTGATTAAAAATTAAAAACCTAAAATTAAAAATCAAAATCAGGTTTTAATTTCCGATTCACTCGCTGCCGCGACCGTGTATCATTCTCCACACAATTCTATGAACATTGAATCTTTCGTCCAACAGCGGCTCATCTGCGTCGCGGTCATTGATAAGCCCGAGGACGCCGTCCCGCTCACCGAGGCGTTGCTCAAAGGCGGACTCAACGCCATCGAAGTCACCTTCCGCACCGCGGGTGCGGCAGAGTCTATCGCGCGCATCCGCAAGGCGCTGCCCCATGCCGTCGTCGGCGCGGGAACATTGTTGACCGCCGACAATGTGAAACAAGCCGTGGACGCGGGCGCGCAATTCGGCGTGTCGCCCGGGTTGAGCGAGGCCGTTTCCAAAGCGGCGCATGAAAACAAGCTGCCGCTGTTCCCCGGCGTCATCACACCCACAGAAGTCATGGCGGCACTGGAACTCGGCTGGAAGCATTTGAAATTTTTCCCGGCGGAAACTTTCGGCGGCGTGAATGCGTTGAAGGCACTGGCGGGTCCGTTCGGTCATACCGGCGTGAGGTTTGTTCCGACCGGCGGCATCACGGCGGCGACGCTTCCCATTTACCTCGCCATCCCGCAGGTTGCGGCCATCGGCGGCTCGTGGATGGCCGATCGCAAGCTGGTCACGGAAAAGTCGTGGGACAAGATCACCGCGCTCACGGCGGAGGCTATGAAGGTGATTGCGGCGGCGAAGGCGTAAAAACAAGGTGGGGCGAGCGTCCTCGCGAGCCGCTTTGGAAGATAGACGCACGGCTCACGGGGAAGCTCGCCCCACCAGCCAAACTCAATTCCCCACCGTCACCTGCAAGGGCTGGTCGCGGCGTTCGGCGAAGCGTTTCACATAACTCTCCCATTGGATGTGGTTCGTGAAATCACCGCTGCGATCCCAACTGGCGCCCAAATAATAGGTGAACGGCTGCCCCGGCTGGACTTGGGTGATGGCGAGTTGGTTGCGGATGGGTGGATAACCCTCATGCGTTGGTTGCGGCACATTGGCGTGCTTTTTGGCGGCAGGCATTTCCGGGTCGTCATTGGTGAATTCTTTCACCGCGCCCTTCGGCAAAACCACGGCCACGGCGGTGACGCCTTTGGGCTGATCTTCCGGTTGCCAGTAAGTCATCCAGCCTTCGGTCAGGTCGTGCGCGATGAATTCCTCGCGATTCGTCGGACAGGCGCGCTCGGCAAAACCGACGCCGATGGTCAGTGGCGACTTATCTTCGCTCGACAGGGTGGACTGCACCTTGGTCAGCCATGAGCCGGCATCAATGCTGAAACGTTTCGTCTCGGAAACCGTGCGGCCATTGCCGGCGTCCCACGCGTCGTAGGTCAGTTCAAACTCCGAGCGGATGGGGCCGGTGGTGATGAGCTTCCAGTTCTTCCAATTGCTGGAGACGAAAAGCTTTTTGCCGTCCCAGATGCCGAGACCGCCGCAGCCACGGCTTTTGCCACAGCGATAATCGTCCATGAACGAACCGTTGTCCTCGTGGTAATGCTTGGTGCGATACATCGTGTCCACGATGAGGCCGCGATCTTTTTTGATCCACACGTCCGCGCCGCTGCTGATGGTGCCCTCGGCCTTGATGAGCGCCTGACCGTAGGCGCGGAAGGCGATGCGGTCGCTCTCCCAAGCAAAATCATCGAAGCGTTCGGGCACAAAACGGGCAAAAGTTTTTACAATCGGCGGCGGAATGGCGGCCAGTTCGGAATCGTGAAGAACGTAAAATGTTCTTGCCTCATTCGGCGCAAGATCAGCTTGGAAAAGCAAATGAGCAGGCAAAACTACATTTGAATTGCCAGTTTGCAGTGGTTGGTAAAGTTGCGAATTAACAATCCCCGATGAATTTCCATCCATAACTACTACGTTTGTGGGCGGAGGCAACATTTTATATTTTTGAAAATAACTATCCGCACCTTGAAACAAATCTAGGTCAACAGTCTCGGATTCACGCCAAAAATCTGCGGGATTGGAAATTTTTACCGTGATTGGCTTCGCGTTCGCTAAAACCGCCATCCGATAAACCTCGCTGCCCGCGAGCAAAAACGCGCCGACGCCGTAAACTTCCGTGGATTCGGGCGCAAACTTTTTCGGGTCCGCGCCGATGGGCTGGACGTGTGTCAGCTTACCGTCGGCATCCACGCAATTGACCAGCGCCGCCCACGCCTTGCGCACGGCGGGCTCAAACGTCGCACGGTCGAGCAAGCCCTGATTCACACCCCACGCCAGCGCGTAGGTGTAAAAACCGGACCCGCTGGTTTCCTTGAGCGGATAGCTGTCCGGATCGAGCAGACTCGCGCGCCAGAGTCCGTCCGGCTGCTGACAGGTGAGGATTTTGGCCGACATATCCTTGAACAATTGCTCGAAGCGCGGACGGTCGGGATGATTCATCGGCAGGTATTGCAGCGTGCGGACGAGCCCCCCCATCACCCAGCCATTTCCGCGGCCCCAAAAAACTTTCCGGCCATTGGCTTCGGTCTTGTGGAAATAAGTGCTGTCGCGGAAATAGAGATGCTCATTTGTGTCGTAGAGATAAGCCGTCGTGCGCCACCATTCGTTGACCGCAAAATCCAGATACTTTGATTCGCCCGTCGCCGCGTAAAGCCGCACCCACGCGGGCGGTGCCATGAAGAGCGAATCGCACCACGCCCAGAGTTCCTGGGATTTATGCTTGGGCAAGTTGAAATCCAAGCTCGGTGCCGTGGAGGGATTCGCGAGAATGCCGTCAAAGCTCGCCCGCAGCGGCGCGATCATCTTCGGCTCGCGATAGAGCAGATAAAGTTCCGCATACGTCTGGCCGACCGCGTGATCGTCCGCGTGGTATTTGCGCGGGCCGAGCTTCCATTCGTTCGTCTCGCCCATCGCGAGCATGGCGTTTCTGTATTTGGCGTCACCGGAAATGCCCGCCAGCGCCATGAAGCCGGCATCGCCCGCGCCCTGCGTCCAGTCGGTCAGCTTATGCTTGGAGGGATTGGCCAGTTGCCAGTCAGCGACGCGCTGCATCACGTCGAGCACGGCTTTCGGCGAAAGATCCGCTGATTGGGCGGGCAAGTGTAGGAGACTGGAAGCAAATAGAATTCCGGCAACGAACGCAATGTGGCGGATGGATGAATGTTTCATGTGCTGGCAAATCGGATAACAGATGCCATTCTAGATGTCGAAACGATAAAATGGTTACTGAATGTTTGTTCTAAGCGACCAACTGGTCACGAAGCAGAAAGTTTTAGCGGGCGACGGTCATTTCCCCCAAAATCTCCCGGCGCTGCGAGTCATCCAGCCATGTGGCAGCGGCAACAAACTGGCGGGCAGCGACGGAATCGGTCTGGTTCCATTCATTCAGGACGTGCAGCAGGGAATCCCGCTTGAGCGCGAGGTCATTGATATTTTCCACCCACTGCATCGCCAGCTCAGGCGTGCGGTTTGCGCCGTCGGTCTTGGTGATCATCATGGCTGCGCCCACGTCAAATTCGACTCCATGCGGCAAGGTGTTCAGCCACGTCGCCAAAGCCGCCGGGTCTTGCAACGACCAGTTGTCCAGCGCCACGCCGAGGGCATAATCACGATCCTCACCAGATGGCAAGGCAAAGGCATAGGCAGCGAGCCCGGATGGACTGCCGGAATTCCAGCCATCCGCAAGGGCGCGAAAAGCCGCGCTGCGCTGTTGCGGGTCGGTGATCGTGTCGAGCGATTTGACGGCGTCTTGCGGCTGGTTTTGCGCCCAGCGCGTGAAAACAAGCTTTGCCCAGTCAGGATGCTGGTCCGCCGGCACTTCGTTGACCAAGGCGAGCGCGGTTTGAAATTGCCCGGCGCTGCACAGCGAGAGCAGCAGGGTCGCCACCCTGCCCTTTTCATCCGCAGGATCGGCGGCAAGCAGTTGTCGCCCGATGGCCAACGCCAATTCGGGAGTGCTGGCGACGGCATTGGTCGCCTGTCGCAACAATTCATCGGCGGAAAAAAATTCGCGGTTTTGAATTGAAACAATTTTGGCTGCCGCTGGCGGAGCAATTTGCTTGGCGGCCGTCGAAACAGGTTCCGGCAGCGGGCTTTTTCGCGTGAAACTGAAATGCGCGAATCCGCCGAGAATGCACACCAGCATCGCCGTGCACAGAAAAGTATATTTGGGTCGCATCTGTTGTTTCAATTATGCCGCCGCGAGTGTGAAAACTCGCGGCGGCTCTGCGTTATTAGCCGTTTTTTCTCAATACATGTCCACGCAGTCAACGCTGTAGCCCGCGCTCAGATAGCCGGTGCTGCCGCTGCCGCTGATGGGAATAATGGTCAGCGTGTTTTGACCGGCGACAAACGCGGTGGACGGAACACTGAACGTGTAGGTAGTGTTGTTGCCGCGATAGGAACCGATGGTCAGGGTGCGTGTGCTGGGCTGAGTGGACGCGGATGGATTGGAGGAAGTCCACGAATTGACGGTGATTTTCGGCCGCGCTCCGGAGTAGGCGCAGGTGATGCCGACGCGAATGGTATGCGCGGCGACCTGGCCGGAGGTCAGATTGAACGATACGACTTGCGAGCCGTTCACATCTTTCCATTGGTAACACGGAAAGCTGCTGGAACCGCTGCTGCCAACGGTGTAGGTGCCGGGATTCCAACTGCTCATCCGCACGTCGGACGGGTGCATGGTGGTGACGAGACTTCCGTTGCGAAATTCAGCGGGCGAGCCGTCCCAATTGCCGATGCGCCAGATCACCGATTGCGAACTGGGATCGCCGGAGATGGTGATTGTGTTCAGAATGGTGGTTCCGCCGGCAGTAACCGTGGCGCTGCCGGTCCAAACGGCGAGTTCGTTTTTGTATATTTTCATCGTGTATGTGCCGGGCAGCATTCCCGTGCAATTGAAGTAGCCGCTGCTGGCATCGGCGTTCGCCCAGTATTGTGCGGTGCTGTTGGCAAAGCCCACGGTGTAGGCATAAGCCGTGTCACGGCCATTGATTCCCACGGCGGTGGCGCGTCCGCGTCCGGACGGCGCGACATAACCGGTCAGTCCCATGCTGCTGAACCATGACGTGTCAATGGAAGTGCTCGGTGTGCTGCCGGTGGTGCAGACGAGGGTGTAGGTATTGAGAATGCCCAAACGGTAAGCTTCGGTCTGCGCTTCGCCGTAATTGACGATGTAAGTGATCTCCTGATCGGTGGAGGTGCATTGATTGAGCAGGCACCGGAAAAACGGTCCGCCCGAGTTGCCCTCGTTGTTGTCGCGCACCACCCAGATGCCGGCGCTGCTGCCGGTAGCGCCGATGTAGGACCAATCCTTGAGGCGCATGTTGGAGTAATGCTTCGAACGCGTGGTGCCGTCCGCCATTCCGAAAATGTCACTCGATTCGATCGCGCCGGTGTTGTTGCGGATGTCCGACGGCGTCGGTCCATTGGGAAGTTTGCCCTGCTGCAAGCGCAGGATATAACGGCACAGTCCGAGCGTGTCGGGTTCGCTCGTGAAATACGTGCCCATGTAGATGTGCGGATAACCGCTGCGCGCCATGTAATAATGCGTGAGGTTGCCCGCCTGCACGGTGACTTTGATGTAGGTGGAATTGATCACCGAAGCGCTGACGGTGACGGCAGATACGCCGCTGTAAAGATAATCAAAACCTGAATTGACCTGCGAACCGCGCGACTGGTCCTGGTATTCCACGCCGTTCCAAACCAGTGAGGCGATGTCGCCAGCCGATTGCGTGCTGACGCCGTTATCCGTGCGGCGAACTTTGAAGACCAGGCCTGCGCCGGTGTCCACGGTGTAAAAATCCGTGCTGGTGGTCAGGCCGAAGGCCGCCTGGCTTCGCGCCGGCACGAACAGCGCCGCCAATGCCGCGAAGCATGAGGCTATGAGTTTGAATTTAATCCGTTGATTTATTGTGGTTATTTTCATTGTTCAGTTTGGTTGGGCCAGAATGCAAGTCAGCGGCACGGCAGGAGGTGAGCCGCAGCATTCCGGTGGGTGACGGATACGTTTCTAGCAGAAATCATAATCGTGAACATCGCCAATTATGATGATACAAGCGCGAAATCCATTTCCGCCTGTCAGAATTTGAATGAACAGGAGCTTGTTGGCGCCCCATCGATACCCGCAAGAACAACCGGCCCGACGCACACGGATGGGCGAAAAACGAAAAAGCGCGGCCAAAAGTCCGTGACATGGGCTTGAGGCCGATGGAACCACGAGACTTTGACCGCGCAGCAAAAGAATTAGTTTAGGACGATTGACGACGCCAGATTTTCAGCGCCCCAGCCAGCCGCCGTCAATGTTCAGCACCGCGCCGTTCAGATAGTCTGAATCGCCAGAAGCGAGAAACACGCAGCCGCCCGCGATGTCTTCCGCCGCGCCCCAGCGGCCTTCGGGGATGCGGTCGAGGATAGCCTTGTTGCGCACCGGATCTTCGCGCAGCGCCTTGGTGTTCTCCGTGGCGATGTAGCCGGGCGCGATGGCGTTGACGTTGATGCGTTCCTTTGCCCACTCGTTCGAAAGCGCCTTCGTCACACCGGCGATGCCGTGCTTGCTCGCGGCATAAGCTGGAACGGTTATGCCGCCTTGGAATGAAAGCAGCGACGCAATATTCACGAGCTTCAGGCGAGAAGTTTCGGTCGCTTTGGCCCGACCGGTTTCAATCCACCACTTGCCGACGGCTTGCATGAGAAAGAACGGCGAGTTCAGATTCGTGGCGATGACGGCGTTCCAATCCGCCTCGGAAAAATCCTTGGCCGGTGCGCGGCGGATGATGCCCGCGTTGTTGACCAGCGCGTCTATCTGGCCGGTCTTGGCGAGAATCTGCGCGATGACGTCATGCGATTCCTTCTGCGTGCCCGTGCCGAGGTCGGCGTTGTGTGCAACGAATGTGCCGCCCGCCGCCTTCACCGCCGCACCTGTCTCTGCGAGATCACTGCGCGCAACGCCAACGACGGTTGCGCCTTCTTTCGCGAATGCCACGCAGATTGCCTGACCAATGCCCCGGCTCGCGCCGGTGACGACTGCCACTTTGTTTTTGAATTTCATAAGATTGAAAGAAACATTCAACACTCAACATTCAACGCCGAACACCGAATGATTCATTCGCACGCCCCTGAGACTTGGATGTTGGAAGTTGAATGTTCAATGTTGAATGTTTCCGCTCACTCACCGCAAATCCGCCGGCTTCACCGCGTCCATGTCGTCGAACACCTGGTTTTCACCGGCCATGCCCCAGATGAACTTGTAGTTCCCCGTGCCGCAGCCGAAGTGCATGGACCAGTTCGGCGACAACGCCACCTCGTCGTTGTGCAGGAACAGGTGCCGCGTCTCCTGCGGTTCGCCGAAGAAATGCGACAGCACCTTGTCGCCGAGGTCGAAGTAAAAATAAATCTCCGTGCGCCGCCAGTGCGTATGCGACGGAAAGGAATTCCACACATTGCCGGGCTCCAACGCGGTCAAACCCATCACGAGCTGGCAGCTCTGGATGCCGCCTTGATGAATAAATTTATAGATCGTGCGTTTGTTGGATGTTTCCTGCGCGCCGAGATTCACCGGCGCCGCTTCGGACGATTTCATCATACGCATCGGATGCGCCGCGTGCGCAGGACACGAAAGGAAATAAAACTTCGCCGGATTCGCCGCGTCGTCGCTGGTGAAGGAAACCGACTTCGTGCCCATCGGCAGATAGACGCAATCCAGTTTTTCGAGCGCGAAAGTCTGGCCATCGGCAATAACCCGCCCTGCCCCGCCGACGTTGATCGCGCCAAGCTCGCGGCGCTCGAGGAAAAAGGCGCGGCCGGTTTCCTTGTGATTCGGAAGTTCGACAGGCTTATCTGTCGGCATCGCTCCGCCCACCACAAGACGGTCAAGGTCGGTGAAGGTGGCGTTGAGTTGGCCGGGCGTGAACAGGCCGGCGATGTGAAAGGTGTCGCGCTGTTCCTGCGTGGACATCCCAATGAGGTCTTGCGGACGCGGCGTGCGGCGGATGGCATCTTGAATCATGCCGCAGTCTGGCAAAAAGGAAAACGGACGACAAGCCGCCGCCCGGAACTTTTTAGTTTACCTGTAAAATCATCGGTTTTGCCGGCTGGTGATCCGGTGCGCCAGAAAGCGATAGGTCAGCCCAGCCACCACGGCGGCCATCATCAGGATTACAATTAAAATGACGCCCTTCCAAAATGCATGGTTCACCACCCGATTGGCGTTCACCGTGGCTTCCTGGCTCAAGTTCAACAATTGCGGCGTGGTCTCGTTCATCGTTTGAAGCGTGGCATTCAAATCTTTCGCCGCCGCACCGATCTGGCTCGCCGCCATGCCGTAGTCGAGGATGTTGAAGGGCCGGCTGTTTGTGGATGAGCTTGCCGTATTCGTGGATGGCGGCGAAACGTAGCGCACAAAATCGTCGAGCGACTTGATGGCGGCGTTGATGGATTGGGCCGCCTCGCTGCTGGCGGCAAAGGTCTTCCGCGTTTCGAGCAACAATTCCCGCGTCTTGGTTTCCTCGGACATCAGGCGGTCAAACACCTGGTCAATCGCCGCCTGGCGCTGATCGTTGATGACTTTGGGCATCGCCGCCGCCGTTTGCGCAAAAATGGCGGCCGAAGTCGCCAGTTGCTGGGAGTTCGAAAGGATTTGTTTCGATTCCGGCTGACCGGCGAGTTCATACGCCATCACCTCGGACTGCCAGCTGATCAGCAGCGGCATGCGCTGGCCGTAATACATCAACCGTTCGCCGAACTGCTGCGCTTCCTCGATGGCGGCCGTGGTGGGATCCAAGCCGGCCAGCGGGTTGATGAACAGGAGGCTGAAGATGCTGTTCGGCGAACTGCTGGAAGCCTGCGGCTTGCGGCCGAGCGCCGTCGCAAACTCGATGAAACGAATGGGGCCGATGTAACGCTGGTGCGGATGCCGGTCGCGCCATTCCTGGATCATGTTCTGGAGCTCCACCCTTTGGGCCGGCTTGAGCATGGCGTTGGCCAGCTCCCACGCGCCAGCCTCAAACTTGCGCTGGGTGGCCAGCAACGGCAGCGCATTGGTGCCATACGTTTCCACGCCATAATCCTCGATCACCGTGCGCGCCAGCGTGATCAACACCAGCATGTCCAAGGCGTTGATGACCGGATTCACCCCGCTGGCATCGGTGTAGGCGGAGGTCGCCTGGCCCAGCTTCCATTTCAAGGCCGTCAGACGGCCCTCGGGCGTGCCGACCCGGACCCCGAAGTCATCCGCCGCCTGCGCGACGGTGGCGACATAATCGTCCGCCAGCCGCATCACTTTCAACTGGAGCACATCCATCGTGGACACATTCCCGATGGCGTTGGTCACGAACAAATTGGATTTCACCTCCGCCTTGGGCGGTCCCGGAGCGGTCCAGGTGAACAGGTGCGAACAACCCGTCAGGACCAGCACCAGCGCGGCGGGAAACAGCCACGCCCAGCGGCAAAATTTTGATTTAACAAACGAGTTCATGGGGTCAAAGGTTTCAGAAAAATATCGCCTGCTTGAAACACCGGTTTATCCGATCGCGAATTGGTAACGACGTCTGACGAGGTGAAATTCGTCTGGAATGTGGCGTAGCCGGCGGCCTGAAACACCAGCCGGGCCGACCAGCGGCCCGAGCGGTTGAAAAAGGAAATGTATTCGCGGCCCGACAACGCAAAACCACCATCGGCTCCGGTGATCTCCGGGCGCGGCTGCTGCAAAAGTTCCGCGCCCTTGGCCGGACTCCCGGCACCGTCCGACTGTCCCGGCTGAAGTCGCAGCACTTTCACGCCTGCCAGCGGCTTGCCGGTGTCCGCCGCCAGCACCCGGCCGGAAATGGCCGGCGTCACCAGGTCGGAAATGCCGACCGGGCGGCAACCGCTTGCCGCCAGCAACGCCAGCGATAATCCGATCAGGCTTGTCCGGTTCAGCACGTTTTTCAGAAGCCGGAGAGCCACGAGCGACAGGCAAGTTTTCGATGCCATTTCGTTTAAGTGACCGCGCCGGTGCGGTGAATTTTTCCCACAGCCCGGCGCGGCAATTTTGAGCGTATCCAGAGTTCGTCCAATTGGGATCAGCTCGAGGGCTGTCCAAGCCGGACGACGCGATGCTTACATTTCGTTGTCCGGAGCCATCTTGCCCGCGCGCAATTCGACGAGGCGGGTTTCGAGCTTCTGCGCCCAGTATTCGAAGGACAATTTCACATCGCCCCAGGTGCCGTCGAATTTCGTGCGCAGCGCCTTCGTGCCTGCGCGGCGGTCCACGGCGGCGGCGAGACGTTGATTGGTCTGGCCATCGAGCAATTCCGCCTCGACCTGCACTTCACCCACGCCAATGCCGGTGCCGAAGGCCGCTGTCACCAGGATGTTTGCCGCGATGCCGAACGGCACGATCGAGGTCAACAGGTTGCGGACCGGGGCCGATTTCTTGGCCTCCGTGATCGCCGAGCGCAGCACGATCGTATCCGGGCCGGGCTTGTCCACGATGGTGTAGCTCTTCTGCAATTCGTTGTTTAATTCCGTGTAGAGGAAGCTCGCCAGCAAATCTTGATTCTCCTTCGACAATTTGCCGAGCTTGGATTCCTTGTCGTCACCCTTCCACAGCTGGACGGGTTCGATATACATCTTGGTGTATTTCTTCCAGTCCACGCCTGGCGCAAAATAAACCAGCTTGGCCTGATCGCCCTTGCCTTTCTTGAGCTGCGAGTAATCCGACAAAAAGCCGGATTCGGTCACGCTGCGGGCCTGTTTGCTGGTGCGGCAGGCGGTCAGGGTCAGCAGCGAACTGACGGCCAGCGTGATGGCAGCAAAACGCCAGAGGCGGCCGCCGGTTTGATTCATTGTCATGTTTTTCATGGTGTTCCTTTTTGTTTGTTTATTTTCCGAGACTGAGACCAAATTCTGATTGGGAGCGGCCCCATTAAATTGCACCGGCTTTCGTGTTAGCCATTAAAACCGCAGCGTGGCGATGCCAAGCGCCGTCAAAACCATCAATGAACGGACGGCGGATTGGTGATGCCCAGTTGCATCCGGATCTGGGCCAGGTCGCTTTTCAACTGCGCTATATCCGCCGCGAGTTGTTTCTGGCGGGCGACTTCAGCCGCGTCCGGTGCCGACGCTTTGATTTGTTCCACCAATTCATCGGCGAAAGCGGCCACGACCTGCCGGGTTCCAACATTGATATTGGTTTGCAGCCGGCCTTCCAAGCCGGCGAGCGCGTCATTGATTTGGGCGGCAACGAGCGAAGTCGCCGCCAGTTCATTGGTATGGTAGGCATACGCCAGATCATGCTCGGCATGGCGCTCGGTGGCGGCGGTCATCAATTCCGCCTCGATCTTCCGCTCCACCAGCAGCAGCAGATAGAGCGTGTTGGTGTGGAAAAAAATGGCGTCCTCGTGATTCTTCTCAAAGTAGGTGCCGTTGATCTTGTCCATCGCCGGCCCCAGCGCCGTCAATTGCGTCTGGATATCCGCCAGCTGTTTGGACTGGACCTGCTGGATCACCACGACCTTCTCCGAGAGCGCGTCAATTTTCGCCGTGTTGATTTTCGTCTGCTTGTCGCAGCCGCAAATCAAGGCAACACCCGCCAGCAAAAGCATTAAATTTTTATTCAGCATAACAAAGCACGGCACCAACTATTTTTTCCCGCCGGCAACATCGGTCAAAGCGACGGCGATGGCGGCACTCAACTGCTCCAGCAGGCGGCTGTGGGCCGCCGCCAGCGCTTCAAAGCTATTTCCCTTTGCTGGCTCACTCAAGGTGAAATGTCCCGAAACCACGTTTTCGCCATTCACCCCGCGCACTGTCCAGATGGCATCCAGCATCGCCGAGCCGTCTTGTTTGCCATCGCCCAGCACGGATTCAAAACGCTCGACATGAATCGCCACGCGATAGGCCGGACCGAAGTCCGGCATCGGTGCGCTCGCCACGCGCATGGTTCCCAACTGCTCGCCAAGATTGATGCTGACGACGCGCGCGATGCTGTCGCCCAGCGGGGCGGCCCAGCGATTGAACTCCTCAACCTCCACGCGGTTTGGCGCGGTCATCACGACGAACTGCGGCCGGTCCACCGCCGCCGGCATCGCCACCGGGCCGACGATGACGCCGTAAGTCGCGTCGGGCGCAACGGTCCGGTGCGCCGTGGCATTGAGCGTGTAAAAGCGCGACGGCGAAGTCGCGCAGCCGGCTGCCAGCAGCGCTAAGCTGCCGATCATCAGGAGTGATTTAAAATATTTCATAGGTTTTTAATCATTTTGCGGAACCAGACTTGCCACGAATGAGCGCCTCGGGATGACGTTCCAGATAATCGGCCAGCACGCGCATCGCCTGCGCCGCGCCACCCACTTGTTGGAGCATGACGTTCAATTGCGCATCAAACGCGGAATCCGGCGCGATGAAATTGCCGGCATTCTTCAGCAATTGGTCGGCGTTCGTGAGCGTGCCTTGCGCGCCGACGAGTGTCCGGTCGAGGTTGTTGACCGTCTTGTTCAGGTTCGTCCCGATCTCCGCGAGCGGCAGTTGATCCAATTTTTTGATCACGCCCACCACGCCCGCCTCGATGGATTCCATGGAACCCGGCAGCGTGGGGATTTGCACCGGCGATTGCGACCAATCCAGCGTGGCCGGCGGCGCGTCGGGGAAAAACTCAATCGCCACGAACCGCGAGCCGCTGATGAAGCTGCCGGTTTTCAACTGCGCCCGCATCCCGCGCGCCACGAAGGTATCCAGCGCCTTCCGGTGAACTGCGATGTCCTCGGCCGAGCCGGTCGTGGGGGCATTGAGAAAGTCCACCCCGAAACGCGCGGGATCCACCTGGATCGTGACCGGCGCGGTAAACTCACCCAGCTTGGCATCGAACTGCGCATGGATGTCCGTCACTTCGCCAATCGTAATGCCATTGATTTCCACCGGCGCGCCGACGTTCAGGCCGCGCAGCGATTCGGTGAAGACGAGTTTGAACGTTTGGGGATTCTGGGCGGGCGGGCGAAACGCGTCCGCGCGGTCCTTGGCCAGCAGGAAAGTGGTGTCCGTCGTCGCCGGCGGCATTGGCGAATCGGTCACGGGCGTCTCAAAAGCAATGCCGCCGATCAGGATGGAGAGAACGGATTCCGTCTGCACCCGCAGGCCGTTCGCGGTCAGCGAGAGGTCAATGCCGCTCGCCTGCCAGAAGCGCGTGTCGCCGGTGACATACTGGTCGTATGGCGCCTGGATGAAAACTTTCACGTTCAAAAATTTTCCGCTGGGATCCAGTTCAAAGTCGGACACCTGCCCGGCCTGCAACCGGCGATAATATACCGGCGTGCCCTTGTTGAGCGATCCCAACTGCGGCGTCTTCAGCGTAAAAAAATGGCCGGTGACACCGCCCGTTTCGAGCGGGGCATTCTTCAATGCTTCGTAGCGGCGCTCGCTGGACTTGGACTTGCCGATCTCCATGCCGATGTAGGCGCCGGAAATGATCGTGCTCAAGCCCGAGATGTTCGCCCCGGAAATCTGCGGGCGCACCACCCAGAATTTCGTGTCCTTGCGCAAAAATTCCTCCGTCTGCGGACTCATCTTCGCCGTGGCGATCACGCTCTGGTAATCATCCGAAAGCCGGATGGCGGACAGCTCGCCGACCTCGACCCCGTTGTAACGGATCTTGGTCTTGTTCGCTTCGAGACCCTCGGCGGATTTGAAGATGATGGTGATCTTCGGCCCCTCGTTGCGGATGGTGGTGATGGCCACCCAGGCGCCCGCGAGCGCGGCCACGATGGGAATAAGCCACACAGACGAGAAGCGGGCACGCTTTTTGGCCACGACTTTGGATTCGGGAACGCTGGGGTTTGGATTATTGATTTCAGACATGTTGAACCTCCTTGGAACTTGCGGGATCCCAGATCAGCCGCGGATCGAATGACTCGACCGCCAGCATGGTCAGCACCACGACCGCCGCGAAAAAGAACAAGCCCGGCGCCGGCTCCACCGCCATGAACGGCTGAAGCTGGATGAGCGCCACCGTGAACGTGTCCACGAACACATCCACCATGGACCAGCGGCCGACCGCCTCGACGATCCGGAACAGCCGGACACGCTGGCCGGGAGTTTGGACAGAACCGCGTTTGACCGTAAACACCAGATAAAACAGCGCGGCAATTTTCGCGCTGGGAATAAAAATGCTGGCGATCAGCACGATGAGCGAGAGCGGCCAGCCTGTCGGCGACCACAGCAACACCACGCCCTGCATGATCGTGTCTGACTCGCGTCCGCCCGCCGTGACCGTCGTCATGACCGGCAGCAGGTTGGCGGGAATGTAACAAATCGCCGCCGCGATCAGATACGCCATCGTCCGCGACAGGCTGTTCCTTTTGCGAAATTCAATTCCCCCGCCGCAGCGCGGACAATGCCCCTCCTCCGCGCCGGAATCCGGACGCGAGACGAGTCCGCAATGTTCACAGACTTGCAACCCTTGCTGCATGGCGGTCAAGGCGGGCGCGCTCATGCGGTGGCCTCCTTCATCGCCGCGTCGGCTGCGGATTTTTGCCTTCTGGCTTCGGCCCACTCCACGCGTTGCCAGACCTCACGCGGATCAAATATGGATTGGATCGCCGCGAACAAAATTACCAATCCGCCCACGGTGAAAATGGCGTGGCCGGGAATCACCGTCGCGTATTCCGCGATCTTCGTCAGCGCCACCAGCACGCCGAGGAGCATCACTTCCAACATGCTCCACAGGCGGGTGGACGGAAGATGCCGCAGCAATGTGCCCACCCAGGCCGGCGGCAATTCGCACTGCGCCCCCAGCAGCACCAGCAGGAGAAAAATGATCTGGAGCGCGGGCGCCACGATGACCGAAAGGAAAACCAGAAGCGAAACCACCGGCATCCCGTGCTGCCACAGCAATTCCGCGCCGCCGAAAACCGTGGTGAAGGATTGATGGCCCATGGCGCTCAGGCCCAGCATCGGCATGGTGTTCGTGATGACGAACAACACCGCCGCCGCGAGGGTCAGCGCGAGCGAACGGTTGAGCGAATCCTCCCGCTTCCGCCAGAGTTCCGAATCGCAACGCGGACAGCGCGCCGATTGTCCGGGAAC
>Ga0207702_10002691_pt1 | contig 16686 bp, 12 predicted proteins | sample KBSCornC62_FD_184302 | JGI IMG/M metagenome (GOLD analysis project Ga0207702, IMG submission 184302) | Corn rhizosphere microbial communities from Kellogg Biological Station, Michigan, USA - KBS Corn C6-2 (SPAdes) (version 2) | ecosystem: Host-associated > Plants > Roots > Rhizosphere > Soil ...
ATACGCGGTATCTGAGCGGGCCGCCATCGGGCGTGGTGGCGCGCGCGATCGGGCGGACGATGCAGACGAATTCGGTGTCGATCGCATCGGGCCCGGCGCTGACCACGGCATAGCCATGCCCGGCCATGTCGACGAACTCCAGGTGCGGCGCGACGTCCGGATTGGTCAGCGCGCGCGCCTTCGCGATGTCACCGCTCGCGGCATATTCCAGCGCGCTCCGCACCCCGCGCTTGATCGTCAGGTTGATCGTATGTTCGGGCGCGGCAGCCGTGGTTTTGCGCACGTACAGCGGCAGTACGGGGGAATCCTTGAAGAACTCGGCGGCCTCGCCCAGCCCCGGCGCCGAGATCGACCCGGTGATGAAGCTGATCCCGACCGGCGCGAACCCGGCGGGCGGCAAGGCCGGCGCGGCATAACCCGCCCAGAAACTGTGGCGATCGCCCGACACGGTGACGAACCCCGATACCTTGTGGTCGCGCACCGTGTCGTAGATTTCCGCGCGCTCGGCATAGGCGCTGCTGAAGTCGGGGTTGGCGAAGGTGCCGAAGCCCTTGCCCATCCAGGGTGCCTTGATCAGGCCGGCGGGCAGGTTCTGCGGGTCGGTCCGCATGTCGAGCGTGCCGTTGGTCGCGCCCCAGATCTTCCAGGTCGCGGTCGATCGGGTCAGCCGGTCCTTGAGCCACGCTTTCTGCTCGCGGCCCAGCACGGTGTAAGCGGGATCGTCCTTGCGGAAATTGGGAATGGTCTTGTCGCCGATCGCGATGGTCGCGGGGGGCTTGCCGCCGCCATAGTCCTTGCCCCCGTCGACGATCTCGATCCACTCCTGCGGAAGGACCGGATACTCCCCCGAATCGAGCGCCGCCGCTTCGGGCCGGTCGGTCGGGTCCGCCGCCTTGTAGCTGTGGAAGTCGGTCAGGATCAGGTCGACGTGCCGGCCATAACGCAGCGCGCGATAGGCGGTCATGCTGCCGACCGCGACGCGGTTGTTGGGCTCGGTGCCGAAACCGTGATCGTCGAACGTCTCGATCGGCGCTTTCGCCACCGCCGGCGGCCCGAACTGGTCGAGCCCGGCGCCAGACGCCTTGCGGACGCGCGACGGGATATATTCCCACCATGCCTGGTTGGCGGCGACGCGCAGCGGCTGCGCGGGTTCGACCTTGCCGCCATATTTGATGAAGCTCTGCCAGCCCTGCCACGAGAATTCGTGATTGTCGCCGATGCACACGAACGGGAAATACGCGCGCGCGTCCTGGATATCGGGATCGTCGATATGCGCGCGATAGACGTGGCGATAGCCGGCCAGATTGGTCGGCACGTGGAAATTGCTCACCTTGCGCGCATCGGGAATGCGGCCGAGGTCGTAGACGGTGCGCGAATAGCGATGCGACACCTCGTCGGGATATTCGACGACCTCGTAGATGAAGTCGCCCAGATGCAGCACGAAGCCCAGCTTGCGGTCGGCGGGCGCGCGCTCATCCTCCCAGATCATCCGGCGATAGGCGTTCTGTGCGCCTTCGTTGACGCTGTTGCACGATACGAAGGCAAAGCGGACGGGGCGCGGATCGCTGGCGCGCGGCGCGGTGATCGTGCGCCCCACCCGGCTGCCCGCGCCGCTATCGTCGGTGAAGCGATACCAATAGACCGTTGCCGGGGACAGGCCGCCGACCAGCGCGCGCCCTGTCCAGTCGGCCGCCGCCAGCACCGGCACCCGCGCGGTCGCGACGACGCGGCGGAAGTCCGCGTCCAGCGCCACTTCGACGGTCAGCGCGTGGCGCCTCCCCTGATCGAACGGCCGCCGCGTCCACAGCACGACGCTATGCTCGTCCGGATCGCCCGACGCGACGCCCTGGGGATAGAGCGCGCGATCCTCCCGCCACGCCACGCGCGACGGCGCCGCGGCGGATCGCGTCGCCCAGACGCCGACCATTCCGATAATTGCGGCGCTTGCCAGAAATTGTCGACGATCCATCTCACCCTCCGGACGTAAGTCAGCAGATAGCTTCGTGGCGCCGATCGGCGGCCAGGCCCCCCATCGCGGCCAGTGACATCAGGCGCGGCCGCATTCCCAGGTCGGCGCCGGGACTTGCTCGACCCACAGTGCCATAATGATTTAATACACTGAGGTGCGCTTTGGTCAATCGGGCGGCCCAATGCGGCCATCGACCCGCATCCGCCATGATCTGGCCGCACGAACGCGTATATGGCCGATATCGCGCCCCGATACCGGGGCGACCATAGAGATGGGGACCGCGCCGTGCCTCGACCATTGGAGACCATCGCGAGCGAAACCGACCGGCGCATGGCCGGCGAGCTTGCCGCGCATGGCTTCGTCCGGCCCGCGCCGGGGGCGATCGACTGGCTGCCGGCGGCGGCGGCGGACCCCGACTGGGCCGGCTTTGCGGAGTCGTGGAACCGGCTCGGGCTCGATCGCTACATGGCCGATGGCGGCCGCTATCGCCGGCGGCGCCACGCCGCTCTGGCGATCACCCCGGACGCAATCGCGCGAAAGCCGCACCAGCCGCATTATCAGAGCCGCGACTATAACCGGCTGAACGGCGACGTGCAGCGCTGGTTCGATCCGATCGAGGACGGCATCGTCGACAGCCCGATGATGCGGCTGCTGCTCCGCGGCGCGACCGATTGCTTCGAGCGCGCCGGCGGCGGCGCCGCGGCCGGCCCCTGGCATGTCGAGCTCCACCAGTTCCGGATAGAGGCGACCGCGCGCGAAGCGGGCCGCCCGACCCCGGAGGGGATGCACCGCGACGGCGTCGACTGGGTGTTGGTGATGCTGATCGATCGGGTGAACGCCGACGAAGGCGTGACCGAGATCCGCATCGCCGGCCAGCCGCAGATCGACCGCTTCACCCTGGCGGCACCGGGCGACGCCGTGCTGCTGGACGACCACCGCGTGCTGCACGGCGTGACGCCGATCCGGCCGATCGATCCGGAGATGCCGGCGTATCGCGACGTGTTTGTGGCGACGTGGAAGGCGGAGGGTGCGGGTTGACGGGAGGCGTTCCGGGTTGAGCGATTCATGAACCATCACCGCAATTGCTGGGAAGGATAAATCTGAGCCAAGACGGTTCATTCCTTACTTGCGCCTATGCGTTGAACTAGGCACTAAATGATGAGAGTAAGGAGGGGGGTATGATTGGCGACTTCTTAGCGGCTCATGCAACGGAAATCTGGTCGGCATTAGGAGGCGTACTGGCAGGATCGCTCATCACGTTGAAGGTGACTAGGCAGAACAAGGTGAGCGGCCATGGCAGCGTGCTCGACCAGAGCGGATCGAAGGTAGGCGGCGACCAGGTCGGCGGCGATAAGATCGATCGATGAGCGACGACAGACCCGGAACCAGCTTGGTTCCGGTCTCTTCTTCAAGGAAGGGTGTTCCGGCCAAGCCTACTAGTGCCGCAGGTTCTGCGACGGGCCACGTCGGAAAGATGTCCCACCTGCCCGAGGTACATGAGGGAATCTCATTGCTTCCAGCGTCGCTGCCAATAACTACCGCAGTCGATCAGTCCCGATCAAAGGTGGGCGGTGATCAAGTTGCCGGTCATAAATTTGAGGGTGACCTCAACCAGACATTCAACGTGGAATTACCAAGACCGCGTAAGGCTGGCCGAATCGAAGCTTTAATCAACAGACTTCGCGAGGAAATGGCCAATAAGGTTGAAATCCAGCACACGATGGAAAGCCTCTCTCGCTTCGAGCGACGGGTCGCTGCCGATGAAGTCGTCGGATTAAGGGCGAAGCTACAAACGGGAGGTCGCGCTAGCGAGTACAACTTCGCGATTAACGACAAAGAGGATTTCACAAAACTTTTGGTGCGTATGCAGCGCTATGGAGCAGCTCAGGAAATTCTCGGTCTTATCCTAGCAGAAATTGACTTTAAGCACCGCAATATAATTGAACCTAGAATTGGCGAACTTAATAAAACGCAGATAAATAAGCTAGTGGAAGTTGAGATAATCAGACCGATCATCGAACAGCTCGACGTCACAGAGTTCGGTATGACCCATAGCATGGCCATGGGAATGATATACTGGCTTGCTGAACGCTGTTACGTGAAGTGGCACTGAGGTGATCCAACTCAGTTTTGAACCCGCGTATGATGCATATCATGCAATTTTTCGTCACCTCCGCCTGCGTGACCTAGCGACAGGGGAGAATGGCTTACCGATAGACCAATTCCGGATACTCGACTATTATCTCATGTTTCCCTTTCGGCTCGAGCAATTTCGGTTGAAGCGTGGCCATGGCCGGTACCGAGCAATGTTTCGGCGGCTTGCGGCCGAGCCGAGATACGTCGAACATCCATCGGATAAGATGGTGTTCGAACGCATGCGGCCCATCCAAGACGCGTCGCTCCAGACCCTCGCGCAAAAGCAGCTCTTTGATTTGGCCTGCCTTGAGGACGGGGTTGTAAGATCAACAGCAGCGCCCTTGCCGGAAAACACCGCGGAACGAATCGAACGCGCAAATGAAGGCGAATCCGAGTTGATGGAGTTCCTCAACGTCCTCGCGCGCGACTATCCGCTGCTCGGCCCAGACGGCCTTAAGGACCGTTCCGGCCTCATGGAATATCGCTATGACGCGCTTTGATCCGTCCCTCATTGTCGATCGCATGCGCGTTTCGGCTGGAGGGCAAGTCGTTTACGATCAAATATTCCATGAAGGAGTAAACATCGTCCGTGGCGAGAATTCGTCCGGAAAATCGACCATACTTAACCTCCTCTTTTACGGGCTAGGCGGCGATCTGGACGCCTGGAGCGAACATGCTCAGCGCTGCGAGCGTGTGACCATCGGTGCGCGCCTCAACGGACGTCCCGTAACCTTGAGTCGCGCAATTGAGGAGCGGCGCGGTCAGCCGATGCTCATATTCCCTGGCGACTTCGACGCGGCTGAGCGCGCCGGCCCTTCGCAATGGCATCGGCACCCTTATGCCCGCTCCGGGGCGACCCAGAGTTTTTCCCAGACGTTATTTCGCTTACTCGGCATGCCCGAGGTAGCCGCCGCTGAAGATGCTGGTCACGTCACCATGCATCAGCTGCTCCGGTTGCTTTATGCCGACCAGCTCAGTCCGGTCGAAAGCCTATTTCGGTTCGAAAGGTTCGATCCACCAAATCTTCGCGATGCGATTGGGCGCCTTCTCTTGGGCGCGTTTGAGCCAACATTATATGCGAACCAGCTGGCGCTTCGCGAACTCGAACGTCAGCACGAGGGCGTTTCAGCAAAGCTGTCAAACCTTTTCCAACTGCTTCAGAATGAAAGACACGATCTGTCGTCGGCCTGGGTGGAGGCCGAACGTCAAACGCTTACGGCTCGGCGCACAGAGGTTGAACAAGCGATCGGGGAGGCCGAGCGAAAGCTATATGCCGCCGGCGCCGAAGATAAGATCACGCTCGAAGCGCAGGAACGGGCCTTCAATGACTTGATGGCGCTTCAAACGGAAATTGCCTCAAAGCGCGAAAAGCTATCGGGGATGCTCTTTGACATCGCGGACTCGAACGCGTTCATTACAGAGTTGGAGCGGAAGGCGCGCGCTTTGGAAGATGCCGAGGCAATGGTCGAGCCAGTCGGCAACATCATATTCCAGTGGTGCCCGTCATGCTATGCGCCACTTGGTGAGCCATCTCGCCATGCGTGCAATCTTTGCAAGATTGAGTTTGACTCCGATGAAGGTCGCTCAAGAATGGCGCGGCTTATCTCGGATACAGCGCTTCAGTTGAACGAGTCGCGTCTTCTTCAGAGCCGTCGTCGGGATCAGGCGGCTCACCTTGAGCTTGAGCTCAATCGGCTGACCAATAGCTGGCAAGCAGCCGAGCGAACCTATCAGTCGCTTCGTCGGCTGCCTTCAAGCGAGCAGCGCGACGAATTGCGTAAGCTCCAGCGTGAAGCGGGATATATCGACGGGCAGATAGAAGGGCTTCAGCGCAAATCGGAACAGGTACGTCTTATCGAGGACCTCTCTGCTCAGAAGGAACAGTTGGCTGGCAAGATCGAACGTTTAAATGCTGAGAACGAACGCTTGAAAGCGGTTCAGAGTGAGCGCTGGAATCGGGCCTATGGTATGATTGCTGCAGAAGTCCGCGATCTTCTTCGGCATGATTTACGACGCCAAGACGCTTTCGAAAACCCCGGGAGCGTCGAATTCGATTTCGCCGCGAATCGTATCAGTGTTGACAACAAATCTTATTTCTCGGCGAGCTCGCGCGTCATCCTGAAGAGCAGCTTCTATATCGCGATGTTAGTAGCAGCGACGAAACTTGATTTCATGCGCCATCCGCGATTCTGCATGATCGATACCATTGAGGATAAGGGAATGGAAGTTGAGCGAAGCCATAACTTTCAGCGCCAGATCGTGCGCGCTTCCCAAGAGGCTCAACATCAGCACCAAATTATCTACGCAACCGCGATGATCGCGCCCGAACTCAACAACGCTAAATTTGTGGTCGGCAAAGCCTCGACCCGGGACGACCCAACCCTCGATCTAGGCTGAGGATAGCCCGTTCGGATGAATGTGCGATCGGTGTGCGCCGCCTCCTTTGGTGCGGGCGGGGCCATACGGAAATGTGCGCGCAAAACGGCGTCTCGGACGGCTGACACAGCCTAGCCTAGTGCGGGCGGCAGCCTCAATTACGAAAAAGCTCTCCCCGCTCAAACGGGAAGGACCTCTCGCATCACAACAATCGCTGAACCGTTACGCCCCAGCCGGCGCCGGATTCCCGAACGGCCCCGACGGGCGCCGGGTCTTCGGGATCGACGTCCCGCTGCTCGGCAGGGTCGAGGTCGTCGCGCCGGCGTCGGGCCGGTTGATGTCCTCGCCCGCGGCGATCGCCTTGATCTCGTCGCCGGCCAGCGTTTCGTATTCGAGCAACGCGCCCGCCACGCGGTGGAGCTGGTCGGCACTAGTGTCGTACTCCCGACATTCCCAACCCTCTGGTCCTATGACTAAACCAAAATGGACCTAATATATGAGGCGCTGCTCGACGTAGAAGATAGATTGCCGACCCGGATGTTCGGGAGGAGGGCGCTATGGCGATGTATAAATTTTCGCAATATATTGTTCAGAACAGCGACGCAGCTTTCGACAACGTTCATAGTCCTGCGGCGCAGGTCCCCTTATCTGGAATATATCGCTGCATGGTGTGCGGCAGAGAAATCGCGGCAAACGCGTTTGATCCCTTTCCCCCTCAGAATCACGACCAACATCCGGCGGGGCAGCCAATACAATGGAAGCTTATTGTGTGGGCAGATCACAACCCGAAGTAATGTGGCTGGAGCCGTCACGGGGTGAGCTAACGCGCTTTTCCGTTCGGTCGGAAAGGGCTCCAATCTCTCGCGCTAATTGGGCACGCTAAGTGCGGCCAGTGCTGCTCAGACGCGCGATGGCAAAAGTGAGAGGGACGGATGAACGTTGAATTCTTGGACGCAAAGGCGATTCCGCTCAGGCTTAGGCGTTGCATGGATGAGTATGACGAATTCCACTGGGCAGTCGCCTGGGGATCGCACGCCGACATGGCAAAGCGACTCTTCGCGCATCATGCCAAGTTCCGTAACGTGACCTTTGGGGTTGCCTTCAGCCAGACCGATCCGGACGTCGTTGACGCGCTGGTTGACGTCGCCAATGGCTACGTCGCGACAAAGTTCGCAGGTGGCACCTATCACCCCAAGGTCTACGGGTTTCGAAGCGGCAGACTGGTAGCGGCGATCGTCGGCAGCGCGAATTTCACTGGCGGAGGGCTGGGCCGGAATTTCGAGGCGGCCGTCGCGATCACGGGCACGATGGACGATCCCGCGCTGGCCGCCATTATAGCCTTCGCGAGGACAAGCGCCGGATACGGACGACAGGTGACCCAACCCTATGCCGATGCTTACCGGGAAAGTTGCGTCCGCGCAGGGCGACTTCCCAAGGCACCTCGCGATCCGGTGCCGGAGGGACGCATCGCCCCCGCAGGTGCGATCATGGCGATGGATTGGAGCGAGTATGCGCGCCGCGTCCGCACCTCCCGCCATCATGACGTAGCCCGAAGCTTAGAGCTGATCGCGATCGCTCGGCGCTGGTTCGCGACCGAGGCATCGTTTGCGCGCTTCTCGCCCGCTCAGCGAAAAGCAGTCGCTGGGATTCTGGGGGAATATCAGAAGCACGGGCCCGACCTGAACCGCGAGTGGGGCTGGTTCGGATCGATGCGGGGCGCGGGTGACTTCGCGAACCGGATCGAACAGAACGATCGCTCGCTGGCCAGGGCGCTAGACGGCATCCCATTGGGTGGCGAGGTGACGCGCGCGCAGTACGACCGTTTTTGCAGGCTGTTTCGGGAGGCGTTCGTGAGATCGTCCCGCTCGGGCGGAGTGCCGACCGCGACGCGGCTTTTATCTATGAAGCGCCCGGACACTTTCCTGTGCGTGTGCAAGCCTAACATCGTTCAGGCGGCAAAGGCGCTGGGTTTCGCCCGCACGACCCTTGACTTGGACAACTACTGGGAGCGGGTAGTCGAGCCGATCAGGCTGTCCGCATGGTACAACGCGGACAAGCCGGATTTCCCTGACGGTGAACTCTGGGAGGCACGTGCGGCAATGCTCGACACGCTTTTCTACCGTCCCTAGCGTCAGCGGGAAGCGCTATCGAGAATCGTTCGCCCCGCTCTCGTCGGCGTGTGTCCTAGTGCACAACTTGTGTAGATGGTGAAGTTCTCTACGAGGAAAATGACGCCGCCGAACACGTCGCACAGACTCGGCGCCTCAAACGCCTACCGGTTACGTAGAGCAGTCTCCTAAACCTCGGAGAAGAGCGTTACGCTCCCGAAAAGAAAAGCCCTCCCCGCTCACACGGGAAGGGCTTCTCGTATCCCAACAATCCTCGAACCGTTACGCCCCAGCCGGCGCCGGATTCCCGAACGGTCCCGACGGGCGCCGGGTCTTCGGGATCGACGTCCCGCTGCTCGGCAGGGTTGAGGTCGTCGCGCCGGCGTCGGGCCGGTTGATGTCCTCGCCCGCGGCGATCGCCTTGATCTCGTCGCCGGTCAGCGTCTCGTATTCGAGCAACGCGCCCGCCACGCGGTGGAGCTGGTCGATATTCTCGCTCAGCACTTGCGTGGCGCGCTTGTGGCCGCCGTCGATCAGCGACTTGATCTCGCTGTCGATCATCAAGGCAGTCTCGTTCGACATGTTGTGCCGCTGGGTCTGCGAATAGCCCAGGAACGTCTCGCCCTGCTCTTCCTCATATTCCAGCGGGCCGAGCTTGTCGGACATGCCCCAGCGCATCACCATCGCGCGCGCCAGCTTGGTCGCCTGCTTGATGTCGCCGCTCGCGCCCGACGAGACCTTGTCATAGCCGAAGATGATCTCCTCGGCCGCGCGCCCGCCCATCACGGTGGCGAGGTCGGCGTACATCTTGTCGCGATGGTACGAGTAGTTATCGCGCTCGGGCATCGACACGACCATGCCGAGGGCACCGCCGCGCGGGATGATCGTCGCCTTGTGGATCGGATCGGACGCCGGCTCATGGATGCGGACCAAGGCATGGCCCGCCTCATGATAGGCGGTCATCTTCTTTTCCTCGGGCGTCATGACGAGCGATTTCCACTCGGTGCCCATGATCACGCGGTCCTTGGCGAGCTCGAACTGCGCCATCGCGACCAGGCGCTTGCCCAGCCGCGCCGCCATCAGCGCGGCCTCGTTGACCAGATTGGCGAGATCGGCGCCCGACATGCCCGGCGTGCCGCGCGCGAGCGTGCGCGCATCGACGTCGGGAGCCAGCGGCACCTTCTTCATATGGACCTGGAGGATCTGCACGCGGCCCTCGATATCGGGCAGCGGCACCGTCACGCGGCGGTCGAACCGGCCCGGGCGCAGCAATGCGGGGTCGAGCACGTCCGGCCGGTTGGTCGCGGCGATGATGATGATGCCTTCGTTCGCCTCGAACCCGTCCATCTCGACCAGCAGCTGGTTGAGCGTCTGTTCGCGCTCGTCGTTACCATTGCCCAGGCCGGCGCCGCGATGGCGGCCGACCGCGTCGATTTCGTCGATGAAGACGATGCACGGCGCCGACTTCTTGGCCTGTTCGAACATGTCGCGCACGCGGCTGGCGCCGACGCCGACGAACATCTCGACAAAGTCCGAGCCGGAGATGGTGAAGAACGGCACGCCCGCCTCACCCGCGATCGCGCGCGCCAGCAGGGTCTTGCCGGTGCCGGGGGAGCCGACCAGCAGCGCGCCCTTGGGAATCTTGCCGCCCAGGCGAGCGAATTTGGTCGGGTCCTTCAGGAACTCGACGATCTCCTGCAATTCCTCGCGCGCCTCATCGATGCCGGCGACGTCGTCGAACGTCACCTTGCCCTGTTTCTCGGTCAGCATGCGCGCCCGGCTCTTGCCGAACCCCATCGCGCCGGAACCGGACGATTTCTGCATCTGGCGGATCACGAAGAACGCGATCGCCAGCATCAGCACGAACGGCAGCGACTGGACGAGCAGATATTGCCAGAGCGAGGGCGTTTCCTCGGGCTTGGCGACGACCTCGACATTGTTGTCGATCAGGCGCTGGACCAATTGCGGATCGGGTACGCCGGCATTGGTGCTGAAGGTCGAATTGTCCTTCATCGTGCCTTTGATCGCGGTGCCGGCGATCTCGACCTTCTTGACCGATCCGTCCTTCACCTTGGCGACGAAGCCCGAATAGGACAATTGCTGGCCCGCCGGCGTGGTCGCGCGGTCGCCGAGCATGGCCACCAGCACCGCCAGCGCAACCGCGATCCCCACCCAGAGCAACAGGTTCCGGGCCCAGTTGTTGCCGCCGCCGTCCTGGCCGGGCTGCTTGTCGTTGTCGTTCATCGTCGCGAGATACCTTTCGTGCCCTTAAAGATAAGGCACCAAGCCTTAATGGCAATGGAACAACGTCGATCAGAGCAATCGACGCGGCGGGGCTTTGCGAAAGCGCCACGCCGCGGGCGACAGCGCCACCGCCGCCACGTCGCCCAGCATCGCAGTGTCGCCCGATTCCAGCGCCTTGACCATCCGTACCAATGCGGAGCCGCGGATCTCGGCGGTGGCGTCGATTTGGCGGACGCACTGCTCGACCAGGCGGCGGACCAGCTCGAACGGCAGGTCGCGAGGGTCGAGCGTCAGCGAATCGCCCTCCGCCGCGACGCGATCCGTCCCAAGCTGACGCACCATCCACACGATCGCGTCCTCGGCATCGGCCAGAGCGGCGGCGCTGGCCGCGACTCGTAAGGGGTCGATCCAGTCGATCGCGGCAAGCTGCTTGCGCAGCCGCGCGCGGTCGAACCGGTCGCTGACATTGCTCGGATCCTCGACCGCGACGATTCCTGCCGCCGCGACGATCGCGCCCAGCTCGGCGTGGCGCCAGCCGAGCAGGGGCCGGATCACCCGCCCGCTTTTCGCGCGTACCCCCGCCAGCCCGCCGACCCCGGCGCCGCGGTTGAGCCGCATGATCAGCGTCTCGACCTGATCGTCGGCATGGTGCGCGGTGGCGATCTGCGTCGCGCCGACCGTATCGGCATAAGCTTGCAGCAAGTCGTAGCGCAGCGCCCGCGCCCGCGCCGACAGATTGGCGGTATGCCCCGTCCGCTCGGGCAGCTCGCCGCGCAACACGGCATGACCGATCCCGCGCGCGGCACAGAGATCGGCGACCCACGCCGCCTCATCCGCTGCTTCGGGGCGCAATCCGTGATCGACCGTCGCCGCCACGCAGCGATCGCCGAGCAAGGCGTGAGTCAACAACAGCAGCGCCAGGCTGTCGGGCCCGCCCGATACCGCGACCAGCACGCGGTCACGCGCGGGGTCGCACAGTGCCGACAGGTGCGCAGCGAACCGCCCGAGCGCCGCCGGGTCGACCCCGCGCGTCAGCTCAGGTGCATTTGTTGGCGGCACGACCCTTGTCCGCGTCGGCCTTTTGCGCGGCGGTCAGCTTGGCGCCATAGACGTCGTTCAGCTCGGTATAGACGCGGCAAATGTCGGTCCGCGGCTTCTTGAGCACGGTCAGCGCCTTGGCCAGGTTGAGCAGGCTGTCGGCGGCGCGCTCGCCATCGGGCAGCTTGGAATAATTCTCGTAATAGATTTGCGCGGCCAGATTGGGCTTGCCGTCGTCCATATAGATCGTGCCGAGCAGATTCTGCGCACGGCTGACCAGGCGGTGGCCGGCATATTTCGCGCCATAGCCCTGCAATTGCGCCTCGGCCTCGGGATAGAATTGCGCCTGCCACAGGCGATAGGCGTAATTATAGGCGTACATCGCCTTGTCGACCGCATCCTTGCCGGCGGGCTTGGGAATTGCGGCGACCGCCTTGGCGCGATCGGGGTCACTGGCGGCGGTCGCGGGCTTGGGCGCGGGGCCGGCAGGCTTGGGGCCCGACTTGACCGGACCCGGCGCCGGGCCGTCGGTCACCGCGGCGGGATCGGCATCGCCCGGCGGCGGCGCGGCGCGGTCCTCCAGCGCCTTCAGCCGCGCGTCGGTCGCGCGCTTGTACGCGGCGAAATCGCCTTCGAGTTGCTGCAATTTGTGTTCGTCGACCTCCAGCCGCCCGGTGAAACTGGTCAATTCGGTCTCGACCGAGCTCAGGCGCTGTTCGAGATCGGCGAGCGGCGCGCTGGCGGGGGTGCCCGGCGCGGTGACCGGCTGGTTGTCCGGACTGAATTCGGGCTGGACCAACGGCCCCGCGGTACGCGACACCACGCGCTCGACCGTATTCATCCGCTTTTCCAGCTGGCCCAGCCGCGCATCGACCGACCGGTCCTGCGCGTGCGCCGGCGCTGTGATCGCCAGGCTCGCCGCCGCGATCATGACCGTCGTCAACAAACTACGCATACTCATCCCCAGATTGTCCCGCTGCGGTTAACCTAACGCGGAATGTGCGCCCGCGCCACTGCGCGGCGAGCGTTTAATCGGCCCAACCTAAACGCTTCCCCGGCGAAGGCCGGGGCCCAGTTTCGACAAGCTGGAGATGGCATCCCGCCGCCGAGCGTTCGTTGCGACTGGGCCCCGGCCTTCGCCGGGGAGGCGTACTCCTCATTGCGTGACGCCTAAGGCGCCGATGTCGGCGCCGCGGCGGGCAGGGATACCGGATCGGGCGTCGCTACCGGTCGCGGTGTCGAGGACGCCGTCGGCTTGTCGCTGGGCTTGCGGAAGAAGTCGGGCACGTCGTTCGCGCCGGGGCGCTTGGTCGGCTTCGCCTCGGTCGTCGGGGCAGCGGCGGCCGGAGTCGGCTGTGCCGCGGGCGTGGGCGCTGCGGCGGGCGCCGCGGCATTGCCGCGCGCCTGCAACGCCGCGGCGCTGATCGGCACGTCCTTGAGCGGACGCTTGCCGTCGCCCAGCGCCGGCACCGCCGACCCGTTAATCGTCACCTGCAATTTGTCGGGGCGGCCGATATTGATCATCGGATTGGCGGCGTCGGTCGGCAGCGAATATTGCTCGCCCGGCTGCATCGTCTTCTGGAGCAGCGTCTTGCCGGTGGCGTCATAGACGCGCAGCCACACCGTGTCGGTCGCGGTCAGCACGACCTGGCCGCCGGCTATCGGGGCGGGAGTCGCTTCGGGCGCGGCGGCGATGCTGGCCGACGCATCGGGCGTGGCGAGCGGGGCGGGCTCCTCGCCGGTGCCGCGCAGCCAGGTCGTTCCGTACCAGATGCCGACGCCGACCAGCAGCACCAGGGCGATGATCGCGGCGATCCCGGCGATCCCGCTCGACGGCACGCGGCGCGGATCGGTCGGCTCATATTCCTCGAACCGCGTCGTCGGCGACAGCGGCATTTGCGGGCTCTGACGCAACTCCGCGGCGATCGTGCGGTCGTCGAGCCCGACGGCGCGGGCATAAGTCTTGGTGAAGCCGATCGCATAGGCCGGGGACGCCATCCCCTCCATCCGGTTATTCTCGATCGCTTCCAGGTGGCGCATCGGCACGCGCGTCTTGTTGGCGATGTCGGCCAAGGTCAGGCCCAGCCCCTCGCGCGCCTCGCGCAGCTTGTCGCCCACGGTCTTGGGGAATAGCGACGCCTGATCGGGTGCGCCCGCCGCTTCGTCCTCTTCCATTACCTTCTCCGGCGGGTGGGGGGTTGCGACCTTGAATCGCCATCCGCCGGTGACGGCTGTCGGCCAAAGCGGGTAAGACTGTCAACGGCTCGTTAGCGCGTTTTCGCCCCGGCTTAGGCCAGCTCGACATGGTTTTTGGCCGCCCAATCGGTCAGCACCCCGCGAATATCGCGCGGCGGCTTGGCCAGTAGCCCGTCCATGAAGCGCATCGCCTTGCCGCGATCGAGGCTGCGCACCATCGCCTTGATCGGCCCGACCGCCGCAGGGGTGATCGACAGCCGGTCGATTCCCAGCGCGAGCAGCGCCATTGCCTCGAGCGGCCGTCCGCCCATCTCGCCGCACACGGTCAGCGCCACGCCCGCCGCGTCGCACGGCGCCACCACCCGCTTGAGGAAGCGCAGGATCGACGGCGACAGCCAGTCGTAACGCTCGGCCAGCTTGGGATTGGCGCGATCGGCGGCGAACAGGAACTGGGTCAGGTCGTTGGTCCCGACCGACAGGAACTGGATGTTGGGCAACAGCAGATCGAGTTGCTCGGCCAGCGCCGGCACTTCGAGCATCGCGCCATAGCGGATCTCGTTCGGCAGCCGCTTGCCGCGCTTGTCCAGCCATTCGCGCTGCGCCTCGAACAGCGCCTTGGCCTCGTCGAGCTCCCATGCCTCGCTGACCATCGGGAACATGACGTTGAGCTGCCGGCCCCCCGCCGCCTCGATCAGCGCGCGCGCCTGCGCTTTCATCAGCCCGCCGCGTTCGAGCGCGAGCCTGAGCGCGCGCCAGCCCATCGCCGGGTTTTCCTCATCCTCGTCCTGATGGTTGAGATAGGGCAGGGCCTTGTCGCCGCCGATATCGACGGTGCGGAACACCACCGGCTTGTCGCCGGCCGCGTCCAGCACGTCCTTGTACAGCCGCAATTGCCGCTCGCGCTGCGGCAAGGTCGCCGACACCAGGAACTGGAATTCGGTGCGGAACAGCCCGATCCCGTCGGCCCCGGTCACGTCGAGCGCCGCGACGTCGTCGCGCAGCCCGGCATTGACCATCACCGTCATCCGCTCGCCGTCGAGCGTGACCGGCGCTTCCGACTTCAGCGCCGCGAAGACCGCGCGGCGTTTCTGGCGGACCAGCAATTTGGCGTCGAACGCCTCTTCCATCGCCGCGGACGGGCGGACCAGCACCGCGCCCGCCTCGGTCACGTCGAGCAGCAACAGGTCGCCGTCGGCGATCGTCTGGCGCACGTTGCGTACGCGGCCCAGCACCGGCACGCCCATCGCGCGCGCGACGATCGTCACGTGCGCGGTCAGCGAGCCTTCCTCGAGCACGACGCCTTTCAGCCGCCGCCGGTCATATTCGAGCAATTCGGCCGGGCCCAGATTGCGCGCGATCAGGATCGTATCCTGCCTCAGGCCCAATTGCGCCGCGGTGCCCATCTGCCCCGACACGATGCGGAGCAGGCGGTTGGCCAGATCCTCGAGATCGTGCATCCGGTCCTGGAGCAGGGGGTCGCCGATCTGGCGCATCCGCATCCGCGTGCGTTGCTGGACGCGCTCGATCGCCGCTTCGGCGGTCAGGCCGGAATCGATCGCCTCGTTGATCCGCCGCGACCAGCCCTCGTCATAGGCGAACATCTTGTAGGTCGCGAGGACCTCTTCATGCTCGCCGTCGACGCCGAATTCGGCCTGTTGCGCCATGCGGTCGATCTGCTCGCGCATCTTGTCGAACGCGGCATAGACGCGGTGGCGCTCGGCCTCGGTGTCCTCGGCGACGGTATGTTCGATGGTGATGCGCGGCTGGTGATAGACGGCATGGCCGATCGCCATCCCCTCGACCAGCTTGAGACCCTCCAGCCGCGTCGCCGCGGTGGATTGCGGCCGCGTCGCGGGGTCGCCGCGCTGGTCGATCAACCCGGCATTGGCGATCAGCTCGCTGAGCACCATCGCCACTGTCTGCAGCGCCTCGATCTCGACATCGTCGTACTTGCGCGGTTCGGCATGCTGCACCGCCAGCACCCCGACCGCCTGTTCGCGGCGGATGATCGGCACGCCGGCGAAAGAGTGGAACTCGTCCTCGCCGGTTTCCGGGCGATAGGCGAAGTCGGGATGCGATGCGGCTTCGTCGAGGTTCAAGGTCTCGACATTCTTGGCGATGGTGCCGACCAGGCCCTCGCCCAGCGCCATCTTGGTGACATGCACCGCCGCCTGATCGAGCCCGCGCGTGGCGAAGAGTTCGAGCAGCCCTTCGCGCAGCAGATAGATCGAGCACACCTCGCTATCCAGCGCCTCGCCGATGATCCGCGCCACCGCGTCGAGTTTCGCCTGCGCGGACGATCGCGCCGCCATCACATCATGCAGGCGGACCAGGATTTCTCGTGCGGACGCAGCGGCGGTAAGCGGCATGGCGAAGCGCTAGCAGGTTGGCGGGGGCGGCGCCATGACCAGACATTCGAAGAATCTGGGGTAATGCGGCCGGGTCAGCCCTTCGACTTCGGCTTCGGCCTGGCGGCCGTCTTCTTCACCGGCGCACGGCGCTTGGGCGCAGCGAATGTCGCGCTGTCCCAATAGCCGCGCTGAAGCGCGATCCGGCCATCGATCACATGGAAGAAGCCGCAACCGAGCCGGTCCTGCGGATCCTTCCATTCGAGGATCG
>Ga0207702_10002698_pt1 | contig 16666 bp, 18 predicted proteins | sample KBSCornC62_FD_184302 | JGI IMG/M metagenome (GOLD analysis project Ga0207702, IMG submission 184302) | Corn rhizosphere microbial communities from Kellogg Biological Station, Michigan, USA - KBS Corn C6-2 (SPAdes) (version 2) | ecosystem: Host-associated > Plants > Roots > Rhizosphere > Soil ...
AACTGGCTGAAGATATGATCTTCGCCACTGCCCCAATTCGCGAAAAGATTAATGCCATTGCCGCGGATGCTCCATATCTGCGCCAGGTTGCCCGTCATGGCGCCATCAAAGCCCGCGAGAGCGCTTCCAGGACTATTAAAGAAGTTAGGGAAATCATTGGGTTTAGAGGCTTCTAGAAAAGTCGGTAATCAATAGACCATAGTCCATAGCCGATTTCGCCATGGACTATCGACCATGAACCATGGACAAGCAATCTTCATTTTGACTTTTAACTTTTGAATTTTAACTTTAGCGGATGCACTTAGCAATTGTAGGAAACATAGGCGCCGGCAAAACAACCCTGACCGAAATGCTGGCAAAAAACTACGGGTGGGATCCCCTTTTTGAAGCCGCTGACAATAATCCTTATCTCGAGGATTTTTACAGCGACATGAAGCGCTGGAGTTTTAACCTGCAGATCTATTTCCTCAATAGCCGCTTTAAGCAGATCACCGAGATACAAAAAAGCAAGCGCAACATCATACAGGACCGTACCATCTACGAGGATGCATACATTTTCGCTGAGAACCTGCACGATATGGGCCTGATGACCACCCGCGACTATGAAAACTACCAGGCTATTTTCGATAACATCACCGCGTTTATTAAAGCACCTGATCTTTTGGTATACCTGAAAGCGTCAGTGCCAACATTGGTTAACAATATTCAACGCCGCGGCCGTGAATATGAAAGTGGCATCCGCCTCGATTACCTTTCCAAATTGAACGATAAATACGAGAAATGGATCAAGGGCTACAAACTGGGCAAAGTGTTGATCCTGGACAAAGACAAGCTCGACTTCGCCAATAATACCGAAGATATGGCTTCGATTGTGGAGAAGATTGAGCGGGAAATTAATGGATTGTTTTAGGTTGGACGTTATACGTATTACATTATACGTAGATACTTCTATTAACATCATCCGCCGCAAAGATTAACGTAAAACGTACAACGTCAAACGTATAACTGTCTACCACTATGCAAGTTCTCGGCATCATCCCCGCCCGCTACGCCTCCACCCGTTTCCCGGGTAAACCGCTGGTTGATATTGGTGGTAAAAGCATGATTCAGCGTGTCTGCGAGCAGGCAAAAAAATGCCGCGACTTGAATGAAGTTGTCGTTGCTACGGATGACGATCGCATTTTTGATCACGTATCCGGTTTTGGCGGCTTGGCAATAATGACTTCTTCTGATCATCAAAGCGGCACCGACCGTTGTGCTGAGGTTGTTCTAAAATATCCAGACCACCAGGTTATTATCAATATACAGGGTGATGAACCTTATATCGATCCAGAGCAGATAAGTAAAGTCATTTCCTGTTTCGATTCGCCAGATACACAATTGGCCACTTTAGTTAAAAAGGTAGTTAGCGAGCAGGAATTGTTTAACGCAAACTCGCCAAAGGTTATCTTAAATAAAAATTCGGAGGCTATTTACTTCTCGCGCTCTCCCCTGCCGCATATTCGCGGACAGGAACAAAAGAACTGGCTGAACCACTTCACCTATTTTAAGCATATTGGCATTTACGGTTATCGCGCCGATATTTTGCAACAGATCACTAAGCTGCCAGTATCATCGCTCGAGAAAGCCGAAAGCCTGGAGCAGTTGCGCTGGATAGAGAATGGGTACCGAATCAAAGTGGCAGAAACCGAATTGGAAACCTACGCAATTGACACCCCGAGTGACCTGGACAATTTGAATCAGATAACCTTATCTTGACTGTCTGAACTCTGATTTTTTTGATTGAATGAAAACTATGAGAAAAAAATGCAGTCATAGTCCTTCAAAAAATCATTCCAATCATAGTTCAAAACAAAAAAGCAGCCTCTCAAATAATCACAAAAAGCACAGGTCCAAACAATGTTTGTAAAAGATGAATAACCCTTAATCGACTTAACTGGTAAAATTATTGGCTGCGCTATGGAAGTCCACAAGCTGCTTGGTAATGGTTTCCAGGAAGTGATTTATCAACGCGCATTAGATATTGAAATGCGCCTGCAAGGATTGGCATTCAGCAGGGAGCACGAGATGGACATCTTCTATAAAACAGAAAATATTGGTACGCGGAGAGTTGATTTCTTTGTCGAAGGAAAGATAATGCTCGAATTAAAAGCAATTACCCAATTGGAAGATGTACACCTGGCTCAAGCTAACAATTATCTTGAAGCTTATGGCTTAGATATTGGGCTGCTTATCAACTTTGGCAATACTTCTTTGCAATTTAAAAGGGTGATGAAGCCGAAAAAGTCTTGAACTGTGATTTAAATGATTTAATGAATACTATGACATAATTAAAATCATAGTCGGTCAAATAATCAAAAAAATCACAGTTCAAGATAAAAACTCATGGTCCGTCAAATAATCAATACAATCATAGTTCAGACAACCCGCTTTCCACATCCAAAAACCTTTTCAACAATTGTGACTGCCTTCGTCGCAGTTCCGAAATTTTTGCTACTTTTGTATCCCGTACACAAACAGCCGGAGACGGTATAAAATTTGTCTCCAAAACAACTGATCATCATGACCAAATACATTTTTGTGACGGGCGGCGTTACCTCGTCGTTAGGGAAAGGCATTATTTCAGCCTCGTTAGCCAAGCTCCTTCAGTCCCGCGGGTATCGCGTAACCATCCAAAAATTCGACCCCTACATCAATATCGATCCGGGTACTTTGAATCCTTACGAACATGGCGAATGCTATGTGACAGAGGACGGCGCCGAGACCGATCTTGACCTTGGCCATTATGAGCGGTTTTTGAACACGCCTACGTCGCAAGCTAATAACATTACGACAGGGCGCATTTATCAAAACGTAATCAACCAGGAGCGTGAGGGTGCATTTTTAGGAAAAACGGTACAGGTGGTTCCACACATCACCGATGAGATTAAGCGTAATATTAGAATACTGGGCGAAAGCGGTGAATATGATATCGTGATCACTGAAATAGGTGGTACCGTGGGTGACATCGAGTCGCTGCCATTTGTGGAAGCTGTGCGCCAGTTCAGATGGGAAATAGGGTCGAGCAATTCATTGGTGATCCATTTAACACTGATTCCGTTCCTGGCAGCTGCTGGCGAATTGAAGACCAAACCAACTCAGCACTCTGTAAAAATGCTTTTGGAATACGGTATTCAGCCAGACATTTTGGTTTGCCGTACCGAGCATCATATCAACCAGGATATTCGCAAAAAGATTGCTCTGTTCTGTAACGTAAATATAAATGCCGTTGTTGAGTCTATCGACGCTTCTACCATCTACGACGTGCCGTTGCTGATGCTGAAGGAACAATTGGACAAAACGGTGTTGGCTAAGCTTAAGTTACCTCACAAAAACGAGCCCGACCTGGAAAGCTGGAAAGATTTCCTCGGTCGCCTTAAAAACCCTACCGCTGAAGTTCGCATTGGTCTGGTGGGCAAATACGTTGAGCTACCGGATGCTTATAAATCCATCAATGAATCATTTATCCACGCCGGCGCTAAAAACGAGTGCAAGGTGAAGGTGATTTACATCCCATCAGAGCAGCTAACCGTTGAAAATGCAGTTGAAAAGCTGAAAGGGCTTCATGGCGTATTGGTTGCGCCTGGCTTTGGTGAACGCGGATTTGAGGGTAAAATTGAAGCCATTCGCTATGTACGCGAAAATAATATTCCATTCTTCGGTATATGCCTGGGCATGCAATGTGCCGTGGTTGAGTTTGGTCGTCATGTGCTTGGACTTAAAAATGCCAACAGCACCGAGATGAACACGAAAACGCCACACCCGGTGATAGACATGATGGAAGATCAGAAGAAGATCAAGAACAAAGGTGGCACCATGCGTCTCGGTGCTTACGCATGCGATCTTAAAAAAGGCACAAAAGCACATACCATCTACGGCAAAACCCGCATAAGCGAACGCCACCGCCATCGTTACGAGTTCAATAATAAATACCTGAAACAATACGAAGAAGCTGGAATGAACGCCTCAGGTATCAACCCGGATAATAATCTGGTAGAGATGATTGAGCTCAAAAAACACCCATTTTTTGTTGGCGGTCAATTTCACCCCGAATTAAAATCAACAGTTGCTAATCCTCACCCACTTTTTGTTAACTTTGTCGCCGCTTCGCTGGAGTATGCACGCAGGAAGTGATAAAGTACAATAATTCAAATGGATAAGAATTCATACATGGGGTTTGTCCTGATCGTTGCGATCATGATAGGCTCCTATTTTTTACTAAAACCATCAGATGCCGAACTAAAAAAAGAAAAGCATCTGCAGGACTCAATAGCTATGGCAAAAACGGCTCATAAGCCGGCTGCTGCCCTCAAAGCCGATACTTCTAAAAAAACCACCGCTGTTGACACCGCAGCATTAAAGGGAATTCCTTTCGGCATTGCCTCTACAGGTACCGAAAAGTTTGTAACGCTCGAAAACCAGGAGTTACGCGTAAAGCTGAGCACTAAAGGCGGCCGCGTGTATTCGGTCGAGCTCAAAAACTATAAGACCTTTGACCAGAAGCCGCTCATCTTGTTTGATGGCGACAACAGCAACAGTTTCGGCTTAAACCTTAGGGTTCAGGATAAACCGGTTAATACCAACGATTTCTATTTTACGCCAAGCGCGCAGAATCTGACCGTAGCAGAAAAGGACTCGTCGTCGATCACTATGCGTTTGAGCTATAGTGCCACGCAGTATGTCGATTACATCTATTCGCTGAAAGGCACGGGCTTTAAACTTGGGCTAACCATCAAAACTACCGGTCTGGATAATGTGATCGCTAACAGCAATACCATTAACCTTAACTGGGCCGCAAGCATGCGCAAACAGGAGAAGGACATGAAGCTGGATCGCACCTACTCGACTGTATTTTACTACAATACGGATAATGATGTCGATTACCTTAGCGAAGGCAAAGACGACCAAAAAAGCATTACTGATAAGAAAATGCAGTGGGTTGCCTTTAAGGAACATTTCTTTTCCGGCGTCCTGATTGCTAAACAAGGTATCGATAAATCAGACCTATCAGTAAGCATCGATGCCACCAACGATAACGATGTGAAGCAAATGAAAGCCAGCCTTGCTTTTGCCCGCGCAACTGACGGCAGCGTTCCACTGGAGTTTTATTTCGGCCCGAATCAATTCAGCTTGCTGAAAGATCAAGGACATGATCTGGATAAGATCGTTAACCTGGGATGGGGCCCGTTGAAATACATCAACCGCTTTGCTACAATTCCGATCTTCAATTTGTTAAAGAAGTTTAACTGGAACTATGGCTTGATTATCCTGGCGCTAACCGTTATTCTGAAGGTAGTGCTGTCGCCGCTTACCTATCGTTCTTACTTGTCGATGGCTAAGATGCGTATCCTGAAACCGGAAATGGACGAAATCAAAGCCAAAGTAGGAGAAGATAATCCAACCCTGCTTCAACAGGAATACATGAAGCTTTATAAGAAAGCCGGTGTAAATCCGCTGGGCGGTTGTTTGCCTTTGTTGCTCCAAATGCCTATTGTAATCGCTTTCTTCCGCTTTTTCCCAAGCTTGTTTGAGCTGCGGGGGCAAGGCTTCCTGTGGATGCATGACTTGTCGACTTACGATGCCGTAATTCAATTCCCAAGCATACCAATTTTGGGCGACCACATCAGCTTGATGTGTTTGCTGATGACGATTTCGACATTGGTTTATACTTATTTCAATAACCAGATATCCGGCGCTACCGGGCAAATGAAATACATCGGCTACATCACCCCGATCATTTTCCTTGCTACGCTTAACAGTTATCCTGCAGGTCTGAACTATTACTACTTTCTGGCCAACATGTTCACTTTCGGCCAGCAGTACATCATCAGACTGATGGTTGACGATAAGAAGATCCACGCCCAGTTGCAGGAAAACAAAAAGAAACCTGAAGACAAGACGAAAAAGAAATCAGGCTTCCAGGCACGTATGGAAGAAATGATGCGCCAGCAACAACAAGCGGCTGCTAAGAAGAAATAAATCTCTTTTGTCCATGGACCATAGACGATAGACCATAGTTTTACTGTGGTCTATTTTTTTACCAATTTACCATGGACTATGGACCATCGTCTATGGACAATAATGTAAGAAACTCCTAACTTTGACAAGTGTACGCCATCGTCGATATTGAAACTACTGGCGGTCATGCCAATGCTAATGGCATTACCGAGGTGGCCATTTGTTTGCACGATGGTAAAAAGGTGACACAACGGTACAGTACGCTGGTAAATCCCAGGCGCGACATCCCGGTTTACATCCGGGCGCTAACCGGTATTACCAACGAAATGGTGCGGGAGGCACCGCCCTTTGAAGACGTCGCTGCTGATATCTATCACCTGCTTCACGGCAAGATTTTCGTAGCGCATAACGTCAATTTCGACTATTCTTTCATCAAGTTTCACCTGGCAACTGCCGGTTACGATCTGCAATGCAATAAACTATGCACGGTAAGACTTGGGCGCAAGATTATGCCTGGCCTACCCTCCTACAGCCTTGGTAAACTTTGCCACTATTTGGGTATTGAAAACGATAGTCGCCACCGGGCCATGGGAGATGCAGACGCAACGTCGACTTTGTTTTCACTCCTAATACAGAACGATACCGGCAACCATATCCAGGCGATGCTGAAGCAACGCTCGAGGGACCAGGTATTGCCGCCCCATTTGCCTAAAGAAGATATCGACAAACTGCCCTTCGCTCCCGGTGTATACTATTTCCACGACGAAAAGGGAAAGGTGATCTATGTAGGCAAAGCGCGCAACGTCAAAAAACGCGTTTGCAGCCATTTTTCCGGTAATAATTCAGGCTACCAGCGGCAGGAATTTTTAAGAAATATCCACCATATCAGCTACCAGGATTGCGGAACAGAACTGGTGGCATTCGTATTAGAAGCCATTGAGATCAAACGCCTGTGGCCAAAATATAACCGCTCCTTGAAGCGCTATGAGCACGCTTATGGTATTTATGCTTTCGAAGATCAGCGTGGATACATGCGCCTGGCAGTGGATAAACGCCGCAAGCTCGCTACGCCTCTTTATACTTGTAACTCATTGCTCGACGGCCGGAATATCTTGCTGCGACTAATTGAAGATTTTGAACTTTGCCCAAAGCTCTGCTTTATTCAAAACAACCACGAAGCCTGCGGAGGAGCTATGGGGCACGTATGTGCCTGCGAGGGCATCGAAAACCCTGAAACATACAATCAAAAGGTACAATGGGCCATGGATCAGTTGAGGGATAATCTGCCAACCTTTGCAGTGCGCGATGAAGGTCGCCGCAACGACGAACATAGCTGCATACTGATCGAAAAAGGGCAATTCTACGGCATGGGTTATGTTTCACAGGACCTTTCCGTTAGTGGCCTTGATGACCTCAAAAATCACCTTACACCCTACCCAGGCAATGATTACATCCGCAATATGGTATCAAGCTATGCTATGAAATATCCTGAACGGATGGTGGTGTTCGCGTAGTTAAGAAACTGGGAATATTCATTATACATAAGAGCAACTTCTGGATTTTATAAGATTTTAAGCAGCTTTATTAGATTGTCCAAAGCTTGTTGAGCTAATTGCTTTTGTTTTTTGCTTTTGGTTTGTCCGATCAAGTTTTGAAAAAATAGTGTTGCCTTATTAATTCCAATCTTAGAAAATTCCCCTGCGGTTTCAGGCTTATTGGTTTTGAGATTAATTTCTTTAAGCAGCCATAGGAAATTGAACTCATTATAGATGTAATATTTGTTTAAAACCACTGCTCTCGCCCCGTCTTTAAAATCGCTTGGTTTAATTTTGTCAAATGGATGCGGGAAATTCTCAAAATCCTTGTAAAAAACACTCCCGTGTTTTTCGAGCGATTCAAATATCAGTTCTAATGATTTGATGTTTTCTTTTTCATCACCGCTAAAGTGCCAATGATAATCACCTTTCCCTTTTGGACTTAATCTTTCCCTGATTAAGCAACTTGCAAATGAAATTTTTGACAGTTCGGAATTTCCAGCTAAATCTGGCAAAAAATCAAAATGAACCGCGGTTTCACAACAAACAGAGCCACCATACCAGGCACCTTGGATTCCAAAAATTTGAACGATATTATTTTCTGTGGTTCTATAAAAATTGAACCCACTACCTTTCCAGCCTTTGTCTCTCAGTTTTGGAGCTAGATATTTTGTCGAAAGTTTCTTAAACTCAATTGCATTCATTTCTTAAAACATGATATTATAACTCACTTTTCAATATTCGCCAAAAAGCTATTATTTTTTTATTTCTTTTTAATAGTCCCATGGAGAAAAACTTAGAATGTCTCTTCAAAAAATATTTCAAAAAAAATTTGCGCAACTGATTGGTTGCCGTTATATTTGCGCAACCAATTAGTTGCCAATAACATGAGACGAGACGTTTTTCAAGCCATAGCCGACCCAACCCGCAGAGCCATTATTACCCTGCTGGCGCTGCAGGCCATGACGCCCCACGCCCTTGCCGAGCATTTCGATAGTACACGTCAAGCTATATCAAAACATATCAAAGTACTGACGGAGTGCGAAGTAGTAACACAAAAACAAACCGGCAGAGAAAATTATTATCACCTCAATCTCAAAGCGATGAAAGAAATAGACATTTGGCTGGAACGCTTCCGCAAGATGTGGGAGGACAGCTTTAACCAGTTAGACGACGTATTAAAGGACCTGTAAACCAATTCATCATGACAAACAATTTTGAGTTTGAAGCTGACATGGCCGCTAAAAAAATTCATGTGAGCCGTGAGTTTAACGCGACTATTGATAAAGTATGGAAAGCCTTTACGGATGCTAACGTGCTTGAAAAATGGGTGGCTCCTAAACCCTGGACCGCTGTAACGCGGGTGATGGATTTCACTGTTGGTGGCATATGGTTGTATGCCATGGTTAGCCCCGCAGGTCAGAAACATTGGGTTTATGCTGAATTTACTGCAATAGAAAATGGCAATGCATTTTCATCAATAGGCAGGATTTGCGATGGCGAGGGCAACCCGGTTCCTGATGGGCCGAAATCATACCGGAATACTAAATTCTCGGCTATTGACTGCGATAGAACGAAGGTTGAGATGGTGATCAGCTTTGAGGAAGAATCCACCATTAAATGGTTTGTTGAAGGAGGCTTTAAAGAAGGCACCGCAATGACCATGAACCAACTGGACGAGTTGCTGGCGTCGGAATATGTTCAATAGCTTATTATACGGTCGCTTAAAAATATAGATCACTTATAAAACCAGACATTCATGACAAACACTTTCGTATTTGAAAAAGACCTTGCCACAAAAAAAATTCATGTGGAACGCGAGTTTAATGCACCAATTGAAAAAGTATGGAGAGCCTGGACAGACCCTGACATACTTGAAAAATGGTGGGGACCGAAGCCCTGGGTAGCCAAAACCAAATCGATGGATTTTAAGGTGGGCGGTGCCTGGCTATATGCGATGGAAGGCCCTGACGGCCAGAAACACTGGAGTCATGTAACATTTACCGCTATTGAGGACGGAAGCAGGTTTGCTGCCGATGCTGTATTTTCCGACGAGCATGGTAACACAGTGGCCGGTGCACCGGTCGGCCATTGGGATAACAAATTTGTGGCCGTAGGTGATAAAACCAAAGTAGTTGTCGACCTGAGCTTTGACGAAGAAACCGACTTTAAGATGTTAGTGGAAATGGGCTTTGAAGGCGGCTTCACGATGGGATTGAACCAATTGGAAGAATTGCTTGGATAATCATCCATACAAACCAAATAAACATAATCACTTTTAAAACTGACAATATGAGAAAGTTAAAATTGCAGATGCAGATTACCGTTGACGGTTTTGTAGCCGGTCCTAATGGTGAAGGCGATTGGGTGTTTTCATCCGGCAAAGGAGACGCTGAAGCTTTGCAACAAATGGTTAAGTTCGGCGTCGATCTTGCCGCCGGCTGCGATACCATCCTGCTGGGACGTAAGCTGCCCGGAACAGGATTTGTTAATTACTGGGAAAACGTGGCCAAAAACGAGCCTAATAACCCCTGGCATCCTTTCGCGGAGTTGATGGCAAGTCATCGCAAGATTGCCTTTAGCCATACTGAAACCAGTATCCCAGGCAGCAACATCGAAGTGGAAAACGGCGATCTGGCTACTGTTGTACAATCGCTCAAAAACCAGCCCGGCAAGGATATGATCGTCTATGGCGGCGTCAATTTTGTCAGCTCTCTCGTCAGCTTAAACCTTATTGATGAATATTACCTCGTTGTTAACCCGGTAGCCATAGGCAGCGGACTTTCAATTTTCAAGGAGAAAAAATTACTGGAACTGGAAAGCTCGATGGCGTTCAAACACGGGAAAGTGGTAAATAAATATCTGCCCTTATAAATGACGTCAGAGGTCGGATATCAGACATCAGATTTCTGCCCTCTGACCTCAAATTACCCGTGCTTTTCCAGCTCAGCTTCCATTAGTTGCTGAACTTTTAATGCTTCAGCGCGGGCAGCTTCGGCGAAATCCTCTCCGTTAGATGCATATATAATTGCTCTGGAACTGTTTACAATAAGTCCGCAGTCTCTGGTCATCCCATACCGGCAAACATCTTCCAGGCTCCCCCCTTGCGCACCAATACCGGGAACGAGGAGAAAATTGTCAGGAGCGTATTTGCGGATATTGGTAAACTCGGTGCTCTTGGTGGCACCTACTACAAACATCAGGCGATCGGCACCGGCCCAGGTGTTTGCCTTTTGAATTACAGTTTCGTAAAGTGTACCCTCGCCAGTATTTAGATATTGAAAATCCTTGCTGCCTATAGATGACGTTAGGGCCAGCAGGATAACCCATTTCCCCTCAAAAGCCAGGAAGGGTGTTACACTGTCGTTGCCCATATAGGGCGCTACGGTTATAGCATCAAAGTCCATTCCGGCAGCATCCTTATCGAAAAATGTTTTGGCATACATGCCTGATGTATTGCCGATATCACCACGCTTGGCGTCAATAATACCCAAACAATCTTTGGGTAGATATTCGCTGGTTTTGATCAGGCTTTGCCAACCCATTATACCGTGACGTTCGTAGAAAGCAGCGTTGGGTTTATAGGCAATGCAAAGATCGCGGGTAGCGTCGATGATGCGCTTATTAAACTCAAAGATGGGATCTTCGTAATTCTCTTTCAGGAAGGTTGGAATCTTCTCAATATCAGTGTCTAGTCCTACACACAAAAATGATTTTTTAAGCTTGATCTGCTCGATTAATTGCTGGCGCGAAAGCATTTGCGGAATTTATTTTTCGGCAGCAAAACTAAAAAATAACCCAGGTGTTACCAACTAAAGATATTTTTTCAAATTTTTTGAAATCTGAATATAAATAAGTAAAATTGCAACGTTATCCTTTAAATATTTCTTGCACTAAAGAAACAAACTAAAATCCACAATACTCATTAAGTTTTGGATGTTGCATAGGCAAGTTGCAAGGTAATTTCTCATAAAAGTATTATTCCTTTTGAACTATTATTTATTCCATGTTTGATACGACTGAATTGAACGACAAGCTCGTTTCAGAGTTGCGCGAGATTGCAAAAAGCTTAGGTATTGCCGAAGCCGATGAACTCAGGAAAGCACAACTTATCGAAAATATAATGCAGCAGCAGCAATTGATTGATGCGGCCCGCGCACAACAGGCGGCTGTCAACAGTAACTATGCTGAAACCAAATCAGCTGGCGCACAGGAAGGTGGCGAAAAACAGCGCAAACGTACCCGCACTACGGTAAAAGCGGCCTCAAGCAGACCGCCAAAGGTTGAGGTACCCCTTGATGATGCCACTTTATTCGATGAACCGGACGACGAAACTTCATCGGCTGAGGAAAATGACGACGAGATTCCATTTACCCCGGTAGCAGAACAAGAACCGGCGCAGGAAGACATCGCTGTTAAAGCTGATGAGCCAGTTGCCGAAGCCAGGCCGCAACGCACTGAGCGCCGTTTCCCCAATGGACAGCCTCAGCAAAAGCAGACTGAACCGGCAATCAATCTTGATTTTGATAATGTGATCGTTAACGAGGGTGTGTTGGAAATTATGCCTGACGGTTACGGTTTCCTTCGCTCATCCGACTATAACTATCTGACTTCTCCGGACGATATTTATGTATCGCAATCGCAAATAAAATTATTCGGATTAAAAACTGGTGACACTGTTCGTGGCAGCATCCGCCCGCCAAAAGAAGGTGAAAAATACTTCCCATTAGTGCGTGTTGAAGCTATCAATGGCCGTGGCCCTGCCGAAGTTCGTGATCGTGTACCATTTGATCACCTGACGCCGCTTTTCCCATCTGAGAGATTGGAGCTGTTTACTGATATGGGCAACTATTCGACCCGTATCATGGACCTGTTCTCGCCTATCGGTAAAGGTCAGCGCGGATTGATCGTTGCTCAGCCAAAAACCGGTAAAACCATGTTGCTGAAGGATGTGGCCAATGCAATAGCCAAGAACCACCCTGAAGTATATTTGATCATCCTGCTGATCGACGAACGTCCTGAAGAGGTTACGGATATGGCTCGCAGCGTACGTGCTGAAGTAGTTTCATCTACTTTTGACGAACCGGCTGAGCGTCACGTTAAAATTGCCAACATCGTTCTTGAAAAAGCAAAACGCATGGTTGAGTGCGGTCACGATGTAGTGATCCTTCTTGACTCTATTACCCGTTTAGCTCGTGCTTACAATACTGTTGCTCCTGCTTCAGGTAAGATATTATCAGGTGGTGTGGATGCAAACGCATTACACAAACCAAAACGCTTCTTCGGTGCTGCGCGTAACATCGAGGATGGCGGTTCGCTGACCATCATTGCTACAGCGTTGACTGAAACAGGTTCTAAGATGGATGAGGTGATCTTTGAAGAGTTTAAGGGTACCGGTAACATGGAGCTTCAGCTCGACCGTAAACTGTCGAACAAGCGTATTTTCCCGGCTATCGATATTACCGCATCAAGTACCCGCCGCGACGATTTACTGCTAGATCGCGAAACATTACAACGCGTTTGGATTTTGCGCAATCACCTTGCCGATATGAATTCGCAGGAAGCGATGGAATTTTTGCAGGCGCAGATACGCGGCACAAAAACCAACGAGGAATTCCTTATCTCCATGAATTCTTAATACCTTTGGCAACCTATAGATCATGGTTCATAGTTCATAGTAAATTTTTTCATGAACTACGACCTATGAACCGTGAACTAAAGAGGTTGTGCCTTTGGCTAAATGATGAAAAAACGTATTAAGAAACACGTCCCTAACGCCATCACCTGTGCAAATCTGTTTAGTGGTTGTGTAGGTATCGTATTCGCTTTCCAGGAAAACCTGACCTTTGCAGCCTACGCCTTGTTCCTGGCAGCTATTTTCGATTTCTTTGACGGCTTCGCTTCCCGTGTCCTGCAATCATTTTCGGGTATTGGGAAAGATCTTGATTCTCTGGCTGATATGGTAAGCTTTGGCTTTCTTCCATCGGCTATACTTTATGAGTTGTTTCTTGAGGCGACGCAAAGGGCGAACGTGAGCCCGTATATCAGTTTTGCAGCATTTCTCATTTCGGTTTTCTCTGCTTTGAGGCTGGCAAAATTCAATAACGACACCCGCCAGGCTGAAAGTTTTATCGGTTTACCAACACCTGCAAATGCTATCCTGATCGCATCATTGCCGATGATTCTTAACCATCATAAAAGCTTTGATCCCTTTATCTTAAACCCCTGGGGGCTGAGTGTATTTACAGTGGTGATGTGCGCACTGTTGGTAGCCGAAATACCGATGATGTCGCTCAAGTTCAAGAACGCCGATCTGCATAAGAACATTTATCGTTATTTGCTGCTGCTATTCGCGGCTATATTGATACTTTTTTTTAAATTTACTGCCGTTCCGGTGATCATATTCATATACATCACCCTATCGATAATTCAATACAAATTCTCTAATGACAAAGTTCCAAGCCGAAATTGACGTAATGCCAAAAAAGGAAATTCTTGACCCGCAAGGCAAAGCAGTTACGGGCAGTATGAAAAACCTGGGCCTCACCGAAATACACAACGTTCGCATCGGAAAACATGTTTCCCTCGAAATAGAAGCGGACAATGAAGAAGCGGCGCACGCAAAGGTGGAACAAGCGTGCAAAAGCCTGCTGGCTAACCTCATTATGGAAAGCTATAGCTTTAAAATAGAGAAAATTTAAAGTTCAGCCTCTTTCTCTGCTTTAACGCGGGTAAGCTCGCCGATATTGGTGCGGATGATTTCGTTTGCCTGCGCAAATTTGCCGGCTATAGCAGCTGGATCATTGCCTCCCGCCTTGCAAAGCGTTTCTATTTCCTGAAGTAATTCCTGCGAAATAAGCATTCCAAAAAAGCCCATTGAAGGCTTTAATTTGTGCGCCGAAGCTGCAGCTGCAGGCCAATCGGATGTATTAATAGCAGCACCAATGCTGTCGAGCATTTCGGGCGCCTGCTGCAAAAGCATGTCTATAGATTCGATAACGAACTCATTACTGCCGTCCGCAATTTCGTATAAAAAAGTAAGATCAAGATCCTGGGTCACTGACAATAGGAGTTTATAAGCGATTCAAAATTATAATTTTTTTACGTGTAAGTTGCTTTTAAGTTCCGTTTTTAACTCAAAAATATGCTTACCAAGTAACGGGTGCACAAAATCCGGCGCTATTTCTGCCAGTGGAGCCAGCGTGAACATACGGTTATGCAACTGGGGATGCGGCACTACAAGGTTTGGCTCGTCGATAATATCGCTTCCATAAAACAGAATGTCGATATCAATAATACGCGAACCCCACTTTACTTCCCGCCTTCGCCCCATCATAAGTTCAATATTCAATATTTTTTTGAGGATCGTATCGGCGGGGAGTTCAGTTTTAATACAGACAACCTGGTTTAAATAATCAGGTTCATCAGTTTTGCCCCACGATTGCGTTTCATACAAGGATGAGGCTACGGATACCGGCGCGACCTCCTCTTCTATCAGATTAATTGCTTGTCGCAAATAGCCCTGCCTATCGCCCAAATTACTGCCTAGCAGTAAATAAACATCAATCATTGTTGTAACAAATATTATAGATTTGGCTCTTAATATTATACGTTAGCGAATTGCTAATTTTGCATAGATATAAAGTTTAACATAGTTAATGAAACAATTCTTCAAATTTGTTTTCGCCTCGATGGTTGGTTTCTTTCTTACAAGCCTTATCATTGGCGGGATAGTGGTGCTCCTTATTATTGGACTGATAGCGGCGGCAGGCAGCGAAAAACAAGTTGAGGTAGACCCCAATTCAATAATTCATATCAATTTTACGAACTCCATTCCGGAACGTACCCCTCGCAAAAGTCCACTCGATTTATTGGGTTTGGAAGAAAACAAGACTATTGGGTTGAATGACATACTGGCCAATATCAAAAGGGCCAAAAACGACTCAAACATAAAAGGCATTTTCCTGGACGAAAGCTACATGCTATCGGGCCAGGCGACCACCGAAGAGATACGTAATGCATTGATTGACTTCAAAAAATCAGGCAAATTTGTAATAGCCTATTCCGAAATTTATACCCAGGGCTTCTATTACTTAGCTTCGGTTGCGGACAAGGTTTACATTAACCCTAAAGGGATTTTTGAATTTAAAGGCTTTAGTTCGCAGATATCCTTTTTTAAGGGGGCACTGGACAAATTAGGAATAGAAGCCCAGGTGATCAAGGTTGGTACCTACAAAAGTGCTGTTGAGCCTTTTATATTGACCAAAATGAGCGACGCCAATCGCATGCAGGTTAACTCATACATGGGCTCGTTGTATGATCACTTTTTGACCGGAATAAGCCAGGCCCGCCATATAAGCAAAGATTCACTTTTCGATATTGCCAATAATTTAAAAATCCAGTTTCCAGAGGATGCGCTGAAGTATAAATTGGTAGACGGCTTGAAATATCGCGACGAAGTGCTGGACGAGCTAAAGAATCGCACGGATGTTGGCGAAAAATCCGATCTGCATGATGTAGAGCTTGCTGACTACACCGGAAGCAGCAATAAGCCTGAAAAGAAAGAATCAAAGAACCATATCGCTATTATTTATGCTTCTGGTGAAATAACCGGCGGCGATGGTGACGACAATACTATCGGTTCCGACAAGATATCTGAAGCGCTCCGCAAAGCCAGGCTGGATGATAAAGTTAAAGCTGTTGTTCTGCGCGTTAACTCGCCGGGAGGTAGTTCACTGGCGTCGGATGTGATCTGGCGGGAAGTTTACCTGACCAAAAAAGTAAAACCGATCATCGTTTCAATGGGCGATTTAGCAGCGTCAGGAGGGTATTATATCTCTTGTGCTGCGGATTCGATCATTGCCGAACCCAATACCATAACAGGTTCTATCGGCATCTTCGCCATCATTCCTAACTTCCAGAAATTACTCAATGACAAGCTGGGTATTACCTTCGATGGTGCAAAAACGGGTAAATATGCCGACCTGGGAGACGTTACACGACCGCTCTCACCCGAAGAAAGAGCCATTCTGCAAAACAGCGTCAACCGCGGATACGACGAGTTCACCAAAGCTGTAGCCGACGGCCGCCATAAAACACAAGCTTACATCAACAGCATCGGACAGGGGCGTGTA
>Ga0207702_10002700_pt1 | contig 16658 bp, 12 predicted proteins | sample KBSCornC62_FD_184302 | JGI IMG/M metagenome (GOLD analysis project Ga0207702, IMG submission 184302) | Corn rhizosphere microbial communities from Kellogg Biological Station, Michigan, USA - KBS Corn C6-2 (SPAdes) (version 2) | ecosystem: Host-associated > Plants > Roots > Rhizosphere > Soil ...
TCGATCCGGTGTTCATCGAACATCCCCGCGGGCTGCGCGAAACCTTGCCCGCGTTGCTGCGCGACAGCGATTTGGTGCTGTTGCTGGGCGCCGGCGACATCGGCGCGGCGGCAGCGGAGCTGGCGCAACGCGGTCACCTGAAATCGGAGGACGCCGCATGAAGGCTGGTCCCGCCATTCGGCGCATCACCGACGCACGCGATTTCGGCCGCGTCGCGGTCGTGATGGGCGGCAGTTCGTCGGAGCGCGAGGTGTCGCTGAACTCCGGGCGGGGCGTGCTGGATGCGCTCAAGTCGCGTGGCGTCGATGCGCATGCGATCGACGGGATTCCCGCGTTGCTGGACGCAGTGCGCGCGGGTCACTTCGCGCGCGTGTTCAACATCCTGCATGGCCAGCACGGCGGGGGCGAGGACGGTGTGCTGCAGGGCGCGCTGGATTCGCTGCACATTCCGTACACCGGTTCGGGAGTACTCGGTTCGGCACTGTCGATGGACAAGGTGCGCAGCAAGCAGGTGTGGAGCGCGCTGGGTTTGCCGACGCCGAAGTTCCTGCCGCTGCCGCGCGGCGCAGATGTGCATGACGCGGCGCGCAGGATCGGATTCCCGCTGATCGTGAAGCCGGCGTCGGAAGGCTCCAGCGTCGGCGTGTCGCGCGTGTTCAAGGAAAGCGATCTGGACGACGCGGTGGCACTGGCGCAGCGCTATCCCGGCGACCTCTTGATGGAAACCCTGATCGAAGGCGACGAACTTACCGTCTCGATCCTGCAGGACGACGTGCTGCCCAGCATCCGGATCGTGCCGAAGGGCGAGTACTACGACTACAACGCCAAGTACATCGCCGAGGATACGCAGTACATCTGTCCCGGCCTCGACGGCGACGCCGAAGCCGAATTGCGCGCGCTGGCACGGCAGGCGTTCGACGCGCTCGCCTGTTCGGGCTGGGGTCGCGTCGACGTGATGCGGGACCGGCAGGGCCGCAACTGGTTGCTGGAAGTGAACACCGCGCCGGGCATGACTTCGCATTCGCTGGTGCCGAAGGCCGCGGCCGCTGCCGGAATGGATTACGCGGAACTCTGCTGGCGGGTGTTGGAGACGAGTTTTGATCGGGAGCAGGGAACGGCAAGGATCGGCTCTTCCGATTCCCGCGACTCCGAAGGAGGCGCAAAGTGAAGGGCGCCATCGGCCTCCGCTTCGCCGCCTGGATCATCGCGATCGCACTGGTCGCGCTGCCGGTGATCGGCGTGCTGCAGGGCTGGTTCGCATCCGAGCGCTGGCCGGTCCGCCAGTTGCAGGTGCACGCGACCTTCCGTCACGTGAGCGCGGCGCAGATTCGCGCGGCGGTCGCGCCCAATCTGGGTTCCGGCTTCTTCGCGATCCGCCTGGACAAGGTGCGCGACGCCGTGGCGGCGCTGCCATGGGTAGGGCAGGTCGAGGTGAGCAAGCGCTGGCCGGATGCGCTCGACATCACGGTCACGGAAATCCAGCCGGTCGCGCGTTGGGGCGGCGATGCCCTGCTGGGTCGGGACGGCCGCATCTTCAAGGTGCCGGACGCTGGCGTGGTGAACGGATTGCCGCATTTCAACGGACCCGATGACCGTGCCGCCGATGTGATGGCGTTCTACCGCACGTCGCTCACCGACTTCGCGCCCTACAACCTGCAGGTGACCGGCGTCGACCTGTCCGCGCGCGGGAGCTGGACGCTCACGCTCTCCAATGGCGGACAGGTGGTCGTCGGCGGCGACAAACCCGACCAGCACCTGGCGCGGTTCGCGGCAGCGTTGCCGATCCTGATGCGCGGCCGCAGCGACGGCTTCGTCTACGCCGATTTGCGCTACAGCAACGGCTTCGCGGTGCGCTGGCCGGAACCGGCGCCCACTCCCTCTCCGAACTCGAAAAACGGTGGCTCCCATGCTGTTGACGGAAACGTTTAGACCCATGAACCGGAAGAGCGACAAGAACCTGGTCGTCGGGCTCGACATCGGTACGTCCAAGGTGATGGCGATCGTCGGCGAGTACATGCCGGGCGAGCCGGTCGAAGTGATCGGGTTCGGCAGCCACACCTCGCGCGGGATGAAAAAAGGCGTGGTGGTCGAAATCGACTCCAACGTGCACTCCATCCAGCGCGCGATCGAGGAAGCCGAGCAGATGGCCGGCTGCGACATCCGCTCGGTGTGCGCGTCGATTTCGGGCAGCCACCTCGAAACCCACAACTCGCGCGGCGCGGCCGCGATCCGTGACCGCGAAGTGGCGGCGGGCGACCTGGACCAGGTGCTGGAATCGGCCAGCGCAGTGCCGATTCCGGCCGACCGCAAGGTGCTCTACAAGGAGCCGCAGGAATACCGCATCGACGGCCAGGACGGCATCCGCCACCCGATCGGGATGAGCGGGGTGCGCCTGGAAGCGGGCGTGCACCTGGTGACCGGCGCAGCCTCGGCGGTGCAGAACATTACCAAATGCATCCAGCGCTGCGGATTGGCGGTGGACGACCTGGTGCCCGCCGCGGTCGCCGCATCCAAGTCGGTGTTGACGGACGATGAGCGCGAACTGGGCGTGTGCGTGGTCGACATGGGCGCCGGCACCACCGACATCGCGATCTACACCCACGGCTCGATCCGCTACACCAAGTCGCTGCCGGTCGGTGGCGATCAGGTGACCTCTGACATCTCGCAATACGTGCAAACCCCCACCGGCAACGCCGAGGAGATCAAGGTGAAGTATGGCTGCGCGCTCGCGCAGATGGCGCGCGGCGAGGAAACCATCCAGGTGCCCAGCGTGGGCGAGCGTCCGCCGCGGCGGCTGCAGCGGCAGGCCTTGGCGCAATCGATCCAGGCGCGTTACGAGGAAATCTTCGAAATGGTGCAGGACGAGATGCGCCGCTCGGGCTACGACAACCTGCTCGCGGCCGGCGTGGTGCTGACCGGTGGCGCGGCGCGGATCGAAGGCGCGCTGTATCTCGCCGAAGAGGTGTTCCACAAGATGGTGCGCCTCGGGGTGCCGCAGCACGTCACCGGCGCGACCGAAGTGATCGCGACGCCGGCGCACGCCTCGGCCATTGGCTTGCTGCTGCACGGCTCACGTGAAGGTGCGAGCGGCAGCCGGGTGATCGGCGGCGCGATGGGCGACAGCGTGGCTGGCGCGATCGGCAAGGTGAGGGGCTGGTTGACACGCAATTTCTAGGAATCCGCGTGGCGCCTCGGGACGAGGCGCCACCGGCAAGGCGCCGCGGCGCCGAGGCTCATGACGGGCCGAGCCTTCCGAGACGGAAGGGCATCACGACAGCAGCATGACAACAGCGGCATGACTTATCGAAGCACGGAGGACGGGCAATGTTTGAACTGGTGGAACAACTCGCACCCAATGCGGTGATCAAGGTGATCGGTGTCGGCGGCGGTGGTGGCAACGCCGTCAGCCACATGGTCAATTCATCCATCGACGGCGTGGAATTCATCTGCGCCAATACCGACGCGCAGGCGCTGAAAAGCTCCGGCGCACGCACCACGCTGCAACTCGGCGAGACGGTGACCAAAGGCCTCGGCGCCGGCGCCAATCCCGAGATCGGCCGGCAGGCGGCGCTCGAGGATCGCGACCGCATCGTCGAGGTGCTGGACGGCGCCGACATGGTGTTCATCACCTGCGGCATGGGTGGCGGCACCGGCACCGGCGCGGCGCCGGTGGTGGCGCAACTCGCCAAGGAGAAGGGCATCCTGACGGTGGCGGTGGTAACCAAGCCGTTCCCGTTCGAGGGCCGGCGCCGCATGCAGGTGGCGCTGAAGGGCATCGAGGACCTGTCGCAGTCGGTCGATTCGCTGATCACCGTGCCGAACGAGAAGCTGCTGACGGTGCTTGGCCGCGAAGTCACCTTGTTGAACGCCTTCAAGGCCGCCAACGACGTGCTGCAGGGCGCGGTGCAGGGCATCGCCGACCTGATCACCCGCCCAGGCCTGATCAACGTCGACTTCGCCGACGTGCGCACCGTGATGAGCGAAATGGGCATGGCCATGATGGGCACCGGCACGGCCCGCGGCGACGATCGTGCGCAGGCCGCGGCCGAGGCGGCGATCAACAACCCGCTGCTGGAGAACGTGGACCTCTCGGGTGCCTGCGGCATCCTGGTCAACGTCACCGCCGGCCCGAACCTCACGATGCGCGAGTTCGACGAGATCGGTCGGGTGGTGCACGACTTCGCCAGCGAGGACGCGACCGTGGTGCTGGGCACCGCGCTCGATCCCGATCTGTCCGACGACGTGCGGGTCACGGTGGTCGCCACCGGGCTCAATCGTGCGGTGAAGCCGCAGTTGCGGCCCGTCGCCAAGCCGGAAATGGTCGAGATGCCGCAGCCGCGCCGGGTGCTCCGCACCGGCACCGACAACGGCATCGTGGATTTCGCCGCCCAGCCGGAACCGGTGGTGGCCGCCCGCAGGGAACCGGCTCCAGCTGCCAAGCCCGAAAAGGAAGTCGCGCCAGGCTACGACTACTTGGACATTCCGGCGTTTTTGCGTCGTCAGGCGGATTAGTGCGACGTCCCTGATCGCTGCATCGACGGACGAGGTCGCGAACGGAGGTGCCCCGCGTACGTGATGCACCAGAACGACCATCCATGGTCCCCGATCGGAAGCATCTCGGGGGCAGGCTCTGACTTTCCACAACAGCCGCTCCGCAGTGGAAGGGTGGAGGCGTGGTGAACTGCCGGAATCCGTCCCCCGGCAGTTCACTAGCGCACGGCGAGCAACCGTCCTTGGTGCGTGGCGCCGGCCCGCCATCCGTGGTCGCCCGCCTTCGCCCCGGCAGTGCGGGCGGTTTCCCGCCCGATTTTTGCCATGGTGGGAACCCGCGGCCCCCGCCGCGGTCGGAAGTCGCCATGGGGGTTGTATTCGGGTCAGGCGGGCTCAATTCGGCCGGACGGCGCGTGACGATCGTCACGCCCGGCATCCGGAAGGATTAACTAAACCTAACAGTCCACTTTATTCGGACTGTCAACCGTGGTAGCATCGCCCACGTTTTAGCGTTGTCCTAACAGGATTCCAACGAAAAATGATCAAGCAGCGCACGCTCAAAAACGTGATCCGCGCGACGGGCGTCGGTCTGCACACGGGCGAAAAGGTGTACATGACCCTGCGTCCCGCGGCGGTCAACACCGGCATTGTGTTCCGTCGCACCGACCTTCCCGAACCGGTCAGCATTCCGTCGCGTTGCGAATACGTCGGCGATACGCGCCTTTCCAGCACCCTCATCAAGGATGACGTGCGCGTGGGTACGGTCGAGCATCTGCTGTCGGCGATGGCCGGGCTCGGCATCGACAACGCTTATGTCGACCTGTCTGCGCCGGAAGTGCCGATCATGGACGGCAGCGCGGGGCCCTTCGTGTTCCTGCTGCAGTCGGCCGGGATCGAGGAACAGTCCGCGCCCAAGCGCTTCATCCGCATCAAGAAGCCGGTGAAGGTCGAGGAGGGCGACAAGTGGGCCCGCTTCGAGCCGTTCGACGGTTTCAAGGTCGGCTTCTCGATCGAGTTCCAGCACCCGATTTTCTCGCGCCGCGCTTCCAAGGCCGAGATCGATTTTTCCACCACCTCGTTCGTCAAGGAAGTCAGCCGCGCGCGCACCTTCGGCTTCATGCGCGACATCGAAATGCTGCGCGAAAAGAATCTCGCGCTTGGCGGCTCGATGGACAACGCGATCGTGCTGGACGACTACCGGGTGTTGAACGAGGACGGCCTGCGCTACGAAGACGAATTCGTCAAGCACAAGATCCTCGACGCCATCGGGGATCTTTATTTGCTGGGCCACAGCCTGATCGGCGCGTTCTACGGCCACAAGTCCGGGCACCAGTTGAACAACCAGTTGCTGCGTGCCCTGCTGGCCGACAAGTCGGCTTGGGAAGAAGTCACTTTCGACGATCCGGCCTTGGCGCCGATTTCGTACGCGCATCCCGCCCAGGCGGTTTAATTGCAATCATCCTGATTGCGGCCTCTCCCGATGGCGAGGTCGCCGGCATGGTTTGCATCCGGCAACGCCAGAACGGGCATCCCTGCCCTGACTTCTCACAACAGCGGCTTCGGATGTCAGTCCATGCTGGGCCGTTCGTTCCGTGGGTCAAGCCGAAGGTGTGCCGCCGAACGGGCTTCCTGCCCTGACTTTCCGCGAAAGCTGTGCGTTTATCTCTGAACGCTGCAAGCCGCGGCGTTCTGGCGACAAGGGCAAACGAACAACTCCGACTGCGGCGAGCAGCCGTCCTTGGCGCTTGGCGCCGGCCCGACCATCCTTGGCCAGTCGCTCGATCGGGCACGCGATGCCACTGGCATCGCGTAAACGCCCGCTCTCGCCCTGGCCTGACTGCTTCGATCAGGCATCGGCGTCCAAAAGCGCCGCTGGCGGTGGTCGCTCCAGCCTTCCGGTCACCGGCCGGTTTCATGTTTTGTGACTTTTTTCTGATTCCGGTCAGCACACGTCGGCGTGCCCGTGTTATAAGTTCCGCTTCCGCCGACGGACGAGGGGGCGGACGGCCTGCGCGATTACCCGGCCGGAGGATTTCCCGCCGAGGCGGCAAGCTCCAGGAATAGCGCGCGCAGGTCCGGGTCGGCGATGGCCGACGCGGCGGCGCGGATGGTTTGCGCCGCCCGCGGCGTCAGCGATGGCGTGGCGGCGGAGCCGTCGGCGGGTGCCCGGAGCGGCATCACCTTGGCCGTGACGGAGCTCGCGGCCAGTCCCAGGGAATGCACCGCGGCAAGGATTCGCGACTGTTCCATGCGCACGCGCGTGGCCCAGGCGGAAGACTCGACCAGCAGCAGGACGCGATCGTTGCGCACGCCGGCGAAGCCGACGTGTTCGCGCAGCGGGGCTGGCAACAGCGGAACAATGCGTTGGCTGATGCGGTCAACTTCGCGTGCCCTTGCTGCAAAGTCGGCGATCGGGGCGCATTGCGCAAGAGGCGTCGGACCGTGGGTGTCGCGAGGCGGCAGCGGTTTGGCAGGAGACAAGACGAATGAAAATCCGAAACGGTTTGCCGACATGGGCATGATACTGGTGGCGCGTTCGCGCCGATGCGAGTGGTCCAACGCCCATTTCGACGAACGCCGGATCGCCAATCGCCGGCTGCGTTGGCGGGTGACTTCGGGTTTGGCCGCATGTGCGGTCGTCACTGCCGCGCTGGCAGTTTGGGTCGTCAGTCCGAGCAGCCGCACGCTGGCACAGATCGATTCGATGCACCAGCAGATCGCAGCGCAAAAGGCCGAGTTGCAGCAGGTGCGCGAAAACGCCCAGCGCGACATCCGCCACATGGCCATCAAGCTGGGGGAATTGCAGGCCGATTCCGCGCGGCTCGATGCGCTGGGCCAGAGGCTGGTGGTGGCGGGCAAGCTCGATCCCGCCGAATTCAATTTCAACGAGTCGCCGGGCCTCGGGGGGCCCGAGGTGGCCGTGCCGCCCACGCGCTCGTTGCCGTATGATCTTTCGGTCAGCATGGAGCAACTGGGCCGCCGCTTCGACGCCCAGCAAACCCAGCTGGGCGTACTGCAATCGTTGCTGACCGATCGCGAGGTCGCCGCGGACTTGATCCCCAGCGGCATGCCCGTCAAGAACGGCTACATCACCTCGCCGTACGGCGAACGCATCGACCCGTTCACCGGCCGCGAAAGCTTCCATCCGGGGCTCGACATCGGCGTGGCGTGGGGTTCGCAAGTGCACGCGGTGGCCGGTGGCGTGGTCACCTACGCGGGCGTGCGCGATGGCTATGGCAAGGTGGTCGAGATCGACCATGGCGACGGCTACATGACCCGCTACGCGCATAACAGCAAGCTGCTGACGCACGTCGGCGAACACGTGCACGCGGGCGAAGTGATTTCCGATGCCGGCACCTCTGGCCGATCCACCGGCCCGCACGTGCATTTCGAGGTGTGGCACGACGGAAAGCTGGTGAACCCGATCGCGTACGTGCGAAGGTAAGCTCGCCGAAGCTGTAGGGCGGGAGTGGCGACGCGACAAATTCGTCTGGAACGACTGGACGGGACCGGCCCCGAGCGTAAGCGAGGGGTGAGCATAAGGAACGATGCAAGCAATCCTGCCACCAAGGATGCCCGCGGCGGGTTATCACCCGCCCTGCAGAAACAGTCGAGGAGCACCCGCCAGCGAAGCGAGCCTGCTGGTTCGCACGGCGACGGTGGCGCAAGCCCCGAGCGGCTTTCCTTGAAATCCGCCGGTTTCGCCGCCAACTCTAGGCGCGGCGGGCATGTCCTTTTATGATGTCCGATTGAATATCGTCCGCAGCCCGGAATCGCGAATCCTAATCCGATGCCCAATATCCTGACGAGTGTCTTCGGCAGCCGCAATGAGCGCGTGCTGAAGCAGCTTTCGAAAATCGTGGCGCGCATCAACGCGCTCGAACCCGAGATTCAGAAGCTCGACGATGTCGCCCTGCACGACAAGACCGCCGAGTTCAAGCAACGCATCGCCAATGGCGAGAGCCTCGACAAGATCCTGCCCGAAGCGTTTGCCGTCGTCCGTGAAGCCAGCCGCCGCGTGATCGGCCTGCGCCACTACGACGTGCAGTTGATCGGCGGCATGGTGTTGCACCAGGGCAAGATCGCCGAAATGCGCACCGGCGAAGGCAAGACGCTGGTCGCGACCCTGCCGGTGTACCTGAACGCGCTGGAAGGCAAGGGCGTGCACGTCGTCACCGTGAACGACTACCTCGCCAAGCGCGACTCGGCGTGGATGGGCAAGGTCTACAACTTCCTTGGTCTCACCGTCGGTGTGGTATGGCCGGGTATGGAGATGTCCGACAAGGCCGCGGCCTACGGCGCCGACATCACCTACGGCACCAACAACGAATTCGGCTTCGATTACCTGCGCGACAACATGGCGGTGTCGAAGGACCAGCGTTATCAGCGCGGCCTGCATTACGCGATCGTGGACGAGGTCGACTCGATTCTGATCGACGAGGCGCGCACGCCGCTGATCATTTCCGGCCCGGCCGAGGATTCGCCCGAGCTGTACGTCCGCGTCAACCGCATCGTGCCGCACATGACTCGTCAGGCCAAGGAGCCTTTGCCGGGCGAAGCGCCGGAACCCGGCGATTATTACGTGGACGAGAAGCAGAAGCAGGTGCACCTGTCCGAAGAGGGCATGGGGCATGCCGAGGAGCTGCTGACCCATGCGGGCATCCTGGAGGCCGGTTCCAGTCTGTACGACGCGCGCAACCTCGCGGTCGTGCATCACCTGAACCAGGCGCTGCGCGCGCACGCGCTGTACCAGCGCGACGTGGATTACATCGTGCGTGATGGCGAAATCATCATCGTCGACGAATTCACCGGCCGCACCCTGCCGGGCCGGCGCTGGTCGGAAGGCCTTCATCAGGCCGTCGAGGCCAAGGAAGGCGTGCCGATCCAGCGCGAAAACCAGACGATGGCGACCATCACCTTCCAGAACCTGTTCCGCATGTACGACAAGTTGTCGGGCATGACCGGCACGGCGGATACGGAAGCATTCGAGTTCAACTCGATCTATGGTCTGGACGTGGTGGTGATCCCGACCAACAAGCCGATGATCCGCAAGGACAACGCCGATCTCGTGTTCCTGAAGCCCGAAGCCAAGTTCAACGCGGTGATGGAAGACGTGCGCGAATGCCACGAACGTGGCCAGCCGGTGCTGGTCGGTACCGCGTCGATCGAGGTCTCCGAACTGGTGGCAGGCCTGTTCAAGAAGGCCGGAATCCCGCACCAGGTATTGAACGCCAAGCAGCACGAACGCGAGGCCAAGATCGTCGAGCAGGCCGGCATGCCGGGCGCGGTCACCATCGCCACCAACATGGCCGGTCGCGGCACCGACATCGTGCTGGGCGGCAGCCTCGATGCCGCGCTGGCGGAATTGCCCGCAGATGCCACCGATGCCGACAAAGAGCGCGTCAAGGCCGAATGGAAAAAGCGCCACCAGCAGGTGCTGGAAGCGGGTGGCCTGCACATCGTCGGCACCGAGCGCCACGAGTCGCGGCGCGTCGACAACCAGTTGCGCGGCCGTTCCGGCCGCCAGGGCGACCCCGGTTCCTCGCGCTTCTACCTGTCGCTGCAAGACAACCTGATGCGCATCTTCGGCGGCGAAGGGCTGGTGCGCTGGATGCAGCGCTTCGGCATGAAGGAGGACGACGCGTTGGAAGACCGCCTCGTCAGCCGCCAGATCGAAAAGGCCCAGCGCAAGGTCGAGCAGCACAACTTCGACATCCGCAAGCAGTTGCTGGAATTCGACGACACCGCCAACGACCAGCGCAAGGTCATCTACAAGCAGCGCCTGGAACTGCTGGAATCGGAAGACGTCGCCGAAACCGTGGCCGACATCCGCCAGGCCGTGTTCGAATCGGTCGCGCAGCAATACGTGCCGTCCAATACCGTGGACGACCAGTGGGACCTTGCCGGCCTGCAAGCGGCGCTGGTTTCCGATTTCGGCATGGATCTCGACCTCATGCATTGGATGGAATCCCACGAGGAAGCCGATTCCGAAACCATCCATCGCCACGTGGTGGAAGCCGCCGACAGCATGTTCGCGGCCAAGGAGCAGCAGGTCGGCGCCGAAGTGATGCGCGCGCTGGAAAAGCACGTGATGCTGACCGTGGTCGACGGCGCATGGAAGGACCATCTTGCCAACATGGATTACCTGCGCCAAGGCATCTACCTGCGCAGCTACGCGCAGATCGATCCCAAGAAGGAATACAAGCGCGAGGCGTACCGGCTGTTCGAGGACATGCTGGAGCGCATCAAGCGCGAACTCATCCAGACGCTTGCGCGCGTGCGCATCCGCAGCGAGGAAGAAGTCGCGGCGATGGAAGCCGAGCAACGCCGCGCCGCCGCGGCCCGTGCGATGGAATTCCAGCACGCCCAAACCGGCGGCTTCGATGCGCCGCCGCAACCCGGTGCCGAAATGGGCGCAGGGCACGCGCAAGCTTTGGAAGGCGCGGCCGCCACCGCCATCGCGGCGCCCGTCGTGCGCGCCGGCCCCAAGGTCGGCCGCAACGATCCCTGCCCGTGCGGGTCAGGCAAGAAGTACAAGCATTGCCACGGCGCGCTCAGCTGACCTGATGCACTCCTTCCCCCGCTTGCGGGGGAAGGTGGCCGAAGTCCGGATGGGGGCGCGTCCGAATTAGGCCGACCACTAAGCCTCGTCATTCCGGACGCCGCGCAGCGGCGATCCGGAACCCAGTGACTTTGATCTCCCGACATCCCGCATGCACTCGCAGGCGCCGGGGTTCGCCGACGGCACATCCATGTGCGTGCGGCGAACTGGCCCGCATCGTGCGGGCCATCCTTCGGACTTTCCCGTCGCCCGCTCGCCGCACCCGAGGGGCCTGTTTGGCGCACATCCTGCGCGCTCCGCGTCACGTAAGGCCGTGTTTCTCGCGCCGGCGGTCGGCCATCCAAAGCCTGCTTCCGTAGGGCGGGTGACAACCCGCCATGGGCGGTTCGAAGGCGGGATTCGCTTCGCTACTCCCGCCCTACGTGTTACTTCCGTTCTACGTGCTCAGCCTCGGAACACTTGTTTCATGTGCCACTCGAGCCGCTCAAGAGACGGCCTGTGCACAACGCTTGACGGAAGGGCAATCTTTGACCCACTCAACGCATAGTAGCTGCGTCCATTGTTGAAATCGTTGCGAAGTTTCTCGCCTACCATGAACTCGTAGTCCAGGGTGACGGTGACATAGCCGCGGTCATACAAACGATGCAGGTCGCTTCGAAGCAGTAGCCCATTGTCTACCCGGTGCTCGCCGCCCCTCGCGTAAGGGATGATGTGGGCGGCCTCCAATACCGGACCAGAATGTTCACCCGTTACGGCGCAGGCTCCGCGATAAGCGTCACGCACAGCGAGACTAAACAGCCCTTGACCAAGCCGGGGCTTGATCTCAATGGGAGTACCGTAGCGTGCAGGTGCTTCTTCGACTCGTTCGACGTTCCAGTAATGACTGCCCCGCTTAGCCCGCTCAAGACATTGACTCCATAAGCGACTGCCTTCGCCCGATTCGAGCGAGTAAGTCTTGCCTTGCTGGATACCTGATTTGGCCCAGTTGACCGGGGGCTCGATCCATTCCTCTCGATTGAAGAAGATGGGCGCGGTCACCATGATGCAGCCGATTTGGAAATCTCCCGTCAACCTATCGCCGTCGCCGCGAAGACGTATGATGCGGTCGATCATCGACTGGAAGTCAGGTGCTCCGTTCATCTCACCAAAACATTCCCAAGCGAGCCATGCCGGAAGTGCCTCATACCGTTCGAAGAAGCCAATCCGGATCCGTCAGGCCCACGTAACCCTCCTGAGCGTTCATCGAAGTCCCAGCCGCCGACTCGAGCAGCGCCCCTCAATCAATCCCCAACTTCTTCAACTTGTACCTGAGCGCGCGGAACGTGATGCCGAGGTTTCCTGGCGGCGGCGGTCTTGTTGTAGCGGGTTTCCTTGAGCGCCTTGATGATCGCGTCGCGCTCGATGTTGGAGATGTAGTCGTCCAGCCCGACGCCACCGCCGTTGCCGTCGTCGGATGATTCGTCGTCGTCCGTGGGTTCGTCGGGGTCGGGATCGTCGTCGGCGTATTCGTGGCCGCCGGCGGATTCGAGCATCAGGTCGGCGGGTTCGATCACGCCGTTTTCGCACAGCGCGATCGAGCGTTCCAGCACGTTTTCAAGTTCGCGCACGTTGCCGGGGAAGTCGTATCCGGTCAGGGCTTCCAGTGCGGCGGGCTGCAGGGCCGGCACGGGTACGCCGGCCTGTTCGGAAAGGCGCTTCAGGATATGCCTGGCCAGGAGCGGAATGTCGCCGCCGCGTTCGCGCAGCGGCGGCACGCGCAGCTCGATCACATTGATGCGGTAATAAAGGTCTTGGCGGAACTGGCTGGTCTGCGTGAGTCGCGCAAGGTCCTTGTGGGTGGCGGAAAGGATGCGTACGTCCACCGGCACCTCGCCGCGACCGCCGATCGGACGCACGGCTTTTTCCTGGATCACGCGCAGCAGTTTCACTTGCATGTGCAGTGGCAGTTCGGCGACTTCATCCAGGAACAGGGTGCCCCCACTCGCGGTCTGGAACAGGCCTTCCTTGTCGGCGTGCGCGCCGGTGAAGGAACCCTTCTTGTGGCCGAAGAATTCGCTTTCCATCAATTCCGAAGGAATCGCGCCGCAGTTGACCGGCACGAACGGGCCTGCCGCGCGCGGCCCGAGTTCGTGGATGGAGCGCGCGACCAGTTCCTTGCCGGTGCCGGATTCGCCGCTGATGTAAACCGGCGCCTGGCTGCGGGCGACCTTGGCAATGCGCGCCCGCACTTCCTTCAGCGCCTGCGACTCGCCGACCAGCCGGCTGGCCGGCACCTCGTCGTCTTCGCGCGCGGCGGGCTGGCCGACGCGCAGCGCGGTCTGCACCAGCCGGCGCAGCATGTGGATGTCGACCGGTTTGCTGACGAAGTCGAACGCGCCGGCCTTCAGCGCATCGACCGCCGCCTCGACGTTGCCGTAGGCGGTGATCATCGCCACCGGCGTTTCCGGGTGCTCGCGCGCGATGAGTTCGATCAGTTCCTGGCCGGTGCCATCGGGCAGGCGCATGTCGGTGAAGCACAGGTCGTAGCGCGCCTCGCCCAGCATCTTCTTGGCGTCGCTGACGTTGGCCGCGGTATCGACATTGAGGTCCATGCGGCCCAGCGTGATGCTGAGCAGTTCCCGGATATCCCGCTCGTCATCGACGACCAGTACGGTCTGTTTGCTCATGCGTTCCCCGGTGTGTCCTGACTCTCTAGCCGAGAGGGTACCGCGCCGACTCCGCCATTGCCATGTCGCAGCGCATGGCGCGTCACGCTTCCGGGCCCATCGGCGTTCGTACTGGGGCGGTCAGCGTGATGCGGAAGCAACTGCCGCCGCCCGCGACCGGCACGTATTCGAGGCTGGCCTGGTTGGCGTCGCACATCTGCTTGGCTAGGTACAGCCCGAGGCCGGTGCCGTATTGGTGCGTCGTGAAGAACGGCTCGAAAATCTGCGCGGCGACCTTGGGCGGAATGCCGGGGCCGCGGTCGATCACTTCCAGCAGCGGCGGGCCCGCGTCGCTGGCAAGCCGCGCGATCACCATCACGCGCGCGGGTTCGTCGGGCAGGCGCCCGTAACGCAGCGCATTTTGCACCAGGTTCCATACCACTTGTTGCAGGTGTTGCGGGTCGGCCAATGCTTCCACCGGGCGCGGATACAGCAGCGGGCGCAGGCTGTCGCGGCCGATGTCGTTGGCTTCCTTGTATTCATCGACGAAACGTACGGCCCAGGTGTTGAGATCCAGCGATTCGGGCCGCGAACGTTCGCGCCGCGACAATTGCAGGATGTTCTCGATGATTTCGTTGACGCGCCCGCAGTGGTTGTTGATGATCTCGACCATGCGCTGGTCGGCGTCGCCGATCGCATCCGACTCGGCCAGCAGTTGCGCGGAATAGCGAATGGCGGCCAGCGGGTTGCGGATCTCGTGCGCAATCGACGCCGACAGGCGGCCCAGCGTCGTCAGCGTCAACTGCTCGGCGCGCTGTGACACCAGCGAGGTGTCGTCGAGGAAGATCAGCACATTGGAATCGTCGTGCGCCGACAGCCGTGTGAAGCGCGGGATGATTTCCGGCGCACCCTCGGCCAGCGCGACCGCGTTGGCATCGTGTTCATGGGTGCTGCGCCAGTGGTACAGGCGGCGCGAAAGCTCCGGCGCCACGGTGCCGAGGTCGCGCTGCTCGACGCCGGGATTGCCAACCAGCATCCACGCCGACTCGTTGATCTGCAGGATGTGGTTGCCTTCGTCGACCAGCAGCACGCCGGTCTTCATGCGGCGGATGATCAGGTCGTTCACCTGCGCCAGGTTGGCGAGATCGCTGCCGCGCTGCTCGGCCAGCGCCTCGCTGGCGCGCATCTGGCTGCCCATCGCGAAACAGAATGCCGCGATCGCGAAATAGAACACGCCGAACAGCCCGGCTTCCACCAGCGGAGGACCGATGTCGCCCGCGCTGTTCACCAGCAGCGCCTGCGCGATCATGGCCAGCGTCGCCAGTGCCGCGAACAAGCCGCCCAGCCGCGGTGACAACAGCAGCGCGGCCGCGCCCACGTTGATCACCAGCATCGCGGCAATGCCGGTATGCGCCGCGGGTATGGTGAGGACCATCAGGAATGCCGCGACCACGTCCGCGGTCAGGAAGGCGCTGGTGCTCGACACCATCACGCGTGCGCCGCGCAAGTCGCGCGCCAGGACCACCACGCCGAACGCCAGATACAGCAGTGCAGTGACGCGTGCGATCACCGGATCGTGCAGTGGCATCCAGACGAACGCCATGCTGCCGAGCGACAACACCAGGTAGACCAGTGCCTGGAATACGCGGTAAACGTCGAGCACGCGCAATTCGCGCCGGATGTGATCCACGCCGGGGGTTTTTTCCTGTTGCATTGCCTGGGTCGTGACGGCCACGCGCGGATCATGCTTCGCCCAGCGGCCCCGCACAAGACCTTTCGGCCTGCAAGCCGCTTCCGGAATGTCAAAAATCGGGTCGGGGCCGGCCCGAGATTGCGCGCCCGCGAGGTAGCCCGTTAAACTTGCCGGTCCTGCCCGGGCCGGAATAGCTCAGCTGGTAGAGCAACGCATTCGTAATGCGTGGGTCGGGGGTTCGATTCCCTCTTCCGGCAGGTCAGTCGGTGGTTTGCGAAAGGCCCGTTCTTCGAAACGGGCCTTTTTTGTTTTTGATGTCCGACTTTCCGGTGCGCCTTGCCTTCACGTGCCGGCGACCTGCCCGTTGCTAGCTTGATCGTCGCCAGCACACAAGGAGGGGTCGAGATGGCGCGCGGAGACAAATCGAGTTACACGTCCAAGCAGAAGCGAAAGGCCGAACACATCGAAGAGGGATACGAAAAGAAAGGCGTGTCGAAGAAGGAAGCCGAGGAACGGGCCTGGCGCACCGTCAACAAGCAGGACAAGGGCGGCAAGAAGAAGTCCGGCGGGAGCAGCAAGAAGCGCACGTCGGCGAAGAAGTCCGGCAGCGGCAGGAAAACGTCGTCGGGCAAGAAATCGGCTCGGAAGTCCACCAGCAAGAAGGGCACGTCGGCGAAGAAATCCGGGAGCAGCCGGAAGCGCAGTTCGGGCAGGAAGTCCGCCAGCAAGAAGGGCAGTTCCGCCCGGAAGTCCGGCGGCAGGAAGCGCTCCACCGCCAAGAAATCCGGGAGCAGCCGGAAGCGCTCGTCCAGCCGGAAGTAGGCGAGCCCGCGTTCCTTCTGATTGGCGTAGTACCGATACCGCTGCGCGAATTCAGCGATGTTGCAGCAGCGCCGTCGCGAACATCACGATCGCGGCGGCGCCCATCACGCAGGTGGCGGCCCAGCCCAACCCTTTCAGTGCGGCCGGAACCGGAAAGCGGCCCATGGTTTTCCTGCGGCTGGCGAGCAGCATGATCAGCACCATCAGCGGCACGGCAACCACGCCGTTGATGACCGCGCTCCAGTACAGCATCTTGATCGGATCCATCGGCGTGAAGCTGATGATCATGCCGCCGAGCGTGGCGGCGGCGATGGCGCCATAGAACAATTTCGCGTGGCCGGGTTTTTGCTCCAGCCCGGTGCGCCATTTGAAGGTTTCGCCCAGTGCGAACGCAGCCGATCCCGCCAACACGGGGATTGCCAGCAGACCCGTCCCGATGATGCCG
>Ga0207702_10002711_pt1 | contig 16624 bp, 16 predicted proteins | sample KBSCornC62_FD_184302 | JGI IMG/M metagenome (GOLD analysis project Ga0207702, IMG submission 184302) | Corn rhizosphere microbial communities from Kellogg Biological Station, Michigan, USA - KBS Corn C6-2 (SPAdes) (version 2) | ecosystem: Host-associated > Plants > Roots > Rhizosphere > Soil ...
CCGAGACAAACAGTAGATCACGTTGGCGTCTTCCAGAGTACGCAACTGATTCAATGCCTTGATAGCCTTATGAAGATAAGAAAGCACCATGGTTCCGTTGACATCTGTCAGACCGGATACCGCATGAATAATTGTATCTCTTGCGATCTTTAAACCGGTTGTTGCTGGACCAACAGGTCTTCCTGACCCTGTGTTGAAACCCTTTTCATTGTAAATGTAGTATTCGTTTTTGTCTTCTTGCATCAAAGAGTCATTGGTGACTGCTTCACCACCACGAACATTCTTTTTCACTACTTCACGTACTTTACGGATTTTACGTGGATCGATGTATCTTAATTCTTGAATTCCTTCTTCGGGATGTTCTTTGTCAATGATTGCATGGAAATAAAGGCGACCGTCGATATACCACTTCTTGAAAATGTTATAGGCGTTGTTACGAAAATCCAGCAATCGCACCACGTCATTGAAACATTCTTCGATAGCATCCTTGACTTTCTTGGGTTGATCCAAGTCGTCCAGATTTAATTTAACAACTTCTTGTTCTTCGGTATTGATTGCTTCGTTGACAATTTCGTCTGCCGCTGCATCAATTTCCGGGTGCAGCGCCATTTCTTTATAGCGATTTATTAATTCAGCTTCGGATCGAACGGTTCCATCTAAGTCCACATAGGTTCCATACGCACCAGCCGCAGAGATTACTACCGCACCGTCGTCGTTATCTTTTGGTGTAAATGTTTCCGGGATTGGTAGTTTTGGCTTACGCTGAAAACTGTAACCAAATAAACTTATTGCCAAATTAAAATCCTTATATAAACATCAGATGTAGCAATATTTATGAAAAACCCCGCACTGAGGCGGGGTTGATCGAGCAACGTGAGTGTAGAGGTGAAATTAACGACCAGTTGCTGTTGCGGTACCCGATGAAATACCCTGACCCGGATCGTAGCCACCGTTTTGACCGGTGATATTTGGAATCCAGTAGTCAATCGAGAATGTTACATCAAAAGATTCGATCTGGTTGTTACGACCCCAATCCAACGGAATCGGATCAACAGTCAGAGGAAACAATCCATAGAAATAATATGAACGGATGACGCCGTCGCCGCCGTCTTGTCCGGTTTTTCCGTACTGACGCACTTCAACCTGATCGATTTTATATTCGGAAGGTGAAGCACTTTGTGTGTCCATAACGTTGGATGCAAAGGTGTTCATGATATTTGACCACGATTCGAAAAGATTACGTAGACCAAAATCTTCGTCGTTCAGAACAGTTACGGTCCAATTCGGGAAGGTGCGATCACCCTGTAATCCGATCTTACGACCGAAATAAGGAACATCGACACGATCCAAAACAACGGGTGGCAACTGCGAAGCCTGAACCAGGAACGGAAGTTGAGGTAGGTTACCGCCATCTACACCATTGGGAAGAATCGGAATTCTTACATCAAACAGTGTGGGACGGGCGCCGCCAAGGGTAAGACCATTGGCTTTAAAAGTTGGGATATCAAAAGGCAATTTAGTAGCTCCTTAAACTGGATGTTCTTTTTGTTTATTTATTGGTATTCATGTTTCGCATTTAGAACTTTCCAACAACTTCACTGAAGGCCACACCCGTTGCAACTGCAATGAAGCGTAGTAGACCAAATTCGATGGTTCTTGCTGGTTTAATATAGATGTCACCAACAAACTGGTTGTTATCGATGATATCAGGTGTGTTGTTCGTTGCGTCACATACGACCAAGAAGTCATAGATACCGCGACGAGCCTTCACAGTGTGCAAGTATGGAACAACCATTGCTTTGAATTGCGCACGAGTGAAATCGTCGTTGAATTCGAACAAGAATTGCTTTGCCGCACTTGAAATTGCCTTTTCAAGAACAATGAACAAGCGACGAACGTTGACGCGGCTAAAGGCCGAAGTCGTGTTCAACAAAGTCTTGTTACCGAAAAGAACGGTTCCCTGTCCTGGGAAAGTCACAACCGGGTTGATTGCGTGTGGATAAAGAATGTCACGATCAGCTTGCTTTGGGTTGAACGCAAGTTTGACCACATTCTTAATTTGACCACGACGGAAACCGGCGTATGACCACCATGGATCATTTGTTTGGTCGGTACGAGCAGCAAGACCCGCGCAGTCACCGTTTAGAGGAATCCAACGGTAAATGTCGTTGTATCGGTCGTACTGATACTTGTAACCACTATCCAGCGTTCCGTATGAAGACGAAGGCATAACGGCCACGGCGTTGACCATTCCAGAAACCTGGAAGCCGTAGTTTCCAACCACGATGTTGACATCCGGAGACACCAGAGCGATACAGTCCTTGCGGATTTCTGCAATGTTCTGAATGATGTAGTTTCCGATATCGGTGTTTGCATCGATTACTGATCCGCGTGCCTTACCAGCCATTAGCAGAGCAACGTCGATATCTTCCGCTGATTTAAATTGGTCAAATGCGCTCATGATGTAGCCGATAGAAACGGTCTTTTCGTCCTTACCGTCTGCTCCACCATACATGTTCACGTCGAGAGGTGCGGATGCGGTGGATGAAAGCAAGAATTGTGCTGTGTTTGAGGCAGCAGTCGTTCTGTCATTAGCGGGCCAAATGTACTGTGAATTTTGGATCAGAATGTTCTTGTAATAGTTTGTTCCACCATCTTCACCAACTGCGTCGGTTGCACGCGAAACAAAGCCGAAGACTTCAAGAATTTCGCCGTCTACGCCAGTGAACTTTCCGCCATCGTCAACAACAACAATGTGCATTTCATCGTTCGCAGCGGTGTTACCAAACTGTAGCTGGTAAGTTGACTGCCCGGGTTGTGCACCTTCACCGAAGGCATTATAGAATTCCCAGAAACGTTCGATTGTGTTTGAAGATACGTTTCCTTGTAGACGATATGCGTTCAGAACGTTGATCGTGAATGAGAAGACGTTTCCTGTCTGTTGAACCGTTCCAAGAGCGGTAGTTTCCAGAATCTGGAAGCCAATTTGAACGTTACCAACTTCGATTTTGTCACCGATTTGTAGATCGGCCAAAGCCTGACCGGCGACCAAGTTAGCGGCGGTGACCATGGTTGCGTTTGCGGTGTTTGCAGGTGCAACGGTAACCGTAACAACGTTTGATCCGACGTTTGCCGTGATGACAGACAGAGTAGAATCAAACAGTGCGTTTGGCTGCAAGTTTACGTTTGATGAGAACTGAGCAGCGGTGTCGCAAACGGCAATACGCAGCGAGTTACCCATTTCACCGGGATAACGTGCAATGAAGTTGACTGAGCTATCAAACGTCGCAAAAGCAGTGTTGTACACCGAGTTATTTGCTACGATTTGTAGGTCCCATGGGATGTTGTTTGAAATGACTTCCTGTGCAACGGCTGAATAAAGTGCATTATCACGGAAGATCAAGTTGACTGCCTGAACGTTTGCGGTTGCGGCAGAAGACAATGTGATATGTGTTGCGTTGACAATCGAAGTGATCGAGGTGTTTGATCCACTGAAAACGCCGGTTGCGTTTGAGTAGAACACCAACATGCCGACGTTCAATGAACTCGTGTTACCAACCTGAACGGTGGCTGAATTTTGAGTTGCGGCTAGGTTGGTTGAGTTACCCGTGAATGACTTTGAAACAGTGTTGCCATCCAGCTTACCACCACGACAAATGATTCCCGAGTTGGCATAGGCCAAGAAGTTAGCCATCGTGAACCATGTTTCGGCATTGAAATTGGTCGGAGAACCAAAACGCTTCAACAAGTCAGGATTTTCTTGGGCAACATTGATTGGAGTCAGCATTGGTCCCCAGCGGAATACACCAGCCAATGCGGAAGGCGTAGTTGTTGCTTCGGACACAACTGCTGTGAGGTCGATTTCCTGGATATTGAAGCCAGGAGACACGGGAAATGCCATTGGGGAACTCCTATTATTCTTTTTTTAGTTAAAAATATTTATGAAATACTTGACTTTAATGCTTATATCCTTAAGATTGTTATATCAAACTCATGGAGTATATTATGAAAGCATTTGTTTATTGCAAATACAGAATGGGTTGAGAGTGTTTGGATGACTACACATCGAGGTCCTTCCGAAGAAGGGAAAAAATCTATTTCCAAAAAAGCCAAGGCTCGTTTCCAAGATAAAGATTGGTATGAAAATGTTTTCATGCCTGCATGGAAAGAAGCACGCGGTGATTTTAGGGGAGAAAACAATCCCATGTTTGGTAAAACGCATTCCGAAAAAACCCGCAAAAAACAAAGCGAAGCAAAAAAAGGAAAATACGTCGGATCTTCAAACCCTATGCATGGTCAAACCCATTCATCTGACGCTCGGGATAAAATAGCAGCGGCCATGAAAGGCACCATTTGGATCACCAACGGAAATGAAACCAAAAAAATTAAAGACGGTGACCCTATTCCAGAAGGTTTTATTAAAGGACGAAAACTTAAAACCGAACATTATAGTGAAATTCAGTTGAATTGGTAGTTGACAATTAATTTTGAATAGTCGATAAGCGAAAAACGAATAGGATAGCTAAATGCTCACCATTTTCGAAGCCAAGATTACGCCAGGGCCTGCACGTGATGCGGACATTGCGATTGAAGTTGACGAGTTGAGACGAGACTTATGCCGCACTACTATCAATCATGTGGGACTTGGCGGGAAATCGATTTACTTAAATATCGATCAGGTTGATGCGCTGATCTGGGCGCTTCAGTCTGCCAAGAAACACATGGTCGCCTTTATAGGATAGCTAAGCGATGGGCGTAAAAAAACATCCTGATTTTGAATGGGATCAGTTCGATGAAAAAATGAATCAGGCTGCCATCAAAGCTATGGAACCGCTTGCCGCATTCATCATTGAATATTACGGAGAACGTTGTCCGGAGTTTGTGTCTACGTGTCGGTGCTGTGTACTATGGGACAAGTATGACGAAATACACGACTGGATGTCACCGTAGATGGATAGGAGATGTATGTGACTGAAGAGGAAAAATGGATTTTGATCTCTACTGCATCTCTGCTTGAAAATTTCGTTTACATGAATAGCACTGGTGAATTTATGAACGCGATCACCGATGATTTATGCCGTCAAAAGTATGCAAGCATTTCGTTGTGGTTAAATCGCGAGGGACATGGCCTTCTTCGCCTGCTTCCTCACTGGGAATGCATATAGGACACGCAAGGGAGATGTATGTGATGTTTATGCCGTTATGGTGGTTCAGGTTGTTTGGAAGGCCTGAAATTATCAATGGCCATCTTTGGTATCATTGGGGGAATCAAGTACGGCGCGACCGACGCATATAGGACATATACGATGACCGACGATGAATATCTTGAATCATTAGGCGGCGCAGGTTGTGCCGATCTTGACTGGTCAGAAATCCTTGAAGACGAGGTGCTCCGGCTGCGAGCCAAATTGGAATATGCTGTGAGTGAAATTGCGACGGAACTTAACGACACCAATCGCGCAATTGGCTACCGAGATGGGCTGGAGTTCGCCCTTCGCGCCCTTGGAAAAACCGGCGCCGCATAGAGGATATATGGCCCGCATGAATTTCCGAATACACAAAGCGCTCTTGACATTTCTTTTCTTTTCTCTATGTGTTGTTTCGATATCAACATGTCGGAGAAAAAGGAATGCCCAAAGCAAAAGCAAAGCGTGCTGGTGGTCCCGGTGCTACACCGAAATATCCTTGGCGTGATATGGACATCGGGGACTCGTTTTATTACGCGCCTCAATGCAAAAGTTACCATATTTCAGGTGCTTCCTATGCGGCAAAGATGGGTGTGAGCCTGGATCGAGAATTCGAGACGAAGAAGACCAAGAAGGGTCGGATTAAGGTTACGCGCACTGCGTAAAGTTTACTCTGAGACAATAAGTGGCCCCGATTTAACCGCCCCCCGTAAATCGGTTCCCGTGTCCAGAGGAAGCGCCGAGAAGGGAATGATTCGGATAACGTAGGGGTACGCGTCTGAATCTCCTTCTCGGCGTTAATTTCAAGGAATAGGCCCGTCATGCCCGGAAAATTTATAGAAGGACTTGGATGGCGTGAATGGGAGGATGAAAGCGACGTTCGCGCCGAGAACGAAGAGCTTAAAGCAGCGGATTGAGGGTTGCGTGAGTTCATTAGGAATCTGAATGCTGATAATGAGCGCCTGCGCGCCGAGAACGAACGTCTGCACGAATGGCTGGCGGAGGCTCTCCAAAACTTGGAGTACGTACATACGAACCACCAGACATCAGGCATTTTGCGTCGAGCGGAATGTATAGATGGGATTCGTTCTCTCGGAATTGAACCGGCGATTCTCCCACCCCAAAAACGCTAAAGGCCCGTCATGTGCAACAACGACTTAGCTAGGCAGTTCAGGGATTTTGGGGTTGGATTGATAGGAATTGGAGCCGGACTCGGGCTGTTCGTCTTTGGCATCTTCGCGGCTAGCGTTCTTCTCGGTCTAGTTTTCGGGCAATGGTAGTGGTGTATATCCTATTGTTATTAGATGTCATAGCGATGTGCGCTTTAGGACTATATGTGATTAAAGATTTCGTTGAAACAAACATAGACATGTGATTTTATGAAAGGATTTGCAAATGTTTAAAAAATTTGGAATTGTTATTCTATTATTAACGATGTTGTCCGTCAAATTTACTTACGCACAAGAGGCGATAGACGGTCATTTTTCAGCTTTGATTTATTGCAGTGACACGACTGCTACTCGACCTCAGAATCCTTATTCCGGTTTATTTTGCTATAATAATGATTTGGGGCTGTTTGAATGGTGGAACGGTACCACGTGGTTGAACGCGGCGCCAACTGCTGCCCCAACATTTACCGGAATTGCTAAATTTGGAAGCAGTATTACTCCCTTTGTTCAGAATTCAATCTCGACTACTGCGACGACTACAAGTGGCAGTCCAACTATCACCGTCACGTCAGCCACTGGGCTTGCGACTGGTATGTCTGTTTGGACGAATACGATTGTTCCGTATGGAACGTATATCACCGACATATCCGGAACTACAATTACGCTAAGCGCCAACGCCACGGCAACTAATGCTAGCCCAGTAGCCATTTTGTTTGGCCTTGATCGGTGGGACAGCAACGCAACTATTATAGCGAATACGGCTGGTTTCAACGTTCTGTACTTGGGTGATGCTGCTAAGGGAAACACTTCCTGGCCAAACCAATATATCTTTCAAGACACAGGAGCTAGCACTCCACTTTCACCTCTTGTATCTATTTCGAGTAAGGGGAGGATTGGCGGTTTCTTTGCGACCCGTGCTAGTGATTTTAACAATACTGGCGGCTTTACGGCGGGCATCGCCTCATATGTATGGAACGACAAGGCATCAAATCCATATAGTGTCTGGGGTTTGTATATCGAAAGCCATGTTACGCAGTCGGCAACCACGCTGACTTTTGGTGAGGAGAACAGCGCCGAGAACACGACTGGCGCAGATCCGCAGACCGATCCATACTTGGACAATCCTGTCGGCGGCCATTTTAATACGCGTCTTGACGTTGGCACTGGTAGCCATGCGACTGCCGCGCTCCAAATCTTGGGCATTAGCACGGGGCGCTATTATTCTGGAATTATTATTGCATCGGGCACGCTCGACACTGTTGCGAATCCCCAGCCTGATGCCTTAGCGCTAGCGCAGAATTATTCGATTGATTGGTATTTTTCACACAGTAACAGTGCATGGAAACAGTTTTCATCTGCAACTGCTTTTGGCGGGACAATCGACCTGCAAAACGCGGGCAAGATTGTCGTAACCTCTACAGGTGGCCCTTACACCGCATATACAAACTCTGGGAACAGCCACGTTCTTAACGTCGGCCTGACTGATGGAACAAACGGAATCATCAACTCAACGGGCGGCGGCAACATCCAATTACAGATTGGTGGAGCCGCCTATCTTACGATTGGAAGTAATGCGGTCACCACCGGTTCCAGTCAAGAACTTGTTTATGGTCTGGACGTGTTGCCGTCCGGATCGACTGCGAACGCAACAAACGCGACTGGGCCTTACATTTACCTGACGACGGTGTCAGGCCAGCCGACAGTCACACCTGGACATGGAAACGCCGGTCGCGCGGCGTGTGTTTATGATACCACAAATCATAAGTTCTGGTGCTACGACGCGGCATCTAGCACGTGGAAGGGAATAGGTCTAACATGAAGAGGTCTAACATGAAGTTGAGAGATTTTTTCAAACTACAAGTTGAGTTGATCGGAACGAGAAACATTGGTTGGTTCGCCATTGGTTTAGTTGGTGGCGCGTTGTTGGGAGTTCTGCTTTACACCACATGCGCCGGTGCCCAACAGCCTCCGTTTGTGCCGTTCACTATTGATGCTCAGAAGTATCAGCAGATTGATGAAGCTATGGGAAAACTAGCCATGCCTAGAGACGCCCACTCTGCTTGGATACAATTGTGGCAGGGGATTGAGCGACAAGCTCAACAAGAAGAGGCCGCTAAGAACAGAAAACAAGAAATAGGTCCGAATAAATGATCGCAAAAAGGGTATTACCAATTATTCTTGACGATTGATTTATGAAATCCGTGTCTATGTTTCGGCAGCGGTTCATCAAATGGATTTTCCAATTGCTCACCGTCTGCATACCATAGATCACCTCCCCATACTTCTTTTTTGGGGAGGTTGATTTCCCATGTTTCTTCTTCTCCTGATAAAATAAACCCGCTAAGCCCAACAAGTTCATCTTCGACTTGTTGTTGGGTTCGATCTCGAATCATTTCCAGGGTTTTGACGTTTGTTAAATCCTTGAAATAATCTTCATTCGACAACCATGCAAAGACCACGAGCGCCATGACTGTATCGTCATGTGCACCTTCTTCGGCCATATATTTGGTACCTTGCTTGGAGAATCGCGCTAATTCTTCGATAGTATGGAAATCATTGACGATATACTGATCACCCTCAATCAATAGTTTCAGCAAGGAACAACCGCGCGCTCGCACCGAGAGTGACATTTTAACACCCAAGTCCACCGACTTTCCGCCGCCCAAGGAAATACGTTTGCCGCGTGCCCCGGCTGATTCGGTTCTCAGGATATTTTCATATTCATATTCATAAGCCAAGATGTGATTGACTTCTGGTCCGACGTTGGCTTGCTCAACCAAGATAATTGCATCATTGTAACTTTTCGCGGCTCGATGAATCGTTTCTGCAAATTCAACCGGTGTAATTCTATTTGAACGAAATGTTGCCACTTGTTTGAACGGCATCGCCGTCGTGTCACTCACATGAAATACTGAGTAATCAAGAAGTTTACCTTCGGCACAGTCGGCGGTGATAGCATAGGTATGACCTTTGATGGGAGCCTCATACTGTGCCAAATCCATTTTATATTCCATCGGAATTTTATGAATAAGTTGTTTTAATTTCCAACCAGCGATCAGGGTTCCGGAGCTACCGTGAAATTCTACTCCGTATTCTTGATTGAATTTTTGCTCGTCGCCACCACAATCATTGGCCAGTGCACTTCTTCGCCATTTGTCATCCCTGCCCGGAACTCGTGTCCAATCCACAAAAATTGGATTGTAATCATTTTTAACAATCTTTCCGGTTTGGGGATCAAGTACACCTTCATTGGCCATGATCCAAGTTTTATAGAAATGATTCAAACCATTGGGTGTCGATACCTGAATCACTTTGGATGTTTTCGACGCCGAAATGGTAGGCATGACGGCAGTCTGGAACGCATCCCAATGTTCAACGTGAGCCACTTCGTCCAGAATCAATAAAGAAATACTAAAACCACGAAGAGCGGCTGATGAAGTTGCTTCGGCTATGACACGGGAATCATTTTCCAACGAAAGTGATTTCTTGTTCCAGCCACCGTTGACGACTCCCTGTTGAATCCATTTTGGTAAATTTTCCCAGGCGAGTTGAATACGGCTCAACAATTCAATTGCGGTTGATTCTTTTTGAGCAGTAATGGCAACTACTTTATAGGAATTGAAAATTACATACCAAATTACAAAGCCGATAAAAGCGGTTGATTTACCGGACTGACGCGCACAGGCCATGATCGTGAAACGATTTTCATAGAAAGATTTCACCATTTCTTTTTGATAGTCCCGAAGAATAAAAGGAACCAGACCATCTTCTGAAATGATTTTTACATAGGTTTCAATGAAATAAACAGGATCGTTGGCACATTTCATGTACTCTTCGACCATTTCCCCGGTCCAGGCGATTTTCACACCCGCGCGCTTGACCTTGGGATTACCGAGATAACCGGCGAAATTTAAGTAGGCGTCATTATCAACTATCATTTTTTGGATTTATCTTGTAAGAATTTTTGCAACTGATCGGTACTTCCAATGAAAAGATTATTGTTGATCACTTGCGGTTTACCTTCCACGTCACCCTGATCAATGCTACGAATTTGTTTCTGTACTTCTAAAATCCCTTTCAAAGTTTGTAGACGGGTAGTTGCTAACTTTGAAAGTACGTCAAATTGATCCGGGTCCTGCGACATAGACGCTAGACTTGCTGTTTCTTGCACCGCTCCGTCCAAAGTTTTGGATAAATCGATTAATCCGTCTCTGACGAATTCGAAATCATCCATAACCTTTGAAGTAGATGATTTTGCTTGATTTATTTTAGGAAGTATGATATCCGGCTCACCACCAAGTGGGGTCATATCAAAGGCTTTGGCAATTGAATTTGAACTCATAAATATTTGTTTCCATTCTGAACTAGCGAGGAATATTTATAGAAATGGTTGATTACATTTATCTTGAAAGAAAACATCACGCAAACCTATTCACACCGCTGCCGATTATTCTGTATGAAGGTTCCGGATCAGACCTATATGATATCGATGGAAAGAAATACATTGATTTTGCTACTTCTTATGGATCGGTGAACCTGGGTCACTGTCATCCAAAACTTGTCAAAACATTAAAAATACAGGCAAGTACTTTGGCGCATTCATCCCGGGCCTACTATAACAACGTGACGCCGCTATTCCTGACACACCTATCGCAAGTTACAGGTTTCGATCAGGCGATCATTATGAATTCCGGTGCGGAAGCGGTGGAAACCGCGATTAAGGCTGCGCGCCGTTGGGGTTGGCAGAACAAAAAATATTCAAAAATTATTGTGGCTCGTAATAATTTTCATGGGCGGACGACTGGAATCATTTCGTTTTCTTCGGAAGACAAATATAAACGCGATTTCGAACCTTTGATGCAAGGTTTTCTAGAAGTTGAATTTGGAAATATTGATCAATTAAAACAAGTATTAGAAAATGAGACACTTGGATATGCCGGTCAGCGGCTTGATCACGAAAATATAGCAGCAATTCTTTTGGAACCAATTCAAGGGGAAGCCGGTGTTTACATTCCTTCATATGAATATATGAAAGGTGTTCGTGAACTTTGTGACGAATATAATATTCTAATGATTTTAGATGAAATTCAAACCGGAATGGGTCGCACCGGTAAAATGTGGGCTTGGGAACACTATGATATAAAGCCGGATGCCATGTGTATCGGCAAGGCGCTCGGCGGCGGTCTACTGCCTATCAGTGCTTTTGTGGCTAACGCGAAGGTGATGGACGTGTTCACACCCGGCTCGCATGGATCGACCTTCGGCGGCAATCCATTGGCCTGTGCTGTGGCTAAACGAACCCTTGAAGTCTACGAAGAAGATAAAATTGTGGATGGTGTGGACGCCCGTAGTAAAATACTGGCTGACTATTTTTCGAGTATGCGACACTTACCGTTGGTGAAGGAGATACGACACTTGGGGATGATCGCAGCCATCGAATTGAAGAGAGATGCCAGGGACATAGTAGAGTCAATATCAAAGAAAGGTGTTCTTTGTCGGGAAACGCACAGTAAAACCATTCGACTTGCACCCGCGTTGAATATACCCTTTCGCACGCTTATCGAAGGTTTAGAAATTATAGAGCAGGAAATTTATGCTAATGGACATTAATCGTTTTGTTAAAATCGTTAAAAACTTAACCGAAGATAATGAACAACCGGTTGAAAAAATTACGAGAGACGCTTTCCTTTATATGGACAGTAACACTCGTGATTTTGCTCAGTGTGCCACTTGTTGGTTATTTCATTCTGAAAAAAATCGTTGCTCCGTACTTGGCCCGAATGTTGAAGTTAAGCCAGAATACTCGTGTGGTTATTTCGGTAAGGGAACATCGGCCACTCGACCCCCACTGAAAAAACTTTTTACACCCAAGGAAGTTGGCTTAGTCGAACGTAAGGTGAGATGTGAAAATTGCACTTACGGTGGGAAGACTTGTTCCCTATATGACGCCTTGAACAAGGCCATGCCGGATAAATTTAATCTGGACGCTAGCATTCATCCAAAGGCGTGTTGTAACGCCCAAACCCCGAAGAAGCGAGATAAAAAGTGAAGGAACATAACCACGTCTTTATTACCGAAGACGAAGCAAATAACATGGCTGACCGCTTGACTGAGTATTGGCATTCGCAAGGGTATAAGAATGCAATGTTTTGGGTAAAGCCCGAAAGTTTCAAGCGTTTTAGAGGAACGGGTATAGATTCAACGTATGTTATTCGATCTAATTTGATTAAGGGTTTACCTCCAAAAAAATAAAATCTTTGGAACATTTAAAATACTACTTGACTTGTAATAAACACACAGACTAAGGGATGACTTGCAGACACTCTTGTTGGGGCAAACATCAAGAGTGTTCCTGAAAATTCACACTTAGATTGGGGAATTTAGAACATGCCAACAGTGACCTTGCAACCCGTAGACGGCGGCGCGAATTATTACGCTAACCATGGCTTCACCAATGCGGTGAACATGGGCTGGGATAATCCCGGATTTATCCCCATCGGTCCATGGCTGGCGCCGATGCAGGATCAGACCGATGGCGCCCGTTGGGTCGATCTGGGTTGGAATACAGCCTATGCCTTTACCGGCAACAGTAATATGTCGGTATTCACGGCAAATCACATTTCGGCCATCGTCAATTCTGGCGAACTGTCGCAAATCTTGTCGAATAATGGCGGTCATCTTGGTGCCACCACTGTTGGGCTGCTGACGGCAGACGAAGGAGAACTATCCGACAACGCGGCTGCTATTCAGAATACTGCCAACAGTATTCAGGATCATAATTTTTGGTGGACCAACAACACCTGGAACCTCATCGAGTTTGGTGATCTTTCGGGTACACCAGCGGCAACGTTCCTCTCCGAATCATTCACGACACCAAACGGGACCACCCGTCACATCGATTTGCAAAGCATCGATGAATATTGGTTTGCCGGTGCCCACTCCAACAATCCAATCTTGAGCCAAGGCGGTTTAATTTACAATCTTGGTCGCGACATGACTCAAGATGAAGGCGCTCGTGGTAGCAATTACGGCGACATGATCGATGTTGAGCGTTCTTATCAGGCCGGTCACTTCCCGGCGCCGATCATTGCCTACATCGAAGACGGTGGTCCCTATACCGAAGACACCACCGCCGCGACCTACATTAAGCCAGCAGAACTGAACTGGGCCGTTTGGTCGTCGCTTATTCACGGTGCCCAAGGCATTGATTATTTTAATCATAGCTTTGCGGGTCCCGGTGCGTCACAAGATAATATGCGCGAAACATATTATCAGACGATCCAGCCTGGACAAACGATCTCGATGTATGATCAAGTCAAGGCGACAGACGCTATGGTGCAGCAGATGGCACCAATTCTACATTCACCCAATGCGCTAAATTACGTCTCAACCCCGGGTGGATATCAGTTTGGAACTTCCGGAATTGATCATACGCTTGGCGGTATCGAAACCGCAGCGCATTTCTACAACGGGAGCTACTACATCTTTGCGGATACGCGAGACGGCGAATCGCAGTCTAACATCTCGGCTAATTTCACACTGAATGATCCGACAGCAACCAGCGTCACGGTGCTCAATGAGAATCGCACAATTGCGGTAGTGAACGGGCATTTCACTGATAATTTTGCGACCGCTGCTACGGTGCATATCTATCAGGTGAATGAAGGTGGCACACCACCTCCCCCGCCGCCTGCTGCCCCTGTAATTACAGGCTTCTCACCTGACACTACTCCTACAGGAGATGGACATACAACGGCGACCAATCTAACCCTAAGTGGGACCGGAGAGACAGGCAGCACGATTACCATCTTTGACGGCACCACTAATATCGGTACTGTTCAGGAAACAGGAACAACTTGGACTTTCAATACGTCAACGTTGGGAATCGGTGTTCATAATTTTACTGCCACGGATACGGATGCGAATGGAACGAGTAATCCATCGGCTGTTTTGGCAGTAACAATTGACGGAATAAATCAACCGCCCCCGAATGGTTCATTCTCAACTAATTTCCCAACAGTTGAGAATCCAGTTTCTGCCGGTGGTGGTCTGATCACTTCAACGTCGCCGGGTGTGAATTGGTCCGGACTCAAACTGGGCGGCAGTGGTACATTGCCAGTGGCACCCGTAGATGTGTCTGCCGGTCACTTGGCAGAATCGGTGGACTACGCCAATTCGAATTTTGGTGATGCGCTTGCTGTAGCTACCGGCACTTGGGCGGCCGATCAGACAGCTTCTGTTGTTGTTGGAAATCTTGCGGCAACACCGGGTGGCTACGAAGAGTTTGAAATCCATCTGCGCACCGATCCAACTACTGGTGCAGGATATGAAATCGACTACGGATACAACAACAACTACATCGCGGTTGCGACGTGGCACGCCAATGGTGGATACACAAATCTATCTTTCGCGAATACGACAACCGCGATCCATCCGGGCGACACTCTGACAGCAAAGATTCAGGGTAATGTAATCACTGCTTATGATAATGGAGTGCAGATAGCACAGGTCACTGATAATACATTCACGACCGGTAATCCTGGGTTTGGTTTCAATCAAGGTGGTACAGCAGAATACGGAATCTCTAGTTTCTCGGCTTCTAATCTAAGTTCGTCGCCCCCACCGCCGCCTCCTGCCGCTCCGGTCATCACTGGATTCTCTCCCGATACTGCGCCCACAGGTGATGGTCACACAACTGCAACAACGATTACACTTAGTGGTACCGGAGAAGACAGCAGCACCATCACAGTGTTTGATGGAACAACTAAAATCGGGACGGTACAAGAAACCGGAACAACATGGAGCTTTAATGCTACCAATCTCGCAGTTGGCTCTCATAGTTTCACCGCAACAGACACAGATACGAATGGAACTAGTTCGGCTTCGGCGGCGCTTCCCGTAACCATCGATGCCGTAACACAACCACCTCCTGGTTCAAATCTTCTTACTAATGGAAGTTTTGAAACACATGATTATAGTGGTTGGACGCTAGGTGGAAATTCCGGTAACGGTCAATTTTTCATCGTGTCAAATCCTGTAGAAGACGGTACATCGGCTGCTGCTTTTGGTTCGTTTACGACCAACGGAAGTATTAGTCAGCATGTGACCGATACCGCAGGAAAAGTTTATACGCTTGATTTCTGGCTTGCTAATAGCGGTGCAGGAACCAACGCTTTCAATGTTCAATGGGACGGACAAACGTTAATGTCCCTCACTAATGCACCGACACAAGGTTACAAGGAATACACCTTCCAAGTGACCGGTACCGGCTCAGATACTCTGCAATTTAACGCACATAATAATCCAGATGCTTATTATCTGGATAATGTGAAGTTGTTTGATGCAGGGACCACTTCCGGAAATCTCGTGACCAACGGAGACTTTGAAACAAACTCCTTTGGTGGATGGAAAGTCGGCGGCGCTAACTCCGGTTGGCAAATGTTCATCACAAACCAAGCTGAGCACGGGCAGTATGCGGCGGACATTGGAAATGTAGGCGGTCAGGGTACACTAACTCAAAGTTTGCATTTGACTGTGGGTCAACATTATGAACTTACGTTCTGGTTGGCTAATACGGTTAAAGGCAGCAACGAGAGTTTTAGCGCCAGTATCGCAGGAACCAAAGTTTATAGTGAAACCGGGAACACAGTTCACGGCTATGTCCAGCATACTGTTGATTTCACGGCTACCGCAGCAACTGAGAATCTGGTATTCTCTGGCCGTAACGATCATGGAGATTGGCACCTTGATAATATCTCGGTAGTCGGTATCGTCTCTTAAACGTTTCTTGGTTCTAGGCAACTGAGGTATGCGCAAATGCATACCTCTTTTTTTTTAAAAAAATTTTAATTGACAACCAGAATCTTTTCGTATAAAAATTAAAACCAGATCGAAACATTTTATTTCTGGAGATCGTCATGGCCTACACTAAGGGATACACCAAGCCAGCGGTGCAGGTTGACGAAGCCTATAAATCTTTCATGGAAAACTTCCAGCCATCCCCCCAACAAGCCGCCGTGGCCGATTGGGTTGTCAACGGCGAGGGAAACGGGTTCTGTGACAGTAAGGCGGGCACCGGTAAGACCACGACTGGCGTGTGGACCGTCCTCCAGATCCGTAAGACAGACCCACAGGCGACCGTTGTTTTCTGTGCCTACGGCAAGAAAATTGGTGACGAAATTGGTCATAAGTTTGCCAGTCTTGGGCTCCCCTCGAATCAGTATAAGTCAGGCACCTGTCACAGCCTTGGTTACTCGGCCATCCGGCAGG
>Ga0207702_10002712_pt1 | contig 16622 bp, 11 predicted proteins | sample KBSCornC62_FD_184302 | JGI IMG/M metagenome (GOLD analysis project Ga0207702, IMG submission 184302) | Corn rhizosphere microbial communities from Kellogg Biological Station, Michigan, USA - KBS Corn C6-2 (SPAdes) (version 2) | ecosystem: Host-associated > Plants > Roots > Rhizosphere > Soil ...
CTGCGGTCAGGTCGGTGATGATGGCGTGGGCGCTGCGCTCGGTGATGTCCAGGCGGGCGGCGATGTCGCGCAGGCGCGTGCCCGGGTCGTGGGCGATGCACAGCAGCGCCCGGGCATGGTTGGTCAGGAAACCCCAGCTTGCCATGACAATAGCTTACCTTTTTTTCCGGAAAAGAATTGCTAGTTATTGGTTTCCAGTGTAGCGTGGAGGCGGGCATCGAGGCTGATTTCCCGGTGTCCGTGGTGCCGGTCCCCGGCCGGGGCAGGCACTGAACCGAGGCGGCACGGGATGCTGATCCGGATGGGATCAAAAAGCGCCGGGCCGCGAAGGCGGAGCAGGCAAGGGCAGCAGCGGCCGGCAGCTTTACGCCGCCCGCGCTCTTAACCAGTGAACCTAGGAATCCGCAGCTGGAGGCATCGCATGGCCGGGCATGATCTGCGTCAGCGCGTCGAGGTCAGCGATGATGACCGCACAGTCGCCACGGCCGAGGTGATCACCTCCGAAGGATCTGGCGGCATCGCCCGGGTGTCGTTGCGCGCCGAGCCAGGGCAGATCACTCCAGGGCGCCGCACGTGCCTGGTCGATGCCGTGCTGGATCTTCCCGAGGTGCAGCAAAGCGCGCGCGTGGAGGCGGCATTCCGGCTCGGCGATGGCGAGTCACTGCGCCGGCTGCAGGAGCGCTGCGAGGACGTCAGTACCCGCCCGGCCGGGTGGAGCGCGCTCGTCGATGCGAACCTTCCGTCCAGCCGCGCCGGCCAGCACGTCCCGGACTCAGCCGGCCAGGAACCCCTGCCGGGCGCATAACGACCTCAGAGGCGATCGTCCGTCCGACAGCCCCGCCGCCGCCCGGGCCAGCACGAAACCGGCCAGCACATCGGTCTGCAGCGCCGCCAGCTCCTGCGCCGTCACCGGCGCCCGCGCCACCCGAAGATCTCGTACGGTTGCCAGGCTCAAACCCGGGGCCTCCTCGCCTTCACTCAGCCAGCAAAACGAACGATCCAGACGATATACCTTCAGAAATCCCAAGTTCACTTCCGATGGCAGAACTCGCATAGATCCAGCAAGAAGCCCCAGGTACTGGATCTACAGAGGCACGGGAGGGCTCAGGGAACTCTGGGTTTATTTGGTAGTGAGATCCTCCCGCCGACTCACCCGACGATCACCGCCTCCAGTCGGCGAGCAGATGGCTCGTTCGGTCGCGAACTTACTGCTGCTCGTTTTGACGGGTGCGCCCCCGCGGCGGCTGCGCCCTCACCCTGCTCGGCGCCGGGCAACAGCGCTGACGCGCCCATCACCGGACTATGACACGCCCCGCGTCAATCGCCCGCGCCGCTGTGTTCTGCCCCGGGTACCGTCGCGGCCCACGCGGGCGTCCGGGCCCAGGGGGCACGCGCTTAGATGACTGCACCGCCCGGCCCCGGCCGTGACCGTCAGAAAACTCGCGGGGACGCCCCGGTCGAATACGCCTTGCCGGAATACGCCACCCTGCCAGTCGCAAACGCCGGCCATTCTCACGACCAGCGGCATGAAGCCACCACGCACATAACCGGCGCATATGGCCGTCGGCGACCAGCGTGTTAGCCGATAGACCACGCGCGCGTAATCGGCGATCTCGCGTGGGGCCGGGTGTCGTTAGTTACATTCCGTCATGCCGCTTTGGGTGGTTCGCGATCCGGACTGGCGTCTGCATCGGCATCCGCTGCATCGTAGGGTGAGAGCCTCCGCCACGCTGCGGCTTGTTCCGCTGGCAGCGGCAGCCGTCACGCCGGCCCGGCATCCTCGGACCGGTGCCGTGATTAATGCGTGGCCAGCGGCGAGGCAGCGGCTCTAGGCTCGGCTGGTGGATGCATCCCGCGTCGGCGTGCTGCTGTCGGTCAATCTCGCGGATCAGACGCTGCCCACGCCGCATGACACCGGCCGGACCGGCATCGGCAAGCACCCGGTCAGCTGGCCGGTGCCGGTCTCCGATCCCGGCCCCAAACGCCGAGGCCACCCGCGCCCGAACGGCCTGGCCGGCGACCTCGTCTGCACCACGCAGCATCACGGCGGCACGGACCAGGCCGTGTACGCCTACGCCCGTGAGGACCTGGACTGGTGGGAGAAGGAACTGGGATACGACCTGCCCGCCGGCCAGTTCGGGGAGAACCTGACAACCCAGGGACTGGACCTGACGGGCACGCTGGTGGGAGAACGCTGGCTGATCGGCGGCACCGTGGTGCTGCAGGCGACCTCACCGCGCATCCCGTGCGCGACGTTCGCGCACCGGATGGGGGAGCCGAGATGGGTGAAGCGGTTCACCGCCCGCGGTGCGACCGGAACCTACATGCGGGTGGTCGTCCCGGGCGAGATCAGGGCCGGGGACCGCATCGAGGTCATCCGGCGGCCGCAGCACACGGTGACCATCGGCCGGACCTTCCGTGCCCTCACCACCCAGGCCGAGCTGCTGCCCGGCCTGCTGGAAGCCGGTGACGACCTCCCCCCGGAGGAACGCGCGGCCGTCCTTCGCCGCGCCGGCTGACCCCGGCCGCGCCGCGCCATACCTCGCCACAGCTGACCTCAGCTATCGCACACACACCCGCCGTTCTACACGGACGCTTGTCCTTAGCGTCTTTCTCTGAGGGGCGCCGATCTGGGTTTCTGGGGCCACCCGGTAACTGCCATGATGCAATAGGCCGTTACCGGGTGTCCGCTGCTGAGAGGCGTCTGGTGGTGCTGCGTGTAGGGCTACTGCTGGCAGCCTCGCAGACGCTTGCGGTGGGTCGTTACAGTTCGGGCGCGGGCAGGATATGGATGCCGTGGGCGGCGGCGAGCCGCGTGAGGAGGGCGGGGTCGGGAGGGACAGGTACGGGCAGGCACAGCTCCGGGGCCGGTTCGCCTGCGGCCGCGACGAACTTGTCGAAGCCGCCCGGGGAGGCCATGATGATGATCCTGCCCGGGCCGGCGTCGGAGACGGCGAAGCCGTGCGGGATGGCGCGGGGCATGAATACCAGCGAGCCGGGCCCGGCCCGCCATGAGTGGTCTCCGCAGAACCCGTCGAGCTGGCCGTCCAGGATGAGCAGCGCTTCGTCGCTGTGGTGGTGGAGGTGTGGCGGCGGGGCGAAGCCGGGTGGTACCCGGTGATCGACGATGCTCATTTGGCCGCCGCACTGGTCGCTGCCGACCTTGGTGATGGTCAGGGTGTTGAGGAACCAGAACGGCTGCCCTTCATCGGCTGTGACGACGAAGCCGCTGGTGCGGGTAGGGTTCTCCGATTTCATTGCTGCCTCCTGATGCGATGGTCGGGCGGTAATCCCGCCCGGCGGCTGGCAGGACGTACGCAGCCCGAGAGCCGGCGGGAGCAGGCTCGGGCTACCGGTGGTATGGCCGGGCTGTGCGCGAGCGGCTGCGCTTCTGGCCGGGGCCTGGGTTTGCCGCCGCCGGCCCGCTCGCATGTCTGGGGTCAGCGCCGGTGGTGGGCGATGGCTCGCCCTGCCGTCAGTGGACGTGGCCGGACGGGGGTCTTCAGCAAGGGTCCGCCGAGCTGGTATGCCCGGTGGACTAGCTGGCGGCGGGCGCTTTTGTGCCCGCGGCGCTGGCCCTGGCAAGCGCGGTGGCCAGGCGGCGGGTGTCCCTTGACAGCAGCGCGGGATCATCGATCAGCGGCGGCCGTGCTGATGGGCAGCGCCTGCTGGCTGGCCTCTGCCAGCATGTGGCGTGGCGCTGACGGGCGAGTTGGCTGATCCGGTCGGGGTGGGTAAACATGGCCTTCTCCTGCCTGTCCGGCCGTTCGCCCCGCCGACAGGGGGCAGAGGCCGGATAACCCTTTCCGCCGCCCCAAGCGCCGTGATCGCAGCGACCTGCAGGCGGGGCCGCCGGATAATCCCGGCGCAACCATTCGGCCCAGGCCCGCCTGCATGTCCGGGCGGGGCCACGCCGGCGTGACGGCGGGGTGTTATCCGGTAGCGGAGGCGGACCGGCGGCTGGTCCGGGTGCGGTCCAGGACCACGGCAGCTGTAGCCGCGACCAGGGCGGCAGCCAAGGCGATGAGGGTGATCTGCCAGCCGGGCATACCGCCGGCCGCGATCACCTGGACCGGGGCGGCCGGCGCGGTGGCGGGGACTGTGCCGCCCGCCCCGCCCGGGTCCGGGATCACGGTGGTTGCGGCCGAGGCGGTCGGCACGGCGCCGGCCCAGGCCAGCAGGCCGCCGGTCACGGCGGCCAGGGCCGCGGTAATCCGGCGCAGCCGCGTCGTGATGCGCGGGCGGGCTCCCCGGCGGGACAGGTAGGTGAACATGATCGGCTCCTGTTCGGATCCGGCCGGCAGTTCCGGCCATCACCGGCAGGTTCTCCCAGCCGGCCGGGGGCGGGGCAGCGGCCGAGTTACCCCTTTTCACGCCACCGCGGTGGCCGGGGTAGGACTACCCACAGGCGCTCGGCCGGGGCAGCCGGGCTAGACCAGACCTTCGGCCAGGGCCAGGCGGGTCAGGTCGGCGCGACGACGGCAGCTAGTTTTGTCCCGGATCCGGTCCAGGTGGGAGCGGACGGTGCGGATGCTGATGTAGAGCTGCTTGGCGATCTGGGCGTCGGTGCGGCCTTGGGCGACCAGGGTGACCAGTTCCCGCTCCCGGGCGCTGAGCTTTCCCTGCCCAACCGTCGGCGGCTGTGGCGGGTCCGTGAGGGTCAGCATCAGCGCGTACTCGCTGGCGGTAGCCAGGCTCATCTCCGCGCCACGGTGCTGGGCGGCGCTGGCGTGGGCCGGGCCGAGCACCTCCAAAGTACGGCGCCGAGATCTTTCGAGGCGGCGCGCGTACGGATCCGTGTCCGTGCTCTCGAGGCCGCCTTGATGCCCGAGCGTTTCGCTGGCCGCCCATGCCGTGATGGCGTCGGCAGGGCGCCCGGTGGCGGCACACAGCAATCCGCAGCTGTCCAGGATGTCCAGCATCGTGAACGACCCACCTGCCTGCAGTGCGATCTGGGCGGCCTCGCGCAGGCAGGCGGCAGCTTCGCCAGCACGCCCGGCCTGCAGGTCCAGATCCGCCATTACTACCAGCAACTGGCTAAGGCTATCCAGGTCGCCCGCATCCCGGGCCTGGGCCAGCGTGGCGACGCAGGCCTGCTCGGCGGCGGGCAGGTTTCCGGAGTCGGCCAGTGCCGCGGCCAGCTCGTAGCCGCGTACCCGGGCGGCCTTGGCGGGCATGTCCGGGATCTGCCCGGCCTGCCGGGCTAGCAGTACTGCCTCATCCAGATCACCGGAACAACTGGCGGCCCTGGACAGGCAGGTCATGGCACTGGCCTGGCCGAACTGGTAGCCGAGCTGCTGGGCCAAGGCCAGGGCACGGCGGCCAGCGGCAACCGCCTCCGGGACCCGGCCGAGATTAGTCAAGACCGTCGACTGCATGATGAGGCTGTCGACCAGTGGCTGGGACGGCTCCCGGCCTCCGGTCATGTCAACGACCGCAGTACACCACCGCAGCGCCCCGGCTAGGTCAGCCGCATCCACCGCGGCCCAGCACAGCCAGAACCGCGCCACGCACCACCCCTGGCTGCCGGGCTCGGCGCGGTCAGCCAATTCGCGCAGCAACGGCTCCTGGCTGGCCAGCCGGCCGCGCAGCATCCACCACCAGCCCAGCGCAACCATCAGCCGCAACGCCGTATCCAGGTCATGCTCGGCCGACCAGCCCAGCACATAGGTCATGGTGGCGTCCTCGGCATCTAGCCGCCGGGCTGCGGCAGCCTCCCCGGTGCTGGCTCGCAGGCTTGCCCCAGCCTGTTCGGCCACACCCAGCGCGTACCGGACCAGCGCTAGCTGCGCCCGGTCCTGTTCCCGGCCTCGGCAAGCAGCCCAGCCCCGTAACCACGCAGCGTCTCCAGCATCCCGTACCGGGACCGCCCATCCGGGCCGGGCCGCGGCGGCACCAGCAGCGAGCACTCCACCAGCCGCAGCACCGCCGGCTCCGCATCAGGGCCGGCGACCACCCGGGCGGCTTCCAGAGTGAACGGCGCCGGGAACACCGACAGGCGGCGGAACAACCGCTGCTCTTCCTCAGCCAGCAGCTGGTAGCTCCATTCCGCCGCGGCCGCTAGCGACTGGTGCCGCTCGGCCGCCAGCCGGTTACCGCCGGCCAGCAACTCCAACCGCCCGTCCAACCCCGCTAGCTGCGACACCCCCAGCGCCTCCACCTGCGCCGCAGCCAGCTCGATTGCCAACGGCATACCATCCAGCCACCCCACCAGCCGCGTCACATCGGCGAGGTTCTCATCCGTCAGGGCGAACCCCGCATCCGCCGCCCGTGCCCGGTCGGCGAACAAAGTTACCGCCCCCATGTCCGCGGCGTCACCACCGCTATCCGGTCCAGGCACCGGCAGCTGCGCCAGCCGGTACGCCGCCTCACCCGCGATCCGCAGCCGCTCCCGGCTGGTCGCCAGCACCCGCACGTCATCACACGCCTGCAGCAGCCCCGCGCACAACTCAGCCGCCGCGCCGATCACGTGCTCGCAGTTATCCAGCACCACCAGCAACTGCCGCCGGGCCAGCACCCGCGCCGCCGCCATCGCCGCGGACACCCCCGGCTGCTCCCGCACCCCCAGCGCCACCGCCACCGCCGGAGCGACCCGGGCCGCGTCCCGCACGGGGGCCAGTTCGGCCAGCCAGGCCCCGTCCGCGAACCGGCCCGCCACCCGCCCGGCCACCGCGGCGGCTAGCCGGGTCTTGCCCACCCCGCCCGGTCCGGTCACCGTGACCAGCCGGTACCGCTCCAGCAGGCCCGCCACATCGCGTACCGCCTGCTCCCGGCCAACGAAACTCGTCAGCACAGCCGGGAAACCGTGCATGTCAGCCACAACCGCACCAATCGCAGACCCCTCCACCCCCGTACCATAACCGCGAGCAGCCGACCTGGTACAGATCACGACCCAAGACCCGTCAGGTCGGAATTGAGGCTCCTTGATCACACCCGATACGCGCTACGCCCAGCTGTTTAACTGCGTTCTTACCTGATAAGAAAAACCTGTATCCGCTTCATTGAAAGTGGACAGGCTGGAGTCTACGGTGGCGGCAATCGGACGATACGTCATTGATTGGCTAGGCGCCAGAACTGGAATATCTGCGCGCAGATGACGAGAGTACCGGCCCACGTGTTGGTCGTAAATAATCGGCGGTCTGGAGCGTCTCCTGGACGGCCTCATATGCTCTGGCTTTCTGCCATTGGTGGCATAGCGTGACGGGCACTGACGGCCTACGGTGGGTTTCCGCTTAACCGCTGGGGCCGGGCTGGCCCAGCCTCCCGGGTCTCAGCCTGCCCGGGAGGTGCCCGATGACCACTGCCGCCCCATCCACCGCACTCGCCACGATCCAGCCCGCCTTCACCGACGCCGAGCGAATTGCTCTCTCAGGGTTTCTGGCCGGGTACCGCGGTCTGACCCGGGATGCCTACGCGCTGGACCTGCGCCAGTTCACCAGCTGGTGCCGCGCCCGGTCGCTGGCTCTGTTCGCCGTTCGCCGCGCGGACATCGAAGGCTTTGCCCGGGACCTGGAAGCGATGGGCCGGGCCCGGGCCACCGTCACGCGGCGGCTGTCCACCATCGCCGGGTTCTACAAGTACGCCGTCGAAGAAGAGCTCCTGGACCGCTCGCCGGCCGCCCACGTCCGCCGTCCGCGGGTCGACTACGAGTCTCACGCGGCTGCGCTGGACCGCAACGAGCTCGGCGCGCTCCTCGTCGCGGCCGGCCTCGGGTCGCCACCGGTGCATGCGCTGATCTCGCTGCTGGCGCTGAACGGGCTGCGGGTATCGGAAGCTACCAGCGCCGACATCGAGCACCTGGGCCTCGAGCGCGGCCACCGGACTCTCACCGTCACCCGTAAGGGCGGCAAGGTGGTGACCGTCCCGCTGGCGCCGCGGACCGCCCGGGCGATCGACCTGGCCATCGGCGAGCGTACCGAAGGCCCGGTTTTCCTAGCCAGGGACGGGCGGCGGCTGGACCGGCATGGCGCCGGGCGGGTCGTCCGCCAGGTAGCTCGCCGTGCCGGGATCGCCAAGCCCGTCACGCCTCATACGCTGCGGCACGCGTTCATCACCGCCGCCCTGGACGCCGGGGTACCGCTGCGGGATGTGCAGGAGGCCGCATCCCACGCGGATCCGCGGACCACGATGCGGTATGGCCGTGCCCGCGGCAGCCTGGACCGGCACGCCACCTACATCGTCGCCGCCTACCTCGCCGGTGCCGCCCGGTAATCCACGTGGACTGAGAACTCTGCTGCCTGACGGCCACGGCTGCCAGGCGGCAGGGCCCGCCGTATTCAGTCACCGAGCGCAACAGCAGACCGGAGCGCGAACCGCCGTTAAGTGCGCGATAAATGCTGGTCACCAAGCAGCTTGAATCACGGACAGAACTGACTGATCTGCGCATTCAGCGGTTATTCAATCGGAGTCTGTCAACCTGAGTTGACGAATTCTTATGTACTTGTATATCTTGGTGTTTGGCCTGGATGTAATCAACGGTGGCGGCGATTAGAACGTCTTTCTAGCGCGGAGCCATCTCGCGCCAGCTTGGCGTCGATGCCGTTCGGTTTACTGCCAACGAGGGATGGTGATCGGTCGGGTATGACGACAGCAGTAGCAATAGGCGACTTGCTGAGTGAGAGGAGTCATACTGGGATTGTCCCGATGCGGTCGAAGGCGCTTCAGGGGCGCTGGATGCTCGTGCACGCTTTCCACAACCAGTGGATCAGGAGGGGGCAACGTGGCGATGCTGGTGCAGGTTCCGGTTGAGGATGTCGAAGGCGGGGCTGTGGTCCTGGTGGAATCCGATCGGGATGAGATCCCAGGGGACCTGACGCTGGCTTCGCCGGCGCCTGGTCAGGCCGCGGCCAAGGCGGCCCAATCGTTGTCAGCGTCGCTGGAGCAACTCGAGCCGGTGTTGCGGACTGTGAAGGACAAGCTGGTCGCGTCCGCTCCGGAGCACTTCACGGTGGAGTTCGGGGTGAAGCTGGGCGGTGAGACGGGAATCATCTTGGCGAAGGGGACGGCAGAGGTCAACCTGAAGATCACGATGACCTGGGATCGGGAATCTCGGGCAGCGGGTGAGGCGAATGGCCGCGTATGAGACCGCGATCGTGCGGCTCCGCAGTTGGGCCGCGGGCAGGCCCACGGCCGGCCTGGGCCTCCTGGTTGGCGCTAGTCAGCTGGTGACCTGCGCACATGTCGTGAATGCGGCAATGGGCCGCGGACTGCGGGAGCAGGCACAGCCGGGCGAGTCGGATTTGGTACAGGTGGAGTTCCCGCTGCTGCCGGAGACGCCTGTGCGCCTGGCGCGGGTCGTGAAGTGGATGCCGCCGCATAGCCGGGCCGAGGGCGGTGACGTGGCCGGGCTGATGCTCACCGAGGTCGCGCCCGTCGGTGCCTGGCCGGCCCGGTTCGCGGCAGCGGCACCGGAACCAGGGACACGGCTGCGGGTACTCGGGTATCCCGGCAGACCTCCGCGGGACGGCGGAATGTGGGTCGACCTCGACCTTAAAGGGGAGGTCGGAGGGCAGCTTCTGCAAGTTGAGAGCCGCCACGATCAGACCGTCAAGACGCAGCCGGGATACAGCGGTTCTCCGGTTTGGGATGACAGCTCCGCAGAAGTGGTCGGGTTGCTGCAGGCTGCGCCGTTCGCCGACGAACCCGAACGTGACGCCTCCTTGCTGCCGCCGCTCGCAATCGCGCGGGTATGGGAGGAGCCTTTCGACTACCTCCTGGTGCCGGAGAACCCTTATCGCGCGTTGGAGCCGTTCACCGCCGAGCATGCCGCGGTGTTCTTTGGCCGTGACGCCGATATCGCGGCGCTAGCCGAGCGGGTGCGCGCCCAGCCGGTGCTCGTCGTCGTGGGGCCGTCGGGGGTCGGTAAGTCCTCACTAGTGCAAGCAGGCCTGGTTCCCGCGCTTCAGCGGGAGCAGCCGTGGTCGGTGGCGCTGATGCGGCCGGGCCAAGATCCCTGGCTGCGACTGGCCGAAGGCCTGCTGGTCGTCCGGCAAGGCGATGACAGGGTGGTGACGCTCGAGGATACCCAGCGTGAGGTCGCCCGGCTGCGCGCGGAAGGGCTCGATCCGCTGGGTCGGTTCCTGCGCAGCCAGAACCGGCCGTTGCTCGTGGTGGTCGACCAGTTCGAGGAGGTACTGGCGGCGGATGAACCGCCCGACCAGGATCTGCTGAACCTCCTGCTACCGCCGCCAGGCGCCCTCGACGCCGCGACGCGCCTGGTGTTGACTTTGCGGGCGGACTTCTTGCCCGTCTTGCAGTCCATCCCGGGCTTCCACGCACGGCTAAATGAGCGGCTCTACCTGTTGTCGCCGCTCACCGCCGGGCAGATGCGGCAAGCAGTGACCTGCCCGGCGAGCGCCCACGGGGTCGGCTTCGAACCGGGCCTCGCCGACCAGATTCTCAGCGATACCGCCGACGGGTCGCTACCGCTGCTGGAATTCACGCTGACGAAGCTGTGGGAGACACAGCGTGGCAGGACACTTACATTTGCCGGCTACCACCAGATGGGCCGAGTCTATGGGGCGCTGGACGCGTTCGCCGAGGAGAAAGCTGTCCAGCTGGCAGGGATCGCGGTCGAGGTTCTCGACCATGTGCTGCTCAAGCTCGTCCGCACCGGCGGAAGCTCAGACCTGCTTACCCGCCGGCATGTCCTTAAGTCCGAGGTTTCCGCCGCGGAATGGGACGTTCTCCGACTTCTGGCCAGTGCGCGGCTGGTCGTTCTGGGCACGGATGCGGCCGAGGGTGAGCCGTACGCCGAACTCGCGCACGACAGCCTGATCACGGCTTGGCAGCGGCTGCGGGACCTGGTCACAGAGAACATCGTCTTCCTTGACTGGCTCACGTGGGTGCGGCAGCGGGCCGCAGAGAAAGATCCGCTGCCAGAAGCGCGGATCGCCGAAGCGCGACGTTGGCTCGGCAGCCGACCCGGCGATGTCCCGGATGATGTTCGCAGGTTCATCGACAGCAGCGAAACCGCAGCCGAAGCCAGGCTACGGGAGTTGCGCGAGGCTCGTGACCGTGCCGAGGCCTCGGCACGCCGGGCTGAGGCGCTTCGCTTGGCCGCCGATGCGGAACTGGCCATTCGTTCAGGCCGCCCAGCTATGGTCATAGCGCTTGCGTTGGCCGCAGAATCGCTTCTCACCCTTCCGAACCTGCAAGGCGACCTGGCACTGCGCCAAGTCTTGCGTTTGCATGCCAGAACTCTCATACGGATTGATCACGAGCATCCGGTGAATGCGGTGGCTTTCAGCCCGGACGGTTCCCGGATCGCCACCGGCTGCGGCCATGATCCGGGCCAGGGTTCAGCGAGCGTGTTCGATGCGGCAACCGGCGCGCCGCTGGCTCAACTGGACCACGAAAGGTCGATCATAGCCGTGGCGTTCAGCCCGGACGGCTCCCGGGTCGCCACTGTCTGCAGCCACAAAGCCTCCTGGGAGATGGACCAGTACGGTGATTTCGCTAAGCGCCATGGCGACCGCTCAGTGCGCGTGTTCAATTCGGCGACCGGCGAACAGGTGGCCCAGCCGGGCCGCGAGAACTTGGTAACGGCGGTGGTGTTCAGCCCGGACGGTTCCCGGATTGCCACCATCTCCGTCGACCCTGGGGTGCGGGTATTCAATGAGTTTGGCGAAAGGCCCCCTACCGGCGGCGATGCGCGCTCAGTGCAAGTATTCAACGTGGCTACCGGCGAGGAGCTGGCCGGGAGCCTGGACGATACGGTGTCGGCGGTGGCGTTCAGCCCGAATAGCAGCCGGATCGCCGTCGCCAGTGGCGACCGGTCGGTGCGGGTGTTCGATCTGGCTACCGGCGAGGAGTTGCCCCGGCTGGACCACGACCAGGCGGTGAGCGCGGCGGTGTTCAGCCCGGATGGTAGCCGGATCGCCACCATCGGCATTGACCGGGTGCGGGTGTTCGATCTGGCTACCGGGGAGCAGCGGGCCCAGTTGGAGCACGACGATCTGGACCACCACGATGCGGTGTGTTCAGCGGTGTTCAGCCCGGACGGTGCCCAGATCGCCACGACCTGCCGTCACCGTGAGGAACAGGTCGTCGATAAGGGCGTCGGCTGCGCTGCACGGACGGCGCGGGTGTTCGATGGGGCCAGCGGAAAGGAACTCGTTCGGCTCAACCACAACCGCGGGGTGAACGCGCTGGTGTACAGCCCCGACGGCGCCGAGATCGCCACCACATGCGGCAACGCCGGAGCCGGCGGCTCGGCACGGTGGTTCGATGCAGCTAGCGGGGCTGAGCTGGCCCGCCTGGATCATGACAACGGCATGCGCGGGGTAGAGTTCAGCCCGGACGGCACCCGGATCGCCACCGTCGACGGCAGCAATCGATACAGTGGCCCGGGCTCTGCGCAGCTGTGCACCGTCTCCACTGGGGTCGAACTTGCCCGGCTTGACCACGACCGCGAGGTGAACGAGCTGGTGTTCAGCCCGGACGGCTCCTGGATCGCCACCGCCAGCGGCGACGGCTCGGTGCGGGTGTTCGATGCGGTCGTCGACCATAGGTCGGACCGGCTGAACGATGACGGCTTTGTCAAAATGGTTGCGTTCAGCCCGGACGGCTCCCGGATCGCCTCTGCCAGTCGGGACGGCTCGGTGCGGGTGTTTGATGCAGTTACAGAAGCGCAGGTGGTCCGGCTCGACAGCAACAATGAGCTGAATGCCATGGCGTTCAGCCCGGACGGGAGCCGGATCGCCACCGCCAGCGGCCGCTGGGGATTCAAGGGCTGGGGCTCAGGATCAGTGCAGGTATTTGATGCGGTTAGCGGAAACCAGCAGATGCGCTTCGATTACGGCGCCGCAGTGCATGTGGTGGTGTTCAGCCCGGACGGTTCCCGGATCGCCACCGTCGGCGCCGGCGAGTCGGCGCTGGTGATCGATCTAGCCACCGAGGCTGAACTGGTCCTGATTCACCACGATCGCGGGGTGAATGCGGTGGCGTTCAGCCCGGACGGGACCCGGATCATCACTGGCGGCAGAGACGGTTCAGCACGAGTGATCGACATAGCCACCGGGGAGCAACTGGCCCGGCTGGACCCCGACTACGCGGGTCACCCCGACTACCGGGTAAATGCGGTGGCGTTCAGCCCGGACGGGACCCGGATCGCCACCGGCGGCGGCGGAGAGTACAGCAGTGGCTCGGCTCGGGTGTTCGACGCGGCTACGTGGACCGAGCTAACGCGGCTGGATCACGACTACCCGGTAAATGTGGTGGCGTTCAGCCCGGACGGAACTCGGATCGCCACCGCCAGCGGCAGACAGAACAGCAGCGGCTCGGCTCGGGTGTTCGACGCTGCCACTGCGGCTGAGCTGATCCAGGCCGATCACGAGGACGCAGTGAATGTGGTGGTGTTCAGCCGGGACGGTTCCCGGATCGCCACCGCCAGCAGCAGCTACCTGAAGCTCAAGGGCTTGGCCCGGATTTTCGACGCGGCCACCGGGGAGGAACTGACGCGGCTGAACCATGACGGCAAACTGACTTCGGTGGTGTTCAGCCCCGACGGGACCCGGATCGCCACCGCCAGCGGCAGTTCTGCGCAAATGTTCGAGATCGCGCCAGAGTTGCTGCTCCAGAGGGCTTTTGGCGTGATGACCCGGCCTCTCAACCCTACTGAACTCCGGCGCTACTCCCTCGCCCCTGACTGTAAGCACGTCAAGGAATGGCGTCGCAAGAAAGACGTTAGCTGACTTGTACCACGCAGTTACCGGGTTGGATTCTCGCCCGGCCAAATACCGTCACTCAGAATGGATGATCTGCACTCAGCCGCGAGACACGGTTCTCCGGCCGTCGGCCGTTCAGACTCGGCGATCAGGTCGCTCACACTCGGGATTGGCCGTCACGCTGCGTTAGGATCGCTGGCTGCGGCCGGCGTGCGAGATCCGCCTATGTGCGCCTGCCAACTCGGTCGCCGTAGTGCCCGGTCCGGCGACCGAAAGATCGTTATGAGCGCGAGCGGGTGGTGAACCCCAGCTTGGCGCAGCGTTCGATGTCCCGTCTCACGGAAGATGCCGAGTCTCACCCATCTTGTCGGAAGACAGCTGGTCCCTCGAAGTGATCAGGCAGGCGTGAGAATTGCCATGATCAACTCCTGGGCCATGCCTGTACCACTACCCGCTCACACCGGCGTGTCGCCAGTCCTCAGCCCAGTACGACTTTGCCGACCTCCTGGCAGGTTAGTCCTGTCAAAACTCGCCGTCGTAGCGGCCGCGCAGGATCGTCTGTCCGTGAGGTCGACGCCCGCCGGCGTTAGACCCCTCGGCGCTCACGCGCCCGTCCCGCGGCCTTGTACTCCATAAGATGCAGGGTCACCCCGAACGTCGTCTCCGGCGCCGTGAAGATCGAGCGGACCTCGTCGGTCTCGAATTCGCCCTGCAAGACGACCCCTCGGCGTGTCAGTTCGGCTTTGGCGTCTTCGAGGTCGTCGACTTCATATCCGAGATGGCCGATGACCGCAGTCTCGCCATCCTTGAGCTTTGGCATGCCGAAACCGGCTGCGCGGACCTCAATCAGCTCCAAGCGCGTTTCACCGCAGAGCAGAAATTGCAGGTCGATGTCGCCGGCGAGAATACGCTCGCCAAGAGCTCTGCCATCAACGGTGTCGCCCGCCCGAGCGATGGTTTCGTTGATATCGCGCACGACGATTGCGATGTGATCCAACCCAAGTAGCCTCATGGACCTCAGTCCTCCCTTTGCCTCGCAGTTTTCCGTTGTTGACGGGCTACGGACGTTGCTCTCAGTGGACGCCTCGCCGGAGGCCTTGTACGGCTAGCGTCCATCCGCGGCCAGCCTGGGCACTCGCCCATCTGTGCAGAACGGTCTGACTGCAGCGTCTCCCCTCCCACTGAGGGAGGGTCAAGAGCGGAGTTGCCGTTTGACTCTCCCATAGGGGGAGACCCAAGCTGGGTTCGTGAACTCGGTGCTGTCCATCGGCGACTTCTCCCGGGCCACGCACCTGAGCGTGAAGATGCTTCGTCACTACCACGAGCTCGGCCTGTTGGAGCCGGTCGAGGTGGACGTGGACAGCGGCTACCGGCGGTACGCCGCAGAGCAGATCGTCTCGGCTCAGATCATCCGCCGCTTCCGCGACCTGGAGATGCCACTCGAGGACATCCACATTGTGCTTCAGGCTCCCGACGTCGAGACCCGCAACCGGGTGATCGCCAGCCATCTGGCCCGCCTGGAGTCCAGCCTGGCTCGGACCCAAGCAGCGGTCGCCTCCCTGCGGGGTCTGCTGGATCGCCCCCAGGACAGCAGCGTCCCGATCGATCACCGCCGTGTCGCCGCCACGCCGGCCGCTGCCATCACGGACATTGTTGACAAGGCCGACGTTGTGGCCTGGTATCGGGGAGCCATGGGCGAAGTGACCGCCACGCTGTCCGCCCAGGACATCAGCCCGGCCGGGCCCCTCGGGGGCGTCTTCGACACAGAACTGTTCACCGAGGACCGGGGACGGGTCACGATCTTCCTTCCGTGCGATCCGCTGCCACAGCCGGTTGGACGCGTCAGCACCACCGTGATCCCGCCAGCAGAGCTGGCAACGATCCTCCACCTCGGTTCCAACACCGAAGTCGACCGAACCTACGGTGCCCTCGCCGCTTACGTGACCCAGCATGAGCTTGCGGCCGCCGGGCCGATTCGCGAGTATTACCTCGTCGGCCCCTCCGATACCCGAGACGACTCGTTGTGGCGAACCGAAATTGGATGGCCGATCTTCCAAACCCGGCCCAGGCCATAAACGACTACGTCACACTTGGAACGGCACGGAATCGGGCTCGGTTTGGACGCTCCATGCGCCGGCACGACCAGCCGTGCCGCCGCAGCAGCTTCCAGGTGCCCTCCACGGTGTAGCCGACGTGGAACAGCCGCCCGATCAGCGTCTTGATCCGGCTGAGTCTCCACCGCTGGTCATCGGCGAACCCGTGCGCCAGTGGGCCCCGCCTCAGCTCAGCCTCCAGCCGGGCCCACTGCCGGGACGAAAGCCGTTCCCGCGAGAGCGGCCCTGTGGACTTCAGCGCCGCCGTCCCGCCGTGGCGCCAGGCCCGCCGCCACCGCCGCACCGACCCCGGCGTGACCCGCAGGTCCCGCGCGATCTCGCTGACCCTGCCTCCGGCGGCGAACCGCCCGGCCGCCTCCAGCAGTAACCGCTCACGCCGCTGCTGCTCGGCAGGTGTATACCCGCCCGTTGCCCGTACCTCATGACCCCGTCGTACGCCAGCAACCCGCCGCCGTCACGACCCGCGCTCTACGAGTTCACCTTGGTTAGGCCGCGCAGATCAGGTGTTCCGTCACAGCAAGCTTGGCAGTCCAGTCATGCAGAAGTAGTGCACGCTCATGGCACATCGTGAGGTCCGAGCCGAGCGATTGAGAACCGGCAAGCGGTGGGCCGCTGTGAGTTCAGGCTCGGACAACACTGGGCCGGGTCGATGATTACGCTGGCAGGCACTGATGTCGTCCCCCTGCTAATCGCCGGGGCCAGAATCCAGACCTGTCGGTCGGACCTGCCGGTTCGGCTGTCCTGCTTTGGGGCGGTGCCGCTAGGCGGCCTGCTCGGCGGTTGCGCGTGATGAAGTTTGCGGCACGGCGCGGAATCCGTCGTCATGCGGCGGCTGACCGCG
>Ga0207702_10002713_pt1 | contig 16612 bp, 9 predicted proteins | sample KBSCornC62_FD_184302 | JGI IMG/M metagenome (GOLD analysis project Ga0207702, IMG submission 184302) | Corn rhizosphere microbial communities from Kellogg Biological Station, Michigan, USA - KBS Corn C6-2 (SPAdes) (version 2) | ecosystem: Host-associated > Plants > Roots > Rhizosphere > Soil ...
GCCGTCTGGTCGCGCCGCTGGGCCACCAGGTCGAGCAGATCCTCGTCGCTGCGCGACGACGGGACGACGCCGAGCGGTGCGGCTCGCCGGGGCTGTTGCTCCTCGTGATGCTCCAACGCCGCGCCGGTCGTGGTGCCGCACGGCGCTCGGCGTGGTCCGATTTGTGGGTGATTACACGCGTTGTGTCGAATCGGGGTGGTCATCCCGGATCTCTCCCTTATGCGCTCAGAGCGCGGTGAGTCGGCTTCATGGTGGCCGATGCATCCTCGCCAGGCCGGCGCCCGCCCGCCTTGGGGTCGACCCCCCGAACTACCCCCCAACCTGTCTAGGGGCTCGCGACCGTGAGAGCCTGGGCGATCTGGGTGCGCGATCCGATGTCGAGCTTTCGAAACACGCTTCGCAGGTGGTTCTCGATCGTCTTCTCGGTGACGAACAGCGCCTGGGCGACCTCGCGGTTCGTCATACCCTCGGCGGCCATCCGGGCGACGCGTGATTCGCTGGCGGTGAGCTTGCTGCGGCTCTCGATCGGATCGCGCCGCGGCCGTGCCCCGGCCGCGATCAGCTCCTCGTGCGCGCGCCGCGCGACCGAATCGGCCTGGCAGGCAAGCGCCACCTCGAGCGCCTCGGCGAGCAGCGGGCGGGCATTCGCGCGGTGACCGGCCCGCCGCTGCGCGCTTCCCAGAGCCAGCATCGCGTACGCCAGCTCCAGCCGGCCCGGCGACGTCTCCAGCACCGCAACCGCCTCCTCGAGCAGCGGGATCGATTCGTCACGCTCGTGCAGCAGGCTGGCCGCGCGGAGCGCAGCGCCCAGCGGCCGCGGCGCGCCGAAGGCCCGACAGCGACGGAGCTGTTCGTCGATCAGCGTCCCGGCCTCGTCCCGGCGGCCGGCCGCCAGCAACAGGGGTACCGCATCCGAGCGCCAGTCCGAGACGGCGGGCGTGAGGATGCCCCACTCGTGTTCGAGGCGGCCGCACATGGCGTACTCCTCCAGCGCCTGTGCCACGCGGCCGTGCGCCGCATCGAGCCGGCCCTTGGTCTCGTGATGGCTGATCGCGCCGATGGTGATACCGCGATCGGCGTCGAGACCTGCGCTGCGCCACGTCTCGCCGGCCTCGTCGAGCTGGCCGCGGGCGATCTGGGCGTCGACCAGCGCCAGCGCGCCGTAGGGAATGCCGCGGAGGGTGATCTCGGGCAGCGCATTGGCGGCGTCCGCCTCGGCCTCGGCCAGCGCACCGCGAAGCCACCAGGTCATGGCTCGCATGTGGCTCGCCACCGAATACGCCGGCGCGGCGCCGCGCCGGCGCGACCAGGCGATCACGTCGGTGAAGATGGCGGTGGCCTCCTCGAGCAGATCGCCCAGCATCAGCACCGTGGGCACCATCCAGAAGGACGCCGCGTCCGGCCCGGGGTCGTCGATCAGGCCGCCGTCCCCGAGGATCCGCAGCGCGACCAGGCGCACGTCCTGCTGCGTGCCGGTCATCGCGGCGTCGAGCGCGGCGTGGGCGAGGCCGATGCGGGCCTGCGGCGAGCTGAGCGGGCCGTCGGTCGGGTCAAACGGCGTCGGCAGGGTGGGCAGGCTACGCCATGCCTCGAGGCTGCTGGCCGCGGTAAAACAGCGGGTGCCCTGCAGGAACAGCCCCAGCTCGCGCTCGGACGCCGGCAGCGCCTGGATCGCGTCGGTCAGGGCCCGTACCGCCTCGGCCGGTCGATCGGTGAGGGTCAGCGCGGTGCCCAGCTCGGCGGCCGCGGCCGCTCGTACCGTCACGCTCACCGGCATCCTGCCGGCGCCGGACAGGTGCTCGACCGCGGTTTCGATGTCGCCGGCGGCGAGCGCGCTCGAGCCCAGCTCAAGCGTCAGCTCGGGCGTCAGGGTTGCGTCCGGCGGCTCTGCCAGCGCCCGCCGCAGGTAGGTCGCGGCCACGTCCGCCGCGCCGCGCTGGCGGGCGGTGCGGGCCGCCAGCCGCAGCACGTCCACGGTCTGGGGGTCACCGCGCGGCCCCGACGCGAGCAGGTGCACGGCTACCCGATCGGGCTCGGCGCCTGCGGCCAGCTGCACCGCGGCGGCGCGGCCGTGCCACTGCATACGCTCGCCCGGACCCAGCTCGCCGTAGACCGCGGCCCGCACCAGCGGGTGTTCGAACACGAGCGGTAGCCCCGACTGCAGGATCGCCGCGGCGGCGAGGTCGTCGGCGGCTCGCTCCGCTACCTCGTCGTCCAGCTCTGCCAACCGGGCGGCCATACCCGGCTCCGCCCTTCCGCCGAGCACGGCGACGGCGCGCGCCAGCCAGGTGCACTCCTCGGGCAGGCTGCGCAGACGGGCCCGCACCGAGCGATCGACACCGACCGATCGCAGCCCATCGGCGAGCGCGGCGTTGGCGGCCGTCGGCTCGATCTCGCGGCGCACCAGCTCGCCGACCAGCTCGTTGACCAGGAACCCGTTGCCGCCGGTGGCCGCATAGCAGGCGGCCAGGAACTCGGCGTCGGCGCCGTGCAGCGTCTGTTCGACCATACGCGCCACCGCCGTCTCGGACAGCGGTGCCGGCCGCACGGCAGACGCGCCGGCCAGCGTGGACAACTCGTCGATCGCCTCCTGGACGCCGCCTGGCTCGTTCGAGCGCGACGTCACGACCATCGCCAATCTGAGGCCGTCGGCGCGGCGAGCGACGTACGGCAACCAGCGCAGGGATGGGCTGTCACACCAGTGCGCGTCGTCGATCAGCAGCAGCAGCGGCGGCCCGTGCGCGGCGGCGTTGGCCGTGAACCAGTAGAGGCCGTGGAGCGCCGTCAGCGGCGGCTCGAACGCGGCGTTGGTCTGGATCTGCGACAGCACCGGGCCAGCCAGCGCTCCCGCCCCCGCCAACAGGGCTTCGCGCTGCTCCTCGTCGGCGGCGGCGAGCAGCGGCTCGAGCAGTTGCCGCACGATCCCGAACGGGAACGCCTGCTCGAGGTCGGATCCGCGCGCCGTCAGCACGCAGAAGTCGTGGGCCGCCTCCCGGGTCTCGATCAAGAGCCGTGACTTGCCGATGCCGGGCGGCCCTTCGATCACCAGCGCGCCGCCGCTTCCGGCCCGTGCGTTTGCAAGCAGATGGTCGAGCGCCTCTGATTCGCGCTCGCGCTCGATCAGCGGTGCGGCGCGCACGGCCACCGAGAGATCATAGGCGGTCGTGTTGCTTGTTGCTTGCTACCTGAATCCGTCGTTAGACGGCGTCGGCGAGGCGATCGGCCAGCTCGTCGTGCGCGGCACTCGAGGCGACCGCGGTGCGCGTCCCCCAGCGGTTGTCGGTGAGCGTCAGCAGCGCGCGGATGCGCACCGGGATCAGCAGGAACACGTGGATGAACCCGTACAGCAGGAACAGCACGAAGCGCGGGTCGCGGGTGCGGTAGATGGCGTAGCTGCAGCGAAGCAGGCCCATCATGGCGGTGACCGCCACGTAGCGCAGGCCGACGGCCGGGTGCAGCAGGATCGCGACCAGCGTGGAGCTCAGGATCAGCACGGTCAGAAGCAGCGGCAGCAGCACCTGCACCGACATCTCGAAGGCGATGTAGGCGCCCAGCCGCGACAGGAACGGCAGCGTCCACAGCACCTCGCGGTAGAAGCTCTTGTTCCAGCGCAGCTGCTGCTTGAGGTAGCCGCGGATCGTCTCGGGGGCGTTGGTGCGGGCGCGCGCCTGGGGCAAAAACAGCGTCTGCGACCGCTTCGCGAGGATCAGGTTGGTGAGGTGGCGATCGTCGCCGTAGGTGCAGGGGGTGCCCTTGAAGGTCTGGGAGATGTAGGCCGGCCAGATCGCCATCAGGTCGGACCGGCGGTAGGCGCTGAATGGACCGGAGCAGCACAGCACCGAGCGGAAGTAGGACTGCGCGGCCCGCTCCTGGTTGAAGGCGACCCAGTAGCGCATGCCGATCAGGCGGGTGAGGATGTTTGCGTTGCGGTTGGTGACCGCGACGTCGCCGGTGACCGCACCGATCGCCTCGTCGACGAAGGGCCGCACGATCTGGGTGACGCCGTCGGCCGCGATCTCGGTGTCCGAGTCGATGGTGACGACGATGTCTGAGCGGCAGTGGCCGAGCGCGGCGTCCTGGGCGTGGCGCTTGCCGCGGTTGGCGGCGGGCAGCAGCACGTGCCATCCGGCGAGCGCGCCGTACTGGTCGTAGACGTCGCGCACCTGGTCGCGGTTGGGGGAGCCGTCGTCGACCACGTAGACGTGCAGCTCGCCCGCGTAGTCCTGGGCGAGCAGCGCGTCGAAGCAGGCGGTCAGGTGCTCGGCGTCCTCGTTGTAGCAGGGCACGACCACGTCCACCGAGGGCAGCCGCGCGGGGTCGGGGTAGCCCTGCTTGGAGCGGCGGTAGGCGCGGTGGGCGAAGAACACCTCGAGCACGAAGTGCAGCGCCACCAGCGCGATGTAGACGGCCAGCGTGGAGCGAAGCACGCCGTAGAGGAAGCTGAGGGAGACTTGGGTCATGCCGCGCCTTTCAGTCGAGCGTCGATGATCGACTCGGCCGCGCCGACCACGGACTCGGTCAGCGCCGGGTTGGGATCGTGGCTGGAGCCGGTGCCTCCCAGCAGGTTCAGGATCGAGTCGGCCCACAGGCTGTCGCCCTGCGGGTTGCGCGCCCCCACCGGCACCGTCAGGTTGGAGCTGGCCAGGATCACGATCCGCTCGTGGGAGACGTGTCCGGCGGCGGAGCTGACCGGCCACTCCCAGGTCAGCGCGTGCCAGATGCCGCCGCTGATGGCCTGGTAGACGTAGTCGTGGCCGACCACGCCGTGGTCGAGCACCACCGAGGTGCTGGCCAGCACGTCCTCGCCGTGGAAGTTGTAGCAGCGCAGCACCGGGTGGGCCGCGAGCGCGGCCAGGTCGGGCGTGTCGATGGCGTCGACCCAGACCGTGAACGGGTGGCTGGTCGGCCGCGCCGGCGTCAGGTGGAATCGACGCCAGGTGGAGGCCCCGCCGAAGTAGGTCCGGGCCCAGGTGATGGTGCGCACGTCGCTGACCTTCCAGTCGGCGCCGGCGCTGGGGTGGCTGTCGAACGAGGCGACGGCGGGAAGGCCGTCGTTGGCGAAGGCGGCGGCGATGCCCGACAGCTGTCCGTCGGCGACGCCCAGCCCGGCCGCGATCAGCCCGAACAGCAGCGCCCGGCGGCCAATCGCAAGCGGGGTGGCGCGCTCCGACACCGGCACGCTGCGGCCCAGCGGCGTGTCCGAGACGGCCGGCGCAAACGGCGAGCGGTGCCCGAGGCCGAAGCGTCCCCGCAGGCACCAGAGCGCGATCGCGACAAGGTTGATCACGATCAGCCCCAGCGCCGGGTGCAGCCAGTCAAAGGCAGCGTGCTGGCCGAACGTGCGCGCGACCAGCAGGATCGTGAGGATGCGAAGCACGTTTGCGATCCAGACGGCGACCAGCCCGCAGGCAAGCCACAGCCCGCGGCGGAGGATCGATCCCGTGACCAGGTAGAGCGCGGCGACGCCGATGATCAGAAAGCCGATCAGGCTCTCGACGCCCGAGCAGGCGGAGGCGACCGAGACGCTGAAGGCGTGGCCGTGGCGCTCGATCAGAAACAGGCCGTCGCCCTGGCTGTGGGCGATGCCGACGACGCCGTTGACGGCCTCGACCGACGCCACCGTGGCAGCGGTCAGGCGGCTGAGCGCGTTTTCCAGCAGCACCGAGTAGGGCAGCGGCCACGCCAGCAGCAGGAAGCAGAGCGGAAAGATGAACGCGAACAGGGCGCGGGCGCCGAAGAACAGCGCGACGCCGGCCGCGGCCACCAGCGGCAGCGTCAGCATGTCGGGCCGAAGCGTCCAGTAGTAGCTGGACGTGGTGACCGGGGCGACGATCAGCGCCAGCGCGGCGATCATGATGAAGAACCCGGCCAAGGCGAGGTCGACCTTTCCCAGCTTGACGGCGCCGACGTGGCGATGGCGAAGCGCCGCCAGCACCAGCAGCGCGGCGGCGATCGGCGGCACCAGCGCCAGGTCGCCCTGGGTCGACTGGTAGGTGAAGCCGTCCAGCATCGTCGAGAGCGAGAACCGAAATGCGATGACAGTGGCGGCGACCACCAGCAGCAGGCGAAACGGGACGCTGGTGACGGCGCGGCCGACTGTGAGCGAGGGCGAGGACAGGGACAACGAGGGCCTCCAGGTACCCGGCGCCCGGATCGTCGGATCCGGGCGCCGGATGGATGGACGGGGGTGGTTCTAGGCGGTGGTGGTCGGGTTCCGCCGGCGGCGGTAGGCGACCAGGCCGAGCAGGCCGAACGTGCCCACGATGCTCAACGGCAGCAGGATCGGCCGAGGTGCCTCGGGCACCTGCGCCGACGGGGCGCACGACGCGGCGTCGACGATCGGCGAGGACGTCCCACGCGCGGTGGCCTGGAAGGCGTCACCGCCGAGCGCCGCGACGTTGAAGCTGAAGTCGTAGCTCCGGCTCGAGCTCTGCGACAGGACGAAATGCTGCTTCATCCCCGACGGCGACCAGGCCTCCGACTGCTGCTGCAGCAGGCGCACGTCGAACCCGTCACCCTTGTACCCGAGGGCGGTCACGGTGCCCGAGAGCACATCGCCGGTGCACGATGCCGTCACCGAGGCGACCCGCAGCGGGCGCACGACCCGCCAGCCCCAGGCGCGACGGACGGTGTTGCCGTTCTTGGTGACCTTCAGCCGGAACGACTGCAGGCCGAGCTTGAGATGCGAGTACTGACGCGCGTGGCCACACGCGGTGAACGGGTGGCCGTTCAGCGAGCATCGGCTCGTGGCGTGTCGCGGTGTCGTCCACGCGAACTTGGCAGTGTTACTACGCGAAAGGCGCGACGGGTGACGCGTAATGCTCACGTGCGCAAACGCCGGCGACGCCGCGAAGCAAAACAATACTACAGCGAATAACGCCGCCAGTTGCAGCCGACCGATGCGACGCAGGCGTCGCCCATTAGACGTGCGAGACACGTAACCCTCCTAGATAATGACATGTGTGCTACGTGCTACATGCACTCCGCACACACCAGACCCCACGGGACAAAACTAACTCGCACATACATCGGAGCTTGACCAGTTCTCCCTGCTCCCCCGGCAGGGGGAATGGAGCGCCGTAATGGGGTAAGCGGGCGTCGGAAGAGTTAGTTAGCGTGTCCGGTTTCTGACAGGTTTCTAAGTTATGATCTGCACAATCGCCTTTTGCGAACATTAGCGGCTCACCGGCTCACCGATCCACGAGCATGCTGCGGCGGGCGACGATCTGCGCGTCCAAGCGAGGAGCCTACTGGTGACGTCTGACCTTTAAACGAGGAGTAACCGTCGGACCGGATCGAGCAGGTGGCCCCTTCCACGCTCAGGAAGCGACGCTTTCCCTGTTGAGGATCACGAGCCGGTGACCCCTTCCATGATGGAGAAGTGGTTCCGACGTGGCTAGCGCCGGCGGTCATCACCGGGCATAGCGACGCGCCAGCCGCACGAGCTCGCGCTGGCGCGACCGTGGGATTCTGGGCCAGAGCTCGCCCGATCGGTGGCTGCAACTACGGCTTTACAGGTGGCTGACGCCAGGGCCAGCTCAGCACACCCAGGCCAGCCATAACGCACAGCGCGCCGACGATCGCCCAAAATGTGCTGCCGGTCATCGAAGATCCCTGGATGAGCTGGGTTCCTTGGCCGATCCAGACGGTCCCGACGACGACAAGCACGGCTCCCAACACACGCCTCGCGATGGTCACGCAACTGGATACGCACGACCGCCACAGTCGGTTTGCACGATGGCTGGGCGACCTGGCGGCTGATGTTGGTGGGCGAGGACACTGACGCGCGAACCGTAACGCGGAGCTCGACGCGTGGCGTTGCCGCGCCGAGGGTAGCTGCCCCAGCGGCGAGCTGTGGCCGTTCTCTATGCAGCTAACGCAGATTCTCAGAGCTTCTTCTCGGTCGCACTCGGCCCGTTACCAGGCCGCTAGCTCGAGCAGTCCCATGCTTCGCCTGCCGGGGAGATGTGGTGGGGCCAGGGTGTTGGCGACCCGCGGGCGGTGCTAGCGTGGCTGACATGTTGACGCGCCGCGCGTCGTGTTGGGGCGGCTGTCGCGCATGGGTCGTTCGTGGCTAGCTCGCCGGAAGCTGAGATCAGCAGGGCGATTGCACGCCAGCGAATGGCCTTGCGTCAGACAGTCGGGCTTGTAGTCCTCGCGGTGGGTGGCATGGTTCTAACCGCTCGAACGCCGGTGTTCGGGGGGCTGGTAGCTGGCCTTGCCATTGCTGTCGCAGCAATCGACGCGGCCGTGATCGTCTCAGCGCGGGGCAAGGTATCCCACGCCGCAGATCAGCTCGTCGCCGACGGTGTGCCAGCCGGTGTGGATGGCCCTATCGCGGCTGCGGTCGAGGCTCGTTTACGGGAGCTCGGCAGTGAACGGGTACGTCGTCGAACGGCGCGAGCACTCCGCGACGCCATCGTCGATGCGGCGCGCGTGCGGTCGAGCAACCCGCTTGTGCTGGCCTCTCACACAGTCGTGCTTGGCGAAGGCACCGCCCGAGCACTCATCGTGGAGCGCGACCTCGCGGCGAGGATTGCAGGAGCTCTCGCGCAGCCAGACGCCGATCCTCGCGCGGTTCTCGTGGTGCGCAAGCTGCTGTATCCCGGGCCCGACGCGATCGTCGCCCCCGACGAACAAGAGCAGTTGGCCCACAGAGCGCTCGGCCGCGCCGCTCAATTGCTCGGCATAGCAGCGGAGACGAAGCCGCACCACCAGCGCTGACTCGCGACTGCGCCTCGCGCCGGCGAGGCATACCCGCCGGCCTCCAGCCTCTAGCACCGGAGGTTGGAATAGCCCTTTCGTTGTGACGAACGCGAGTCGGCGACCCCTTCCTCACTAGGGAAGTACGCTCCTAATCGGCCAAAGCTCGAAGTGCCGGATGTCAAGGGATATCGGGGCACGCCCCGCCGGTCAGCGTGGCGTCGCGGTGGCGTAGGGTTGCGTGCTAATGGTTCACGGATCTCTTCGATCACTGCCGACCGGCAGGGTGACCTTTCTGTTCACGGACGTCGAGGGCTCGACTCGGCTGCTTCGAGCGCAGGGTAAGGGGTATGCCGGCCTCTTGGAACGGCATGGAGTGATTCTAAGAAGCGCCGCGTCGGGGGGAACCGTTTTTGGTTCTGCGGGTGATGCGCTATTCGTCGCATTTGACGATGCTGCGGCGGCGCTCCGTGCGGCTGGGCGGGCACAGCAGGCACTCGTCAACGAGCAGTGGCCTGCGGAGGCTGCGGTGTCGGTTCGGATGGGTGTGCATACCGGCTGCCGGAAATCTATGCGGGCGATTACATTGGGATTGACGTCCACCGGGTGGCGAGGATCTGCTCGGCTGCGCACGGTGGCCAGGTCGTCGTGTCGAACGCCACTCGCGCCCGCGTCGCTGAGGAGTCAGGGCTAGGAGAGTTGCAGCTGGTGTCGCTCGGTGAGTATCGGCTCAAGGATTTTGATGCGGCCGAGCCGCTATACCAGCTCGTCGGCCCCGGACTACGATCGGAATTTCCACCGCTGCGAACGGCTCGATCGCAAATCGTCTCGCTCCCCCAGGAAGCGTCGTCCCTGGTCGGTCGAGAAGGCGAGCAGGCGTGGTTGCTGGCTGCCATCCTTGATCATCGGATTGTGACGATCATCGGCCCTGGCGGGGTCGGCAAGTCCAAGCTTGCTGTGCGCACTGCCTGGCACGCCGCTCCCCGCTTCGACGGCATCGTGGCGTTCGTTTCGCTGGCTCAGCTCGACTCGGTGGATCACGTGCCGGGGGCGATCGCCACGGCGATCGGGCTCGACGGGGCGCTTGGCACGTGGGATGACGTGACCCGCGCCTTCGAGGATCAGCGGTGTCTATTCCTCATCGACAATGCGGAACACCTGCCTGGGCTGGCTGCGCGCCTTGAGGCGTGGAGCTGTGCGTCCGAGCACGTCCACCTGCTGATCACGAGCCGCTCGCCGACCGGCATCCCCGGTGAGCGCACGTTCCCCCTGGAGCCGCTTACCCACGGAGACGCCACGCAGCTACTGACGGATCGGATTCGCGAGCGACAGCCGAACTTCGAGCCAACCCACGACCAGGAACAGGTGCTCGAGGCGATCGTTGCCAGATTAGACGGCCTGCCGCTCGCGATCGAGCTCGCTGCAGCCAGAGCGCGAGTGCTGCCACCGGCCGCACTGCTCACCCGCCTCGACCACCAGATGGACATGCTCGGAGCACCCGCGGAAGACGACCGTCAAGGGTCGATGAGGCTGACAATCCAATGGAGCTATGACCTGCTCTCGGAGGAACCGGCCACCGTGTTTCGCAGGCTCGCCGTGTTCGCCGCCCCCGTAACCTTGCAAGCCGCCGCGGCCGTTGCCCAGCGCGACGAAATCCACACGCTCAACGTACTGGACCAGCTGATCGATGCCAGTTTGTTGCGACTCGGAGGTACCGATGACCAGCCGCGCTACTGGATGCTGGAGCCGATAAAGCAGTTCGCCCACGAACAACTCATGCGTGCGGCCGAAGCTGAAACAGCCGCCGGCGACGTGCACGCATGGCTCCTCGCCCAGGCGGAGAGCCTCTATCCGTGCGTGGGCGAGATGCTCCGAACACTCCGCCACGATGTCGAGAACATCAACCGGGTGCTGGCAACGCTCGCAGCGCACAACGAGTGGCCCGAGGTGCTCGAACTCGTCGAACTGCTGCTCGACGGAATCGTCCTGCCGCTCGGGTTGTTCGTACGATTTCAGCCGCTAATCGAGCAAGCAATTGCGCACACATCTGCGGGCGGAACATCTCAGGCCCGGTCGGATCTCCTTCACACGCTGTTCGTTGACAACAAAGAACGAGCGGAGCTCAGCGAAGCGGCGTACCGGCTGGCAACAGCTTCGGGCGAAGACCGCCTCGCGGCGCACGCGTTGATCTTGCTGATGGGCGACTACCAGGCGATGAACGATTCTGGTCGCCTTGAACATGCGCTACAACGGGCCCGGTTGCTCGACCGGGAAGGCATGAGACTCGAGTGGGGAGTTCTCGCAGCTGAGGCGCGATTGCACTTCGATCACGAAGGCTGGGACGCTCCCTATGCGACGAAAATGGTCGAGCGCATTCGACGATCGGCCGACCCCCTCGACACGGTCGCAATGCTGAACAGCTTTGCATGGACCGCACTCACCTACGGCGATCCCGGATTCGCAATCGAGCCAGCCGAAGAAGCCGCACAACGAGCCGACGACCTCGGCCTCCTTTGGTACGCCCAGGTAATCTGGCACACGGCCGCCCTCGCAGCCCTCGCGTTGAACCGTCCAGAAACCGCTCGACACCACCTTGAGGCCGCCGCCTCCAACATGGTCTCCTGCAACTCCGGCAGCGAAGCAAATCGAGCGATCCTCCTTGCTACCGCTGCCGTCCTCGCAGCCCACGACGACAACAATGGCGCCAAGCACTTGCTCGACGCGCTCCCGCTCGAGGACGTCCGCGCCGACCCTGACTGCCGATGGGACATCTCCGCGCCATACCTCACGCACGTCCCAACGACCAGAAGTCGCGAGGCCAGCTTCGCCTCAGACTCCATCGCCAACTTCGCCCTGGAACGACTCGAGAAACTCCCCAGCGCGTCGCTCGCTGATCCCGAGTGATCCCTAAGCGTCCGCGTGTTTCCAGGGATACGGCGTGACGTTCAGACCCCTTCCTCGCTGAGGAAGCGGTCGCCGGGTCGCGCAGACTCCGACCGTTCCTCACGCCTACCGGCGGAGGGTGCGCAAGCCCTCCCGCACCCTCCACCGGCCTCATCTACCTACCGAAGCTCACACTGGCCAACCCGCAGCCGATACCCTGGATCCAGACGTGCTGGTCGCCGGGGAGGGCAGCGTCGAGATCCGACGCGGACACGATCATCTGCGCGTTGAACGACTCGTCGTTTCCGTCGCCGGCCCGGTAGAAGTCGGCTGCCAGAACGACCGTGTGCGCATCCGTCGAGATCGCCCGCGGCGACTCGACGGCCGTGCACTTGAACATGGTGCTGGGCAGCACCTCAGACGTGTCCCACCGCACGCCCTGCCCAGCCTGACAGCCGGCGAACGGCGCCTGCGCGATGGTATTCGTGCAGCGAAAGCCGCCGCCGGCGTGCACGGATGCGCCGGCGGGGTCGAAGGCGCCGCCGCCGGTCAGGAAGGCGGATCCGGCCGAGATACCGGTGATGTTGGGTGCATGGAAGGAGAAGCCGACCGGGGCACTCGCCCGGGCCGGCGCGGCTACCGCCAGGGCCAGCGCCGCCAGCGCCACGAGCGCCGCCAGCGACGCGCGTTTCGTGAATCGGGACATGAGGTCCTCCTCGTACGTAGTGATCAGTTGTCGCGTCCGGCCTGGTCGTGACCGAGCCAGTTGCTGAGTGCGCCCTGATACCCCGCCGGCCGCAAGCCGGTTTCCCGAGATGCAACGTGCGACACGCGATGTTCTCGCTCCGACAAACCGCCGGCGCCCGGAGCGAGTAGTGCATGGGTTTGCTCAACAATCCTGCGGGATATCCCCGACGCCGCCGCGGCTACGGTCACGAAGAATCCGATGCATGACCGGCGACCGCCGCCATCACCGAGCTACCGCCGTTCGCTGGGCTGTGCTCGCGGCGAAGTTCGTCGCCGGCGTCGCGGCTGTCGCGCTGATCGCGCTTGTCGCCCTGTTCGCCTACGTGGCGCATGACGTCGGCGATGCCTTCTCTCCCGTGCGCATGTCCGGCAAGGTCAAAGATGCCAGAGTCCGCGAGGAGTACGAGAACTCCCACCTAGTGACCGCTGCGCAGATCGCCGCACTCCATCTGCGGATGCCCGGGGTGACCGCACTTCGCATCCTGGGCGGCCGCTCCCAGAAGGTCCCGGTCTCGACCCGGATCAAGCACCACTGGGTGCGCACCGGCACATGCTACGACTACCCGATATCCGGCACCGGCCATCTCTACGACGGCTTCACCGTCGCGGACGAGGCCGAGATCTGCCTCGAGCACCCACGCGACGACCTTACCGACCCCCACGTCGTCGTCACCAGCATCACGCGAACTCCCTGGCGCACGGTCGGCAGGCGACTCTACAACGCGCCCGCCTCCGCTCCCCTCATGGACGGGCCGTAGCAACCTCCGCGACGCGGGTCTTGTACTGTCGGCGTCATGGAGGAGTCGCTGCATAACCGCTACGCGCGACGACTGGGCAAGCTGGCCGTGGAGGTCGGCGCGAACGTGGCCGCCGGGCAGGACGTGGTCGTCCTTGCGATGGACGTGCAGCAGGCCCCGATCGCACGTGCGATCGCGGAATCCGCCTACGAGTCCGGTGCCCGATACGTGACCGTGCTGTACTGGGATCAGCACGCAAAACGGGCACGGCTGCAGCACGCGCCCGCCGACTCACTGGAGTTCGTCCCCGACTGGTACGAGCGGCTGATCGCCGACTGCGTCGAGCGGCGCAACGCAATCATCATCGTGTGGGGCGACCCCGACCCCGCGCTGCTGACGGAGGTCGACCCGGCCCGGGCGGGAGTCGACCACATGCCGCTGATGCCGTCGCTGTTCGCCGCGGTCGGCGGCGGCGACGTGAACTGGACGTTCGTGCCCGGCCCGTGTGAGGGGATCGCCCAGCGCCTGCTGGGCACGCCCGATCTCGACCAGCTCTGGAGCCTGATCGCCCCCATCATCCGGCTCGACCAAGACGACCCCGTCCAGGCCTGGCGCGATCACCTGGCGCAGCTCGCCCTGCGATGTGAACAACTCACTGAGCGCCGCTTCGACGCGCTGCACTTCGCCGGCCCCGACACCGACCTGACGGTCGGCCTGACGTCTCGGGCGCGCTGGATGTCGGGCGGCATCACCACCAGCTGGGGACGAGCGACGGTGGCGAACATGCCCACCGAGGAGGTGTTCACCACGCCCGATGCGCGGCGCACCGAGGGCACCGTCCGCGCCACCCGTCCGGTGCAGCTGCTCGGCGGCGGCCTGGGAGAGGGGCTGCGGCTGCGGTTCGCCGCCGGCCGCGCCGTCGAGATAGCCGCCGACACTGGGGCCGACCTGCTGCGCGCCAGCTTCGCCGCGGATGCCGGTGCATCCCGGCTGGGCGAGGTGGCGCTGGTCGACGGCACGTCTCCCGTCGGTCGCAGCGGCCGGGTCTTCGGGGACGTGCTGTTCGACGAGAACGCGACCTGTCATATCGCGCTGGGAAGCGCCTATCCCTTCACCGTGTCCGACCTCCCCGACGGCGACGATGCGCAGGAGGCGATCGGCTTCAACCGCTCCGCCATCCACCAGGACATCATGATCGGCGGCCCTGAGATCGCGGTCTCCGGCATCGAGCCCGGCGGCGCACGGGTGCCGATCATCCGTGACGACGTCTGGCAGCTCTCTTAAGCGTCCGCGCAACCGCGCACGCCCGCGGCCTAGGCTGCCTCCATGGCTGACCGCGACGTCCTCGCCTTCGTGGGCGCGAACCTGCCACCACCGACGTGTCGGGTGCTGGAGGTCGGCGCCGGTGAGGGGGAGCTCGCGGCGGCCCTGGCGGCGGCCGGCTACGTCGTCACCGCGATCGATCCCGAGCCGCGCGGCGGGGATGTCCACGGCGTCGCGCTTGCCGACCTCGAGGCCGAGCCGGGAACGTTCGAGGCCGCCGTCGCGATCCGTTCGCTGCACCACGTGCACCCGCTCGATCAGTCGCTGGAACGGCTCGCCGACGTGCTGCAGCCGGGCGCGCCGCTGGTGATCGACGAGATGGACGTCTTGGCATTCGACCGGCGGGCGGCGGACTGGTGGCTGGGGCAGCAGGCAGCACTCGGCCGGGCGCGGGACGTCAGCCCGCAGCAGCTCGTCGATGAGCACCGCGCCCACCTGCATCCGCTGGACGCCATCGCCGAGGCGCTCGCCGCCTGGTTCGATCTGGGCGCGGCCGTGCGCGGCCCATGGCTCTACCGGTGGGATCTCGGCGCCTCGTTCCGGGACGAGGAGGAGCGCCTGATCTCGGTCGGGCAGCTGCCAGCCGTTGGAGCGCGGATCGTGGCGGTGCGGCGCTGAGTCTGGATCTGCTGACAGCTGATTGGGAGAGCGTGACGCGCCGCGCGTTCCCTCCTGACGCGCGGCGCGTCGACGTCTCATCAGGCGAGCTGCCCGCAGGCGCTCTGCCTTTGTGCGCCGCCCTAGGAGCCGTTCGAGCCTGGCGGCGCACCCCGAGTTTCCGTGCCTCCGCGCCGGCGGTCAAGCCTGACGTCACCGATTACGGAACGACTCGCCGGTACCTGGTATCGTCGCCGGCATCGGCTGGCAAGGGGGGAATGTCATGAGGCGTCGTGTGACTCGGGCTCTGGCAATGGTGGCGGCGGCCCTGGTGTTCGTGGTGGTGCCGGCCGCAGGCGCATCATCCGCGCCGCAGCGGCTGGGTTACTGCGGTGGCGACGACTGGGAGCCGGCCACCGCCGTGCAGGGCAGCAACGTCTACGTGGCGATCACCCACTACCTCGGCGATACCACCTGCGATCCGGCGTCGGGCAGCCCCGCGGCCATCTACCTCCAGACCTCCACCAACCGGGGACGCACGTTCGGCGCGCCGCACGCCGTGTGGACGCAAGCCGTGGGCGGCACCAGCTACCCCGAGCAGGCCGATCCCAGCGTCGCGGTTGACGCAGCGGGCAACGTCTACGTGTCGTTCCTGGGGCTCGGCGCCAGCGGCGGCCACACCGACGTGGTCGTAGCCAAGTCCACCGACCACGGCGCCAGCTTCGGCTCCGCCGTCAAGGCCAACGCGAAGGACTGCAAGAACTGCGACCACCCCAAGCTGGTCGCCGACGGCGCCGACCTCTACATCGCCTACTCGCAGGCGCAGTACCACTTCATCGGCCTGTCCCGCGACGCGGGCGCGACCTGGACGCAGGCCACGGTCGATGCGACCGACGTGGTCGGCTTCGTCGAGGGCGGCGTGACCGACTCGGCCGGGAACGTCTACTACGCGTGGGCCGATTGCCAGTCGTCGAGCTGCGGCGGCGTGCCCGCCGCCGACTACCGCGTGTCGAAGACGACCGCGGGCACGCTGCAGACGAAGTTCACCGACGTGGCTACGGGCGTGCAGGGGCCCGACTGCCCGTTCTCGAAGTGCGGCTTCTCGTTCTGGGGGCCACAGGATGACATCGCCATCGACGCCGCCGGCAACCTGTATCTGGCCTGGCAGCAGGGGCAGGTTTCGACCACCCGCAAGAGCCCGCCGATCGTCAACCTCTCGCGCTCGACCGACGGCGGCGCCACCTGGACGTTCATGGGCCGGGCCGACGACAAGACCGCCACCGGCTGCGCAGCGTCGGCCTGCTATGCGCTGTTCCCGACGATCGTCGGCGGCGCCGCGAACACGGTCTACCTGGCGTGGATGGACGACCGCAACGGCAGCCCGATCAACCACACCAACGGCTGGAACGTGTGGCTGCGCACCTCGACCAGCGGCGGCGCCGGCTGGACCGGCCCGTCCCAGCAGCTGTCGGCGTATGACCCCAGCCAGTCCCAGTCGCAGCCGAACGGCTTCGGCTTCCCCTACGGCGACTACATGGGCATGGCGATGAACAGCTGCGGCGCGCCCCTGATCACGTGGGGTGAGGGCCACAACTGGGTGGGCGGGCCGTCGGCGCCCGGCC
>Ga0207702_10002715_pt1 | contig 16599 bp, 17 predicted proteins | sample KBSCornC62_FD_184302 | JGI IMG/M metagenome (GOLD analysis project Ga0207702, IMG submission 184302) | Corn rhizosphere microbial communities from Kellogg Biological Station, Michigan, USA - KBS Corn C6-2 (SPAdes) (version 2) | ecosystem: Host-associated > Plants > Roots > Rhizosphere > Soil ...
GCCGTCGAGCCTGTGCCGATGGAACTGCTCACCGAGCCAGCCGAGGCCAGCAAGCGCGCGATTCCGACCAACGGAGCGCTTTCGCCCGAACTCTTGACTGAATTGATCCGCCAGAAACCGGCCAACATTGGCACCGCACTTCGTGACTGGGTCGCTGTGAAAAAGAACTAACCCATGGCTGCCGAACTCGATTACGCGAAACTTTCCCGCCAGCAGAAGCTGGCCATCTTCCTCGTCGTCATCGGCCCGGAATCGGCCGCCGACATGCTGCGCCATTTCGACGATGCCGAAGTGGAAATGCTCTGCCGCGAGATGGGCTCGCTCACCATGATCTCCGACGCCGTGCGTCAACGCGCACTGGAAGAATTTTCCCCGGTCATCGGCGAAAGTGTCATGTCCACGATGGGTGGTCTGGATTACGCCCGCAAAACGCTCGAGATCTCACGCGGCGATTATAAGGCGGGCACAATCATCGGTCGTCTCGGACCCGCGGGCACAGCGGTCGAAGTGATCAAAGAAATTTCCGAAATGGAAGGCCGCCAGATCTACAATCTGATCAAGAACGAGCAGCCTCAAACCATCTCGTTCGTGCTGTCGTATCTCGACCCGACGAAGTCCGCGCAAATTTTTAACCTGCTCAGCCCCGATCTTCGTGAAGAAGTCGTCGAACGCTTGGGCACGATCGAATCCACCTCGCTCGATCTCGTGAGCAAGATCGTTCGCAATCTCAGCAAGCACTTCGACAACAAGGTTCGCCCGACGTACCACCGCTCCGGCGGCGTTCGCGCGGTGGCGGATTTGCTTAACGGTATCGACAAGGAAACGTCGAAGAATCTTCTCGCGCGTCTCGAAGAGCGCAACGCCCAGCTCGGCTCGGCCATTCGCAAGAAGATGTTCAGCTTCGAAGACCTCGGCCGTCTCTCCAACGCGGATTTGCAACGCGTGCTGCGCGAAGTGGATTCGGCCAATCTCGCGACTTCGATGAAATCGTCGAGCGAAGCCCTCAAAGACAAAATTTTCGAAGCGATCTCGAAACGCGCCGCCGAAAGTCTGCGCGACGAAATCGGGATGCTCGGGCCGGTTCGCCTCAAAGACGTCGAAATGGCGCAGGACGCCATCATCCAGGTCGTGCGTCGTCTCGAAGAGGAAAACTCCATCTCGCTCGATGGCGGTGATTCCAGCGCGCTGATCAATTGACCTTTTTCCGCGACCAAAGACCCATGGCTTTCCGTCACAAAATTCTCTTCGATCGTCCATTCGCTTCGGTGAAAGCCACGACGCCGTCCAAGCGTCTTTATACCGAAGCGGAGGTCGCCGTGATTCGCACGCAAACACGGGACGAAGGGGGCGAAGTCGCTCGCAGTTTTGCGAATCAGCAGTTGGTGGAATTCCGCGCTGAAGTGCAGGCCTTGCAAGAGGGCTTGTTTGAAAAACTTTCCCGCGTTGAGCCCGATTTGTTGGAGCAGCTCCGCGCAACGCTGCCGGCGCTCGCGATCGAAATTTCCCGCCGCCTTCTCGCCGGTTACGAACCGTCCGCCGAGCAAGTGCGCGCATTGTGCGAAGATACGATTGCGCAGATTTATCCGGAGCGCGAACAGCTCGAAGTGCTCTTGGCTCCGCGCGATTCCGCGTTGCTCGAGGACGTCTCGGGCGACTGGAAGGCGCAATATCCCGGTCTTCGCGTCACCACCGATCCCACGCTCGGACCTGGCGATTGCCAGGTGCGCAGCCGCTTCGGCATCGCCGACGCCCGTCGCAAAGTGAAACTCGAAACGCTTTCCCGCGAACTCCTCAGCGCCTGATGTATTCGAAGTTCCAGTACGATCTGCTGACGCTGCTCCTCCCTGGGAGCTTTTCTCCACCTCGTAGCCGCGTTCGTGAGAACGCGGGCCCTGCGCGCGATGTCCATCAACGCCCGCGTTCTCACGAACGCGGCTACATTCCGAAAAAACTCGCTTTGAGATGAGCGCCGTCGCCCCCATGATCGATGCGCTGCGCCAGCAAGTGCGGACCACGCCGGCCGCCCAGCGCTTAGGCCGAGTCACCAGCGTGACCGGGCTCATCATCGAATCCGAAGGCCCCAATGTCGGCCTCGGCGAACTTTGCCAACTGCGCTCCACGCGCGGAAATTTTTCCGTCATGGCCGAAGTCGTCGGCTTCCGCGGAGAACTCGTTCTCCTCATGCCGCTCGGCGAGACCGTCGGTCTCCACCCCGGCTGCGAAGTGGCCGCGTGCGATCGCCCGGCGCTTCCTGTTGTTGGCGATCACTTGCTCGGCCGCGTGCTCGACGCCCTTGGCCGCCCCTACGATGAATTTGGTCCCGTTCCGACCTCGCGCGCCGAGGTTTCCACGAAGCCGCCGCATCCGATGCGCCGCCAGCGGATCAAGGACACTTTTGTTACCGGTATCCGTGCTCTCGATACGATGATTCCCTTTGGCCGCGGCCAGCGCCTCGGTCTCTTCGCCGGTTCTGGCGTCGGCAAGTCGACGCTCATGGGCATGATCGCTCGCGGGGCCGAAGCGGACGTCGTCGTGATCGGTCTGGTGGGCGAGCGTGGTCGTGAAGTTCGCGAGTTTATCGAAAAAGATTTAGGACCCGAAGGTTTGGCGCGCTCGGTGGTCATTGTGGCCACCAGCGACACACCGGCGCCTTTGCGTTTGCGCGCGGCTTCCACGGCCACCGCCATTGCGGAAGCGTACCGCGACCAAGGCAAGAATGTGCTTTTGTTGATGGATTCGGTCACGCGTTACGCGATGGCTCAGCGCGAAATCGGCTTGGCCGTAGGCGAGCCTCCGGCGACTCGCGGTTACACGCCGTCCGTCTTTGCGATGCTCCCGCGTTTGCTCGAACGCACCGGCGCTGGCGAGGTCGGCGCGATCACCGCGCTTTACACCGTGCTCGTGGAAGGCGACGACATGAACGAACCCGTTGCGGATGCGGTCCGTGGTATTCTCGACGGTCACATCGTGCTCTCGCGCGCGCTTGCTCACGCGAACCATTATCCCGCGATCGACGTGCTCGAAAGCATCAGCCGTTTGACCCGCGACGTATGTTCACCCGAGGAAGTCGACTTTGCAAACCGCGCGCGCGAACAGCTCGCGATTTATCGCCGCAACGAAGATTTGGTCACCATCGGGGCTTATCAGAAGGGCGCGAACTCCGAACTCGACCGCGCCGTCGCGTTGAATCCGTACCTGAAGAAATTCCTGCGGCAGCCGATCAGTGAGCACGTCCCGCGCGCCGAGAGTTTTAGCGCGTTGAAGAAAATCCTGTCATGAAGAAGTTTCGTTTTCCCCTTCGCACCGTGGCCGTGGTGCGCAATCTCTCCGAGCTTCGCGCCCGCGAAAATTTTTCGAAGGCATTTCAAGTCTACTCCGAAATCGAGAGCCGTCTGCAGGCCTCGCGTGCCCGCGTCAGCCAGCTCGAAGACATGCTTCGCTCCGGACGCACCGCGAGTTTTCGCGCGTCGGACCAAGTCACTTTCATGAGCGCGATCCGCGCTGAAGCTATTAACGCGACAAAGATCGAAGCCGAACTCACGGCCTCGCGCAAAACACTCGAAGCCGCGCGCCAAGCCTGGCTCGAAACGCGCCGCGATGTCCGAATCATTGAAAAACTCGAAGGCCAAGCTCGCCTTGAACACCGCCAGGAACTCGAGCGGGAAATCCAGGCGGATCTGGATGACCGCACCAGCGGCATTGTCGCTCGCCAATTGAAAGCCGCGTCATGAACAAACTCGCCTCCAATCCGATCATCGTCATCGCCCTCGGTCTCTTCCTTGGCGTTGGCACCGGCGTCGGTTATTTCATGAAAGTCGCGCGTCCGCTGATTCAGCACGCTCGCGAAGCGCGTTTGAAGGCGGTGCAGGCGAATAAGCCTGACGCGCCCTGGGATTTTTGGACGATCGATATCGAAAATCTCGCGAGTGAATTGAAGGAAGAGAAAGCCGCGGTTAAAAAGCGCGAGGAAGAATTGAATGCTCGTGATCTGCGGCTCGCGACCGAGCAAGCCGAGATGCAGAAGCAGCGCAAAGAACTCGAAACGCTGCGCGCCGACATCACCTCGAAGATGACGGAGATTCAGACGGACGAATTGAAGAATTTGAAGTCGCTCGCCGCGACGTACTCGACGCTCACGCCCAAGGCCTGCCTCGCGATCTTCAGGGAGATGCAGGACACGAGCGTGGTGAAACTGCTTTCGATCATGAAACCAGAAGTGGTTGGCCCGCTTTTCGAAGAAATGGGCCGCCAAGCCGATACCGATCCCGCGCTCGCAAAACGCGCCGCCATCCTTTCCGAAAAACTGCGTCTGATCAAAGCCGCGAAAACCGCCGCTTCTCCCTAACCCTTTCCGCGCTTCGGCGCACCGGCTTCGCCGGATCCAGCTCCTACTCGCATCATGGATGGCGCGAGCAAAATTTGCCCACGGAAGGGCGATCTGCTCGCATGAATTTACCTGTTGCCCCCGCTCTCCCTGACCCCAGTTCGTTCTCCGCCCAACCCTCGTTCAGCCTGAAAGCTGGGATGAGCGGTTCATCGGCAAGCGACCCCAGCGCTTCGCCCACATCGTTCGACCACGTCTTCGCCAAAGTCGGCGATGACGCGCAAACCTCAACGGCTCCTGCTGGCTCAAACAAGTCGTCGAGCAAAGTAGGGAAGGGAACGACTCCGGCCTCCACAGCCAGCGATCAAACCGCCGTCGAGGACAGTGCAGTTTCGCCAGACGCAAGTCAGACTTCCGTCGCAAGCGATGCCGCGCAGCCGGGACCAATCGCATCTGCCAAGAACAAGGACGACACCGATCTCCCCGGAAAAGAAAGCGGCCATGACAAACCAGGCGCGCAGAACGGTCAGAAAAAATCTGAGAGCGACAAAACCGTTTCCGATGCAATCGCGATCCAGGCTGCGGCGCAGGTGATCACCGCAGACCAGATCGCGGCGGCTTTGGCCGCAAGCGTAACGATTTCCGCGCCGATTCAAGCGGCGACCGCAGCCGTTTCAACTACGGATGGCGGCGCGGCCGAAACCAGCACGTTGACCTTGAAAAACAGCAAAGGCCGGTCGGTAACCGATCTCCTCGCCCAAGGCGCAACGGTTCTGAATTACGAGGCCGCTTCGACCAAGAGCAAAGGCCCTGAGGCCGCGGCCGAGGCAAAATCAACGCCTGCGCAGAGCGCCCAAGCGACTTCTTCACTAGCCGCGAGTCCAAGCGCGACCAAAGCGACCGCGTCTGCTCCGACGGCAACGATCGATGCCGAGACCGTCGCAACGCTGTCAACCGCTGCCGTCCCCGCAAAGGCCAACGGTGCCGTGCCAGCTCAAGCGCTCGCTGAAGCCACCGCGGTCGACCAGGCACCTGCTCCCGCTAAGTCGGCGCGTGGTGCACTCGCCGCTTTGAATAGCTCGAAACCGGCGGATTCAACGGCGAGCCGTGCGACGGATTCCGCGGCTCAGCAAAAGCCCATCAATGGTCTGCAAGGTACCGCGGAAAAATTTGCCGGTAGAGGCGGGCATCAAGAAACGGCTGGGGATGATTCCTCAAATCGCTCGGCCAAAAACAATGTTTTAGTGCCGGATAGTAAGCAACTTAAGGGTTCGACGTCCAAAGTTGGCACGGACACTGCGATCGGGAGTGCTCCCATGATCTCCAACCTGCATGCTTCCGCGAACAGCGCCGCCACGAGCGACGTGTCCGCGATGGCTTCCAGTAGTGCCGTCAGCACTACAAGCGAAGCACATGCCATGGCGGGGTCTCACGCGGCGGCCCTGGTGCATCAGATTAACGAAATCGGCGAAGGCCTCTGGCGCGTCGATCGCCAGTCGGTTGAAGTGAATTTCAATTTTGGCGACAAAGATCAGTTGTCGGTGCGTGTTGAATACAAAAACGGCCAAGTGCAGGCCACGTTCAACACGAACTCCACGGAACTGCGCACGGCGATCACCCAGGCCTGGAATTCAGAGAACGCCTCCGACCAACGCAGCTACAAGATGGCTGACCCGGTTTTCACGAGCTCCTCGAATTCGTCCTTTTCCTCGAGCGAGGACAGCTCATCCCAGTCCCGTCAATTTGCCTCATTTCAAGACGCCTCGCTCTTTGCAGGCGCCGCTCCCCGGTCGCGCTCTTCGTCGCAGACCGTTTCTGTCGCCTCCGCTTCGACCTCTTCGCGCGCTAGCCTTCGTCCTGAAGTCGCCGGTCACCTCAACGCTATCGTTTAATTTTTATGACCGTTTCGTCCACCAACCCCGCCGCGACCACGTCCAGTTCCGGGTTCACGCCGACCACTAGTTCGAGCAAGCAACTGACGCAGCAGGATTTTCTCAAACTGCTCAGCACGCAGATGCAAAACCAGGATCCGATGCAGCCGATGGACGACTCTCAGTTCATGGCGCAAATGGCTCAATTCAGCACCCTGCAGGCGACGACCGCGATGTCCACGGACATGACGGCGCTCCGCACGCACAGCGATCTCGCGACGGCCTCCTCCTTGGTCGGCCGAAACGTCACCATCACGAACAACACGGTTGGCACGGTCACCGGTACGGTTTCAGGCGTCGACGCGAGCAGCGGTAGCGCGAAAGTCGTGATCGGCGGAAAATCTTACTCCCTCGGCGATATCACCAACGTCACTCCTGTCGCGACCACACCAACCGCTGCGACCGGTAGTGGTTCGGGCACTACAACGTCTTAAACGTTCACTTCAAAATTTCTCTCTAACTTTAACTACCTCCCTCATGGCACTCATCGGCACACTTACCTCCGGCGTCAGCGCACTGAACGCTTTTTCCAAAGACCTCGAAGTCATCGGTAATAACATCGCGAACGTGAATACGACGGGCTACAAGAGCTCGACGGCGTCGTTCTCGGACAGTTTCTCCAACACGCTTCGCGGCTCCTCGCCGTCGAACGGCGTCACCTCCGACACCTCTGCGGTGCAGGTGGGTACTGGTGTCAATTTGGCTGGCATCAATCAGAGTTTCACTCAGGGCGATCTCACGAGCACGAGCGTTGCTTCAAACTTGGCGATCTCTGGCAATGGTTTCTTCACGGTCGTTAACCCGAGCGATGGCACGAAGTACGTCACGCGCGATGGCGATTTCCGTATCGACGATAATGGTTACCTGGTGAATCCCGACGGCTATCGCGTGCAAGGTTTCACGGGTGGAACTGCAGCGGCTGCTCCGAGTGGCGCGGCAACGGATATCAAACTCGGCACCCCCCCGGCTGGTTACGAGCTGCAATCTTACAGCTTCGATACGAGTGGTGACCTCACAGAATTTTATTCTGACGGTTCGTCCGTCACAACCAATCAGGTCGCTCTCCAACAGTACAAAGATCCGTCGGCACTCGTGAAGGAAGGCGAAAATTTGTACACCGGTTTTTCCGCGGCTGGTCCGGTCGGTGGCATCACTTTGACCAAAGCCAACAACACCGCAAACACGAACGGTCTCGGCAAGATTCAGGGCGGTTCTCTCGAGCAGTCCAATGTTGATTTGACCGATCAGTTTGCCCGCATGATTTCGACCGAGCGCAGCTTCCAGGCCGCGTCCCGCGTCATCACCGTTTCCGACGAAGTTCTCCAGGAAATCGTCAATCTGAAGCACTAATCGCTTCGGTCATCCTGATTCATCGCTTCCTTTTGATTATTGTCCATGGCTGCTGCTCCTAAACCCGATGCCGCGCATCCGCCGACTGCCGCTGACAAAGCGGCTGCGGCGGCGCCCGCGGCTGCTCCTGCGGCTGAGAAAGCCGCCGGCAAAGGCGGAATCATGGCCTTCGTGCCGCTCATTGCCACGGTCGTGCTCGCACCCGTGCTGAGTTTCGCGATTGTCCAATTCGTCCTTTTGCCCGGACTGAAGAAGCAGTTGGCTGTTCCGATCGACCCCAAGGCAGCCCAAGCCGCCGCTGCGGCTCCGGAAGAAAAGTCCGACGCTTCTGCCGACAGCAAGGGCAAGGAAGGCAAGGACGCGAAGGGTGGTAATGCCGACGCAAAATCCTATGAGTTTGCCAATGTTGTCGTGAACCTCTCCGGCACGATGGGCACACGTTACCTGAAGACTACATTTCTTGTCACGGGCCCCGACAAAACCTTGCGCGGCACCTTCGAAAGCAACAAAGCCAAGCTGCTCGACGTTACTCTAAATGTGTTGTCCTCGCTTTCGCTGACCGATTTGGAAGAAGCCGGCGCAAAGAATTTGATCCGCGAGAAATTAATCGCAGCGTATAATCAGTCCCTCGGAAAGAAGACCGCAGAGCAGGTTTACTTTTCCGATTTCGTAGTCCAATAACCTTTTTCGGTTTACCCCCAGACCATGGCTGACGACGCGAATCCGATGAATGACGTCCTCGACCAGAGCGAGATCGATCGCCTGTTGTCGGAGGCGATCGCGCCGGCGAAGCAGACGATCTTTCGCGCCGACGGTAAGCCCGTCGACGGCCGCGATGCGCCGAAAATCGAAACCTACGATTTTCGCAATCCGGTCTTCTTGACGGAAGTCGAACTGCGTCGTCTGCGTCTGCTTCACGAAGATTTCATCCGTTATCTGACCGCGCGTTTGTCGTTGTTTCTGCGCATGGAGTTCGCCTTGAAGATGGCGAAGCTGACGACGCTGACGTATCAGAAATTCTGTGACGGCCTACCCAATCCGACTCACGTCTGTCTTTTCAAGGCCGAGCCGATGCTCGGAGTGGGTATTCTCGATATCAATCCGCGTCTCGCGCTGACCTTGGTCGACCGCATGCTCGGTGGCCGCGGGCACTCCGTAAAACTGGAACGCTATCTCACGGAAATCGAAATCGCGCTGCTCGAGGACATCATCATGATTATCCTCGAAGAATGGTGCCATCAGTGGAAGCACGAGAAAGAACTTCATCCCCAGCTACTCGGCCACGAAAATAATGGCCGCTTCCTCCAAACGTCCTCGAAGGACGCGATCATCCTCGGCCTCACGATCGAAGCGAATTTCGGCGATTGCGCCGAGCAGATTCAAATCGGCGTTCCGTATTACACGATCGAGCCGATGGTGAAAACCATGCAGGCCCGTCGACAGAAAGACTCGACGCCTGGCTCCGTCAATCTGAAGGCGGAGTGGAAACCCGTTTACGAACGCATCACCATTCCGGCGCGGGCCGAGTGGAACGCCTTCGAATTGTCTCTCCGCGAAATCACGCAGTTGCGCGTTGGCGATGTGATTGAAATGCCGGCGAACATTGTCGATGAAACGCGCGTGGCGTTGAACGGCACCCCAAAATTTATCGGCACGGTCGGTCTTGATAGCGACCGCGTAGCTGTGAAGTTGACCCGCAAACTGACCGCGGAAGAAGAATCCGCGGCCCTCTCCCATGGAAGATAAAACTCTCGATCTCGTTCTCGATGTTAAGGTCAAGGTGACCGTGCAACTCGGCTCCTGCCAGTTGCCCATGCGCGAGGTGCTGGAACTGGCGCCTGGCGCCGTTATTCAACTCGCGCAGCACGCCAGTGATCCGGTTGGTCTGTATGTGAACGACAAACTGATCGCTTACGGCGAAGTGGTCGTCGTAGAAGATAGTTTCGGTATCAAAATCACTGAGTTGGTGGGTTCGCGAACAAGCTAGTTTTGATGCTCGCGCCGCCTAGCCACGGCCGAGTTCACTTCGCTTGATCGACCATCGCTCCATGAAAATTTTCGATCTTACCAGCGTCACCCGCTGGGTAATAGTGGTATTCGGCTGCGCCGTTTTGGCGACGGCGCAGCCGATGAATACCGCTCCGGTTCCGACGGCGTCGCCAACGTCCACGCCAACTCCGGCGAACGCCTCGAACCAAATCATTTATCCGCAAGGATCGTCGACCGTCGCAACGAGCGCGGTGACAAAAAGCGAAGATGGCCGCGGCTATTTTCTGGTTATCGCTCTTCTCCTAGCCGGCGCCGGAGCGTGGATCATGCTCCAACGTCGCAAAGGCGTTCCGCTGCTGAATCGAGAGGCGCGCAAACTGCAGATCGAGGAAACGCGCCCACTCGGAAATCGCCAATACCTCGTCGTCGCGAGCTACGAAGATCGCAAATTTCTCCTCGGCGTGACGGCTGGGCAGATCCAGCTCCTATCGGATTTGAACAAGCCGGAGACGAAGCCGTGAGCGCCAGTCCCACATTTTTTAGCGCGGCAAACCCCGACCCGGAAACGCCCCGAAGTAGCGTTCGTGAGAACGAGGGCGTGAACCGCAGCAGCGTGCAAGGCCCGCGTTCTCACGAACGCGGCTACATCCTGAGATCCGTATCCGCAAAGGCGCTACGCTTCCTGCGCGCCTGCGCGAGCCCCCGCGCGCTGGTGATGTTCGTCGCGCTCTGCTTTTTCGCGCCCCAGATTTCCACGGTTTCCTGGGCGCAGGCCAATGCCGCCGCTCCCGCGCCATTACTCGCGCCGCCGGCTGCACCGGTTGCGGCCGGAGCTGCAACGACCCCGACCGGTTCACTTTTATCTGGAGCCACCACGGCGGCGGCAGCCGGCGCGCCTTCAGCCGCACCGTTTCGCCTGAACATCGGCCTCGAAGGCACGGGGCATCCCGGAGACATGAGTGTGGCGGTGCAGATCGTCGTGGTGATGACGCTGCTGACCCTCGCACCGTCGATGGTGATTTTGATGACGAGCTTCACGCGCATCGTTATCGTCCTCGGTTTCGTACGGACCGCGCTTGGTGTTCCTTCCGCGCCTTCCAATCAGATCATCATCGGCCTCGCGCTCTTCCTCACGTTTTTCATCATGGGCCCGGTCGTCGATCGGGTGAACAATGAAGCGCTGCAGCCGTATTTGGCGGGCCGGATGAATTCTGCGCAGGCCTTCGATCAAGCCTCGATTCCGCTGAAAGATTTCATGCTCAAGCAAACGCGAACGCGCGACTTGGAATTTTTTCTCGAGCTCGGACATTTCGGTCCTACGCCGGTGAATCAGCTGCCGATGCGCGTGATCATTCCGAGCTTCGTCATCAGTGAACTGCAGACCTCCTTTCAGATGGGGTTCTTGCTCTTCCTGCCGTTTCTCGTGATCGACTTTCTCGTCTCCTCCGTGCTGATGGCCCTCGGCATGATGATGATGCCCCCAACCGTCGTCGCCTTACCCTTTAAACTCCTCCTTTTCGTCCTCGTCGACGGCTGGCACCTGGTCGTTAAAAGCCTGGTCGAGAGCTTCCGAACGTAGTGTGCCAATATCAATATACTACAGTGGTCTGCCGCCGCTGATTTTCGTCATTCTGCATTCTTCATTCATCACTCTTCATTAGCCCCCGCGTACAATGACTCCCGAAATGGCCATCGATATTTTCAAGAACGTCGTGATGTTCGCGCTCTACATCGTGTCGCCGTTCTTGGCGGTTACGCTCGTGGTTGGGTTGCTCACCAGCATGATGCAATCCGTGACGAGCATTCAGGAAACGACACTGAGCTTCGCCCCCAAGCTCATCGCGATCTCGGCTCTCTCAATTTTTCTCGGCCCCTGGTTGCTGCGCTCCCTCAGCGAATTCGCCATCCGCATCATCACGCAGATGGCGACGATGGGACACTGAGCGACCGTCTAGTGCAGAGTGAAGAATGCAGAATGATGAATTTCAGAAAGTGAGATGAGTCGTTCTGCAATACTCGTCCCAACGCTTGCGTCTGCCCCCCTGGGAGCGCGGGCGTCTCGCCCGCATTGGATCTATTCGGCCATAGGCCGCGCATTTTAATCCCAGCCTTTCTCTTCCCCGTGCCTATCGAGCTGATCTATGCTTGGATGATGGTGTTTCTCCGCGGGCTCGGGGTGATCCTGCTGCTTCCGACACTCGGTAGTCGCCCTTTGCCGGTGATGGTTCGGGTGGGGCTATCCGCCTTGATCGCTGGGATTCTGTATCCACTCGTTCCCCACGCGAGCGTCCTCCCGGGCGGCGGCTTCGGTCTGATCTTGGCGACGATGGGGGAGCTGATCCTGGGATTGGTTTTCGGTTTTATCGGCCGATTGATTTTCGAAGCCGTCGACATGACCGGCCGACTGGTCACACAGGAAATCGGTCTCATGGCTGCGCCCGGCATTGATGCACCCGCGCCCGCAAGCGAACCCTTGGCCGCGTTTTTGTCGACGTTTGCAGGCGCGCTTTTCTTTTTGCTCGGCGGCCATCTTGGTGCATTGAGTGCCTTTGCTCGCAGCTTCGATCTCGCGCCGGCAGGATTGCCGCATTTTAGCCCTATGTCGACCGAGCTGATTATCCAAGCCACGGGCCATGTGATCGACCTCGGTTTCCGCATGGCGTCGCCATTTATCGCGATGAACTTTTTAGTGACTTTGGCGTTTTCCGTGCTCGGTCGCGCTGTGCCGAAGATGAACGTCTTCATCATGAGCAGCCCGATTAAGGTCGTGATCGGCTTGGTCCTTCTCGGCAGCTCAGCGGCGCTGGTCGCGCGTTATCTCACGCCCGAGTTCAACGATTTGCCGTACCGTATGATCGAATTCGTCGCCCGCGCGTAAGTCTGGCGACACGTTGCGCCCTAGGGGTAGGCTGAAGGCAAACTTTGCCGAGAGGGCTTCTCCCGGTTTTATAGTCGGTCGGAGGTCACCGGCCGATTTACTATTAATCGACTCAAGTCACTGATTAAAAGTAACTAACGATTCGTCGTTCCGACCTGGCACTGCCTTTGCATAAGGCCTTTGCCCCATGGCCGACGACGATAAAGACTCAAAGACAGAACAGGCGACAGCCAAGCACCTTCAAGATGCTTTGGAAAAGGGCCAGTTCGCGAAGTCTCCCGAAGTTGGCCTCGTCCTCGTTCTGATCGCAGCGTTGGGCGCTTTTTCGACAACGACCGGGACGGCTGCGCGAGAACTCGCGGGTTTTGCGACTCACATTTTCGGACAACTGGCGAATATCCGCCTGCAACTCGACACGGTTCCAACCGAGTTGCACGACGCGCTGATCATCGTCGCCAAAATCTTGGCGCCGATCCTCGGTGCTTGCGCGCTCGCCGGATTGTTGGCGGGTGGCCTGCAGAGCGGTTTCGCGCTCACTCCGAGCGCAATCGGGCTGAAATTCGAAGCGCTTGATTTTTCGAACGGGTGGCAGCGCATCATCTCAAAGAATTCCTTCATTCACGCCGGTGTTGATTTGCTGAAAGTCATCGCCATCGGACTGGTGCTGTGGACCTGCGCGAAGGGCTTGTTTCAAGACCCCCTTTTCACTGCGCCGGTGGAGGCCGCGTACCTCGGCCTCTACATGAATCGCGCCACGATGTCGTTCCTCTCGCGCCTCGTCCTCGCACTCGGCGTCATTGCCACGATCAGTTACTGGTACGAATTTATGAAGAGCCGCAACGACCTGAAGATGTCGCGGCAGGAAATTAAGGACGAAACGAAGTCGGCGGAAGGTGATGCGCTGACCAAGGGCGCGATGCGTCGGATGGCTCGCCGCTTGTTGCAGAAGCAGATGTTGAAACAGGTTCCGATGGCGGATGTGATCGTGACCAACCCGACTCACTATGCGGTCGCGCTGCGGTATGAACGCGGCAAGGACCAAGCGCCCGTCGTGCTCGCGAAGGGCGAAAACGTTTTTGCGCGCCGGATCAAGGCGCTCGCTGCCGAACACGGCGTTCCGATGGTCGAAAACAAACCGGTGGCCCGAATGCTCTACGCGTTGGGCAAGGTCGATGAGCCGATTCCCGGCGAGCTCTACCAGGTCGTGGCCGAGATTCTGGCCATGGTGTATCGGACTCACAAATACTACTTTTTCCGCCTCCGCTCGCGCCGCGCCGAAGCGTCCGCGCCGACCCGTTCGCATGGTCTGTCCGAGGCTGCCTGAACTTTGTCACCGTTTTCCGAATACACCTGCTTTCTTAACTATCCATGAGCGCCGCCCCTGCCACTGCCACCGCGCCCCATCCATCCGCCGCCGGTGCCGATGCTATTCCGCTCGCGGGCCTGATGAAACGGGCCGACTTGGTCTTCACCGGCGCGCTCTTCGGCACCGTCATGTTGTTGATCATGCCGATTCCGCCGTTTTTGCTCGATCTGCTCCTCGCGATCAGCATCGGACTGTCGCTGCTGATCTTGCTCGTGATCGTTTATGTGAAGGATCCCGCGGAGTTTTCCGGTTTTCCCACGATTCTGCTCGGTTCGACGCTCTATCGTTTGGCGCTCAATATTTGTTCGACGCGTCTGATTCTGACCCAGGGTGGGGCGGGCCATATCATCGAGTCGTTCGGACACTTTGTCATTCAAGGCAACTACATCGTCGGCTTCGTTGTATTTGTGATCCTGATACTGATCAACTTCGTGGTCATCACGAAGGGTGCCGGTCGTATCGCCGAAGTGAGCGCGCGTTTCACCTTGGACGCGTTGCCGGGTAAACAAATGGCGATCGATGCCGAGTTGAATGCGGGGATCATCGACGAATCCACGGCGACGGCGCGCCGCCGCAAGGTTCAGAAGGAGGCCGACTTTTACGGTTCGATGGACGGTGCCAGCAAGTTTGTCCGCGGTGATGCGGTCGCAGGCATTCTGATCACGTTGGTCAACGTTATCGGCGGTTTCGCGATCGGCGTTTTCCAGATGGATCTCTCGCTCGCCGAGTCGCTGCAAAAGTTCACGCTTCTCTCGATTGGTGACGGCTTGGTCGCGCAGGTGCCCGCGCTGATCATCTCGGTCGCCGCCGGTATTTTGGTTACCCGTGCTTCGGAAAACACCAACCTGGGCACCCAAATCAGCAAGCAACTGGTGCGCTACCCGAAAGCATTGGGCATCGCCGGCGGCATGCTTGGCATTTTTGGTCTCATGCCAGGGATGCCTTTGATGCCGTTCGCGGTCCTCGGCGGTTTTCTCACTTATATCGCGTATTCACTGCGCAAGCACGGGGCTGGCGATATCGCTGAAAAAGAGGCGAACGAAGCCGAGGCCAAGGCTGCCAAGGGCAAGGCCGGTGCTCCCGCGGGCAAAGACGGTGGCGCGGCCGCTCCCGCCAAAGGAGGAGAAGACCTGCGCAAGCTGATCGAAATGGACATGTTTGCCGTTGAAATCGGCTACGGCCTGCTTCCGCTCGCCGACGTCTCCAAAGGCGGAGACCTTCTTTCTCGTGTCACGGGCGTGCGCAAGACGCTCGCTCGCGAAAAGGGCATTCTCGTTCCACCGGTTTCGGTCCGCGACAATCTCGAACTCGAACCGAACGACTACCGCTTCCTCTTGCGCGGCAAGGCCGTCGCTCGCGGCACCGTCATGCCGGGCCGCTCGATGGCCATGAATGTCTCCGGTAGCACCGTCCGCCTCCGCGGCGTGCCGACGCGTGAACCCGTTTTCAACCTCGAAGCGACTTGGATCGCAGAAGACGAAAAGAAGACCGCCGAACTCAACGGCTATACCGTCGTCGATCCGTCCTCGGTCATGATCACCCATCTTTCCGAAACGCTGAAGTCCGTCGCGCACTTGCTGCTCGGGCGTCAGGACGTGCAGACCCTCGTCGACCACATCAAGGAAACGCAGCCGGCCCTCGTCGCGGAGTTGCTGCCGGATTTGGTCAACCTCGGTGTCATTCAGCGCGTGCTGCAGAATTTGCTGCGCGAAAACGTTTCGATTCTCAATCTCCCGCTCGTCCTCGAGTGCATCGCGGATTTCGCCTCGGTCACGAAGAATCCCGACGACCTCAGCGAACTGGTTCGCCGGCGCCTCGGCTTGTATTTCATTCCCGAATACGAGTGTCGTCCGGGCGTGATCAAGGCTTTTACCTTCGATCCCCGCTTGGAGCAGCTCCTCGCGACCAAAATTCATCGGACCCCAAGCGACGTCGGCCTCGCGCTCGATCCTGCCACCGCGCATCATTTGCTCAACGAAATCAACAAACGTGTCGGCGAGTTGGCTCAGCAGGGCACGACGCCCGCGCTGGTGGTCTCGACGGAAATTCGCCTCCCGGTGAAACGATTCTTCGAAAGCTCCGTGCCGCGCCTGATGGTCTTTGCCTTCCAGGAATTGCCTGCTGCGACGGAAGTTGAAAATGCTGGTTTTATCGGCATGCCCGCCCATCTTAACCGCACGGAGGCTAAGGCCGCCTGAGTATGTCTGATTCCACTCCAGCCAAGCCCGGCGCCACGTATAAATTTACCGTCCGCAGCGCGGAAGAAGCGGTTGAAACCATCCGCGCTCGCCTGGGCGAAAATGCGAAGGTGCTGTCCGTTCGCCAAATCGATGGCGGTCTCGGCGGCCTTTTCAGCAAACCGAAGTTAGAAGTCGTCGCGCAAGTGGGCGAGGACCCAGCGCCGCCCCCGGCCCCGACGATTGCCGCAGTCGACGGCGAAGGAATGGCCGCGAGCGAGTCTTCCCTACCCAGCGCTCCTGCGCCACGCAGCCGAGTGAGCTCGACGTATGGAGTCGGTCCGGCTTCGGCTGAGGAAATGCCGGCGCGGGTTGGCCTCGAGGCCGTTCGCCGCGATGCGCCCACGCAGTTGCCGCAGCTCCTCAAGCGTTCCGGCTTTTCCGAAGGGATGCTCCAACGGCTCGCCGCGAATCCTGCCTTTGCCGACAGCGCAGTGCAGCCGTTGCATCGAGGTTTGGCCGAAGTGGGTCAACAGTTGCGCAAGCTCGCCTCGGCGCGCAAACCGCGTCCATTGCCCGCCCGT
>Ga0207702_10002718_pt1 | contig 16590 bp, 15 predicted proteins | sample KBSCornC62_FD_184302 | JGI IMG/M metagenome (GOLD analysis project Ga0207702, IMG submission 184302) | Corn rhizosphere microbial communities from Kellogg Biological Station, Michigan, USA - KBS Corn C6-2 (SPAdes) (version 2) | ecosystem: Host-associated > Plants > Roots > Rhizosphere > Soil ...
CCTCGAATTCGTCCAGCACATCCTTGATCGGATAGGGGCCGAAGCTGTGCATCACCGCGGTGGTTCCGTCAGGCGCGCGGCCGAATTCGAGGACATTGTCGCCCTTGATCGCCAGCGTCGCGAAGATCTGGCCGAAACCGTCGAGATACCAGCGCGGATAAGCGGCGGGGAAATAGGTCAGCAGAAAATGCTGCGCATAACCCGCATAAAGCAGGCTCTCCTGCGTCATCGTCATCGTCTTCTCGCCGAAGCTGATGTCGGTATCGCCCCGGCTATGCATGCCCCCGTTGGCCGCTATGCTGCCGATCGCGGCCATCATGTCCCCGCGCAGCTGCGCCTGCATGCCGGGCGTGCTGCCGGCCTGCGGACCCATCGCGATCGAGCTCAACACGCCCGCGACCGATTCCCGGTTGACCGGCGTATGCTCGACCACCACGCGCTGGTCGGCGCCGATGCTCGCCATCACCGCGCCGTCGGTGCGCGGATCATAATAACGGCCGATCGTGAAAAGGTCGTTGTAGGGACCCTGCTGCCAGCGCCGGTTGTGCAGGTCCATCAGGTCGAATTGCGCGGCGTCGCCGATCAGCGTGATCCGGATCTTGACCGTATCGTCATCGGCCGCGCCGCGCCCCATCAGGCCCGAGATCAGGAAATGCAGCCGCTCGAGGTTCCGCGTCAGCCGCACCAGCTCCGCCTCGGATCCGTCGCTCAACACCAGGACATGGCTGGTTTCCGCCTGCCGCCAGTTGCTGAGCTTGGAGCGTGTGCCCGTCACCACGACCTCGGTCGTGCGATCGGCCAGCGCCGCCTGCGGCAATAAGAGGGTTGAAAGCGCCGCCGACGCAATCAGACGAGCCCAGAATTTACCACCCATTCCACCCTCCATTTCGGGCTTCTTATAGCCCAGCGGAGAATGGCCGCAAAATGGGGCCGCTTTCTTCTATATCCGGAATGGCGCCCTTCCGACGCGCGCCGGCCGGCATACGGACCGGCCCACCGGATCGGGCATAAATAGGCGCCAATCTCGCCGGGAAGCGGGCCGCCCGCTGGCACAGGAATGCGCGCTCCCTATATTGCTCGCGATCTCAAGCAGGAGCCAATTTCCATGGCGAATTACACCCGCGACGAAGCCGCGATCGCGAAGCTGACCCCCGAGCAATATCGCGTGACGCAGCAGAGCGGCACCGAACGCCCCGGCACGGGCGAGCTGCTCTACAACAAGAAGCCCGGCATCTATGTCGACATCGTGTCGGGCGAGCCCTTGTTCGCCTCGTCGGACAAATATGAATCCGGCTGCGGCTGGCCGAGCTTCACCAAGCCGATCGAGCCCGCCAATGTCGCCGAACTGCGCGACACCACGCACGGCATGATCCGCACCGAGGTCCGCTCGGCGCATGGCGACAGCCATCTCGGCCATGTTTTCGAGGACGGCCCGATCGACCGGGGCGGCCTGCGCTACTGCATCAACTCCGCCTCGCTCCGCTTCGTGCCCCGCGAGGAGATGGAGGCGCAGGGCTATGGCCCCTATCTCGACCAGGTCGAGGATATCTGACGCGTTCCGGCGACGCCGCACCCGCCCGCACCCGACCCGGCCTTCCGAGAGCTATTCTATGGGGGGCCCGGCGGGGGCGGGCCGGTGCCGCCAAGCTTCGGCGGATGCCGAACCGCGCGGCAAACGCTCCCACCCGATCCCGCGTTCAACATATCGCAACGCCTTCGCGGATAGACCTTGGCCGTCGCCGACACGTTGCGTCCGCGCGGCGGAATGAACTGATCGAACACCAGCGCGTTAGCGCGCTCGTTCGTATCGGTAGAGGGTCTTATGGGTAACGTTGCTGCTATTCTTGGTGTCGTGTTGCTGATCGCCGGCGTCGTGCTGGTCGCGCTGTTCGGCAATGCGCGTTCCGCGTCCTGGGGCCCCGCGCTCGGCGTCACGCTGGTGGTGCTCGGCCTGGGCGTCGAACTGGTCGGCGCGGTCGCCGTCGCCGCCTGATCAAACATAATATTTTTCGGCTCCCCGCCGATTGACAGCCCTGTCGCTTCGGCGGAGGCTGCCCTCCAGCCGCGACAACAGCGGCATGGACGAGAGGGAGCCGAAATGAAGAAACTTGCCCTGGGGGTGGCATTGGGGCTGCTTGCCGCCGCGCCCGCTTTTTCCGAAGAAATCAATCCGCTGCAGTCGGACACCTTGATCAAGAAGGTGATCAACGAACCCGGCACGCGCTACACCTTCTATGGCTCGGGCTATACCCAAAAGGTCATGAAGGATTCCGAGATTCCGGGCGGCGCCTTCGTCCGCGTGGATGTATCGAGCAAGGGAACACATCCCTGGGATGTCGGCGGCGGCTATGACATCGACAAACCGATCAAGGCGGGCGACGTCATCTTCTTCGCCATCTACGCGCGCGCGCCCAATTTGAAGGACGGCGAGACCGCGTCGATGCCCGGGCTGGGCGTGGTCGAGCTGGCGGCGCCCTATGCCCCGGTCGTGGTCGGCGACAAGCAGATCACCCGGAACTGGAACGTCTATTATCTCGCGGGCAAGGCCGGCGCGTCCTGGCCGCGCGGCAAGGCGCATGTCGCGATGCAGCTCGCCGCCGACAAGCAGGTGATCGACCTCGGCCCCGTTTTCGTGCTCGACCTAGGCCCTGATTACGATATCAATAGTCTGCCACACGATTAACCGCGGCTAAGAGGATGGCAGGGCGATGCGCACGTTTTTCCGAAGGAGGACGGGCGCGATCGCCCTGCTCGCCGCAACGGCGTTAGCGGTACCAGCAGGCGCGCAGATCACCGCCGAGCAGGACCGTGCCGAGATGATGCGCCAGCTCGGCATCACCGCCCTGGTGCCGGGGCCGAGCGGCGACGAAAGCGCGCCGAACCATGCCAATATCGATGAGGCCAGGGCCAATCCCTATCCGGTCCTGCCCGATCCGCTGACGCTCCGAAACGGGCGCAAGGTCGCCGACGCGAAGACCTGGTTCGACAAGCGCCGTCCCGAAATCCTCGAAGATTATGCACGCGAGGTCTATGGCCGCGTGCCCGCCAACCTCCCGCCGGTGCAATGGAAGGTGGTGGCGACCGATCACGAATTGGTCGGCTTCTCGACGCCCGTCGTCGCGAAGAAATTGATCGGCCATGTCGCGAATCCCGCCGATCCCGCGAAGAGCGTCGATATCCGCGCGATGGAGGTGTTGCCGGCCAACGCCAAGGGTCCGGTGCCGGTGCTGATCATGTTCGGCTTCGGCGCCGGCGCCTGGCCCGAGCCCTCGCAGCCCACGCCCGCCGAATATGACCGCATCAACGATGCGATGAAGGCGCTGCTGATCAGGCAGGATCCGGGCCTGGCGCCGATATTCGAGGCGCATCAGGCCTTCGCGTTCGCCGTCCCACCCGGTTTCCATTTTCCGCAGCGCGACGCGAATGGCGATCTGCCGCCGGCCAATCAATTGCTCGCCGCAGGCTGGGGCTATGTCGCGTTGGATCCGACCAGCGCGCAGGCCGACAACGGCGATGGCCTGCGCGACGGCATTATCGGCCTCGCCAATCACGGGCAGCCTCGCAAGCCCGAAGATTGGGGCGCGTTGCGCGCATGGGCCTGGGCCGCCGGCCGCGTGCTCGATTATCTCGCGACCGATCCCGCGGTCGACGCGCGCAAGGTCGGGATCGAAGGCGTCTCGCGCTACGGCAAGGCCGCGCTCGTGACGATGGCGTTCGACCCGCGCTTCGCGGTCGGGCTGATCGGCTCGTCGGGCAAGGGCGGCGCCACCTTGCTCCGCCGCAATTTCGGCGAGAGCGTCGCCAATCTCGCCACGGGCGAATATTATTGGTTCGCGGGCAATTTCATGAAGTACGACACCAAAGGCGTCTCCAAACCCAATCTCGACGCCAACGATCTGCCGGTCGATTCCAACGAACTGATCGCGCTCGCCGCGCCGCGTCCGCTCTTCATCAGCCACGGCATACCCGAGCAGGGCGACGCGCATTGGATCGACCAGAATGGCGCGTGGAAAGCGGCGCATGATGCGGGCCGCGTCTACAAATTGTTCGGCAAGGCCGGCGTCGGCGTGGCCGGACCCGCCGACATGCCGCCGCCCACCACCATGATCGACGGCGCCCTCGCCTGGCGTCAGCACACCGGCGGCCACACCGACGTCCCCAATTTCCGCTACTTCATCCCTTGGGCGAACCGGGAGTTGGGAGTCGGGAAATAGCGCTTTCCATCGTCATTGCGAGCCGCGTAGCGGCGCGGCAATCCGGGCCCGCACTTGCCACATAGCACAGGACTGGATTGCTTCCCCCGGCCTTCGCCGGGGCCGCAATGACCCGCGCTATTGGTGGATCACCGCCGCGCTCGCCCCCGCCGAAGTCTGCGCATAAGGCCCGATCAACGTCCCCACGAACCCGCCCGCCTTCGCGGTCGAGAGGTTGGTCGCATCGACATCGTGCGCGATCGGTACCCACTGGCCCGGCTTCACCGCATAGTCGAAGTCGTAAAGCCCGCCGCGCGCATGGATACGCAACTGCACCGCGCCCGCCGCAACCGGCTTGCTCGCCACCACCTTGCCGCCCGCCGGATCGCCCGGCCCATCCCGCCGCAATACCTCCACCGCGAGCTTGCCGTCCTTTCGGGTCAGCGCCACGCTCAGGAAATAATCGTCATTCTGCAGCGCGGCGAGACCCGCTTCCTCGCCTTCGGCGGGCGCGAAGCGAACCGACGTGGTCACCACCGCCTCCGGGCTTTGCTGGCGCCGCGCGATGAAGCTCGGCTGCTTGCCGTCGCCCAGCCGCTCGTTGCGCGCCGCCAGCACCAAGGCGCCCTGCTCCAGCCGGTACCAGTTGGTGGTCGGCGATCGCATCATCATCCATTCAGGGCCCAACGCCTTGCCCGCAAATTCCTCGCGAACCTCGAAATTGCCGGTGGTCGGCGGCGCGCTGTCCTGCGGCAGATCGGGCGCCTTGGCGACCATCGGGATCGGCGTGGCGTGCGGCAGGATCGTCGGCCAGCCCTCGGCCCAAGTGACATGCGCCAGGAAGGTCTCGCGCCCCGTATTGTAGAAGCCGCCTTCATAAGGCCGCGTCGCGAGGAACACCGCCCACCAGTCGCCCTTGTCGGTCTTGACCAGGTCGGCATGGCCCGACGATGTCACCGGGTTCGGACGCGCGGGGTCGAGATCGCGTTGCGTCAGGATCGGGTTCACCGACGCCGGCCCAGGCACATAGGGGCCCTCGACCTTGTCGGATCGGAATATGACCTCGCTATGCCCCTCGCTAGTGCCGCCCTCGGCCGCCATCAGATAATAGATGCCGTCCTTCTTGAAGAGGTGCGGCCCCTCGATCCAGATCGGGTTCTTGGATGGGTCGACGCCCGCGTCGACGATCACCTTCGCCTCGCCCACCGCCTGCAGCGTCTTGGGGTCGAACCGCGTCAGCCAGATCGCGGTATGGCCGTTATAGCGCGGCGTGCCCTTGGGCCCGGCATTGTGGACCAGCCAGGCGCTGCCATCCTCGTCGAAGAAGAGCGAGGGATCGATCCCGTCGACATTCTTGAGCCATACCGGCTCCGACCAGGGGCCCTCGGGCTTGCGCGCGGTGATCACGAAATTGCCGCCGCAACCGACGCACGTATTGACGATGTAGAACAGGCCGTCGTGATAGCTGATGTCGGGCGCGAAGGTGCCGCGCGACATGCCCAGCCCCGTGAAATCGAGCTGGCCCTTGCGGTCGATCGCATTGCCGATCTGGCGCCAGTGGACCAGGTCGCGGCTGTGCCAGACGGGCAGGCCCGGAAACCAGGAGAAGCTTGAATTGACCAGATAATAATTCTGGCCCGTGCGCACCACGCTCGGATCGGGATAGTAACCCGCGATCACCGGGTTGCGATACTCGCCCGGCCCCGCCGCCGGCCCGGCCGCGACGTTGCGATAATCGACCCAATCGAACCGTGCGAAATCGGTGGCGGAGGACATCGATGTCAAAAATCCGGCACCGGCGAGGAATGTAAGCGTTTTCAAGAAATTGACGGTGCGTGAAGCGCGCATTTCTGTGGCCTTCCCCATGGCTTTTGTGTCAAGAATTGATATGACTTAAGCAGCCGCAACATAGCGGAATCGTCCGGGAGGGAAACAAGATGCGCAAATTGAAGCGCTTAGCCGTGTCGGCCTGCGCACTGGCCCTGATGACGGGGTCGCTCGCCGCGGCGCCGGCGCAGGCCCAACGCGGCGTTGCGCATCCCGAACTCTGGCCTCAGGCCAAAAGCATCGGCCTGGTCGATCCCAGGACCGAGGCCTTCGTCAGCCAGCTGATGGCGAAAATGACGCTCGAGGAGAAAGTCGGCCAGATGGTCCAGGCCGACATCGCCTCGATCAGGCCCGAGGATCTGCGCGATTACCCGCTCGGCTCGATCCTCGCCGGGGGCAGCTCGCCGCCCTTGGGCGCACCCGACCGTTCCCCGGCCGGCCCCTGGCTCGCCACCGCGCGTGCCTTCAACGCGGTCGCCAACGAACCGCATCCCGGCCGCACGCATATCCCGCTCCTGTTCGGGATCGACGCGGTCCACGGCAACAGCAACGTCGTCGGCGCGACCGTCTTCCCGCACAATATCGGGCTCGGCGCGATGCACGACCCTGCGCTGATGACCAGGATCGGCCGCGCCACCGCCGAGGAAACCGCCGCGGTCGGCATCGACTGGGCGTTCGGCCCGACCTTGACCGTGCCGCAGGACGAACGCTGGGGCCGCGCCTACGAAGGCTATTCGGAAGACCCCAGGGTGGTCGCTTCCTATGCCGGCGCGATGGTCGAAGGGCTGCAGGGCCCGCCTAGCAAGGGCACGATCCAGCAGGGCTATGTCATGGCCAGCGCCAAGCATTTCCTGGGCGACGGCGGCACGATCGGCGGCATCGACCAGGGCGATGCCGATATTCCCGAAAGCGAGCTGATCCGCATCCACAACGCCGGCTATCCGCCCGCGATTCGTAGCGGTGTGATGAGCGTGATGGCCAGCTTCTCGATGTGGCAGGGCCAGAAGATGCACGGCAACAAGAGCCTGCTGACCGACGTGCTCAAGGGCCGGATGGGCTTCGACGGCTTCGTCGTCGGCGACTGGAACGCGCATGCGCAGGTGCCGGGCTGCACCAAGGGCGATTGCCCGACCGCCTTCAACGCGGGCCTCGACATGGCGATGGCGCCCGACGGCTGGAAGGAGTTGTTCCACAACACCGTCGCCGAGGTGAAGTCGGGCAAGATCCCGATGGCGCGCGTCGACGATGCGGTGCGCCGCATCCTGCGCACCAAGGTCAAGCTCGGCCTGTTCGATCCCGCCCGGCCTTATGCCGGCAGGACCGATCTGGTCGGCAACCCCGCCCACCGCGCGATCGCGCGCCAGGCGGTGGCCGAGAGCCTCGTCTTGCTCAAGAACGAAGGCGTGCTGCCCCTGAAAGCCAGCGCGCATATCCTGGTCGCGGGCGCGGACGCCGACGATATCGGCCAGGCTGCGGGCGGCTGGACCTTGTCCTGGCAGGGCGACGGCAACACCAATGCCGATTTCCCCGGCGGCACCAGCATCTATGCCGGCATTGCCCAGGCGATGAAGGCGGCGGGCGGCACGGCCACCTTGAGCCCCGACGGCAGCTACACCACCAAACCCGACGTGGCGGTGGTCGTGTTCGGCGAGCAGCCTTATGCCGAGATGCGCGGCGACATCAAAACGCTCGAATTCCAGGCCGGCGACAAGGAAGCGCTGGCGATGCTCAGGAAGTTCAAGGCGGCGGGCATCCCCGTCGTCTCGGTCTTCCTCTCGGGCCGTCCGCTCTGGGTGAATCCCGAACTGAACGCCTCCGACGCCTTCGTCGCCGCCTTCCTGCCCGGCACCGAGGGCGAAGGCGTGGCCGACGTGCTGGTCGGCGATGCTGCGGGCAAGCCGCGCACCGATTTCCACGGCACCTTGTCCTATAGCTGGCCGAAGACCGCGGCCCAGTTCACGCTCAATGTGGGTGAGAAGGATTATGATCCTTTGTTCGGCCTGGGTTATGGCCTGACCTACGCGCATGGCGGCAGCGTGCCGCAGCTGAGCGAAGTCTCCGGCGTCGATCCCAGTCTCGGCAACACCAGCATCTTCTTCGCCAAGGGCCGCGTGCCCGCACCCTTCACGCACCGGCTCGACGGCAATGTCACGATGAAGCCGGTCGACAGCGCCACGCTCCAGGAAGGCGCCAACCAGCTGATCTGGACCGGCGCCGGCACCGCCCGCATCGACAGCGCCGCGAAGATGAACCTGCTGCGCGAGGTCAATGCCGATGTGCAGCTCCAGATCACCTATCGCGTCGATCGCGCGCCGGCTGCACCGGTCAAGCTTCAGCTCGGCACCGCTACCGTCGACGGCGACGCCCTGTTCGCCAAGGCCGGCTCCGAATGGCGCAGCGTCAAGGTGCCGCTCGCCTGTTTCCAGAGCCATGGCGGTGATATGGCCAATGTCATGACGCCGTTCGCGCTCACCACTTCGGGTCCCTTCACCGTCTCGATCGCGGACGTGCGGCTCGCTGCCGATCCGGCGGGATCGATCTGCCCGAAATGAGCGCACGCCTCCGGGCTGCGTCGGCCGCTCTCGCCGCGATCCTGCTGGCCGCCGCCGATGCGCCGCCGCAGCCCGCGATCCGCCTGAACCAGCTCGGCTTCCAGCCGGGCGGCGCCAAGCAGGCGATCGCCAACGACCCGTCGACAACGGCGCTGCCATGGTCGGTCGCCGATGCCGGCGGCGCGGTCGTTGCCAAGGGCACCACCCACGTCTTCGGCAAGGATGCGCAATCGGGCGACAACGTCCATCAGATCGATCTGGGCGCGCTCGCCAGACCCGGCGAGTACCGCCTGACGGTCGGCACCAATACAGGCCGCGCCTTCACCGTCTCGCCCGATATCTACGGCCCTGTGGCGCGCGCGGCGCTCAATTACTTCTATCAGACGCGCGCCGGGATGCCGATCGAGGCTCGCTTCGCGGGCGGGGCCGAATGGGCGCGGCCCGCGGGCCATCCGCACGAGATCGCCTCCTGCTTCCAGGGTGCCGACGACAGCGGCACGCTCTGGCCCGGTTGCGGCGCCTACAAGCGCGACGTGACCGGCGGCTGGTACGATGCGGGCGATCAGGGCAAATATGTCGTCAACGGCGGCATCGCGCTCTGGACGTTGCAGAATCTGTGGGAGGTCGAACAGGGCCTGTCGCCGGCGAAGCGCTTCACCGCCGGGCGCGAGTTGGTGCCCGACCAGGGCCAGCGCGATCCGCTGCTGGTCGAGGCGCGATGGGAGATGGATTTCCTGCTGTCGATGCAGGTCCCCGATGGCACGCACATGCAGCTTCCCGTCGGCCATCAGGCGTGGAATGCGCGCATGACGCTGACCGATGTCGACGCCTCGGGCATGGCGCATCACAAGGTGGCGGACGCGCATTGGACCGGCCTGCCGATGCCGCCGCAGGACGACCCGCAGCCGCGCCTCCTCTATCCGCCTACCACCGCCGCCACGCTCAACCTCGCCGCCACCGCCGCGCAATGCGCGCGCATCTGGAAGACGCTCGACCCTGTCTATTCGGCGAAGTGCCTCGCCGTCGCGACCCGCGCCTTCGATGCGGCGGTGCGCAACCCCGCGGTGTTCACCGGCAATTTCACCGGCAGCGGCGGTTATGGCGACAACAACCTTTCCGACGAATTCTACTGGGCCGCGGCCGAATTGTTCGCGACCACGCATGAACCTGTCTATGGCGAGGTGCTGCACCGGCTGCATTATTTCACCGATCCGGTCCAGGAGCCGGGCTGGCCGAGTACCGCGGCGCTGGGCACGATCACGCTCGCGATCACCGACGGCGCGCTTGATGCGCAGGACCAGGCCGCGCAGCGCAAGCTGATCGTCGCCGCCGCCGACCGCTTCCTCGCCGAAGAGAAGCAATCGGGCTACCGCCTGCCTGAAGCCTCGACCAACTTCGGCTGGGGCTCCAATTCGGGCCTGCTCAACCGCGCCTTGCTGCTCGGTCTCGCCGCGCGCTTCACGGGCGAAGCCAGATATCGCGACGGCATGGTCGACGTGATGGACTATCTGCTGGGCCGCAATCCGCTCGACCAGAGCTTCATCTCGGGCTTCGGCGCCCGCGCGATGAAGAATCCGCATCATCGTTTCTGGGCGCATACGCTCGATCCGCACCTGCCCCCGCCCCCGCCCGGCGTGGTCTCGGGCGGTCCCAATAACGGCCGCCCCGGCGACGATATCGCCCGCCAGATCGCGCCCTGCGCGGCAGCCATGCGCTGCTGGAAGGACGATATCCGCGCTTATTCGCTCAACGAAGTCGCGATCAACTGGAACGCCCCCCTGGTCTGGGTCGCCGCCTACCTCGACGACACACGCTGATCCATCTCCCCTTCGGGACAGGGTGCGTTCGGTTTCCCAACCCGTTCGTGCTGAGCTTGTCGAAGCACCGTCCTGTTCCTGCACCATCGAAAAGGCGCCCCCACCAAATCCTCCCCCGCCAGGGGGAGGTGGCGCCGAAGGCGGCGGAGGGGGCGGAAAGCGATGCCCTCCAAAAGCACGGTCCACTCACGTCAAATCCTGTGCGTCTCCCCCCCCCGTCAGGCTGCGCCTGCCACCTCCCCCTGGCGGGAGAGGATCATGGGGCTTGACAAACCAGCCCAAATCATGTACGCACGGTACGTTCATTGGCTCAGGCCAAAGGACAAGACCGGCGCGAAGCTCGTCAGCATGCATGAGACGGTAACTTCGCCCACAGAGTACAGATCTCGGCATGAGGCTTTAAGGGTCTCATGGCGATGCCGCCGTCGTGGAGGGGAGCTACGCGGACGAGCGGGAGGGCCTGGGGTTTCTCAAGTCCTTGGGGGTAACCTCCGGCCAAGACCGCAGCTTCCGGACGGCATCGTGTGGGGTGGCCCCGGGCGATGCTGGAGGGGGACAAACCTTCCAGGGGCTTGATTGCCACCCGGACCAAATCCCGCGGCCACCCTTTGACCGGATAGCGCGCATTGGCAGGCCTGCAGGCGCTATTTCCGAGGACTTCGCTGTCCAGGGTCATGCTTGCAGCCTCCCCGCAGCCGACGAGGTGGCGGAACCGCGCCGGTCTCATATGCTTGCCACCAAGCCAGGGGAGAGGTGCGTCCAAATTCCATCACCCCAATCCGTCATCCCAGCGAAAGCTGGGATCTCAGGAGAGGCAGGACCACCCCACATCCCTACACCGTCATCCCGGACCCTTCGACAGGCTCAGGACAGGCTTGTTCCGGGATCCACCCAGCGGCTTGGCCGCAACCTCCCGGTGGATGCCGGAACGAGTCCGGCATGACGGCAATCCTATCGCACCTCGCGATGACAAGGGGCGAGCGCCCCTATTTCCCCACCCCCGCCGGCGCCGAGCATTTATCCATCCCGGCTTCGGCTTCCGCCTGCGTAACCTTGCCGTCATGGTTGGCGTCGAGACAGGCGAAGCGCACCAGCGGCTTGGCCATCAGCTCGTCGAGCGTAAGGAAGCCGTCCTTGTCCGAATCATTCTGGTCGAACCCCGCCATCAACGCCGCGCGCAACCCGTCGCGCTGCGCCTGCGACAGGCTCAAGGACTGGAGCATCGGCGAGGCATCGACCATCGCCGCCCATTCGGCGCGGCTGACCTTGCCGTCGCCGTCCGTGTCGATGTGCTTGAACATCGCGCTGTAGCTCGCAACCAGGGCGTCCCGCGTCTGGGGCGGCGCGGCATGCGGCTTGGCCGCCGCCGCGGCGGCGAGAAGAAATAGAACGGCCATAATCCCCCGCTTTTCGATCAGTCGAATCCGTAGGCGCGTTCGCCATGGCTGTGAAGATCGAGCCCGTCATGCTCCGCCTCGGCGTCGACCCGCATCGGAATCGCGAAGCCGGCCAGCTTCGCAAGCAGGAAAGTCGCCGCCGCCAATGCCATGCCCTCGGCCGGACTTTATGAGGCAGAAGCGCGGCCCCGGGCTTGGGGGTAAGTGGGGCCGCGCCCTACGCATGGGGGGTCCTACTATCCCCCACGCGCAAGACGGAGCCGTTCGCGATACGCCTTGGATCAGGCCGCCGGCTGCTCCAGCGAAGCCATGTCGATCACGAAGCGGTAGCGCACGTCGGCGCGCTCCATCCGCTCCCACGCTTCGTTGATGTCCTGGATATTGATCATCTCGACCTCGGGCAGGATGTTCTTCTCCGCCGCGAAGTCGAGCAGCTCCTGCGTCTCGCGAATGCCGCCGATCGGCGATCCGCTCAGCCGCCGGCGGCCGAGCAGGAAGGGGATCGTGTCGATCGGCTCGACCGGCCCGAGCTGGCCGACCATCACCAATGTCCCGTCGATATCGAGCAGGGGCAGATAGGGCTTGACGTCATGCTTCACCGGCACCGTGTCGATGATCAGGTCGAAGCTGTTGGCCGCCGCCAACATCGCGTCCGCATCGGCCGAGACCAGCAATTTCTCCGCACCCAGTTCCAGCGCGTCGGCTTGCTTGTCGGCGGTGCGGCTCAGCACGGTCACATGCGCGCCGAGGCCCTTGGCGAGCTTGACCGCCATATGGCCAAGCCCGCCCAGCCCGATCACGCCGACGCGGCTGCCCTCCTTCACCCCCCAGGTCTTGAGCGGCGAATAGGTTGTGATGCCCGCGCACAGCAAAGGCGCGGCCTTGGCCAGATCGAGCCCGTCGGGCACGCGCAGCACGAATTCCTCGCGCGCCACCATATGCTTGGAATAGCCGCCCATCGTCATCTCACCGGTGATGCGGTCCGCGCCGGAATAAGTCAGCGTCATGCCCTCGCGGCACAATTGCTCCTCGCCCTTATGGCATTGGTCGCAATGCTGGCAGCTGTCGACCATGCAGCCGACCGCGACATTGTCGCCCACCTTGAACTTGGTCACTTCCGGCCCGACCGCGGTCACGCGCCCGATGATCTCGTGGCCGGGAATCAGCGGGAAGCTCGACCAGCCCCAATCGTCGCGCGCCATGTGCAGGTCCGAATGGCAGACGCCGCAATAGAGCACCTCCATCTGCACGTCGTTCGGCCGCAGTTCGCGCCGGTCGAAGATGTGCGGTGCGAGCGCGTCGTTCCGCGCCTTGGCGGCATAACCGATAGTCTGCATGCAATAGGATCCTTTAAAAGCCGCTCATCCTGAGCCCGTCGAAGGATCGTCCTTCTTCCGTTTGAAGAGGGCGGTGCTTCGACAAGCCCAGCGCGAGCGGGAATGCGGAAATCAGCGATTGACCATCGCGTTCATCGCGGGCGCATAGCGCTCGCCTTCGATCGCGACGCTGTCGGCGGCGCGCGTGATCTCGGCGAGATCGTCCGCGCCAAGCTCGATCGCGGCGGCATGGATATTCTCCTCTAGCCGGTTGAGCTTGGTCGTGCCCGGGATCGGGACGATCCACGGTTTCTGCGCGAGCAACCAGGCGAGCGCGATCTGCGCCGGCGTGGCAAGCTTGCGCCTGGCGATGGCCGCGATCAGGTCGACCAGTTTCTGGTTCGCCGCGCGCGCCTCCGCGCTGAAGCGCGGCAGGTTGTTGCGGAAGTCGTTGCTCTCGAACTTGGTGTCCGCGCCGATCTTGCCGGTCAGGAAGCCGCGGCCGAGCGGGCTGAACGGCACGAAGCCGATCCCCAATTCCTCCAGCGTCGGCAATATCTCCGCCTCGGGCTCACGCCACCACAGACTATATTCGCTCTGCAAAGCGGTGACCGGCTGCACCGCATGCGCGCGGCGGATAGTGGCGGCGCCGGCCTCGGACAGGCCGAAATGCCGGACCTTGCCCTCGCGGATCAGGTCGCGAACCGTGCCCGCCACATCCTCGATCGGCACGTTCGGATCGACGCGATGCTGGTAGAAGAGGTCGATCACGTCGGTCTTGAGCCGCTTGAGGCTGGCTTCCGCGACCGCGCGGATATGCTCCGGACGGCTGTCGACACCATTCTGCTTCCCGTCCTCGATCCTGAAGCCGAATTTGGTCGCGATCACCAGTCTGTCGCGGATCGCGGCGAACGCCTCGCCCAGCAGTTCCTCGTTGGCGAACGGGCCATAGACTTCGGCCGTGTCGAAGAAGGTCACGCCCCGTTCGACCGCCGCGTGCAGCAGCGAGATCATTTCCTTGGGATCCGGCGCGATGCCATAAGCGAAGCTCATGCCCATGCAGCCAAGGCCGAGGGCGGAGACTTCGAGGCCGTTGCCGAGAGTGCGTTTTTGCATGGGTGCCTCCTGCGCGTTCGAATGAGGCTGCCCATCTAGAGGTCGGACGGGCGCGCGATTAGCCCGTGAAATCCGCATGAACTTATGAGATTGACTCATAAATGCCGCGCCACAACGTCAACGATCTGCTCGCTTTCCTCGCGGTCGCCCGCGCGCAGAGCTTCACGCGCGCCGCCGCGCAACTCGGGGTGTCCCAATCCGCGCTCAGCCACACGATCCGCGGGCTGGAGGAACGCCTCGGTCTGCGCCTGCTCACGCGCACCACGCGCAGCGTCGCGCCGACCGAGGCGGGCGAGCGGCTGATGCGCAATATCGGCCCGCATTTCGACGAAATCGATGCCGAGATCGATGCGCTCAGCGATCTCAAGGAGAAACCGTCGGGCACGATCCGGATCAACAGCAGCGAGCATGCCGCCGAAACCCTGCTCTGGCCCAAGCTGGCCGAGTTCCTGCCGCATTATCCTGACATCAAGGTCGAGGTTTGGGCCGATTATACGCTAGCCGACATCGTTACCGAGCGGTTCGATGCCGGCATCCGCCTCGGCGAGCAGGTGGCCAAGGATATGGTGGCGGTCAGGATCGGCCCCGACGAGCGTTTCCTCGTGGTCGGCGCGCCCGCTTATCTCGCCGGACGCGAGCTGCCCCGTCATCCCCAGGATCTGCTGCAGCATCGCTGCATGAACATGCGGCTGCCCACCTCAGGGGGCCTTTACGCCTGGGAATTCGAAAAGGACGGGCATGAGCTCAAGGTCCGCGTCGACGGCCAGCTCGTGTTCAACGCGCTGCCGCCGATCCTGAACGCGGCGCTCGCCAGCTTCGGCCTGGCCTTCCTGCCGCAGGAAATGGTGCGGCCGCATATCGCGGCGGGGCGGCTGGTCACGATGCTGGAAGACTGGACCCCGCCCTTCCCCGGCTATCACCTTTATTATCCCAGCCGCCGCCAGCAATCGCCCGCCTTCGCGCTGCTGGTGGAGGCGCTGCGCTACCGCGGCTGAAAGTCCTCCTCCGGCTTGGCCCAATGATAGGTGCCGTCCGCGCCCTGGAACGTGCGGTGTGCTACCTCGCTTGCCGCGCGCGCCTGCTCCAGCCGTTCCTCTGCTTTCTCGCACAGCAGGCGCAACATCACGCTGTCCACATCATGCTCGATCATGGAAGCCAAACGCGGGAAGGCGGGCTCCGCTCCCGGTTAGCGGCCTCCTAACGCTAATTACATCAGCCGGAACGGAGTCCGAAACGAACGGAACGGTGTCGGCCTTGTTCGGTTGTTCGCCGCCGGGGCAGACGAGGAGTTTGTCATGGCTGACGTTGAAACCACCCATACGCCCGCGGGCAGCACGACTGTCGTCGAGAAATCCGGCAGCGGCGGCGCGGGCGCGATCCTGATCGCGATCGTGCTGCTGGTCGCCGTTGTGATCGGCGGCTTCTATCTGTTCGGGCGCCAGAACTCGCAGAATTCGCGCGATGCCGCGATCACCGGTGCCGCCAAGAGCGTGGGCTCTGCCGCCGACAAGGCCGGCGACGCTGCGACCACCGCTGCCAGCAAGCAGTAAGGACGATCCAGATCCCCATCCTGCCACCCGGGCGGGAAGCCGAGGTGACCGGATGGGAGATGACGAGCACAGATAAGGTTGCCCCTTTCGGCAAATAACGCTGCCTCAACGCATCGGCCGCTTTGTGCCTCAAAGTCGGCCATTCAGCCCGGTTTGGCGCGACCCCGAAATCTGCCGTTCGTTCAGCGGTCGCGAGCAATGTCTGTTATTGGTGTTTCCTGCGGGTCTGCTTTCCGGAGCCGCGGGGTCGATACCTGCCATTTGGGCGCTGCTCGGCCGCGCTTGACGGCCGGATGTTTACGTTGCGCTCGTATGACCCCTTGGATCACAATGACTTACTAAGGTTCCCGCTCTCCTCAGGAGGGTGTGAGATGCCGCCCTTTCAATTCCCTGCTCGAAAGGATGCCGGGCGCGACGCCATTGCACACCGGCTGGCGGGAATTATTATGTCCGACAAATGGAGGGCTCTATGAGATCGTTTTGGGGGGCTTTTTGGCTGGCGAGCGCCTTAATTGGAGCCGCTCCAGCGCCCGCGCAACTGCCGGATACCATCCTGTACGGGGTCGCCTATTACGAGGAATATACGCCCGTCGACCGTGTCGATGAAGACGCCCGGATGATGAAGGCGGCCGGGATAAATGTCGTGCGAATTGCCGAGTCCACCTGGGGCACTCTGGAACCGCAGCCCGGCGTGTTCGACTTCAGCCACGTCGATCGGGTGCTGGCAGCGATGCACAAGCAGGGCATCAAGGTGATCGTCGGTACGCCTACCTACGCGATCCCGACCTGGCTCGCCCGGGAGCATTCCAATGTGCTGGTGAT
>Ga0207702_10002721_pt1 | contig 16573 bp, 10 predicted proteins | sample KBSCornC62_FD_184302 | JGI IMG/M metagenome (GOLD analysis project Ga0207702, IMG submission 184302) | Corn rhizosphere microbial communities from Kellogg Biological Station, Michigan, USA - KBS Corn C6-2 (SPAdes) (version 2) | ecosystem: Host-associated > Plants > Roots > Rhizosphere > Soil ...
CACGGCGAGGTGGTGACCGAGTTACGGGACAGCCTGCGCGCGCAGTTGCCCGAGTACATGGTGCCTGCGGCCTTCATGATCCTGGACGCGTTGCCCTTATCTACCAATGGCAAAGTCGATCGCAAGCGCCTGCCGGCGCCACATGCCACAGTGGCGGGCAGCGCGTATGTCGCGCCGAGAAATCACACCGAGCAAGTGCTATGCACAATCTGGTGCGACATCCTCGGGTGCGAGCAAGTGGGCGTGCGTGACAATTTCTTCGATTGCGGTGGTCATTCCCTGCTGGCCATACCGCTGATCTCACGTGTCAAAAAGCAGTTCGGGGTCACCATGGAACTGCACGAGATGTTCAGGCTGCAAACCATCGACGACATGGCTCGCTTTCTGGATGCAAGCATCGCCTCATCCACGGAAGGTGGTGCACAGGTCACCCGGCATCTCGTGAAGTTGAAGGACAGCGCGCTGGCAGGTTCGCCCTTGTTCCTGGTTCACCCTGTCGGCGGGTACGTGCAATGCTACTTCGACCTTTGCGGGGAGCTGAGCCACGACGGTCCTGTGTACGGCCTGCATGTCGAAGCGCTCACGCCTGCCAGCATCCCGGCGATGGCCGAGCAGTACATCAAGGTCATCAAGGATATCCAGCCAGCGGGGCCTTATCTCATCGGCGGCTGGTCGATGGGCGGTGTCATCGCCTACGAAATGGCCTGCCAGTTCGATCGAATGGGCGAAGAGATCGAATCGATCTTCATGATCGATTCGTTTCATCCGAGCGCAAGCACATCCCAGGACGTCCACGCGAATGAAAGGCAATTGCTGGCAGCACTGGCCTTGGAGCACGACATTCGCTTCGAGCACTTGGTCCAGGCAGATGCGCAGCGATTCGAAAAGGCAACGCTCGATGAGCTGTTCGAGACCTTCGTGGATATTGGGCGCTCGCAACATCGCCTGCATGCCGAATTCATTGCGAGTGACCTGAAAGAGCGCTTCGCCGTGATACAACACAATGCTTCGGCTCTGCGGTCTTACCATCCGACATCTTCGACGAGGAAGATCCATTTGATTCGAGCCAAAGAAAACCGCAATGAAGATCGTTCGCTTGGATGGGACTCGGTCGCAACCGAGGTGATCGTCCTCGAGAGAGAGGGGGATCATTTTTCGATGATGCGCCGTCCTCATGTTGCTGGCGTAGCCCACGACATCCAGCGACTGATCCATCAAGCGCAACCCGTACCCCCCGCCGCAGCGTTGGCCTGAGAGGCAATCATGAAATCTGATCCTGTTGAGATGTTTGGTTATTACCTTCAGCTCGGCGTGCGCAGTCTGCGGCGCATGCCGGTAGTGACCCTGCTGATGATATTGGCCATCGGCTTTGGCGTGGCCGCCTCCATGACCAGTTATGCGGTCTTTCGGGCGGTGTCTGGCAACCCCATTCCTTGGAAGTCGAGCCAACTGTACGCGCCGCAAATCGACAACTGGGATCCGCGCACACTTGGTCCAGGCGCCGAGCCGCCGGATTTGATGGATTACCAGGACGCCATGGCCTTGATGGACGCGCGTACCGCGGCGCGCCAGACCGCCACCTATCCTGTCAGCTTCTCGGTCATTCCCAATGGCGTAATCAGCAAGCCGTTCAATATCAGCGGCTATGCGACCTATGCCGACTTCTTCCCCATGTTCGACGTACCTTTTCAATATGGCGGAGGGTGGGGTGAGACCGATGATCGCGGTCGTGCGGCCACTATCGTCATCAGCAGCAAGCTCAATCAGACCATGTTCGGCGGCGCTAACAGTATCGGCCGCGACATTGTCTTGAACGACCATGCTTTTCGCATCGTCGGCGTCTTGCAGAACTGGAATCCAAAACCACGGTTCTATGATGCTGCCAATACCAACGGGTTCGGCAGTGAAGGACCTGACTTCTTCATTCCCTTCACACGGGCAATGGATCTGCACCTGGAGACCAAGGGCGCGAATGCATGCAATGGCCAGGGCGGCGTTGGTTGGGACGGATGGCTGCGCTCGCAGTGCGTGTGGATTTCATTCTGGGTGCAATTACCCGACGCCGCAGTGTTGCAGCGCTACCGGTCCTTCCTGGAGGGATACTCGGCGCAGCAGCAACGCGCCGGCCGCTTCAATTGGCCGCCCAATATCCGACTGCGCAATCTGGTGCAGTGGCTGGATTTCGAAAAAGTGGTGCCGCCGGAGACTAAGGTTTCCTTGCTGGTGTCGTTCGCCTTTCTGGTGGTCTGCTTGGTCAACACGGTCGGCTTGCTACTTGCCAAATTCATGCGCCGGGCAGGGGAGGTCGGCTTGCGGCGCGCGCTGGGTGCGTCACGACGCGACATCTACACCCAGTTCCTGGCCGAGGCCGGCATCATCGGCGTGGCCGGGGGCATAGTTGGTTTGCTGCTGACCGTGCTCGGCATGGCGTCCTTAGGGCAGGTGTTCCAGCCGGACATCGCGCATCTGGCGCAAATGAATATCGGCCTGGTCGTCCTGACCTTGCTGGTTGCGATTGTCGCCACCGTCATCGCCGCCTTCTATCCCACCTGGCGCGCAGCGCGCGTGCAACCTGCCTGGCAGCTGAAGTCGAATTGAGGATATGCCCATGATCATGCAAATCACGCCCATTCTCGTCGCGCTCAAACGACACAAGGCCGGCACGATCCTGATAGCCTTACAAATCGCGCTGACCCTGGCGATCGTGTGCAATGCGCTGTTCATCATCCGGCAACGCGTTGAACACGCCATGCGTCCTACCGGCATCGATGAATCCTCCATCATCCGCATCAAGAACGAGTGGGCTAAGAAGCAGACGCCCGAACAACTACGGGCGCTCGCCGACACCGACCTCGCCGTATTGAGGCAGATCCCAGGCGTGATCGATGTGTATGCCACCAACTCCTTTCCGCTGAGCGGAAACGGCATGCCGATGGGGCTTACCTACACCGCGGATCAACCCAATCCCACCACTACGGCGTCGGCTTATTTTGCGGACGCGCATACACTCAATACCTTGGGTCTGAAGCTGATCGCCGGCCGAAATTTCCGTCTCGACGAAATCGGTCAGCTGGGGCCGCAGGAAATGCTCGCACCGCCGGTAGTGATCGTCACCGAGGATCTTGCCAAAGCCATGTATCCGGATGGCTCTGCCTTGGGAAAAACTGTTTACATGTCGCCCAGGCCGAGCACGATCGTGGGTATCGTGGAGCGGCTGCAAGGGCCCTGGGTCGACAACTCCTCGGCGCAATGGTCGGAACGATCGGCGCTGGTGCCGTTCAAGCTCGACGCGGCGCCTTATTACCTTATCAGAGTACGGCGTGACCAGGTGCACGCCGTCGCATCGATCGCCTTGCAGAAGCTCTACGACGTCAATGCCATGCGCGTCATCGATGGCAAGGACGGTGTGCGCACCTTCGAGGAAGTCAGGAAGGATGCCTATCAGAAGGACCACGGCATGGCTGTAGCCATGACTCTGATTTGTGCATCGTTGCTAGCAATCACGGCAGCAGGCATCGTGGGGCTGACCAGTTTCTGGGTGGGGCAGCGCCGCAAGCATATCGGCGTGCGGCGGGCGCTCGGCGCGACTCGGCGCGACATACTTGCTTATTTCTTGACCGAGAACGGCCTGATTACGTTGGCCGGTGTGGTACTCGGTTCGATCCTGGCCATCAGCATTAACTCCTGGATGATGGGGGCCTTCGAAATGCGCAGGCTTCCGCTAGGTTATGTGCTGCTCGGCGTGGTGGCGTTGCTGCTGCTTGGGCAGCTGGCCGCTTTCATCCCAGCGTTACGGGCCACCCGGGTGTCGCCCGTGGAAGCCACGCGCCCCTGATGGACCTATGCCATGGGCGATCTAAAACAACGTTGCATCCGGCAGTTGTTTTCCATGCACGTAAGAGGGAATAGTCGATGAATACGGAAACTGTGAGTGCGAAAACTTTCACCCTGGCTGATCTGAACCTGGTCGGCGGTATCCCGCTTTTATTGAACGTTGAGGCATCCGGCATACCCGCAACCGGCTGGGCCCAGGAGCATCAGCATGACATGCGCGATCTGCTCAAGACCAACGGTGCCTTGCTTATCCGAGGTCTGGATGTACCGGGCAGCAGCCAGTTCGGACGGATTCTATCGACGCTGTTCGGCAGCGAACTGGTCGAATACGTCTACCGTTCCACGCCGCGCACCGAACTGCGCGGAAACGTCTATACGGCGACGGAATATCCCGCCAGTGAAGTCATTCCGCAACACAACGAGAATTCGTATTCCCGGCATTGGCCGAACCGCATCGGGTTTCTGTGCATGCTGCCATCGGAAACTGGCGGGGAAACACCAATAGGCGACAGCCGTGTCATCTATGACATGCTGCCGGCGTCCATCCGCGATAAATTCGAAGAAAAAGGCGTGATGTATGTACGCAACTATTCCGATCTCGATCTGCCGTGGTCGGTCGTCTTCCAAACCAACGACAAGAAACTGGTCGAAGCCTATTGCGAAGAAAACGAGCTGAGCTTCGAGTGGCTCGATAATGGTGCCTTGCGGACCACGCAGATCAATCCGGCCACTGCCTTGCATCCGGTAACGGGCGACAAGATCTGGTTCAACCAGGCGCATCTGTTCCATGTTTCGAACCTCGGCAGCGAGATGGCCAATACCCTGACAGCCTCGCTCGGTGAAGAAAACCTGCCACGCAATGCCTATTACGGCGACGGATCACCCATAGAGCCGGAGGCTCTGAATACGATTCGCGCGGCCTACGAGCAGACGAAGGTCAAGTTCACCTGGCAAAAGAACGATCTTCTCCTCCTGGACAATATGTTGTTCACGCATGGGCGCGAGTCGTTCACGGGATCGCGCAAGGTATTGACTGGCATGGCATGTCCGAATCGGAGCTAGACGCATCGGTGTCGTGAATCGCCTTGCCAAGGATGCTTCTTCCTCTCATCGCCGGATACCTTCGTAGCCCTCTCTTATGTTCAAGCGCTATCCACTCATTTCGCGCACTGTCACCTTCATGGTGATTCCGCTATTCATCGCCACTCTGTCCGGCTATCTCTATCTGTGGAAGAGTCTTCCGACCGCTTCGATGTCCGAGGTCAAGGTTCATGTGTCGCAGAACGTCACTCTCGATCGAGACAAGAATGGCATCGTCTATATTCAGGCGAAAACCGATCACGACGCTTATTTTGCTTTGGGGTATGCCCATGCGCAGGATCGGTTGTGGCAGCTGGAGCTGGAACGGCGCATCGCCCAAGGCCGATTGAGCGAAATTCTCGGCAAAGGCGCCATCAATCAGGATGTATGGATGCGAACCCTTGGTCTGTATGCATCGGCCGAGCAATCCTGGAGTCGACTTAGTCCAGAGGCGCAGGATTCGCTGAGGGCCTATGCTGACGGTATCAATGCCTGGATCGCACAACACCCCGTGCTGCCGCCGGAATTCATCGCACTGGGCGTCAAACCGGCACCATGGCGGCCGGTAGATTCGCTGGCATGGTCCAAAGTGTTCGCGCTCAATCTCGCCGGCAACATGTGGAATGAGATTTCCAATCTGATGGCAAGCCGTTACCTCAGCAAGGAGCAAATGGTCGACCTGGTCGGCTATGACGTCGGCAGTGCGAATGGCTCTGCTGCCAGCAAGACCAGCGGCCTGGCGGATTTCCTTGCGGTAAAGGAGAGCCTGGAAAATAAGCTGCAGCTCGGCGGGCGCTTTGTTGGCAGCAATGCTTGGGTAGTTGCCGGTCGTTATATGAAGAGCGGCAAGGCGGCCCTAGCCAATGATCCTCATCTTGGCCTGCAAATACCCTCGCTCTGGTATATCGCTAGCCTGAAAGGAAGCAGGCTGGATGTGCGTGGGATGACCCTGGTGGGCCTGCCAGTAGTGGTGTTTGGCGAAAACCAGCACGTCGCCTGGGGCGGCACCAGCATGATGGCGGATGTGCAAGACCTGTACATGGAGCAGACCAATCCGCAGAACCCGAATCAGTACCTGCACAACGGCACGTGGATGACCTTCAAAAGCCGGGTCGAAAGCATCGCCGTCAAAGCCGATTTTCCCTCGTTTCTGCGCAGTGCTCCGGATCCGGCGAAGATCCAGGTCAGGGAAACGGTGGATGGCCCCATCATCAGCGACGCCATCGGTTCCTCCGAGCAGCCCATCGCCTTGAAGTGGACGGCGCTGGACGCGGACGACGCCTCCTATGAATCCTTCTTCCGCATCGATTACGCGGAAAACTGGGAGCAATTCAAAAACGCGTTTCGCGGTTATGTGGCGCCGGCCATGAACATTCTGTATGTCGACACGGCCAACAACATCGGCTCACTCGGCATCGGTCGAATTCCGATCCGCGCCAAGGGCCAGGCACGCATCCCAGTGCCAGGCTGGAACAATGATTATGCCTGGACGGGTTACATCCCCTTCGACGCCATGCCGCAGCTGTTCAACCCGCCGAGCGGCTATATCGTTTCGGCCAACAACAAGCCCGTTGACGATAACTATCCTTACTTCATCTCGAGTGATTGGGCGCCAGCTGCGAGAGCACAGCGCATCCAGCAGCTCCTGCAGGAGAAGATTGCCAAGGGCGAAGGGATGACGCTGGATGATTTCCAGCGTATGCAGTCGGACACTATGGACCTGAGCACCAAGCGCCTGCTGGCTTACCTGAAAACCTTCCAACCCAAGAATGCGGACCAGAAGGAGGCGCTCGATTACCTGTCATCGTGGCATGGCGACATGAGTCGGGACAGCCAAGGTGCCGCCATCTTCTTTGTATGGGCCAGGCACCTGCGCGAAGATTTGTTCGTTGCCAAGTTGCAGAAGCTGTGGAACAGACAGTGGGAGTCCGCGCAACTGGCGGTATTGACTGACCACGCCAGCTACGACCAGATCTACGCAGCGTTGACCCAGCCCGGTGACACATGGTGCAGCAAAGAAGCGGCCGATACCACCACTTCATCTTGCGCGCGCAAGCTCGACGATGCACTGAGCGAAACCATCATCGAGCTCGGCAAGCTGCGTGGCAAGGATCCGAAGGCATGGCGATGGGGCGATATCCATTACACGCTCTATGCGCATACGCCCCTCAGCAAGATCTCCGCGGTTGCGCCCGTTTTCGAGCGCAAGATTCCCAGCGGCGGTGCAACCAATACCATCGATGTGGCCAACGCCAACTACAAGCCATCCTGTGGTTACGAGCAGACCTTCGGTGCGGGTTTCAGGCAGCTCATGCAAGTGGGCAATGACGGTGCGCTGCATGATGTCCTGATGAATTCCACGGGTCAATCCGGCAATGTGCTCAGCCGCCATTACGCCGATATGGTCAAGCCGTTCGCCGATGCGGACTACCTCGAGATCGATGGCAAACGTGCACCCAAGGGCCGTAGCCAACTCGTCCTCATTGCGGAGTGAACGACCATGGACCTGCTGAAACTGTTTACCGATAGATCGCCCAACAAGGTGTTCCTTTCGCTCTTTCTAGGCGCACTCGCCGGCTTCAGCTACGCGCTGCTCATTCCGGTGGTGCTCGCCAGCCTGGCCGATGTGTCAGGAGGCGAGGCGCCGGCGGGCCTCAAGGCGCATTTTCTTTCCCTGGAAATTTCGAATTATCGATTCGGCGTTCTTTTCTGCGCGATCTGCCTGCTCATTCTGTTCTGCCGGGCCACGTCGCAGATTCTGCTAACCCGCGTGGCGTTAGATGCAACGACCGACCTGCGGGTAAAGACCTATCGCCAGATCGCGGCCGCTCCGATCGCCGAGCTCGAGAAGGTGGGCTCGTCCAAATTGCTGGTAGCCATAACCACCGATGTCGCGCGCATCATCAGTGGTGCCATTTCGATTCCGAATGTGCTGGTTTCGATCGTGACCGTCACCGGAATGCTCAGTTATCTGTATCTATTGAGCTCGGATGTCTTTGCCTTCGTGATCAAAGCCATCTTGTTCGGTGTGGTTACCTACCAGGTGCCGATGTTGATCGGCAACAAATATTTTGCGCGGGGCCGAGCCGAATTCGACATGCTGCAGGAATCGATCCGTGGCCTGATCTATGGCGCCAAGGAGCTGAAGCTCAACAAGATCAAGCGCGATCGCTATTTCGACGAATTTCTGGCCACCCACGAGCAATCGGTGCTACGCAACACCAAGCGCGCCAACACCATTGTCGTATCCGCCGCCAATTACGGCGATCTGCTTAGCTTTTACGTCATTGGCGTCATTGCGTATATCTTCGTCAGCTACCATTCGATCGAGAACGTCAAGCTCGTCGGCGCCATGATGGCGCTGATCTATATCGCAAGCCCGGTAGCGCTCATCCTCAACTCTCTGCCGCAGATCATCAACGCCAGGGTTTCGCTGCGTAGCGTAAAGAAGCTGTTCGATCAGATTCCGGTAGAGAACGTTTCCGAATCGACCGAGCCTCTGCCGCCTTGGGAAACCGTGCGGCTGGCCGGAATCACGTTTCATTACAGAAACGAGGACAGCGAGTTCGCGTTAGGGCCGGTCGACCTGGAGATATCCAAGGGCGACGTGACCTTCATTGTCGGGGGAAACGGTTCGGGAAAATCGACCCTGAGCAAGATCATCTCGCTGCATTACCACCCGTCGAGCGGCGATGTTTTCTTCGGTGATACAAAGATTGATGCAAGCTCGATGGGGCGGGGAAGGGCCTGCATAGCCGCCATCTTCACCGATTATTATCTGTTCGATCGCCTGCTTGGCAGCCTCGATACCGTCGATCAGAGAATCGTGGAGAGCTATCTTTCCAAGCTCGGTATCGCCAACAAGGTGCGCATAACCGACGGTCGCTTCTCCACCACCTCGCTTTCCGACGGACAAAGAAAGCGCCTGGCTTTGCTCGTGGCGCTGATCGAAGACCGCGATATCTACCTGTTCGATGAATGGGCGGCCGATCAGGATCCCTCCTTCAAGGAAGTGTTCTATCACGAGGTGCTTCCCGAGCTTAAGGCGAAGAATAAGGCCGTGGTCGTCATCAGTCACGACGACCGCTATTTCCATGTTGCCGACAAGTTGCTGGTCATGGAGGACGGCAAACTGATCCGTACCGAGCTGAGGCAGCCCGACCCGCTGCAATGGCGAGCCAATGAGCCTGGCGTGGCGGTATAGCGCAGGCATGCCGAGAGCTTCCATTGACACGGAAAAGGTTGAATCCATGCCCTCTACACTGCTTCCACTGACGCTGACCCAGCACGACATCTATCTCGATCAGCTTCGTCACCCCGACAAACCGCTATATAACGTTGGCGGCTATATCAATGTGTGCGATATCACGCCGGCCAGGCTGCAGGCGGCGCATGCGCGCCTGGTGAGCGAAAACGAGCTGTTCGGATTGCGCATCGTGCGTCATCGTGACGGCGTTTTTCAGACGCTTGGTGATGTGCCGACCACCACGCTGGTCGATGTCGATCTTTCCGGCACGGATGATCCGATCGCTCAAGCTGATGCTTGGATCAAGACTCTGTTCGAAACGGCCCTGGCAATGGAAAACGCGGAGCTGTTCCGCGCCTATCTGTTGATACTGGGGAATGGCCGTTATCGGTATGTCGGCATGGCGCACCACATCTGCATGGATGGATGGGGCTTTTCCAATTGGGCCGGCCTGCTTTGCGACTTGTATAACGACCCGAAGGCGTCGGCGGTGCCAGAGCTGCCCTGGCGTGATATCGCCCTAGACGATGTCCGCTATATGGAGAGCAAGCAGTACGCGGGCGACAAGGCGTACTGGTCGGCGCATCTCGCCGATATGCCGGTGCCCCTGTTTGCAGCGCGGACCGGGACGGATTCCACGGAATCGTGCGGGCGGCGTTGCACCATCGAGCTCAGTCGTGAGGAGCTCGATGCATGGAAATCGCTTGCATTGGAGCTTCGCGCGGGCATTTCGCACCTGCTGCTTGCGCTGCTTGCGGTCTATTTTTTTCACTGCCATGGCCAGCGCAGGCATGTGTTCGGGCTGCCGTTTCATAATCGCAGATCGCACGCCCAGAAACAGATGCTCGGCGTATTTGCCGGCATAAGCCCACTGTGCATTGAACTGAACGATAGCGACACATTTTCTGAACTAGTGCGGACGATCAGCAAGCGTCAGCTATCCAGCCTTCGCCATCAAAGGTATCCGCTTGGACACATGCTGCGGGACATGGCCGGAATGTCCGGTCGACGCGCGCTCTACGAGGTGGGCTTTAATTATCTCCAGCTTGGCGGCGAACTTGCCTTTGACGAGACGGAAGCCGACCTGGCCTATGTGAGCAACAACCACGGCAATACACCGCTCATGCTCAATTTTTGCGAGTACGGTAAGCATGGGGCCGTGCAGTTGCAGCTGGATTATCAACAGGCGTTCATCAGCGATGACGATATCCTGCTCATGCGGGAACGCCTGACTTTCCTGTTACGTTCGCTTCGGCACATCAAGGACCAGCGTATAATCAATATCGCCATCATGCCGGATGGGGAAACGCAACGGCTGCTTCAAGGGTACGGTGATCATCCGGTCCGTAATCCCAGCAATGCCTGCATCCACCAATTGTTTGAAATGCAGGCAAAACAGACACCTGATGCCGTAGCGGTGCTGGCCGGCGAGATCACCTATACGTATCGGCAGTTGAATGCCAAGGCCAATCAGGTCGCGCATCGGCTGCTTCTGGCAGGCGCAAAACCTGAAAGCCTGGTCGGCATCTATATGGAGCGCACAGCCGACCTGATCGTGGCCCTGTTGGGTGTACTGAAGGCGGGAGCTGCCTACGTGCCGCTGGACTGCACCTATCCATGGCAGCGCGTGCAGATGCTGGTGGAGGACAGCGGCTTACAATGGGTGCTCACGCAACGACAGTTTTCCGGCGTGCTCGAGCCGCTCGATGCGCCGCTGCTGTATGTGGAGGAGTGCACGCAGCATCCGGGACGCGCTGATGACGAGCTGGCCGCTTCACAGATTGGTGTTACAGCCGCCAGCCTCGCGTATGTCATCTATACATCGGGTTCTACTGGCAAGCCCAAGGGCGTGGAAATCTGTCACGGCAATACGGTGGCCCTGCTCGATTGGGTGCGGACGGTTTATGCGCCTGACGACCTCAGCGCGGTACTGGCAAGCACGTCGATCAACTTCGATCTGTCGATTTTCGAGATGTTCGCGCCGCTGACCTGCGGGGGGTGCTGCGTGCTCGTACGGGACGGGCTGGCCATTCTGAGTCAACGCGTGGCTGTGACACTCATCAACACCGTGCCTTCGGCGATGAAGATGCTGCTGGAGCAGGACGCCGTACCGGCGGGCGTGCGAGTAGTCAATCTTGCGGGTGAGCCTTTGCCGATGACCTTGGTCAACGAGCTTTTGCTACGTGGCAAATGCGGCAGGGTGATCAATCTGTACGGGCCCTCGGAGGACACGACGTATTCGACCTACGCCATCTTCGAAACGCCGATCGCGCGACCACCAGCGATCGGCCGGGCGATTGCTGGTACCAAGCTGTACGTGCTGTCGCCCGAAGCCAAGCTGGTTCCCATGGGGGCGGTTGGCGAATTGCATGTTGCGGGCAAGGGGCTGGCCAGGGGCTACCTCAACGCCCCCGAGCTGACGGCCGAAAAGTTCATCTGCAATCCTTTCGATGATGGCGTCTATGCGCGTCTCTACAAGACCGGCGACGTGGTGCGCTATCGCGCGGATGGCGAGCTGGAGTACCTGGGACGCCTGGATGGTCAGGTAAAAATACGGGGTTTTCGGATAGAACTGGGCGAGATTCAGCGCAACCTCGAACAATTGGAAGGCGTAAAGACTGCCGTGGTGCTGGTCAAAGGTGACGGGTCACTAGGCAAACATCTGATGGCCTTCGTCGAGCGCTGGAGACGCCCGCCAGAGGGCGGCGTGGATATATCCGATGAATCATGGGCAGAAGGACTGCGACGATCCCTTTGCAGTGTTTTGCCAGGTTATATGGTGCCCGCGATGATATTCGTGCTCGCCCAGATGCCGCTTACGTCGAACGGCAAAGTGGATAAAAAAGCTCTCGAAGCCATGGAAGGACAACGGAGTTCAAAACCCGTGCAGGTCGCGCCACCCAAGACGCCGGTGGAAATGAAGCTGACGGGCCTATGGGCAGATCTGCTCGGGGTAGACAGCACCCTCGTCGGCATGGAAACGAGCCTGTTCGATCTGGGCGGGCACTCGTTACTGCTGGTTCGGCTGACGAATCAAATCCAGCATGAGTTCGGAATCGATTTTCCCATCACAACTTGTTTCCAGGCCGAAAACCTGGGCGACCTGGCCGAAAAAGTGGAGACGGAGATCACCATTATGCTCGTCGAGCAAAAGATGAGCTGTGCAGACATTGTGAGCGAAGGCTACCTTTGATTGCTCTGGCATGCCGCCCACTCCGATTATCGGAGTGAACGCTGAGGGCGTGACAGGCCGTCGCAGCGCAGAGTGGTGGCTAACATAAGGGCACTTCTATAAATCGCCCAATAACCCCTTATAACGATTAGGAAAAGTTATCAAGGGTACCTATACCCGACAATTTCACAAGAATAGGGCTGGGACATCCTCGTCCCCAGCCCAACTTCGTTAATCAGTCTTAATCCGTGCCAGATTGGCGCGCCCATGCAATGCGGCCCGAGGGAACTCGTCCGGGTGGTAGACACAATACCGTCCACGGATATCTGGTAGCCGGCCGAGTGCGCGAATGGTCATACAACTCTAAAGCATGGTGCCCTAGTGCAACTCGCGCACCATCGGCATAGCCACGTAGGAGCAGTCTATAAATCATGCGCTGCACCAGCTCTGGCCCTAGATCATGACCTTTCACATGTAGGACGAGCGCGTCCGACGTCCCCCCGCCTTGAGTAGCGGGATGCTTTGGAGCCCGTTGTCACTTTAACTGCTTTGCGTAGTCCGCGGGTGTCAGCCCGCCCAGTACCTTCTTCGGTCGTTCTTCGTTGTATTCCCGGCGCCAGGTTTCGATCTCGGTGCGTGCATGCAGCAAGCTGGGAAACCAGTGTTCATTGAGGCATTCGTCGCGCAAGCGACCATTGAACGATTCGATGTACGCGTTCTGGTTTGGCTTGCCCGGTTCGATCAAGCGCAGCTGCAGACCGCGCTCGTGTGCCCAGGTGACCATGGCCTTCCCGCAGAACTCCTTGCCGTTATCGCTGCGAATCACTTTCGGCAAGCCGCGCGTGAGCGCAAGACGATCCATCACGCGCGTCACGCCGATACCGGAGATCGCCCGCTCGACCTCGATGACCACCACCTCGTGCGTGGCGTCATCGACGACCGTCAGGCACTTGATGACACGTCCATCGGCCGTGCGATCGAACACGAAGTCCATCGACCAGACCTCGTTAGGGGCTGACGGGCGGAACAACGGTTGTCGCTCGGCCACCGGCACCTTCTTGCGTCGGCGTCGGCGCACCTGCAGCCTTTCCTCCTGATATAGCCGTTCCACACGCTTGTAGTTCACCGACTCGCCTTCCTGTCGAAGCTTCAGGTAGATCATTCCCACGCCGTAGCGCTTGTGTCGTTGCGCCAGCGCTACGATCCGCCGCCGCAATGCCACGTTCCGGTCCGGCTGTGCCTGGTAGCGATACGCGCTGGCGCTCATGCCCACGATGGACAACGACCGCCGTTCGCTCAGTCCCTTATCGATCATCTGGCGCACCCACTCACGTCGGGCCGGTGCGCTTAGGGCTTTTTTCGCAGAACGTCTCGGATCACCTCGTTCTCAAGCATCTGCTCGGCCAGCAGCTTCTTCAGCCGCGTGTTCTCCGTCTCCAGCTCCTTCAGGCGCTTGGCGTCCGGCACGCTCATCCCACCGAACTTGCTACGCCACAGGTAATACGAGGCTTCGCTGAAGCCGTGTTTGCGGCACAGCTCTTTGACCGGCATGCCGGCGTCTGCCTCTCGCAGGAAGCCGATGATCTGTTCTTCGGAAAAACGCTTCTTCACGTCCAATCTCCTTCGGTTGGGGGATTGGACTCCAAATCGTTGCGCTACTCAAAAGCGGGGGAACGTCGGGGCCACGCCAAAGTAAATGACGCCGACATCGTCAAGTTGGGCGACATAGTTTCCTCGTCTAAGTAGCCGCTGAAGCGGATCGCTGCGTCGGACTGGAACGCCGATCGGGGCCCTAAGAGTTCTTCATCACCGAACCCCTGTAAAAAGGTGACACGATTAAAAGGGATGACATGGTTAAGTGGTTAGGTGACAAGGTTAAGTGGGTGACGACAATCAACGCAACACCTTGGAAAGTACCAGGAATGCGCATAATGTATATTATGTAAAATAACAGATGGACCGTTCTGGCCGCCGGTCTGGCGCCCTGCTAGATATGTGGACTAACAACCAGTTTCCTGGAACGGCGCAGAAAGTTAATTGGAATCGGGCGACCAGTTAGTCGGAATCAAACCTGGGCGCCCGGCGCCAGGCTTAGCTGTTGTCCGGATCTGAGGCTTGCCAGCGGGTCAATATTTCTCCTCCGGCCACAAGAACCAATTCAGTGACCGCTCGGGAATCGTCATCGATTGCGACGAGAATTTGAGGGCGCACCCTCACTCCTTTACGCTCGATGATCATATCCAGGTCAAATTTGTCATTCATGGCGTCTCGTCCGTAGTGAAGTGGCCACTGGGTCTCACCCCGGGCCAGCCCCAATGAATCCTTTGTTCTCCAGCGCGACAGTACTTCCTTCTTCCTGCTTCTTCCTGTCAAGGAACCGGACTTATTTGTACTGTGCATCCGCGATAACGCTGCCTAGTGCCCGCGCATCATTGCGCCGAACCCCAAACAATCGCACTTATTTATGCCGAATGGCGGTCACATTTGGTACTCCGCCGCATCCCAGCGAATGCCCTGCAATCGATACTGGTAGTCGATGACTAGGCGCGGGTGTTCATTGAAGATTTCCGCAAACGATCGTGGCTTCGTATCGAGCCCGATGCCAAACAGTTCAATCCCGCTAGTAGCCTGGATCTGATCGGCAGGACTCCAATGAGGCGGCCAATGTCCGATAACGGCGAGGCCAACTTCGGAGAGATAATCGTGCCTCCGGTACAGCCAGCGCGCACGTTCCATGCCGTTCTCATCACGATTTGGGGTTTTGTCTTCAATCCAGACAAGTGACCCCAACAGAGGCGCTACCCATGGGCTCGCAAAATTACCGCGCATCTGAAAATCCGGAACGATGAAGCGTTTGCTGCCTGGTAGGCGCAGCCGAAGTAATTGACGGCGATTCGCCAACCTCCGAATGGCATATCGGTCATATCGACCGGGATTGGATATCACCCTATCAAGCCAATGGGTCGCCATGTCGACCTCTCTTCGCAGAAGGTGTCCGCGCTCTGGGGTGCCTGATGTTATGGCAGGGACGTGCATGTTTTCTCGCAATTATGGTGGCTGATACTTGCTTCCATAATTATGGTTGCTAGGGTAAGTTTAGATTTACGTTATAACTCACAGAAAAATCTAGAAAAATTTGTCAAAATAGATAGCGAATAATGGCACTTATTCGCTATCATAGGGTCGTCGCGCCAATCCGGCGCCTGCGGATGACCGTGCCGTGCCCGATCCAAGCACCCCGATCCTGCCCGTCGTCCAAACCCTCAAAGAGCTCGCCACGGTGCCGGCCATCGCGCCCGAAATTCACGCGCCCCGCCCCGCGTTGGCCGCGTCCGTCGAGGCGGTGCTGGAACGGTTGTCCAACTGGTCCGCGGACTTTGCGGCGGGCAGTGCGCCGGCCACCGTGAAAGCGGTGCGTTCGGATTGGGCGCAATACCTGACTTGGTGCGAAACGAGTGGCATGACTCCCCTGCCCGCGTCGGTCGATCAGTTGGAAACATTTCTGTCGGCCATGATCGATAAGGGTCGCAAACGCAGCACCGTGGATCGCTATCTCTACACCGTAGGATTGGTGCACATTGCGGCCGGTCTGCCGAGTCCATCGAAAGATCCCGATTGGCCGGTCAAATGGAAGAAGCTGATTCGACGTCTGAAAACCACGGGTGGTCACGTGCGCAAGCAAGCCGGCGAACTCGATATGGCTAGCCTGGAAACCATCTTGGCGACGCTGAGCGACACGCCACGCGATCTGCGTGATGCGGCCCTGCTGTCACTGGCCTCCGATACGTTGTGTCGGGAATCGGAACTCGTGGCCGTGCGGGTGGAACATTTGCACCACAATCGCAGGCGTAACACCTGGTCCTTGCATGTGCCCTTCTCCAAGACGAATCAGGATGGCGATACACCGGACTATCGGTTTGTGAGCCTGGATACGATCGCGCGGATCCGCGTTTGGCAGGCGGCCGGCAACATCACTGAAGGTGTGTTGTTTCGGCCGATGGGTGGGCGACCGCGCGCGGACGGTGCGACCGACGTCGCTCTTCTGCCCCAGGAAGTGGCGAGAATCTTTCGTCGGCGCGCGAAAGCTGCTGGACTCAATAATGCAGGAACCATTAGTGGGCATTCGGCACGGATTGGCTCGGCGAACGACCTGGCCGAACATGGCGCGACGGGGGCGCAGATACAGCTGGCCGGAGGGTGGAAAACCGACCGAATGGTGACCTATTACACGCGTAGGTCTT
>Ga0207702_10002722_pt1 | contig 16569 bp, 13 predicted proteins | sample KBSCornC62_FD_184302 | JGI IMG/M metagenome (GOLD analysis project Ga0207702, IMG submission 184302) | Corn rhizosphere microbial communities from Kellogg Biological Station, Michigan, USA - KBS Corn C6-2 (SPAdes) (version 2) | ecosystem: Host-associated > Plants > Roots > Rhizosphere > Soil ...
CAGAAATTCGCGGGCGAGCTCAGCTGGAACGACCCGAGCTGGAGCATCGGGGTCGAGTGGTGGACCTACATGATCTTCGCGCTGCTCGCGATGCGGCTGGTCATCCGGCGCGGTATCCTCGTGACGGCGATCCTGATGATCCTGCCATGGCTCTATTTCCAGCTGCGCGGCATCTATCCCGGTCATGGCTGGGACGAGACCTTCAATTGCACGATGAATTTCGGCCTGGGCCTGATCGTGTGCGACATGCGCAAATGGCCGGTCTGGCGCCTGACCGACAGGCTGAAGCAGGTCGGCGGCACCTTGCTCGAACTGGCTGCGGTCCTCATCGGGATATGGATGATCAATCAATTCGGCGGAAAGCTGTCACTGCTGATCGCGCCGGCCTTCGCCTTCGTGATCGCGGTCTTCAGCCTGGAACGGGGGCTGATCAGCCGCGCGCTCACGACCGCGCCGATGCTGCTGCTCGGCGAGCTTTCCTATTCGATCTACATGATCCACCATTTCATTCTCGACCGGCTGGTGGACCTGGTCTGGTTCTATGGCGCGGCCTGGCATCTGCCGATCCATGCGACGGCCGTGGGGCGCACCGTTATCGCCGGCAACTGGATTGCGTGCGACCTGTTCAGCCTGTTCATATTGGCGATCGTGCTGGTGCTGTCGGTGGGCAGCTACCGTTATATCGAGAAGCCGGCGCGGCTCTGGTCGCGGCGCGTGCTCAATCCCAACCATAGCGAGAAAGTCACGCCGCGCGATCCGACGGCGGCGTTCTAACGCCTCAACGTCGCGACCGGCAAAGCAAAGCCCGCACTCTCGGCTGGAGAGCGCGGGCTTCTTGATGCCGTAGCGGGCGGGCTCAGGCGGCCTGGGCTTCCTCGGTCGGAGCGGGGCGCTTGTCGAACACCTCGTCGATGATGCCGAAGCTCTTGGCCTCTTCCGCCTCGAGGAACTTGTCGCGGTCCATCGCGCGCTCGATCTCCTCGATCGTCTGGCCGGTATATTTAGCATAGAGCGTGTTCAGCGCATGGCGCATGCGCAGGATCTCGCGCGCCTGGATTTCGATATCCGCCGCCATGCCCTGTGCGCCGCCCGAGGGCTGGTGCACCATGATGCGGCTGTTTGTGAGCGCGACGCGCATGCCGGGCTCGCCGGCGGCAAGCAGGAAGCTGCCCATCGAGGCCGCCTGGCCGATGCAGACCGTGCCCACGCGCGGGCGGATATATTGCATCGTGTCATGGATCGCGAGACCCGCCGTCACCACGCCGCCCGGCGAGTTGATGTACATGTAGATGTCCTTCTTCGGGTTCTCGGACTCGAGGAAGAGCAACTGGGCGGTGATCAGGCTGGCCATATGGTCTTCGACCTGGCCGGTGACGAACACGATCCGCTCGCGCAGCAGGCGGCTATAGATATCGAAACTGCGCTCGCCGCGGTTCGATTGCTCGATAACGATCGGCACGAGCCCAGCGGTGATGTCGGCGTGGTCGGTCATTGAAATGCAGGTCCTCTGGCTTGGTCGCGCCCAACATCGGCGTTCCGGCGGGCGGGTTCAAGAGGCCCGTATTCCGGTAACGCAAGAACCGGTGCCGGGAGCGGTACGCGCGGCGGATATCCCAGGCCCAGCCAGGGGGTAAGATGCGTGGCGATCGCCGCTCTGTAGATGGCGAGCGGGATGAGCAATCCGCCCGCGGTGACGAGCGGGACGGCGATGGCCGGCTCGCTCATCCCGATTTTTTCCAGTCCGGCACGCAATGCCGCCGCACAAATGACGTGCAGCACGAAAATCCCCATCGAGGCCATGCCGAGCGCGGGCAGCAGCGCGATCCGGTCGCCAAGCAAGCGGGCAAAGCCAAGTGTCGCGATGATGCCCGCCCCCGCCAGCGCATATTGCGTCAGACCTGCGACGACCCCGGTCAGCAACGGCATCACCACAAGCAAGGTAGCAAAGCTGCTCCCGCCCAGGACCAGCCAGGCAACCCCTTGGCGCGCGGTCCGCAACGCCGCTTCCAGCCCGGAGCGTCCGAGGAGGACACCGGTCGCGAAGAAAGGTAGATACCAGGCCGCGCGCGCCAGCAACGGGCCGTTCCCGAACAGGAGGAAGCCCGCGACTCCCACGGGTACCATCAGCAGGAATAGCGGGCGGGGCAGCAACAATAATAGCTGCACCATCGCGAGCACGTAGAGGAACCAGAACTGCCCGATCGGGTTCGTGCCGATCAGCGCCAGATCCGACAGGCTGTGGTGGGCGTTGGCAAGATGGCCCGCGCCCATCGTCAGCACGGTCTGCACCACCGACCACAGGATGTAGGGATAGACGATCGTCACCAGCCTTCGCCGGACAAATTCGCCGCGGGGCCGTATCTGCGCGCCGGCGAACAATCCGGACAACAGGAAGAAGAAGGGCATGTGGAAGGCGTAGATGGCGCGATCCTGGAGTCCGATCGCCGGGGTCCAGGCGAGCAGGCCAGCATGAAACTGACCGCGCAGGACATGCCCGTACACGACCAGGACGATGCCCAAACCGCGCGCCGTGTCGATCCACGGGGTTCGCGGCGGAGCCGGTAAAGCCCGCAACTCGTTACGCATGCCGAGCGGGAACGGGCATGCTGCACCTGCGTTCCCGCAGCGGATGGGGAATCAGGACGAGAGGGGGTTAATCTACGTTAGGTGGATTGCTGCGACGCAGCGAGGCGCGGGTGTTAGACCGCGGGTAGCGCCAAATAGGCCAGCCGCCGCATCTCGCGTCGGCCGCGCACCACCGTGTCGAGGATCAGACCGGCGAAGAAGCAGAGGCAGGCGACGATCGCGAGGCCTGTGATCAGGATCGCGGTCGGCTGGCGCGGCACGAGGCCGGTCTGCGCATAGGTGACGATCAACGGCACCGCGAGGACAACTGCCAGCAGCGCGAGCAAGGCTCCGATCGATCCGAAATAGAGGACGGGCCGTTCGATCCGGAACAAGGTCAGGATCGTCCGCAGGATGCGCCAGCCGTCGCGATAGGTGGAGAGCTTGGAGGCCGATCCTTCGGGGCGCGCGCCATATTGGGTGACAACCTCGGCCACAGGCATGCGCAGTTCGAGTGCGTGGACGCTGATCTCGGTCTCGATCTCGAAACCCGCCGACAGGATCGGGAAGCTCTTCACGAAGCGGCGCGAGAAGACGCGATAGCCCGAAAGGATGTCGCTGAAGGTGCGCCCGAACAGCCGCGCCAGGATGCCGGTCAGCACGCGGTTGCCCAGCCGGTGGCCGCGACGATAGGCCTCTTCCACTTCGCTTGCGCGCGCGCCGACCACCATGTCGAGACGCTCGTCGCACAGCCGCCGGATCATTTCCGGCGCGGCCGCGGAGTCATAGGTCGCGTCGCCGTCGGCCATCACATAGATGTCGGCCTCGATATCGGCGAACATGCGGCGCACCACATTGCCCTTGCCCTGCATCGGCTCGCGCCGAACCAGCGCACCCGCCTGCTCCGCCACCGCGATCGTGCGGTCGGAACTGTTATTGTCGAAGACGTAGATGTCCGCGTCCGGCAGCGCCGCGCGGAAGCCCGCAACCGTCAGCCCGATCGCCGCTTCCTCGTTATAGCAGGGAAGGATGACGGCGATGCGCGGGTTCATGGGCCTGCCCTAACACTCTCTCTCCCCTTATGGGAGAGAGCTGGAGAGAGGGGATCGTGCGGGCAGCCTCGATGGCTGCGAGCGCGAGAAGAACGCGCGCTGACGCGCACCCCTCTCCCAACCCTCTCCCACAAGGGGAGAGGGCTAAGCAAGATTACTTGGCTTTCTTCGGCGCGGCCTTCTTGGCAGGCGCCTTGTCGGCCGCCTTCGCCTTGGCGGGCTTCTCGGCGGCTTCGGTCGGTGCCGGAGCGGCCTTCTTCGCGGTAGCCGGCTTCTTGGCCGGGGCCTCTTCCTTCACGTCTTCCTTGGCGGGCGCGGCCTTCTTGGCGGCGGCCTTCTTCGGCTTGTGGTCATGGTCATGGTCGTGATCATGGTGGTCATGGCCGCAGCCCGGGCCATGGACGTGACCGCCGATGGCGTCGTCCTCGGATTCGATCGCGGCTTCCAGCTCTTCGCGGGTGGCGGTGCGATCGGTGATCTCGGCCTTGTCGAACAGGAAGTCGACGACCTTGTCCTCATAGAGCGGCGCGCGCAGCTGGGCGGCGGCGACCGGATCGGTCGTCACATATTCCATGAAACGCTCGCGATCCTTTGGCGCATATTGCTGCGCGGCCTGGGCGGCGAGCATGCGCATCTCCTGCGCGCTGACCTCGACATTGTGCTGGCGGCCGATCTCGGACAGCAGCAGGCCGAGGCGGACGCGGCGCTCGGCGATCGCCTGATAGTCGGCCTTGTCCTTCTCCATCTCGGCGAGCGCGGCCGCGGGATCTTCCTCGTGGCTGGCTTCATGCTGGAGCTGGTTCCAGATCTGCGCGAACTCGGCCTCGACCATCGACGGCGGGACCGGGAAATCATGGCCGTGCGCGAGCTGGTCGAGCAGCTTGCGCTTCATATAGGTGCGGGTGAGGCCGTTGAGCTCCTGCTCGACCTGGCCCTTGAACAATTCCTTGAGCTTGTCGAAGCTCTCCAGGCCCAGGCCCTTGGCGAAATCGTCGTCGAGCTTGGCTTCGCCCGGGACCTTCACCTCCTTGACGGTGATGTCGAAGGTGGCGGGTTTGCCGGCCAGGCTCTTCTCGCCATAATCCTTGGGGAAGGTGACGTGGAGCGTCTTGGTGTCGCCCACCTTCACGCCTTCGAGCTGCGCTTCGAAGCCCGGGATCAGACGGCCCGAGCCCAACTCGACCGCCATGTCCTCGCCGGTGCCGCCCGGGAAGGCGACGCCATCCTCGGTCTTGCCGACGAAATCGATGATGACCTGGTCGCCCTCGATCGCGGGATGGCCCTTCTTGGCGGGCGTGAAGCTCTTCTGCTGGGCAGCGAAGCGCTCGATCTGCGCGGTGACTTCAGCCTCCGAGGCCTCGACGGTCAGCCGCTCGAGCTTGAGGCCTTCGATCGACGGGGTCGGGACCTCGGGAAGCACTTCGAGATCGACCTTGACCTCCACATCCTTGCCGGCGGCATAATCGTCGTCGAGCGCGACCTGCGGCTGCATCGCCGGGCGCAGCCCTTCCTTGGCGATCAACGACTGCACGCCTTCCTGGACGGCGGTGTTGAGCGCTTCCTGCTCCAGCGCCGGGCCATGCATCTTCTTGATAAGGTTCGGCGGAACCTTGCCGGGACGGAAACCGGGCATGCGGATGGTCGGCGCCGCACGCTTGACCTCGGCATCGACCTTCGAGGCAATATCCTTGGCCGGGATGGTTAGCTTGTAGGAGCGGCGGAGGCCCTCGTTCAACGTCTCGACAGTCTGCATGGTCGCTTACTCAAAGCCTTCGGAAAATGGATGCGTGGGCGAGGTCGGGCTGGTGCGGGCGAAGGGACTCGAACCCCCACATCTTGCGATACTGGAACCTAAATCCAGCGCGTCTACCAGTTCCGCCACGCCCGCGGCACGCTCGTCGGAAGCGGGGCGCTTATAGCAGCGAAGCCCGAAGGGCAAGGACAAGAGGGAGCGTGCGGACGCGCCATTCGTTGGTTCTTCCCGACAACCTCCCGACACGGAGAGAGATGATGGCCAGCCACGCCGACGCGCATCCCGATTCCATCCCCGAAGATGCCGATGATTCGCCCGAGCAGGTCCAGTCCGAACAAGATCGGACGAAGAAGGGTTCCGAGGACAGTCCGGGCGATTTCGCCGGCACCGCCGGTACCGGCGGCGAGAACAAGGTCCAGGATCAGGGTTTCGAGCGCTGAGCGCGCCGATCTGGGCCAGAAACGGTCCGAACGACTGGGCCAGAAGGAAAAGATCCAAAGCGGCAGCCTGATCGGGTAGGTCCGGTTCGGCGCCCTTCGCATGGGAGCAGGACATGACGGATATGCTCGGCGACGCGAGGGAGATGGCGGCGAAAAGCGCCTGGCCCTTCCCGAACGAAAGCGGCGCTTATCGCGCGGCGCGGACCGCGCTTCTCGCCGAGGAGATCGAGCTCCGGCGGCATATCGAGCGCGTGGCGGAGATGCGCCGGGCCTTGCCGCCGGGCGGCGAGGTGACGGGCAATTACCGGTTCGACAGCGCGCATGGGCCGGTCGGCCTGGCCGACATGTTCGGCGACAAGCAGACGCTCATCACCTACAGCTGGATGTTCGGGCCGGAGCGTGAGCGGCCTTGCCCGATGTGCACCAATTTCCTGAGCGGGCTGAACGGCGTCGCGGCCGACCTCAAGCAGAACGTCGCGCTGGCAGTGATCGCACGCTCGCCGGTCGCGCGGATGGCCGCGTTCGCGGAGGAACGGGGCTGGCGGCACCTGACTTTCTACAGCGACCCGACCGGCGCCTATAGCCGGGATTATCATGCTCTGGTGGACGATAAGGAAGACATACCAGCGCTCAATGTTTTCAGCCGCAAGGACGGCACGATCCGGCTTTTCTACGCCGGCGAGATGGGGCCGGCCGCAGCCGATCCGGGGCAGGATCCGCGCGGCGCGCCCGACCTGTCGCCGCTCTGGACCTTGCTCGACACCACGCCGGAGGGACGCCGGCCCGATTGGTATCCCAAGCTCGATTATTGAGGCCGACGACATAAGGGGAGGATGACATGGACAAGGTGCGGCAGGTGGCGACGATCGTCGCCGGATTGTTGTTGATCTATCTCGGTATCCTGAATGCGGCCTATCGTGACAGCCTGCTCACCTGGCAGCCGACGCCGGACGGCGCGTCGTGGAAAATCCCATTCGCTTATCTTTCCGCGCTGATCCTCATTGTCGCCGGAATCGGCATCCTGCTGCCGCAATGGCGGGCCAGGGGCGCGATGCTCGGGGCGGGCTGGGTCGGGCTGTGGGCGCTGCTGCTCCACCTGCCGCATGTGGTGACCGACCATAATACCGCGGCCCTGCTCGGTCTGGGCGAGGCTTCGGCCAACGCGCTCGGCCTCGCCACGCTCACCGGCTGCTTCGATACGCGCAAGCGCGCGATGCTGCTGCGGCTCGCCTTCGGCCTGTGCCTGGTGATCTTCGGCGCGTCGCACTTCGTCTATGCCGGTTTCACCGCGCAGATGGTGCCGGCCTGGCTGCCCGACCGGCTCGGCCTGGCCTATCTGACCGGCGCGATTCATGCGCTGACCGGCGCCTGCCTGCTCGCCGGCATCCGCGTCCGCGTTGCCGCCACGATCGAGGCGCTGATGATGTCCTCGTTCGTGCTCCTGGTGCATATCACCGGCGTCGCGGCCGCGCCGCACGACCGGCTCCAGCTTACGATGCTGGGCATGGCCGGGCTGCTCACAACCGCCGCCTGGCTGGTGGCAAGCTGGAAAGGCCTCCGCTCCGAAGTCGCCTGAGCCGGCGTTCGATCCGGCCCCCGATCCAATGCCCCGATCCAATGCTTGTCCCGCCTCGGGTCGGTAGCTAGGTTGGCACCATCAACCGGGTGAGGGCGTTGGCGTGCGTCGATTGCTGCTGATCGTCCTTGGCGTGATCGCGCTGGCCGCGGTGCTGCTTTATCCGATCGCGCGGCGGCACATGCATGCGGAGGCAGGAATGACGAACAGGCATGGCGTTCGCGCGACGCTGGCGGCGGTCGGTGCGATGTTGGCGGGCGGGCAATCCACGGCCGCGTTGGCCGTCCCGCCGACGACGATCGGCGTAACGCTTACCGCGCCCGGCTATTTCCGGAAGGTGCGCTCGCTTGCCAACCTCGCCGGCGGCAGCAATTGGTATGCGTCAGACCATCACCCGCTCGGCCCGGACGAGGTCGACAATGACGGTAACGTCAAACGGCTCGCCCCCGGCATCACGATGAGCCGGATGATGACCTCGCCCAATCCGAGCACGAAGAGCGCCACGATCCGCTGTACGTGGCAGGGCAAGGGAAGTTTGAAGCCCGGCGGCAAAAGGGTCCAGGGCTTCCAGGGCACGGCCAACAGCTTCACCTTCCTGATGAACAACGATCCCGCGATCCAGGGCAATGTGGAGCTGAAATTGTCGGCGATCGATCCGGCCGATCCGCTCCGCAATATCGATTGCCGCGAAACCAGCATGCCGGCCGACGCGCATTTCGATCCGCAATATGTGGATTCGCTGCGCCCGTTTAAGGTCATCCGGTTCATGGACTGGCAGGAGAGCAACTTCAACGAGCCGGTCACCTGGGCGACGCGGCATATCCCCGCCAGCATCGACAATGCGCAACATGACGGTGTTGCGATTGAAGACATGATAATCCTTACCAAGGCCACGCATGCCGATCCCTGGTTCAATATGCCGTGGAACGGCGACGACGATTATTTCGAGCGCTTCGCGCGCATGGTCCACGATAATATCCCGGCCGATCGCACCGTCTATGTGGAGATGGGCAACGAACTTTGGAACCACGCATTCAAGGCGTCGCAGCAGGCCCAAAAGGAGGGGATGGCAGCCGGCCTGGCGCCCGATCCCAACCGGGCGGGGCTGTACCGTTACGCGCAGCGGCTGGCGCATGTGATGGACATCTGGAAGAAGGTCTATGCCGACCGGCCGGGCCGGTTGGTGCGGGTCGCGGCCTGTCAGAATGGCGACGGCTGCGCCAAGACCGTGCTGGGCTATGAGGATACGGCGAAGCATATCGACGCGCTGGCGACGGCCCCTTATTTCGGTGCGCGCCTGAATCGGATTCCCATAGCCAGCGCGGACGAAGTGTTTGCCGCGCTCGATCCCGAAATCGAAGGTACGCTCGAACTGGCGTTGAAGGCGAAGGCGGTCGCCGCCCAATATGGCAAGCGCTACATCGCGTACGAAGGCGGCCAGCATCTGATCTTCAAGGACATCGCGCTGGAGGAGCAGGTCGAACGCGATCCGCGCATGTATGAAGCCTACAAGAAATATCTGAATATCTGGCGCACCCGTATCGGGGATACGATCGCGCTCTATGTTTCGTCGGGCTCGGTCTCGCGCTTCGGAGGCTGGGGCCTGATGGAATATATCGGTCAGCCGCTCAACGAAGCCCCCAAGATGCGCGCCGTCCAGGAAGCGATCGATGCCTCAGTCGCTGCCAAGCCCGTGCGGTGATATTTTTTGCATGCAATATGCTGGTGCGAAACGCGCGGTTAAGCTGGAACCGGCGAGGACGCGAAACGTAACGTTGCCGTTCCGGCCGTAGGAGGCTGGCGCGCGCTTCGAGAAGGTCGATCAATGCTTTCTATGATCCTGATGACCGTCAAGGGTCTCGTCCTGCTGGCGGCCGCGATCTTCGGCTTCGCAGCCTTGCTGCGGAAGGAGGACGCCGCCTGGGTCAAGAAGGCGCCGCTGTGGATTTTCCTGTCGATGTTCACGATCGGCATGTGGGGCCACACTTATTGGGTCGCTTATGCCGCCTTGCTGCTGGCGCTGCCGATCGCGGCAAGGAACCGGGCCGATGCGGCGGCGCTTTACTGCGTCCTGTTAGTCTCCCTGCCCCAATTGTCGCAGCAGATTTCGGTGGGCAGTCTCTACCTGACCACCGCCAGCAAATATCTGCTAGGCGGCCTCGGCCTAATCCTCGCCTTCATGATGAAGCGGGAAAAGACGCCGATGATACGACGCGCGCGGTTCGGGCTGCCCATCCTGATAGTCGCCGTGCTGGAAGTGGCGCAGGCACGCGATCCCAGCGTCACCGCGACCATCCGGCAATGCCTGCCGATCCTGTTCACGATCCTGCTGCCGTATTTCGTTCTGAGCCGCTCGCTCAACACGGCGGAGGACGTGCGCCGCTTCCTGCTCGCTTTCACGCTGGCAGGATTCGTCATGGCCGCCGTGGCCACGGTCGAGGCGCGGCTCCATTGGCTGATCTACAAGCAGATCGAAGGTTTCCTGAACATCCACATGTCGGTCAATGGCTACTCGAAAATGCGCGCCGGCATGCTGCGCGCGCCGGCCTCCTTCCCCGAATCGACCTCGCTGGGCACCTTCCTCGTGCTGGCATTCATGGCCGCGCTGGCGCTGCGCAACACGTTCGCCTCGCGCGTCAAATGGTATGTCGTTCTGTTCGTGCTCACGCTCGGGCTGGTCTCCGCGAATTCGCGCGGTGCTTTCATCGCGCTGGGCGTCGGCCTCCTGGCGTGGGATATCTATTGCCGCCGCTATGGCCAGCTCGGGCTCAAGCTCGCCGCCGCGGGCGGCATCTACTTCTTTGCGCTGTTCGCCGCGCAATTTTCAAACTTCTTTGCCGCGATGGTCGGCAAGAGCAGCGGTACCGCTGCCACGGCCGACTACCGCGTGCAGCTGCTTCGGCGCGGTATGGAGGAAATCCATAAGCACCCGTATCTCGGCCAGAATCTCAAGACGGCGCTCGATAACCTACAGGACCTCCGCCAGGGCGAGGGCATCATCGATCTGGTCAATGGCTATATCAGCTATGGTCTGACGCTCGGTTATCCGGGCATCGTCGGGCTGGTGGCGGTATTCGTCAGCCTTTGCCTCGCCATGTGGCTGGCGCGGCGGAAGTTCCGCGCCAACCCGGAACTGCTGGAACCCGCCGCCTGCGTGTTCGCGGTGGCGGCGCTCAGCATTCCGAACAGCTTCTTCACCGGCTTCGGCGGCATCGGCTCGACCAGCTTCTACCAGATGTGCGCGCTCGGCGGGGCGCTGTGGGCGATGCGCGGACTGGCGCCGATAACGCGCGCCGGATCATCGGATGCGGCCATGCCCGCGCCGGTGCCTCAATCCGGCATCGCGGCCATGATCGCGGCCGATCGCGCCCGCGCCCAGGCGGACCCAGTTCTCCAGAGCTAAGGATACCGATCGCCCGGAGCGAGGTCTCAGCCGTCGAGCGCTTTCTTGAGCAGCTCGTTGACCACCGCCGGATTGGCCTTGCCCGCCATCGCCTTCATCGTCTGACCGACGAAGAAGCCGAACAAGGCGACCTTGCCGGCACGATATTGCTCCAGTTGCGCGCCGTTCTTCGCCAGGATGTCAGCGATGACGGCCTCGATCGCGCCGGTATCACTGGTCTGCTTGAGCCCGCGCTCCTCGACGATCTTTGACGGATCGTCGCCGGTTTCGAGCATGATCTCGAATACCTGCTTGGAAAGCGTGCCCGACAGCGTGCCGTCCGCGACCAGGTTCAAAAGCTCGGCCGCCTGCTTGGGACTGACCGGGCTCTCGCTGATATCCTTGCCGAGACGGTTCAACGCCCCGAACAATTCGGATGTCAGCCAGTTGGCGGCGGCGGCGGGCTTGGCGCCCGCGGCGAGCACATCCTCGAACCAGCGCGCAATCTCGACCTCGGCGGTGATCACACCCGCATTGTAAGCGGAGATGCCGAGCTCCTTCTCATAACGGTGGCGCTTGGCATCGGGCAGCTCGGGCAGGCTCGCCTTGCATTCCGCGATGAATGCTTCGTCCAGCTCGAGCGGCAGCAGATCGGGATCGGGGAAATAGCGATAATCGTGCGCATCCTCCTTGGAGCGCATCGATCGCGTCACGTTGCGGTCCGGATCGTAGAGGCGCGTCTCCTGCACGATCTGGCCGCCCGCCTCGAGCACGTCGACCTGGCGGCGCGCCTCGCCCTCGATCGCGGCCATCACGAAGCGGACCGAATTCACATTCTTGGTCTCGGTGCGCGTACCGAATTCGGCGCCGGGCTTGCGCACGCTGACATTGACGTCGGCGCGCATCGATCCCTGATCCATATTGCCGTCGCACGAACCGACATAGCGCAGGATCGCGCGCAGCTTGCGCAGATAGGCGCCGGCCTCGGCGGGCGAGCGCATGTCGGGGCGCGAGACGATCTCCATCAAGGCCACGCCCGACCGATTGAGATCGACATAGGAACGCGTCGGATGCTGGTCGTGCATCAGCTTGCCGGCGTCCTGCTCGACATGGATGCGCTCGATCCCGATCGTCTTGGTCGCGCCTTCCGTATCCTTCTCGTCGAGGCTGATCTCGATCGCGCCCTCGCCGACCAGTGGATGGTAGAGCTGGCTGATCTGGTAGCCCTGCGGCAGGTCCGCATAGAAATAATTCTTGCGGTCGAACCGGCTCCAGCGGTTGATCTTGGCCCCGATCGCCATGCCCGTGCGGACCGCCTGGCGGATACATTCCTTATTAGGGACGGGCAGCATGCCGGGCATCGCCGCGTCGACCAGGCTGACCTGGCTATTGGGTTCGGCGCCGAACGCCGTCGCCGCACCCGAGAAGAGCTTGGCATTGGAGGTGACCTGGGCATGGACCTCCAGCCCGATCACGACTTCCCACGGGCCGGTCGCGCCCTCGACGATGTAAGCAGCTTCAGTCATGGATTCGCGGTCGGTCAGCCGCGCGCGCTTGTCAATCCGCCTCTTTTCGCGGTTGCACGGCCCGTGCCGGAATGCCGACCATGGTCGCACCCGCCGGCACATCCCGCGTCACGACTGCGTTGGCGCCGATCCGGGCGTGGTCGCCGACATGGATCGGGCCCAGTATCTTGGCGCCCGCGCCGATATCGACATGGCCGCCGATCGTGGGGATGCCGGCCGCGTCGCCGATCGTGACCTGCTGGAACAGCAGGCAATTGGGGCCGATGCGCGCGCGGGGATGGATCACGATGCCGTTGGGATGGGGGATGAGCAGGCCGCCCCCGATCTCGCTGTTGATCGGGATGTCGGCGCCGGTCACGGCGGACCAGAAACGGTGGCGCAGTACCGCCAGCTTGCGGCGGAGCCCACGATATTTCTGATAGTCGCGGATGCTGGCGAGCAGCTTCTTGCCCGGGCTCCACTCGCCCGGCCGCTGACGCTCGCGCGACCAATCGGCGTCGGTGGCCGAAATTCCCGCTTGCTCGGTCATGGCGGGATGGGTCGAGCAGGCGCGGGCCATTGTCAATCCGCCGTGGTGCGGGCAAGGGAGCGGCCACCGCGTTGCGCGAGCCGAGGGAGCTTTCGTTCAGTGATCTGCGTCGCGGTCGTCATCGTGAATTACAAGACGCCCGAGCTGGTGAAAGCCTGCCTGGATTCACTGGTGGGCGAGCAAAGCGCCGACATGCGGCTGAAAGTCTATGTCGGCGACGCGGATTCGCAGGACGGCTCGGTCGAGATCGTCAGTCGCTATATTGCGGAGCGCGGGCTCGATTTCTGCAGCTGCTTCGCGATCGGCACCAATGGCGGTTTCGCCTACGGCAACAATTATATCGTCGAGCATAAGGTGCTGGGCGATCCGGACGTCAACTATGTCCATTTCCTCAACCCCGACACCTATGTCCATCCCGGCGCAGTCAAGGCGCTGGTGGAGGTCCTGAAGACGCATTCCAAGGCAGGGGTGGCGGGCAGCCGGCTGGAAAATCCCGACGGCAGCCTGCGCGCTTATGGTTTCCGCTTCCCCGCGCCGTGGCGCGAATTCTTCCGCGGCGCGCGCCTGGGTATCCTCGATCGCCTCGTCCCGGGTGCCGCGGTCAAGATTCCGGATCTGCTCGAAACGCGCGCGGTCGATTGGGTCACGGGCGCCAGCTTCATGATGCCGCGCGGCGTGATCGATCGGGTCGGGCTGATGGACCCCGCTTATTTCCTCTATTTCGAGGAAACCGATCTCATGTCGCGCGCGCGCAGGATGGGCTATGAGGTCTGGCATGTGACCGACAGCCGGGTGGTGCACCTCCAAGGCTCGGCGACGGGCGTCAAATCGGACGAGCCGGTCAAAAGGGTGCCCGCTTACTGGTACCAGTCGCGCTACAAATTCTTCCACGACCGTTATGGCGCGACGCGTGCGGCGCTGGCCAATATCGCCTTCCTCGCAGGCGATATTCTGTACCGCTTCCACCGGTCGCTGCGGCGGCAGCCGATCGAGGATGCACCCTTCCTGTGGCGCGACATGTTCGCACACGGCTTTTCGCTGCCCACGCCGCGCGCATGATTTGCTGCATTTGCTTTGCATGAGGTGCGCAAAATGTTGGCGCATAGGGGAACATTGACTGGTTTGAGGGCTTGTGCGACGCGAAAAAACCGCGTCCTGCGGGTGGAAATGGGGCGCTTCAACGGCGCTTGCGGCACGTAGGGGTTTCGACATGGCGTTGCAGGATTTCGCCGACTTCATTCCGCACATCGCGATCGAGGACGGGCGCGCTTTGGGCGCGGGCCGCTGGGAAGGGGAAGCGCGCGAGGCGCTGGCCACGCACGGCGCGGTATTGCTGCGCGGACCCGTGGTCCGCGAGGATGGGGTCGAGGTTGCGCTCGAGGTGATCGACGACGAACTGCTCGACGACGCTTTCTGGTCGACGCCGCGCAGCAAGGTCGGCGGCAAGACGCTGACCGCGACCGAATATCCCAGCCCGCGCACGATTCATCCGCATTCCGAAATGGCCTATATGACGACGTGGCCGCGCTATGTTGCCTTCCATTCGCTGATCGTGGCGGATGAAGGCGGCGAGACCACGATCTGCAACGTCGACAAGGTGACCGAAGCGCTCGGCGACCGCATCCTGCCGTTCGCCGAGAAAGGCGTGCTGTATCGCCGGACGTTCCAGCAGGGCGTCGACATCCCCTGGCAGAAGGCGTTCCAGACCGACGATCGCGCCGACGTCGAGGAGGTCGCGCAGCGCAACGGCATGAGCATCGAATGGCTCGATGGCGACGCGCTGGTCACGACGCATCGCGCCCAGGGCACGGTCAAGGGCGAGGACGGGCGGCCGCTTTATTTCAGCCAGGCGCACCTGTTCCACGAAAGCGCGATCGATCCCGATGCGCGCGACAAGATCATCCAGCTTTTCGGCCGCGACCGGCTGCCCCGCCAGTCCTTTTACGGTGACGGCTCGCCGATCACCGAATCCGACGTCCAGGCGGTGCGCGACGCGTTCGACTCCGCGCTCACGGGCATGAAATGGAAGCCCGGCGACGTGCTGATCCTCGACAATATGCGCTATGCCCATGGCCGGATGCCCTTCAAGGGCGCTCGCCGGCTGCACGTATCGATGGCGCGGGCGCAGGATTTGCCCGAGCGTACCCGGCTCGGCTGAGTTCCGCGCGCTCCTTCCCAACGAACCATCCAAGGACGATCGATGCCCGATCCCAAGCTGGACCTTGTCGGAATCGAGAAGATCAGTTCGGTCGATTATCTGAACGCGGTGATGGCCTGCTATCGCGAGGGGCGCGTTGCGGTCCCGGTCGAGGCGGGCGCCTCGGCCCCAGCGGGCCATGCGTTCGTCGAGCGGATCGCGCCCAGGCCAGGCGGCGGCTGGTTCGCGTTGCGGCAGGCCCCGATCCATGAGGATCGGCCCGCGCAGATCGGCTTCTCATCGGGCACGACCGGCGAGCCCAAGGCGATCCCGCTGTCGCATCGCGCGCTCGCCGACGTGACCGACCGCCTGATCGAGGCGATGGGGATCGATAGCGAGATCAGCGAATATCTCGGCGTGCCGGCGACCTATTCGTTCGGTCTGGCGCGCGGCCGCGTCACGGCGGCGGTGGGCGGCAAATTGTTCGTGCCGGAAAACGGCTTCAACCCGTCCGAATTCGCGGCGATGCTGGAAGCGGACGAGGTCAACGCGCTGTCCGCGGTGCCGACCCTGTTGCGCGTGCTGATCGCCAATCCGGATCTGATGCCGCGCAAGATCGCGCGCCGTCTGCGCTGGCTGGAAATTGGCAGCCAGGCGATGAGCGTGGAGGAAAAGCAGGCGATCCGCCGCATGTTCCCCGCCGCGCGCATCATCCAGCATTACGGCCTCACCGAAGCCTCGCGCACCACCTTCCTCGATCTGCAGGAGGCCAGCGACGCGCAACTCGCCACGGTCGGGCGGCCCGTCGGCAAGACCGAGGTGAAGATCGATGCGGATCGCCACATCTGCATCCGCGGTCCGCACGTCGCGGATGGCATCCTGACCGCGAACGGACTGGAGCCGATCGTGGACGGCGAAGGTTGGCTGCGCACGCGCGACCTGGGCTCGATCGGCGAGGATGGCTTTCTCACCTTCGAAGGCCGCGCCGACGATCTGATGAATATCGGCGGGATCAAGGTGCCGGCGGAGCTGTTCGAGCGGAAGCTCGGTGAAGTGCTGGGCGCGGACGGGCTCAATGTCGCTGTAGCGGGACGACCCGATCCGTTGCGCGGCGAGGTGGTGATGGTCGCTTATCCCTCGACCCTTTCCGCGGCGCGGATCGCCGAGCATGCGCGCGCGGTTGCGGCGGGCTTCGGGCTGGGCAATGCGGATCTGAGCTTCGTCGCGGTCGACGAAATCCCCCGCACCGAAACCGGCAAGGTCCGTCGCGCGGTGCTCGTCGAAACCTATGCCGATCGCGCGAGCGCGTCGGCGGGCGAAGCCCCGGCGACTTCCGCCACGACGCCCGCCGCCTCCGCAGACGATGCGCCGCAGACCGATCGCGAGCGCGAGATTGCGCGCATCTGGTGCGAGGCGCTCCATCTCCCCGCCGTCGGCCGCAACGACAGCTTCTTCGATAAAGGCGGCGATTCGCTGTCCGCGATCGGCGCGACGCTCGCGATGGAGAAAGCGGGCATTCCCAAGTCGCTGACCCAGCAGCTCTTCCTCAACCGCACCATCGCCGAGATCGCGGCGAGCGAGAGCGGGACGGCGGCATCACCTGCCGCCG
>Ga0207702_10002725_pt1 | contig 16555 bp, 15 predicted proteins | sample KBSCornC62_FD_184302 | JGI IMG/M metagenome (GOLD analysis project Ga0207702, IMG submission 184302) | Corn rhizosphere microbial communities from Kellogg Biological Station, Michigan, USA - KBS Corn C6-2 (SPAdes) (version 2) | ecosystem: Host-associated > Plants > Roots > Rhizosphere > Soil ...
AGATTCGCAGACTGGCCGGAAGAACCCGGCGGCTCCGAAACAGTCAAGCCGGAGTCGAGCGACACCAGAAAAAAGAAGAGCCGAAGAAGCTCTGATTCGCCGCACCCCGAGGCAGCTCCCGAGCCCAAAGCGGAAAAACCGAAGCGACCCGAACCAGAGAAGGTCAGTCGTGCGCTGACTGATTTTATAATAGAGCACGATCCAGCCGAACATGGCCAGCCTGCACGCGAGCGAGCAAAAGAAAAGTCCGGTGACACGTCGTCCGCCACAGCAGAAAAACACGAAGCTGAGCAGGCGAGGTTTGTCGCGGTGCCTGCCGTGGAGCAGGTGGTTGGACACCCGGAAGCCGCTAAATATGATCGGCGCGAGGAGTCCGACGACGATGATGACGATCCCGAGGAGGAAAATGAACCGCATCATGATGAGCATGCAGAAATACCAGAACACGAGCATTTGCCAGACGACGGCAAGTGGCCGGAGTATGTGTTGCCACTCGAGCTTGAGCCAAACCAGCTGAACGGTGGGGAAGTCATTTTACGGCTACATGATGACGAGCCGCACACAACGCGCGAATCTCAGCCCGAACCGGAGCGAGCGCCAGAGCCCGTAGTCGAGGCGGCGGGCGAGCAACTCGTACCGGAAGTGTTGCCTGTAGCTTCCGCTGGAGCGGATCATTGGCCGGAGTTACCGCCGACGCACGCATACGAAGCCCCGCCGCCCGAAATTCCGGAGGCCCCAACGCCAGCTGAATCTGGCGGAGAGGAGCCTCCCGTGGATGGCCCGGACGCGGAAGCGGTTCCCGGGGCATTTGAAATGCCGTCGACACAGGGTGAACCAATGGTCCCGCTTGCCGAAACACACAGGCTGGACCCGGCGGAAGCGTATCGTCAGTACATGGCACGAGAGGCGGCGGATCAAGTAACCGCCGATAGCGCGTATGGCGAGCCGATGGTTACGAAGCGGGCCGCAGAAGACGACGCATACTACGCCGCCAGACAGGCGCAAAGTCGCGGTTTTGTGAGTGGGTTACTGGTGGCAGGTCTGTGGGCGCGCCACCGTGGCAAAAAGCTTCGCCGTCAGTTTGACAAGCAGTTCAAGAAGCAGGGCAAAGAGTTGCAACAGGCAAGGGGAGATCAGCGCTTCAATGTTGCTGAACAAGCCAAAAGACAGGCAACGAACAACCGTGAACTCGCAGCAGTGCGTACACAGCTTGCGGGCACGGAACGGCAGCTGAACCAGCAGCAGTTGGCAGGCCGGCAAGCCGAACGCGTGGCACAGCAGCTGGAGCGTACCGGTCGACAGTCAGAGCAGGCACTGGCTCAACAGGAACGAGCAGCTAGAGAGATAACGCGGTCTCGGCAATCGCAGGAGCAAAATGCGGGTGAGCTGCTAGAAGTCCCGCCCGAACACCGGCTCGAAACAAGTGCATGGCACACCATAGAAGTAGATGCTCGCACTGGTAAGCCGGTTGAGCAGCCGACGTTTGCGTACGGTCAGGAATACTACCGCGAACGCGCACACGAAGTCGCAGCCTTGGACAAGCGCAGCACGGTTGCCGCTGAGGCTGCCATCGCGGGTGCTGCGGCTGCTGACTCAGGCGGCGGTGTAGCTGGTAGTGCGGCCGGGCAGGGTGGCGCGCCAACGCCGCTCCCGACGAGCATCCCGAGTGCCTCCACACAGGGTGCACCACGCGCGAAGTTGCAGGCAAAACTGCAGTCGGCCAAGGACTCGCTTGTGAAGCCAAAGACCACCGGTCCGGTTTGGCCGTTTGTGGTCGCGCTCGTCGCGATATTTATTGCTCTGGTATTTCTAATCTAGTTCGCTTTGGGCTCGGCAAACTCTTTGCGCAGCCACTCGTCCAGGCTGTTGCCCCCGCCGGCGGTTATGCAGAGCACGGTGTCGCCATTGGACAAGTGACTGATAATGTTCGAGCGTAGCTCGGCGTCGAGCGCAGCTGGCTGTGTGACCGATTGTGTCTCCGGGTTCATGAGCAGCTTTAGGTCGTCAGGGGTAAGTAGTTTGAGCGCCGTGTCTTCGCGTGCCAGGTAGCTGGGTACGATGTAGAGCTGCTTTACGCCCTTGAACAAATCGTGCAGGTCATCCTTAATGAAATGCTGCCGGGTATTGTGCAGGCCTTCGTAAACTACTACCACATCGTTGCCTGCGACTTCGCGCGCCAGCTGCAGGGCGCCACGGATTTTTGGTGGCGTGTGGGCGTAGTCGCTGTATAGGCCTGGCACGATTTCTTCGAAGCGGCGGGAAACACCGGGGAACTTGTTTAGTATGCCAATTAAATCTTCGAGCGGTTTTTGTGCAATGGGCTGCAGCGCGTTGGCGACTTCCCAGGCGTTCTGCCGATTCACCAGGCCGGGAAGTTTAAGCTGCGCGTTAATGGCCGGGTCCGCTTCGTCGAGCAGAAGCTTGTCGTCTTCCGGCTCCAGTTCGAGCCGGTCGGCGTCTGCCTGCCATAAGACGCATCCTGTACTTTGCTCCAGAAATTCTCGGAATGCGGCATTGTAGTCTTCGCGCGTCGGGTAAATGTCAGGATGGTCCCAGTCGACACCGGTAATCAGACTAAGGTATGGCTCGAAACTCAGGAAATTGCGGTCAAACTCGTCACACTCGTACACGAAGTACTCAGCATTGCTGCTGTAGGCTCCCATGTCTGCAAAACTGCTTTTGGCTGGCAGAATATAGCTGAGCGGCATGTCTAATTGCTGCAGCAGCCAAATGGCCATGGCGGTCGTGGTGGTTTTACCGTGGGTGCCGGCAATGGCGATCAGCTTCAAGTCTTTGTCGGCAATTATCTGGTTTAGCAGTTCGTCTCGCTTGCTCATACGGATGTGCCGCTCCCGGCAAAATACGAATTCCGGTGCGTCTGGCTGTTCTATGGCAACGGATGAAGAATATACATACCAATCTATTGGTGAGCGATCGTGCGCGGCGGCAATCGACGCTTTGTCCTGGCCGATGTGTACGTCGGTAATGCCGTGCTTTCTCAGGTTATCTATATACAAACTGTGCTGCTTGTCGGAACCGGAAACTTTATAGCCAGCCTGCTTGGCGATGATAGCGAGGGGCCCAATGCCCGTGCCGCCGATGCCCGAAAAGAAGATATGCATGACCTAAGTATGTCGTACCGCTGCCTTGCATACAAACGTTGTAAAATTGTGAGGACGGACCTATAGAATTAGAGTATAATCGTAAGTGAGATGAACAAGAAACATTTGCACCATGTCTGGCGGATCTATCGCCGGGCCAGTCCGTGGTACTTTTTGGCAGCGTTTCTTGTATTCGGAGTTATCTGCCTTGTTTCGCTTAGACATAATAATGAAGAAATGGTGCGTTTGCGTGATGCGGTATATGCTGCCGATAAGAACAACGGCAATGTAGAGGAGGCGCTTAAAAGCCTGCGCGAATACGTGTACAGCCACATGAACACCAGCCTGGCCAGTGGCCCCAACGCCGTGCATCCGCCCGTCCAGCTGAAGTACACGTACGAACGGCTCGAACAGGCGCAGGAGTCCGCGCTTGGCCAGGGTGACAGCGCATTGTACAAAAGTGCACAGAGCTACTGCGAGGCGCAGTCGAGTGTCGGCAGCGAGGTGATTGCGTGCATTCAGCAATATGCGGCAGATCATGGCGTGCAGCTGGTGCAGATACCGGCAAGCCTGTACGAGTTCGACTTTGTAAGCGCCCGCTGGTCGCCGGACATGGCGGGCTTTACGCTTGTTCTGACTATACTATCAGGCATTGGTTTTGTGATCACGGCGCCGTACCACTGGTGGGCTAAGAAGTATTTGCAGTAGGATCTAAGCTTTGGTTTTTGAATCGCTGATGGCTTCTTCGAGGTAAAAGAAGATGCGTCGCCACAGCTCTATAGCGTCGGAGATTATGATTTGCTCCGGGTGGTTTTGGTACAGGTGTCTTAGATTGGGCACCGATATCCAGCGGATCTCAGCAACCTCTGTCGGTTCGAGCTGTGCACTATGTATCACGTTAGATTTGACTCTGGCGTAGAAGAAGCGGAAGTCCCGCGCTTTGCCATCCTGGTGCTTGTATGTCTCGTTGTGAAGATAGATAGGCATAAGGCCTGTCGTATCGAGGCCGAGTTCCTCGCGTGTCTCGCGCAACACACCTTCCGAGTCTGTTTCACCAGGCTCGACAACACCCGATACGGAGAGTCCCCATACGTCTGAATCTGAATCCATGTTTTTGGCTCGCCGTGCAATCAATACTTCATCGCGATCGTTTATAAGCCAGAGCAGAGCTACGTTCATGTAGATATCTTACAATAAAAAGACACCCTCGCGATCGAGGGTGTCTAATGAGGCGGTCTGCTTTTTACTTAGTGCCAGTGCTGGTGCTGCTCTGCGGAGTAGTGGTGGTGCTGGAGCCCTGAGTGGTGCTCGAAGTGCCACTAGCCTGCGTCTGGTTGCTAACCTGCGAACAGTTGGGACCAGTCGGGTTTTGCTGCTGGAACTGTTTGATGCTGGTTACAACCTTGCCACTCGGGTTCAGGTTTTCCCAGAAAGTAACCTGGGCACGGTTGATGACCATTTCGTCCAGCGGGTCGTGGATCTGCTGACAGCCCAACTTGACGAGCGAGTAGTTGTTGTTGCTACTGCTGTTACTGTTGCTGCTGTTTTGCGTCAGGTAGTAAATGTTCGTCATGCGGACGTAACTACTGTTCATGTCTTTAATGTTGCCGAAGTATACCTGGCCATTGTTCAAGAATACTGCCTGGTATTTGCTTGACTCTATGTATTTGCCTTCGTTGTCGCCGCCGCGTGCAAATGCGAATGCAATGCCAACCAGCAGTACAACAACACCCACTAGAAGTACGAGGGTTAATATCTTGAGCCACTGCGGGCTGTTGCCGCCTTTGCCGAGCCTACCGCTCAATTTGCTTTCTTTTCTTTCTGCGGCCGCAGGTGCTGCACTAACAGGACCGGGCCGATTGTTTGGTTGGATCGATTGACGAAAATCCATTAGTTTTGGACCACCTCTTATTTCATTAGTAACAAGCACAAGTGTAATACACATTACCGTTACCGGGCAACCCCCGCGTTGGCAAATCTGTGAATAGTTTCGTTCGCAGCTGTTGACAAACAAAAACGCTACAGAGTATGTTAGGGGTACTAACATTAGTTATAAGGGAGATATGCAAATATGGCATACAAGCACACGAACTCAAAAGGCGTAACGTATTACTTGAATTGCAAAGACGTCACTCTTCGCGGTGGCAAGCAGCAGACTATCTACTATTTCTCAAAGGACGAGCGCCCAGAGGGTTGTGACTTGCCGGCAGGTTTTACAGTTAACGAGAACCCGCGCAACGGCTTCCTTACGGTCAAGCGCGGCTAAAAATTCCGTCAGGCTTCCTTTGAAGGCGCGCCACGGGCATCAAATTCCGGCCCTCGTTTGCCATCCCACGCTACACACTTCAATGAAACCCTTCAGCTAATCAAAATTGTTTAAGCACCCCGATACCAGTCCGGGGTGCTTTTTTTATACCTCTGTTTATGCTAGGGTGGAGTGGTATGGCAACGAATGAAAAAGTTATTCTAAAGGTAGAGAACCTGCAGAAGTCGTATGACGGCAAAAGAGCCGTGGACGGCATTAGTTTTGAGGTAAAAAAAGGCGAGATTTTTGGCATTTTGGGCCCGAATGGCGCGGGTAAGACGACAACGCTCGAAATGATCGAGACACTGCGTGAAATAGATGGTGGCACTGCCACTATCGACGGCGTTGACGTGGCGAAGCATCCGTACGAAATCCGTGGCATGATCGGCGTGCAGCCGCAAACACCCGGCTTTCAGGACAAGACCAAACTGACCGAACTTATCCAGATGTTTGCCGCTGCGTATGGCGAACGTGTGAATCCGAAAAAGTTCCTGGACGAAGTAAACCTGGGTGAGAAGGCTGATAGTTATATAGAAAGCCTGTCGGGCGGCCAGAAACAGCGTTTCAGTATCGTGGCGGCGCTTGTGCATAGCCCCAAGGTATTTTTCCTGGACGAACCGACAACCGGCCTGGACCCCCAGGCTCGCCGAAATTTGTGGGAACTTATAGAAGAAGTCCGCGACCGTGGCATCAGCGTCATTCTGACGACGCACTACATGGACGAAGCTGAGGTCCTCTGCGACCGCGTGGCAATTATGGATCGCGGCAAAATCATTAAGCTCGACACACCGAAAAACCTCATCAAAGATTTGTTGGGCCGTGGGTTTAAAAAAGAGCAACAGGTGCAACAGGCCAACCTCGAGGACGTGTTCATCGACCTCACGGGAAAGGCTTTGAGGAGCTAGTATGGAAAATATCATCTGGATACTTGTTGCCGCCTTCGTGCTCGTTCGTATCGGAATGCGAATAAGGAAACGCCGCCAGCCAGCAATTTCATCGAAGCCAAAACGGCCGCTGAGCCCTCGGCAGAAAAAGCTCTTCACTGTCTACATGTTCTTTATTGTGAACATGAAGCGACTGTTTCGTGACCGGCTGGCGTTGTTTTTCACGTTCCTGTTTCCGCTCATTTTCCTGTTTGTTTTCGGCAGTCTGAACAGCGGCAATAAATCGGTGTCATTCAATGTGGCGATTATAAATAAATCACACACTCAGGCTGCCCAGCAGTTCGTGCATCAGCTCAACAAACAGAAGGCGCTCAAAGTAGACAAGGCCGTGACTGATTTTGCCGCTGCCAACGAAAAGATGAGTCGTGGTGAGCTGGACGCTACCATAGAACTGCCGGCTAGCTTCGGTACTCTGAAAGCCGGCCAACACTACCCAAGTGGCCAGGTGGTAGTCCACTATACGCAGAACAATCAGAGCGCCGCACAGACGCTGACCTCAGTGCTGCAGGCGGAACTGCAAGGTATTAACGAGCGCATAGTAAAGGTCCAGGCGCCATTCACGGTCACCAGTAAGCAGAATAATGAGCGCAGCCTGAGCCAGTTCGATTACACCTTCACTGGCTTGCTCGGCTTCGCAATTCTTGGCGCAGGCATATTTGGCCCGATAAACGTCTTTCCCGAGCTCAAAAAAATGGGCATCTTGCGGCGGTTGCACACGACCCCGCTGCGTGTTTGGCAGTATTTCCTCAGTGTGATGTTTGGCAACGCTGTCTCCGGTCTGATGTCACTGGGCGTTATGTTCATCGTAGCCATCCTGGTGTTCCATCTGAAAGTCGTGGGCAACTATTTCGAGCTGGCACTTTTCCTGGCCTTTAGCATCATGGTGGTGCTAGGCATAGGTCTGGCCATTGGTGGCTGGGCGAAGAATGAGCGGCAGGCTGCGCCGCTGGCTAACATCGTGGTATTCCCCATGATGTTCCTGAGCGGTACGTTTTTCCCCCGGTTCCTGATGCCAGAGTGGCTGCAATCCATTACGACGTTCTTGCCGCTTACGCCGGTGATTGACGGTGCGCGGCTGATAGCTACCGAAGGTGCACATTTGACGCAGCTCGGGCCGCAGCTTGCGGTTATGGCTGTGTGGATGGTGGTGGTATATGCCATTGCTTTTCGCGTCTTCCGTTGGGAGTAAGGCGTGCGCGCTTGGTGCACTTCCGGTGTAAAAGTCCGGTACTCGCTCCGCCGTATTGTTAATACGCCTGCGTTGCGCTCTTCCTTTTCCATCCGAAATTACACCAAGTACGCACGCCTTCCCGTGCTACTTTTGCGGCATGGATGGCAATGATGGGCTAAAATAGGGGTATGGATAATCCCGACCAATTGCCGCAACCAGCTGACGAAGCTGCGGTAGACTACCGAGAAGCGGCGCGAATTCGAAGCCTTGAAGAAGGTGCCGGCTACTCGCCAGCGCTTGCCCGGGCAGCGGTGAGCGGAGCAACCGGAGAGTTATTCCCCTCGCCCCGGCAAGCTACGGAGCCCGCAAAGTCACACCTTGTACCACGGACTTCCCGCCGGGGTGGCCGCAGCTATCCGGAGCCGACCGCAAGGGATGCAGAGGCGGCGCAGCGGTACGAACAGCCGACGGCAGAACAGATTGCCGATCGACAGCGAACCACGGCCGCCGGTATGCAAACGGTGGAGCGCAGAATGGGTGCGCATAATTTTGAGCGGGATGTTGCAACGGCTCAGCGGCTCGGCATTTCAGTCGAGACAGCAACACAGCTGAGGCTTGATAAAAGGGCGCGTGCGCGTCGCGAACGCCAAGGCCAGTAAGCGGCTGTAGGGGCTATGGAGCTGATCGTTGATTTGCATGTGCACTCGCACTACAGCCGGGCGACGAGTCGGAATTGTACGTTAGAAGGGCTGTATACCTGGGGTAAACGCAAAGGTATTAACGTCATCGGGACAGGTGACTTTACCCATCCGGGATGGTTTGCAGAGATTCGTGACAAGCTAGTGCCCACTGCGGGTGGTTTGTATAAGCTTCGAAAAGATATTGCAGACGAGCTAGACGCGTCACTGCCTGTCAGTGTGCGTGGTAATTTACTCCTTTTCGTTCCAAGCGCAGAAATTGCCACTATTTATAAAAAGGGCGGCCGCGGCCGCAGACTACATCAGCTCGTTATCATGCCGAGCCTGAAGGCGGCCGCTCGGCTGAGTGCCAGGTTGGAACAAATCGGTAACCTGCAAGCAGACGGCCGGCCAATGCTTGGGCTGGACAGTAAAGAATTGCTGCGCTTCGCTCTCGAAGCAGACAAGGATGCACTATATGTTCCGGCGCACATTTGGACACCGTGGTTTGGCTTGTTCGGCAGCAAATCCGGGTTTGATAGCATTGCCGAAGCGTATGACGATTTAGCTCCTGAGGTCCGTGCAATCGAGACGGGCTTGGGCAGTGATCCAGCGATCAACTGGCGGCTGAAACAGCTGGATGGACTGGCAATTACCAGCAATTCAGACGCGCACTCGCCGCAGAAGCTGGGTCGTGAAGCTACATTGATACATGCGCAATCAACATATGCGGATATCGTTGGCGGCATTAAAGCAAACGATGCGCGGTTAGCGGGAACAATCGAGTTCTTCCCGCAAGAGGGAAAGTACTATTACGACGGGCACCGTGCATGTGGTGTCCGGTTTTCGCCAGCAGAAACCAGGTCGCATGACGGCATGTGTCCGGTTTGCGGTAGGCGGCTGACGGTGGGCGTGGAGTACCGGGTGGATACGCTCGCCGATCGGGCGCTTGCCGAAAAGAAGCCGGACAAAACCGTTGAATATATCGTGCCCCTTACCGAAGTGTTGACTGAGCTGCGCGGTACTAAATCGGCCAGTGGTCGGGGAATTACTGTCGAGTATGAAGCACTCATTGCGCAGTTTGGCGATGAGTTTAGTATCTTGCGGCATGTCCCGCTCGAGGCAATTCGGGGGTACTCCCCGCCTCTCGCGGTGGCTGTCGAGCGCATTCGGACTGGCAAAGTCTACCGCAGTCCCGGTTACGACGGCGTGTTCGGCACGATCAGCGTATTCAAGGATGCGGCCGAGCGCATAGCTGTGCGCTCGGCCACCTTTCCTGAGACTAGGCGTCGCGCTTGAGTACAAACCAGTATGTAGCGCCTGCGGCCAGCGCGGTCATACCTAGGTATATGCCGGCCTCGATGCGCTGGAAGTCCCAGTAGCGATAGGCAGGCTGGTACTTGGCGACCTGATGATAGCCGGCCTTGTTGAGGCAGTCGTCTATGGGGTCGCCGCCATTGGGTGACGGCACTGCCTTTACGCGAATGCCCCCATGGCCATTCCCCCTGACTTCAGCCTGCCGGATGATTTGCTGACACGCTGGCGGTGCCGAGGGGAAGATGTCGCCGATAGCTTTGCCGTTTTTGTCGACGATATCCCTGCTGAGTACCCAAACCCCGTTTGTCGGTATTTTGCCGTCCAATGTGCCGGGCCCCATGTGAGCCGTAACCGTAACCGGCGTCATGTAGTGTGGCCGGATCCAGTTCGCGAAGCTGGCCGTGCAGAGTACGAATACACCGAACGTTATGGCTAGCGCTAGCAGTGTCTTGCGGAACCAGGCGCTGGCCATGAAGCCCACGGCGGTAAGGAATACACTGTACGCGATGGGCATCAGCCCCTGGGTTTCGAAATGCCCCTGCACGAAGCGGTTTAGTGCGACGGTGTTCAAAGTGTGTGACCACCAGGTTGCCAAGAGTGTCAGTACGATGCCGTATAGCAAAGCGAACCCGACCACCCACGCGAGCTTAATTGTCAGCCACTTGCGGCGTGACACGCTCTGCGTCCAGGCCAGCTTGTTCGTTCCCTCTTCGTATTCTTTAGCAAGCAACGGCGAACCGACAAACAATCCAAGGAGCAGCGGTAACCCGAATGTACCCAGAACCTCGGCGATTCTGATCAGCCCATCAGATGGGCCCACGAACAGCGTATCGGTTAAATCACTGCAATTGTATACCGCAGGGTGCTGTGCGCAGTTGGTTAGCGCCTGCTGGTATGCGTGCCAGTAGTGATTGCCGGTTGGAATAAGTAGCGCTGCGAAAGCTGCCAGCAGTATGCCAAAAATCAAAAATTGTTTGCGGTGCTGCCGCCAGACGAACCAATTCATCGTGCGTCTCCTTCCTTGGCTTGGCCCATGTACGCCAGGATGATTTCCTCGATGTTTGGCTCGTGTTGCTGCCAGCGGGCGGCCAACTTCGTGCCTTTGGCTATGCGTACGAGCAAGGTGGATTGTTTGGCCGAATGTGTTTCATGTATGATCTGTACGCCTTCGCCTAATTCCTTCGCGTGGTCGCGCGGGCCTACTAGCAGTTTGTGTTCGTGCAGCACTGTTTCGATTTCGTCGCACAGCTGCGTCTTGCCGGCGGCTAGTACAATGACATGGTCGCTCACCCGTTCCAGATCGGCTAGCAGGTGGCTCGACATCACCACGGTCAGTCCGCCTTCGGCTACGGCTTGGGTCAGGGAACTTAAGAAATCGTGACGGGCTAGCGGATCCAACGCGGCAACGGGTTCATCAAGTAGCAATAGCTTAGGTCTTTTAGCCAGCGCCAGCGCAAGAGCTACCTGTGCCCGTTGGCCACCGGAAAGCTTGCCGACCGGTCGGTCAAGCGGTATGGCAAGATCGTGCAGTCGGCCGGCGATAAACGTTTTATCGAACCGCTTGTTCAAATGCTTTCCCATTTCTATGTGGGCGTTGGCATCCAGCGACTTGTACAGCGGAATCTCCTGCGCAAGGTATCCGATGCCGCTTAGGAAATCTTCGTGCTGCTGCGGCCGACTGCCAAGCACCAGGCTATCACCTGTGCTCGCCGTGCTGAGACCGGTTAGTAGTTTGAGCAGCGTGGATTTACCGGCACCGTTCGGCCCCACGAGTGCCGAAACGCTGCCCTCCGGAACGCTGATATTGCAGTTTTCGAGCGCCCAGAATGATCCGTAGCGCTTGCCCAGCTGCTTGGTTTGTATTGCTTTTGCCCCCATTCGTTACCCCTTCTTTACTGCTTCTTATGTAATGCGATGCGCACCAACGCTTCGATGGCTTCGTCGTCCAAACCGGCTTTGCGTGCCTTGGCTATCCAGCCAGTCAGGTCGTTGCTCAAAGCTTCCTGAAGTTCGGGCGACGGCCCGGCCGGTCGTTGAGTAACAAACGTGCCACTACCTGTCCTGCCTTCGGTGAACCCAAGCATCTCAAGCTCGCGGTAGGCTTTGAAGACCGTATTCGGGTTGATCGCCACATGCGTGACCACTTCCTTAACAGTCGGCAGCTTATCGCCCGGCTGCAGGATCCCGACCTGCAGCGCCTGCTTTACCTGCTGTACGATCTGCAGATAGGGAGGGACGCCGGAGTGCGTGTTCAGTCGGAACGTAATCATAATATCACTATTATACTAGTATGCTAGTGAATTTGTGGTAATGAATTTAGCTTATCCGGCCCAGGCTAGTTTGTTGTATAAGCGTAAAGATTGTATAATAAATGTAATCTATGAACTATTCGCGTGAGTTACCAAAGCCGTTTTTTGTGCTTGCCCCGATGGACGATGTGACCGATACGGTGTTCCGGCAAATCGTTGCGGAGTGCGCGCCTCCGGATCTGTTCTTCACAGAGTTCGTAAACGTGGACGGGCTGATGAGCCCGGGCCGCAGCAAGTTACTTAAAAAGCTTCGCTTCGTTTCCAGCGAGAAGCGTCTAGTTGCGCAATTGTGGGGGCTGAAGCCGGAGAACTTTAAAGCGGTGGCGGCGCAGATTGCGGACGGTTCCCTGGCCCGTGAACTGGGTCTACCCGAAGACTGTAATTTTGTGGGTGTGGATCTGAACATGGGCTGCCCGGCGAAAAGCGAAGTGCAAAATGGCGCCTGCTCTGCCCTGATTAAGCTCGAGAATCGTGAGCTGGCAGGACGGATTATAGAAGCGACGCGCGAAGGTCTGGCCGGTCGGCTCCCACTCAGCGTCAAAACTCGGTTGGGCTTTAGCGAAGTCGATATGACGTGGTTCGAATTTTTGCTCGGCAAGGATCTGAGCATGCTCACTGTGCATGGCCGCACGCGCAAAGAAATGAGCAAGGTGCCGGCACACTGGGATCTGATTGGCGAGGTCGCTCAAATACGGAGCAAACTGGCGCCAGACACCTTGCTCGTCGGCAATGGCGACGTGCATAGTCGTGAGCAGGGTGAGGAGTTGGCGCGGGAGTACGGGCTGGATGGCGTTATGGTTGGCCGCGGCATCTTCACTAATCCGTTTGTCTTCCTGAGGGACGGGCTCATAGAATGGGAAAAATATGATATAGCCAGTAGAATTGCGTTGTACAGGCGACAGGTTGAGCTGTTTGCAGCAACGTGGCAAAATGGCGAGCGCAACATAAAAACGCTGAATAAATTCTGTAAGGTGTACATTAGTGGCTTTGATGGTGCGAAGGAAATGCGCGAGAAGTTAATGGCCGCAGACAGTATCGAAGAACTGCTTGCACTGCTTTAGTTGCCCGGTGCGCTATACTTAAAGAACATGATTCAAGCTGAACATCTGGAAAAACAGTATCGTAAAAAGGCCGCGGTCCAGGACCTGAATTTCAAAGTCGAAACTGGCAAAGTAACCGGTTTTTTGGGGCCGAACGGCGCAGGGAAATCTACCACTATGCGCCTGATGCTGGGGCTCGACAACGGTGGTGGCAAGACTACTTTCGATGGCAAGCCGCTGCACACGTATGAACGGCCATCGCAAGTTGTCGGCATATTGCTGGAAGCTAAGGCATTTCACCCCACGCGCACCGCACGCCGGCACCTGAGCGTACTGGCTGCCGCCGGAGGCATAGACCCGAAACGTGTCGACGAAGTGCTGGACGAAGTGGGCCTGACCGAAGTTGCTAAAAAGGGCCCGGGCAAATTCAGCCTAGGTATGAGCCAGAGGCTTGGTATCGCTGCAGCGCTTCTTGGCAAGCCGAAATACCTCATACTGGACGAGCCGGCGAACGGCCTTGACCCCGAGGGTATTGCTTGGCTGCGCGAGTTCCTAAAGGCTTACGCCGACCGCGGTAACGCCGTGTTTGTGAGCAGTCACTTGCTGAGTGAGATGTCGCAGATGGCGGACAATGTTGTGGTGATTGGCAAAGGAAGGCTTATTGCCGACACTTCCATGAAAGATTTAATAAAGAATAGCGGGCACTCCGGTATTTTTGTGCGCAGCCCTAAGCTTTCGCAGTTGGAGCGTGAACTGCGCGGCGACAAAGTGGAGGTTACTAAAATGGATGGTGGCCTGAAGGTCTCCGGTATGACATCTGACGCAATTGGTAAACTAGCCTTCGAGAGCGGCATACCCATCTACGAACTGTCGCCGCAAGCCGCTTCGCTCGAGGAGGCCTTCCTGGAGCTGAAGGGTGGTGTCGAAGAATTCGCCAGCAAAAAGGAGGGCAAGAAATAATGCTGCCCACCCTGAAAGCCGAATTCCGTAAGCTCCTCACGGTTCGTTCCACCTACCTTATTGCCGGTCTTGTCACGCTTTTGGTAGCGTTTATTTCGTTCCTGTTCGAGGGCTGGCAGCTTAAGCCGGCTGCTTTACATGATCCTAACCAGCTATCCGGAGACGTTACCGGCGCTTTGGGTCTTACCGTGTTCGGTGCTATTGTTGCGATTCTGCTGGTGACGCACGAATACCGCTACAACACCATCATGTATACACTTACCAGCAGCAATAGCCGCAGCAAAGTGCTGTTGTCGAAGTTTATCGTTGTGAGCTTATATGCTGTTCTGCTGACGGCACTAATCGGGACACTGGCGCCAGTCATGTCGTACCTGGGCGTTACCGCGCATGGCCATACCTTGGCTCCGCAGACGCTGCACTACGGCAGCCTGGCATGGCGCAGTCTGTTTTATGGCTGGGGATATGGGATGGCTGGCTTGATAATTGCATTCCTGGCGCGTAACCAGGTAGCTTCCATAGTCGCACTATTCGTGGTTCCCGGTATTATTGAGCAGCTTCTGGGTATGTGGTGGCTGAAGCACAACAGCGTGTACTTGCCGTTTAGCTCACTTTCCCAGGTGCTGAATGGCCCGGCGACTGGTAGCGGCATGCCGACCAGCAGCTCGCTTTCATCCGCCAAAGCTGCCGGCGTGTACATTGTATATCTGGTTGTCGGCTGGGTGGTCGCCTGGTACATGTTCTTGAAACGCGACGCAAACTAGTATGGGCAAACGCTGGCTCCTCAGGTTCCTGGCGGGACTGCTTACTGCTTCGCTGTGTTCGGTCATTATCACTACCGTGCTCAATCAGACCGTCTTAAACAGTCATTATCTGGAAAACCACATTGCGGCCATAAACGGATATAGCCGGCTTTCTTCCGATATTAGCGGTGAGGTAGCCAAGCAGGCGGGGCTTACGAATATCCCCGGAGCCACAAATGCATTGCAGGGTATAATCACCCCAGATGCTATGAAACAGAAGGTGAACAGTGCACTAGAGGGTATGCAGGCATACGAGCAGGGCAAGGGAAGCGCACCGTCCATAAACCTGAGTGATCTGGCTTCTCAGGCGCAGGCGGCCGGTTTGCCACTGGGGCAGGCCGGCGACCTGTTCCAGCAGCCGGTGACGCTGGGGCCACAGAACAGCGGCAAGGGGCATCCGGCGCTGAATCTCAGCGGCGTGCGTACGGCAACGTTGATTACAACCGTTCTGCTGGCTGTGCTGGTAGGCTTGCTGTCGTGGCAATGGCGACGCTATGGCACGTTGCCCAATGTACTCATCGGTGTGGGACTGCTCATGCTCATGGTCGCCGCGCTGACGTACGTTGGCCCCGGCGAGCTTAGCCGCTATCTGAAGTTTACGAGCGGTTCGTACGCCTTTGCGATACTTGGCCGCGACCTGGTGCAGAACATCGCCCGCGATGTAGCGCACCGTTTCGCCGTCATTGCTGCCGTGTGCTTGGTGACCGGCATTATAGCTCGTATAGTTGTCGCCCGACTTCAGACTAAAGTTTCTGAGGACGCTGTCCTTTCGAATGCGAGGACCTTTGCAGCCACCCGCAAATAGCTGGGCTACAAGAATGTACTGCCGGCGGGAACTGTCCCTGCAACCGCAAGCCCGCCCATGGTGTGGCGCAAGGTGTATTGCCGCCAGGAGTAGTCCCATGGGCGCCTGACTTCAGCCTGTAGGCCACGTCCGGCGAGATTGCGGTAGGCGCCAATGGTCATGCCGAATCCACGCTGTGCGGTTTCGGGGGTCTTGCCGTATTCACCGCCATTTACAAACCGCGTTGGGTCAGTTGCACAGTATTTTTCGCTCACGAAGCCGAATGCATTCAGCTCTCCCTCAATTCCCTGTACTGTTGCAACACGCGCAGTCTCAGCAAGCTCAAGCCACGCGTCAGCTTCAGAGTGGCGACCGGCAAGATGTTCTTCGGTGGCGGCCATAACGCTTGCTTCAACCAGCAGCGCGCAGAGCGCGGCCCAGGTGCGGTCTTCGCCCGATCCGTCGAGGACTTCACCGTACATGCGTTTTTGCAGCTTTCGTACAAACTTGTCCTTTTGGCGGTCGCCGGTTTCACTCGGGTTGCCGCTCCACTGCTGCCCTGACGTCCCGGCCGATATTATGTATCCATAATCCCTTAGGAGCGCATCGCGCAGGGTGTTGCGCAGTTTGGGTTTTCTGTCGGCAGGAACGATGCCGCCGGCCAGGAGCACGAGGCCCTGGGCGGCGTGTACGGCTTTAGTCGGTGTGCCGTCACTGAGCAGGTCGGCGTAATAGCCATGCTTGTCGTCGATATCAACCCAGAAGCGACGGTTCAGGATTTTGGTGAGCTGCTTGGCTTCTTCGTGGCGGCCGACCAGGCGCAGGTTGTGCACCATATTCGCCTGCAGATGCGCAGGTGCGATACGAGATGTGCGGATAGTTTCCAGGTCCCGGTAATTCGCTAGCTCCCAATCTGCAAAATCTTGCCATTCACACGCGGCACGTATATCCCGCATCTTTTGCTCAAACACCAGTTCCGCGGCTTTACCACTCAGGCCTCCCAACATACGGTGCAGCATTTCCGCATCCTCGGCTGCCGACTCAGGGCGCAGGCCACGAAGTGTTGGCAGGTCGGGCTGAATGTCGCTCCAGTGCCGGTAGACAATGTCATGCCGTTTACCAGGCAGTAGAATCTGGCGGCCATATG
>Ga0207702_10002729_pt1 | contig 16549 bp, 15 predicted proteins | sample KBSCornC62_FD_184302 | JGI IMG/M metagenome (GOLD analysis project Ga0207702, IMG submission 184302) | Corn rhizosphere microbial communities from Kellogg Biological Station, Michigan, USA - KBS Corn C6-2 (SPAdes) (version 2) | ecosystem: Host-associated > Plants > Roots > Rhizosphere > Soil ...
AGCTGCGACCGCGCCTCGAGCGCGCCGTCGAGCTCGACGCCGTGCTCGCGCAGCGCGTCGGGCAGCGCGACCCCATCCGCGTCGCGCCGCTGGCGGAGCTCGCCCTGGTCGTCCATCGAGCCTGCCGCCGCCGACGAGCCGAAGAGCGAGCGCCCGAAGCGCGCGCCTTCCTCGTCGGCCCAGTTGACGAGCCGCACCGTCACCGCCGGCTCGCCCGCCTCGGCGAGACGCCGAACCACCTCGACGCCGGCGACGACGTTCAGGGCCCCGTCGAGCCAGCCGCCGTTGGGCACCGAGTCGATATGCCCGCCGATCAGGACGGCCCGCTCCGACGAACCTCGGAGCGTCCACCACTGGTTGCCGGCCGGATCGATCTCCTCCTCCAGCGGGAGGCCGTCGAGCTTGCCGCGCAGCCACTCGCGGGCATGCTCCCACGTGTTCGTCCAGGCCACGCGCTGCGCCCCGTTCTCGTCACCTGTCAGCTCGCGCAGCTCGCGCAGCTCGGCGACGGTGCGGCCTGGATCGAGCACGCCGCGATCGTAAACGGGCCGCAGAGTGTGTGGTAAGAGATACGCCGTGGCGACCATTGCGGCGCAGGCACCGCCCGCAGCACGCAGAGATGCGGTCAAACGCGCCGCTGCGCGAGTCGCGTTGTTCCTGGTCGTGCTCGCAGCGCTCTGGGGGCTCTGGGAGGGTTACCGCTGGCTCTGGATCCACGAGGGCTGGACGTGGCCGTTCGTCGTGGACGACACGACGATGCCGCACCTGTACGACATCTTCGCCGCGCTCTGGGGTAGCGCCTCGCCAGGCGGTGTGGGGCCACGCCTGATCACCGTCCTCGGCAAGGGCGCGCTCTTCACGGCGAAGGAGGCGGCAGCCGGGTTCGCGCTCGGCGCGATCGTCGGCTTCACCCTCGGCGTCCTCCTGGCCCAGTTCCGGCTCCTGCAGCGCGGCCTCCTGCCCTGGGTGGTGGCCTCGCAGACGGTGCCGATCCTCGTCGTCGCCCCGATGGTGGTCGTCTGGGCGAACCCGAAGCTGCCCTCCGGGCTGAAGGACTGGGGCGCGGTTGCGCTGATCGCCGCGTACCTGACGTTCTTCCCGGTGACGGTGAACACGATCCGCGGGCTGCAGTCGGCCGACCGACGCGCGCTGGAGCTGATGCGCAGCTACGCCGCGGGCAACTGGCGGATCCTCTGGAAGCTGCGGTTCCCGGCCGCGCTCCCGTACATCTTCGCCGCGCTGAAGATCGGCGCCACTGCGAGCGTCGTGGGCGCGCTGATCGGCGAGCTTCCGTCGTCGATCCCGAACGGACTCGGCGCGCAGATCATCAACTTCAGCCAGTACTACTCGACCGAGCCGCGCGGGCTCTGGGCGACGAACGTGGTCGCCGCCGCGCTCGGGATCTCGTTCTTCCTCGTGATCGTGCTCGTCGAGAAGCTCGTCGTGCGCCGCGCGCCGGAGAACCTCGTATGAGCGTCGTCGAGATCTCGGGGCTGACGAAGCAGTTCGGCGAGACGACGGCGCTGCAGAGGATCGAGCTCGAGATCGCCGAGCGCGAGTTCGTCTCGCTGATCGGCCCCTCGGGCTGCGGCAAGTCGACGCTGCTGCGAATCGTCGGCGACCTGATCGAGCCGACCTCGGGCACGGTCACGGTCAACGGCAAGCCGGCGCGGCAGGCTCGGACCGACCGCGACTACGGCATCGTCTTCCAGGACCCCGTGCTCTACGACTGGCGCACGGTCGCCAAGAACGTCGCGCTGCCGCTGGAGATGGCGCGCTGGTCGCGGCAGCGCCGCAACGAGCGCGTGCAGAAGATGCTGGAGCTCGTCGAGCTGCAGGGCTTCGAGAACCACCGGCCGTGGCAGCTCTCGGGGGGCATGCAGCAGCGCGTCTCGATCGCGCGGGCGCTGTCGTTCGATCCCTCGCTGCTGCTGATGGACGAGCCGTTCGGCGCGCTCGACGAGATGACGCGCGAGCGGCTGAACATGGAGCTGCTCAGCATCTGGGACGCGAGCGGGTCGACGATCGTCTTCGTCACGCACTCGATCGCCGAGGCCGTCTTCCTCTCGACGCGCGTGGTCGTGATGTCGCCGCGCCCCGGCCGGGTCTCCGAGGTGATCCCGATCGACCTGCCGCAGCCGCGCACGGCGACGACACGCGAGGAGCCGCGCTTCTTCGAGCTCGTCACGCGCGTTCGCGAGGCGCTGCACCTCGGCCACGACCTCGATCGTCCGGCCCCGGCGGCGAAAGAGGCCACGGCGTGAGCAGCGGCGCCCCGGTCGCCGTTCAACCCGTCCCGCGCGGCGGGCTCGGCCGGCTGGTCGGCAGGCGCGCGGTGGACTGGCTGCCGGCGCTCGTCGTCCTCGTCGGGATCGTGGCGCTCTGGCAGGGGTTGATCGTCTGGACGCACGCACAGCAGTTCCTGCTGCCCAAGCCGACCTCGATCGCCTCCGCGTTCTGGACCGACAAGCACGAGCTCTGGTCGGCCGGCTGGTACACGTTCCAGGAGGCGCTCGGCGGCTTCGTCCTCGGCTCGGGTCTCGCGATCTTGCTGGCGCTCGTGCTCGCCCGCTGGCGACCGCTCGGAACGGCGCTGCTGCCCTACGCGGTCGCCGCCAACGCGATCCCGATCATCGCCTTCGCGCCGATCACGAACCAGTGGTTCGGCGGCGGCCTGACGAAGAGCTCGAAGATCGCGATCGCCGCCATCCTCTGCTTCTTCCCGGTGCTCGTGAACACGCTGCGCGGCCTCACCTCGGTGCGACCGCAGGACCTCGAGCTGATGCGCTCGTACGCCGCCGGCAACGTCGAGGTCTTTCGCCGCGTCCGGATCCCGACCTCGCTGCCGTTCATGTTCACCGGGCTGAAGGTCGCGACCGTGCTCGCGATGATCGGCGCGGTCGTCGGCGAGTACTTCGGCGGCGCGTTGAACGCGATCGGCGTGCTGATCCTCTCGCGGTCGCGCGTCTTCCAGTTCAACGAGGCCTGGGCGGGCGTGCTCGTCGTCTGCCTGTTCGGCCTCGCGCTCTACATCGCGGTCGCAGCCCTCGAGCGGATCGTGCTGCGCTGGGTTCCATCGACATCGGAATGAGGACGCGTCACAATCGCGGAACCGGAACGTGAGGAAAGGGGAACGATGAAGCATCGGAGGTACTGGGTCGGGGCGCTGGCCGCACTGGTCGTCGCCGGGGGCATCCTCGCCGCGGTCGGGACCGCCGCGCCGTCCAAGCACGCGTCGCAGAAGCTCACCAAGCTGACCTTCCAGCTCAAGTGGGTGACGCAGGCGCAGTTCGCGGGGTACTACGCCGCGCAGGCAAAGGGCTACTACAAGCAGGCCGGGCTCGACGTGAACATCCGCGTCGGCGGCCCGGACATCATCCCGGAGCAGGTCGTCGCGGGCGGGCAGGCTCAGCTTGGCCTCGACTGGCTGCCGAGCCTGATGTCGGCGCGCGACCAGGGCACGAAGCTCGTCAACATCGCGCAGGTCTTCACACGCAGCGGCATGACCGAGCTCACGTGGAAGAGCAGCGGGATCAACACGGTCTCGAAGATGAAGGGCAAGAAGGTCGGCAACTGGCTCGGCGGCAACGAGTTCGAACTCTTCGCCGCGCTCAGCCGCGCCGGGATGGACCCGGTGCACAACAAGAACGTCACGATCGTCAAGCAGCCGTTCGACATGAACCTGTTCCTGAAGAAGCAGATCGACGCAGCGTCGGCGATGACGTACAACGAGCTCGCGCAGGTGCTCGAGTCGAAGAACCCGAAGACCGGGAAGCTCTACAAGCTGAGCGACCTCAACGTGATCAAGATGGACAAGATCGGCACGGGCATGCTCGAGGACGGGATCTTCGGCACCGAGTCGTGGCTGAAGGACAAGAAGAACCAGGCGACCGCGAAGAAGTTCCTCGCCGCCTCGTTCAAGGGCTGGATCTACTGCCGGACGCACCTGAAGGACTGCGTCAAGATCGTGCTCTCGCACGGCCCGACGCTCCTCAAGGGCCACCAGACGTGGCAGATGAACGAGATCAACGCGCTGATCTGGCCGGCCCCGCTGGGCATCGGGCTGATGAGCCCGAAGGCCTACGCGTTCACGGCCAAGACGACCGCCAAGTACAACCACCTGAAGAAGGTGCCCGGCCACGAGGCCTACCGCACCGACCTCGCGAAGGCGGCGCAGGCCATGCTCAAGAAGCAGCACATCGACATCTACGGCAAGAGCTGGAAGAAGGCGAAGGTGAAGGTCACCCCGGGCGGGAAGTAACGGGGGCAACACGTGACGGCGGGGGCGTGGCCAGGCGCCCCCGCCGCTCGAAAGGAGCGCGCATGTCAGTGCTGATCAAGGGCGGGCGGATCGTCACCGCCGCCGACGACTACGTCGCGGACGTCTACGTCGAGGACGAGACGGTCTCGCTGATCGGGGAGTCGCTCGACATGAGCGCCGACAAGGTGATCGACGCGTCCGGGAAGTACGTCCTGCCGGGCCTCGTCGACCCGCACACGCACCTCGACATGCCCTTCGGCGGCACGACGACGATCGACGACGTCGAGTCGGGCCAGACGGCCGCGGCGTTCGGCGGGACGACCTGCCACGTCGACTTCATCATCCAGCCGCAGGGCTCGAGCTTCGCCGACGCGATCGCCGACTGGCGCTCGAAGGCCCACGGCAGGCAGGTGATCGACATGGGCTACCACATGGCGGTCACCGACCTGGACGAGGGCGGCTCGCTCGAGGAGCTGGCGTCGCTGCCGGACGAGGGGATCACCTCATACAAGCTCTTCATGGCCTACAAGGGCGCGCTGATGGTGGACGACGAGACGCTCTTCCGGACGATGGAGGTCGCGTCCGAGACCGGCGCGCTCGTGATGGTGCACGCCGAGAACGGCGATGTGATCGACGTGCTCGTCCGGCAGGCGCTCGAGGCGGGCAACACCGACCCGATCTACCACGCGCTCACGCGGCCACCGGAGGCGGAGGGCGAAGCGACGAACCGCGCGATCCAGCTCGCGCACCTGGCGGGCGCGCCTCTCTACGTCGTGCATGTGACCTGCCGCGAGGCGGTCGAGCCGATCGCCCTGGCCCGCGAGAAGGGCTGGGACGTGTGGGGCGAGACCTGCACCCAGTACTTCTTCAACTCGCTCGACGACATCGCGAAGCCGGACTTCGAGGGGGCGAAGTACGTCTACTCGCCGCCCGTCCGCGACAAGTCGAACTGGGAGGTGCTCTGGAACGCAGTCCGCAGCGACGCGCTGTCGGCGATCTCGACCGATCACTGCGCCTTCCTCTGGGACGGGCAGAAGACGCTCGGCAAGGACGACTTCTCGAAGATCCCGAACGGCGGGCCGGGCCTCGAGAACCGGCTGCACATGATCCACGAGTTCGGCGTCCGCGCCGGCCGGATCTCGCTCAACCGGATGGTCGAGCTGCTGGCGACGAACCCCGCGAAGCTGTTCGGGCTCTACCCGCGGAAGGGCACGGTCGCCGTCGGCTCGGACGCGGACATCGTCGTCTTCGACCCCGAGCGGACGCTCACGATCACGGCCGCGAGCCAGCACTCGAAGACGGACTACAACCTGTACGAAGGCACCCAGGTGACCGGGACGCCGGAGGTCGTGCTCCTGCGCGGCAACGTCCTCGTCGAGGCCGACGAGCTGGTCGCCTCGCCGGGCATCGGGCAGTACGTCGCCCGCGCGCGCTTCGGCCAGGAGCTGCGCGCGAACACCTCCGTCGCGTAGGTGGTGGAGGGCGGCCGCGTGGCCGCCCTCCACCGGTGACTCAGTGCGTCGGAGCCGCCCGCGGCGATTCTCGCGGCGCGAGGATCGGACGCAGGAGGTAGTACAGGCCGCCGGAGACCACGAACGCCGTCAGCCACGAGATGTCGGTGTTGTTCGTCGCCTTCGCGATCGGGCCCTGCATGAACGAGACGAGCCCGTACTCCCAGGCCCAACCTGCAACGAGGCCGGCGAGCGCGGCGATCACCGCGGCCCAGTTGACGTCACCGTAGATCGACCGCTCCGGGTCCGCGTAGAGCGCCTGCACGTCGACTCGCCCGCGCCTGAAGAGGTAGTAGTCGATCAGCATCACGCCGCCCCAGGCCGAGATCCAGACCACGACCGACGCCAGCCAGTTGTCGAAGTCGTGCGCGAAGCTGTCGCGCTCGATGAACGCGATCAGCGTCGCCGTCCCGACTAGCGAGACGAGGACGGTAACGATCCAGCGCTTGACCTTGATGTCGAGCGACAGCGCCGCCAGCGACGCCGAGTAGAGGTTGAGGATGTTCGTCGCGACCGGCCCGTGGCAGACCACGAACAGCACCAGGATCGAGACGCCCGTCCCGAACGCCGCGCTGACGAGCGTCGCCGGATCCGCGGTCGCCGCCGCGCTCGCGACCGAGGCGCCGACGAAGCCGAGCCAGACCGTCGGGATGAACACGCCGAGCGAGGTCGACCAGAACACCTTCCGGTCGGGCGTTCCCGGCCTGATGAAGCGCGTGTAGTCCGACGACCACGTCAGCCAGGTGATCCCCCAGCCGACGCCGATCGCGGTCATCAGCTGCGTGATCGCGGTCCACTTGTCGCCGCCGCTGACGGTCGAGTGGTTCCAGACGACGTCCACCTTCGTCCAGGCCAGGATCGAGATCACGATCATGAACGCGGCCGCGATCGGCACCGTGTACGCCTCGAACGACTGGATCAGGTAGAAGCCGACGATCGCGATGACGACCTGGATCGCCATGATCGCGATGCCGACCGCGTACTTCGTCCCCTGGCCCGGGTTGTCGTAGCCGATCTCCTTGAAGATCCCGAGCACGAGGTCGAGCACGACCCACGTGTTCACGCCGAGCCAGCCCATCGTCATCAGCAGCTGCGCGGTGGCCGGCAGGTAGGCGCCGCGCCGGCCGAACGCCGCCCGCGACAGCACCATCTGGTTTACGCCGGTGCGGCTGCCCATGATGCAGAAGAGCCCGAAGAGCGAGCAGCCGACGGCGTTGCCGATCACGAGCACCAGCAGCGTCTCGACCAGGCTGAGGCCGAGGATGATCCCGAGCGCGCCCAGGATCCAGTTGATCGGCGCGATGTTCGCGCCCGCCCAGATCCAGAACTGACGCAGCGGGGTCGAGTCGCGGTCCCCTGCCGGGATCGGCTCGATGCCGTGCTCGTCGAACTGGATCTCGGCGAGGTCGTTCCTTGCAGCCTGCTCCATGCTTCCTCCTAGGTGAGAACAGACCGACTGCCGGGTGGCATTCTCAGGCTTCGGCAGGACGGACGGCAAGTCCCGCGGGCGTCGTAGAGTCCGCACGTTGGACACGAATCTCGTCCTGGCAGGCGGGCTCGTCGACACCGGCGGCGGTGACTTCCGGCGCGGCGACGTAGCGATCTCCGGCGGGCGCATCGTGTCTGCGGCGCCGGAGGGCGCCGAGCGCGTGGACTGCTCGCGCTTCCTGGTCGTGCCCGGGATGGTCAACGCGCACAACCACTCGAACGAGAACTGGTTCCGCGGCATGTGGGACAACCTGCCCCTCGAGCCGTGGATGCTCTTCTCGTACCCGGCGCTCGCGGCGCCGGCGCAGTCGCCGGACGAGATCTACCTGCGCACCGTGCTGGGCGCGATCGAGCAGCTGCGCTCGGGCGCGACCTGCGTCGTCGACTTCATCTACGAGCTCGACGGGTTCACGACCGAGTCGCTCGACGCGGTCGTCCGCGCCTACCGCGACACGGGGCTGCGCGCCCTGATCGCGCTCGGGATCGGCGACCGCGCCTACCACGAGACGGTCATCCTGGAGGAAGGGCTCGTCTCGGCCGACCTCATCTCGCGGCTCGAGGCCGACGCGCCCCCGACCTGGCCCGAGTGGGAGCGCTTCTGCCGCGACGCGGTCGAGCGCTTCCACCGCCCCGACGAGGGAATCTCGATCGCGCTCGGGCCGTCCGGACCGCAGCGCTGCACGGACGAGATGCTCGCCGGCTGCGCGGCGCTGGCCGACGAGCTCGACGTCGTGATCCACATCCACGTGCTCGAGACGCGCATGCAGGCGGTCTCGGGCCGGCGCATGTACGGCAAGACGCTCGTCGAGCACATGGACGCGGTCGGGTTCCTCTCGCCGCGCGTGTGCTTCGCGCATGGGATCTGGCTGACGCCGGGCGACATCTCGCTGGTTCGGGACCGAGGCGTGACGATCGCGCACAACCCCGCCTCGAACCTGAAGCTCGGCTCGGGTCTCGCGGCAGTGCCGCGGCTGCTCGCCGAGGGCGTGAACGTCGCGCTCGGCACCGACGGCATGTCGTCGAACGACGGGCTCGACATGTTCGCGTCGCTGAAGCTGGCCTCACTCGTGCACAAGCTCTGGGGGATCGACTACGAGGACTGGCTCGGAGCGCGCGAGGCGTGGCAGCTGGCGACGTTGGGCGGCGCGCAGGCCGCCGGAGACGCAGCCGGCCTCGGCTGCATCGAGCCGGGGCGCCGGGCCGACCTCGTGCTGCTCGACCTCGACTCGCACGTCTTCACGCCGCTGAACGACCCGCTGCGCCAGCTCGCGCTCGGCTCTTCGACGCTCGCGGTCGACTCGGTGCTGGTCGGCGGCGAGTGGCGCATTCGCCGCGGGCGGCTCATCGGCGTGGACGAGGCGGAGGCGCTTGCACGCGCGCGTGAGACCGGACGCGAGGTCGTCGAGCGTTTCGACGAGGCGTTCGAGCTCGGCCAGGAGCTGCTGGCGTCGCTGCGCGGCGGCTGGCTCGAGGCGCTGGCCACGGACGTCGGCGTCGAACGCAAGCTCGCGCTCTAGCCGGGCGGTTCCGTTGGCTGCTCGCCGAGCTCCTTCCTAGCCTGCTCGATGAGCGTTTGCGGAGAAGGCACCTCCCCTGTGACCGGCGCAGGTCCCAAGAACGCCTCACGACCGTGCACGAGGACATTACGGACGACATCTGTACTCAGGTATTTCGCAAGCTGAACCAGAATCGCACGCATCTTCGCCTGCTCGCCCAAGGTTTCGGCGTTACGGATCCCAGCGAGCTCGGCTCCGAGCTGCGCCTGCTCGGCAGCAGGAAAGTTTTGCATCAGCGCAAGAGACAAGACCGGCAGCGCATACATGACGCTCGCGGGGTCGAGACCCGAGAGCTCTTGGACATCCATTACCTCGGCCATCCGTTCAGCGCTCATTCGATCGACCTCGCGATCGCATGCATCGAGGAGCGCGCCGAGCACGAGGCTCGGGCCAATGTTCACCGTCGCGCTACCGATCCTCGTAACGAAGAACGAGCTGCGAAAGAACGCAATCGCGCCGAACCCGGCGACGAGAATGCGCCAGAGGTCGACGTGGCTAGATTGACCGAACGTCCAGTTGAGCGCCGTGATCAGAAGCAAGGCTGCGACGCCGGCTCCGACGTTGATCAAAACGTAGAGATAAGCGAACACCGACCGTGGCAGCACGTGCGTCGGATCGCTCCGGTACCTCCCCAAGAGCTCAGCCAGACCGACAGAGCCTGCCAGGGCGCCTGCGATGAGAGCCTGCCAGGCGACCGCCACCGCTGAGGCCTATGCGCTGTTGAGCGCTGCCTTGGCGGATGCGGTGAGTTGCGCTCGGATGCCGCCGCCCTGATCCTCGAGCTCCACGAGCCCCGCTTGCGAGAGGGTGCTCAGAGCCGCCACGATCGCGGTGGAATCGAGACCCGTCTCGTCACGAATCTCGGGCAGCAGCTCCTTTCCGGCGAACAGTGCCGCGAGCACTTTCGCCGCCTGAGTCGTCGCCTCGGGATCAGATCGGTCGACGGACTTGGACGCACCCGAAGCGGCACGCGTCACGTCCATGTAAGTGGAGATCGAGCTTGCTACCACGGTCCTAGTGTAGTGCGAGTTCCGTGCGACACCGGAACTCCCTGTGACAGTTTGGAGAAAAGCGCTTGAACGCGTGCTTTTCAGACCGGCGGCTCGGGGTCGTACTGGATGTAGCGGCGCACTTCGCGGGCGCGGTCGGTCGAGTGCAGGCGCGCGACGAGGTGCAGCGCCATGTCGATCCCGGCCGAGACGCCGGCCGCCGTCAACACGTTGCCGTTGTCGACGAAGCGGTCGTCGGGCCGCACCTCGATGGCGTGCCCGAGAGTCGGCAGCACCTCGAGCGAGCCCCAATGTGTCGTCGCCGGCTTGCCGTCGAGCAGACCCGCCGCCGCCAGCACGAGCGAGCCCGTGCAGACGCTCGCGACGACGGTTTCCCCCGCCGCAAGCCCGCGGATCCAGTCGAGCACGTCCTCGTCCTGCAGCTCGCGGCGCGTCCCGCGGCCGCCCGGGTAGACGAGCACGTCGAGCGGCGGCGCGGTCTCCCACGTCTCGTCCGGGAGCACGCGCAGGCCTTTGGCGCAGGTCACCGGCCGGTCCTCACGCGCGAGCGTGAACACGTGCACGCCGTCGTCCGGCCACTGCTCGGCCCAGGCGGCGAGCACCTCCCACGGCCCCGCCCAGTCCAGCTCCTCCGCGCCGTCGAACAGCGCGACGCCGACGTTCACCGCGTCTGGGGAAAGCCCAGGTCGACCTTCGAGGTCGCCGGGTCCGGCCAGCGTGAGGTGACGACCTTGCCCTGCGTGTAGAACTGGATCCCCTCGGGCCCGTAGATGTGCAGGTCGCCGAAGAGCGAGCTCTTCCAGCCGCCGAACGAGTAGTAGGCGACGGGCACCGGGATCGGCACGTTCACGCCGACCATCCCGGCGTTCACCTCGAACTGGAACTGCCGGGCGACGCCGCCGTCGCGGGTGAAGATCGCGACGCCGTTGCCGTACGGGTTCTCGTTCACGAGGCGCACGGCTTCCTCGTAGGTGTCGACGCGCGTGATCCCGAGCACCGGCCCGAAGATCTCGTCCTTGTAGACGTCCATCTCGGGCGTGACCTCGTCCAGCAGCGAGACGCCGAGGAAGAACCCCTGTCCGTCGGGCGCCGTCTCGCGGCCGTCGGCGATCACCTTGGCTCCCTCGTCGCGGCCCTTCTCGATGTAGGAGGCGACCTTGTCCCGGTGCTCGCGCGTGACGAGCGGGCCCATCTCGGAATCGGGATCGAGGCCGCTGCCGACCTTCACCTTCGGCAGCCGCTCCTGAATCGCGGCGACCAGGTCGTCGGCGGCGTGGCCGACGCAGACGAGCATCGAGACGGCCATGCAGCGCTCGCCGGCCGAGCCGTAGCCCGCCGAGACGGCGGCGTCGGCGGCCATGTCGATGTCGGCGTCGGGCAGGACGACCATGTGGTTCTTCGCCCCGCCGAGCGCCTGCACGCGCTTCCCCTTCTTCGTCCCGGTCTCGTAGACGTAGCGCGCGATCGGCGTCGAGCCGACGAACGAGACCGCTGCGATCTCAGGGTGCTCGAGTACCGCGTCGACCGCGACCTTGTCGCCGTGCACGACGTTGAAGACGCCGTCGGGCAGGCCGGCTTCCTTCAGCAGCTCGGCGGTCAGCATCGACGCCGAGGGATCCTTCTCCGACGGCTTCAGCACGAAGCAGTTGCCGCAGGCGATCGCAGGCGCCCACATCCACATGGGGACCATCGCCGGGAAGTTGAACGGCGTGATCCCGCCCACCACGCCGAGCGGCTGGCGGATCGAGTAGACGTCGATGCCGGTCGAGGCCTGCTCGGAGTAGCCCCCTTTCAGGAGCTCCGGGATCCCGCAGCAGAACTCGATCACCTCGAGCCCGCGCGCGACCTCGCCTTTCGCGTCGGAGAGCACCTTGCCGTGCTCGAGCGTCAGGAGCCGGGCGATGTCCTCGGCGTGCTCGTGGACCAAGTGGCGGATGCGGAAGAAGAGCTCGGTGCGGCGCGAAAGCGACATCGTCCGCCAGCCCTGGAACGCGCGCGTCGCCGCCTGCACCGCCGCGTCGACCTCCTCGGCCGACGCGAAGTCGACCTCGCCGCTCTGCTCGCCGGTCGCCGGGTTGTAGACCGGGCCGCTGCGACCCGATGTTCCCTCGACCCGCTGCCCGTCGATCCAGTGCGCGATCCGGGTCACCTCACCCGAGCGCTCCTCCGTGAACTGATCCGCTACCTCGGTCATCTCCCGCCTCCTTGGAAGTCGCCGCCAGCGTAGCGCTAGGATCGCGTCATGGCAGTCGAAGCGGGCCTGGACGCCAAGCGCATCGCGGAGCTGGACAAGCAACACGTCCTGCACTCCTGGTCGGTGCAGAACCAGCTGCAGCCGCTCGTCGTCACTGGTGGCGATGGCCGGTACTTCTGGGACGCCGGCGGCAACCGCTACCTCGACTTCGCTTCGCAGCTCGTCAACGTCTCGATCGGCTACCAGCACCCGAAGGTCGTCGCCGCGATCAGGGAGCAGGCCGACAAGCTGACGACGATCGGGCCGCCGATGGCGCACGAGACGCGCTCAGAGCTCGCGCGGCTGCTGGCCGAGGTGACGCCCGGCGACCTGACGATGTCGTTCTTCACCAACGGCGGCGCCGAGGCGAACGAGAACGCGATCAAGCTCGCGCGCTGGTACACGGGCCGGCACAAGATCGTCGCGCGCTACCGCTCCTACCACGGCGCGACCGGCGGCGCGATCACGCTCACGGGCGACCCGCGCCGGTGGGCCGCCGAGCCCGGCATCCCCGGAGTCGTGCGGATGCTCGACCCGTACACCTACCGCTGCCCCGCCGGCCACCCGGACCCGTGCCCGGTGTGCTCGGGCGCGCCGCACCTCGAGGAGATCCTCCAGTACGAGGGCCCACAGACGGTCGCGGCCGTCATCCTCGAGACGATCGTCGGGACGAACGGGATCATCGTCCCTCCCGACGGCTACCTGCAGTCGATCCGCGAGGTCTGCGACCGGCACGGGATCCTGCTGATCTGCGACGAGGTGATGGCCGGCTTCGGCCGCACCGGCAAGTGGTTCGGCGTCGACAACTGGGACGTCGTGCCGGACATCATGACCGTGGCCAAGGGGATCAACTCCGGCTACGTGCCGCTCGGCGCGATGATCATCAACCGGAAGCTCGCCGACTGGGTGCAGGACAAGTACTTCGCCGGCGGGCTCACCTACAGCGGGCACGTGCTCGCGTGCGCCTCCGCGATCGCGTCGATCGAGGCCTTCCAGGAGGAGGGCATCGTCGAGAACTCCGCGGCGATGGGCGAGGTGCTCGGCGAGGGCCTGCGCGGCCTGATGGAGAAGCACCCGTCGATCGGCGAGGTCCGCGGGAAGGGCCTCTTCTGGGGCGTCGAGCTCGTCAAGGACCGCGAGACACGCGAGCCGCTCGTGCCGTTCAACGCGGCCGGCGAGGCGTTCGCGCCCGTGGCGAAGCTTGCGAAGGCCGCAATGGAGCGAGGCGTCTACCTGATGACGCACTGGAACGTGATCATCTGCGCGCCGCCACTGACGATCACGCGCGAGGAGCTCGACGAGGGGCTCGGCGTCCTCGACGAAGTCCTGTCGCTCGTGGACTGAGCTAGGCTTTCCGTCTCCGCCGCCGAGGGGGGCTGCATCCGCACCATCCGCATCGAAGCACCGACGACCGGCGCCGCCGAGCTTCTCGTCCGCGATCTCGTGGCGTTCGCGCAGACGGACCTGGTGCCGCTCGACGACGAGCGCTGGGAGGTGCGGGTCGAGGAGAGCACCGAGGACGAGCTCGACGCGGTGCTGCTGGCGGTCGCGCGCTGGGCGGCGGTCTGCGAGGTCGACCGGCGGCACGTGCTCGTCGACGACGAGCCGGTCGAGCTCCCTACTCCTCCAGCGTGAGCGGCAGGCTCGTCGCGACCACGCGGCGACCGTCCGCCTCGTAGACGACGTCGACGCTGTCGTTCTGACGGTACGTCCCGGCCACGCCGAAGATCAACGACGCCCAGCGCCAGAAGCCGAGCCGCCCCTCGCGGGCGAGCCGGCGGTCGAAGACGAGCTCGTCGCCGACGTGGCGGAAGTCGCGGCCGGCATCCTGCCGGACCCCGTTCACGAACACCTCGAAGCTCTCGCCGATCCCGGCGGGAAGTTGGACGCGCGTCCTCGCGGGCACCTTCATACAATGCCAACGCCCGTGCGCCGGTCCGTCTACGTCCTCAGCGTCACGCTCGCGCTCGTCCTGGCCGGTGCGGCGGCCGCGGGCAACGGCGGCGTCGCGCCTCCCGCGCCCGCCTCGCCGGGAGCACGGGACATCCGCAGCATCTACTGGCTGATCCTCGGCATCTCGGCCGCGATCTTCCTGCTGGTGACCGTGACGCTCGTCGTGTTCATGGTCCGCTACCGCAGCAGGGGACGACCGCGCGAGGTGGAGGGGCCGCAGGTTCGCGGGCACACCAACCTCGAGCTCGCGTGGACGGCAGGTCCCGTCGTGATCCTGGCGATCATCGCCGCCTTCGTCTTCTGGAAGGCCTCGGACATCGGCGCCACCTCCGCCTCGCCGAGCAGCACCCCGGCGACCCACGCGGTCGTGATCGACGGGCACCAGTACTACTGGGAGTTCCGGTACCCGAACGGCGCGATCTCGGTCAACCGCCTGCGCCTGCCGTACAAGCGCGCCGTGCGGCTGGAGGTCATCTCGCGCGACGTCAACCACAGCTGGTGGGTGCCCGCGCTCGGCGGCAAGCTCGACGCGATCCCGGGCAAGGCCAACCACACCGTGTGGCTTGCGACGAAGCTCGGCACCTTCCCCGGCCAGTGCGCCGAGTTCTGCGGCCTCCTCCACGCCCAGATGCTGGCCGACGTCGAAGTGCTCCCCGCCGCCCAGTACACGGCGTTCATCCGTCAGCGCAAGACCGACAAGCAGGCCCTCGGCAAGGAGACCTTCGTCGGCGTCTGCGCGAAGTGCCACGGGCTCGCCGGCCAGGGCGGCGTCGGCCCGAACATCGCGGCGAACCCCCTGCTCGGCAACAGGTCCGGGCTGGCGGACATCCTCAGGACCGGCATCGGCAAGATGCCGGCCGTCGGCAACGACTGGCCGACGTTCCAGATCGACGCGCTGGTCGCGTACCTGCACACGCGCTTCCACGTCGGAGGAGGCTCAAGTGGCAGCCAGGGCTGAGCGGGCGCCGGTCTCGGTCGTCGTCGGGCGCGGCCGGCTCTCGAGCTGGCTGTCGACGGTCGACCACAAGCGGATCGGGATCCTCTACATCGTCACGAGCCTCGCCTTCTTCATTGCGGGCGGCATCCTCGCGCTCGTGATGCGGGCGCAGCTCGCAACGCCCGACGAGCACGTCGTGACGAAGAACAGCTACAACGAGCTGTTCACGATGCACGGCACGACGATGATCTTCCTCGTCATCGTGCCGGTGTGGGCCGGGCTCGGGAACTACCTCGTGCCGCTGATGATCGGCGCGCGCGACATGGCGTTCCCGCGGCTCAACGCCCTCTCCTACTGGCTCTTCCTGCTGGGCGGGATCATCCTCTACTCGTCGTGGTTCGCCGCCGGCGGCGCGCCGCGCGCAGGCTGGACGGGCTACGCGCCGCTGAGCGAGGCGTCGTTCACACCCGGCAACGGGATGGACCTCTGGATCCTCTCGCTCCACGTGCTCACGCTCTCGTCGCTCGCCGGGGCGATCAACTTCCTGGTGACGATCCACCGGTTGCGCGCGCCCGGCATGTCCTGGATGCGGATGCCGCTCTTCGTCTGGTCGATGGAGGTCTACGCCGCGCTGCTCGTCGTCGTGCTCCCGGCGCTGTCTGCCGGCCTGACGATGCTGCTGCTCGACCGGCAGGCCGGAACTCACTTCTTCCTCCCGCAGCAGGGCGGGAGCGCGATCCTCTACCAGCACGTCTTCTGGTTCTTCGGGCACCCCGAGGTCTACATCATGATCCTGCCGGCGATGGGCGTGATCTCGGAGGTGATCCCGGTCTTCTCGCGCAAGCCGATCTTCGGGTACACGGCGATCGCCGTCTCGACGGTGGCGATCGGGTTCTACTCGATGCTGGTGTGGGCCCACCACATGTTCACGGTCGGCCTGCCCGGCTACCTACAGGGCTTCTTCATGATCTCGTCGATGATCATCGCCATCCCGACCGGGATCAAGATCTTCAACTGGCTCGCCACCACCTGGCGCGGGAACATCCACTTCGACACAGCGATGCTGTTCGCGCTCGGGTTCATCTGCATCTTCACGATCGGCGGGCTCTCGGGCATCTTCGTCGCGGCATACCCGTTCGACTGGCAAGCTCAGGACACGTACTTCGTCGTCGCGCACATCCACTACGTGCTTTTCGGCGGCTCCGTCTTCGCCCTCTTCGCGGCCTTCTTCTACTGGTGGCCCAAGATCTTCGGGAAGATGCTCGACGAGCGCCTCGGCAAGATCTCGTTCTGGCTGATCTTCGTCGGGATGAACGTGACCTTCTTCCCCATGCACATGCTCGGCCTGCTGGGGATGCCGCGGCGGATCTACACGTACCACTACGGCGGCGCGTGGGAGTGGTACAACCTCGCCTCGACGATCGGCTCCGGGGTCATGGCGCTCGGGATCCTCGTCTTCCTGATCGACGTCGTGAAGACGAGCCGTTCCGGCGTCCGCGCGGTGAACGACCCGTGGCTCGCGAACACGCTCGAGTGGTACACGACCTCCCCGCCGCCGCCGCACAACTTCGACAAGGTTCCCTACGTGACGAGCGCTCGA
>Ga0207702_10002731_pt1 | contig 16540 bp, 30 predicted proteins | sample KBSCornC62_FD_184302 | JGI IMG/M metagenome (GOLD analysis project Ga0207702, IMG submission 184302) | Corn rhizosphere microbial communities from Kellogg Biological Station, Michigan, USA - KBS Corn C6-2 (SPAdes) (version 2) | ecosystem: Host-associated > Plants > Roots > Rhizosphere > Soil ...
TCGGACTTGAATCTATAGCGGCGAATGCCTAACCAGTCGCTAGAGCCAATGGCGAGATGCGTCACGCCTCGTGCGAGGCACGAGTCGCGCCACCTCTCGCCATGGCTCACCATTAAACGTTAGGCACCTCATGGACGTCGTTAAAACAGAAAAATCCATTTTTCCTCTCTTAGCGTCAATGACGCGTGGCGACTACGACGCGGCCATAGCTTCTGTCGCGCGTTCGCGTTTGACCTCGTCAGACATGCGCGAGGTGTTAGACGAGTACCCTTTCAAGCTTATCCGGCATGATGTCCCGCTGGAGAGCCTGTTTGACGTTGTGTCGATTGGCGCGGCATCTAAGCCGTCCTGGAGCGTTAATCTACCTCTATGGACCGCTGAAGAAGGACGTTCCGATCTGACGCTTCAGCTTACGGTTGTTGATAGCGGAAGAGAATTCTACGAAATCGAACTAGATGATCTTCACGTTCTCTGAAATACGGCCTAACCAGTCGCTAGAGCCAATGGCGAGATCTGTCACGCGTCCTGCTTGCGCAGGCCGCGCGCCAGCTCTCGCCATGGCTCACCATTAAACGTTAGGCGATCTTCTTGGGCCCAAGGGCAGCGAACTTGCTTCTGGTCGGAGCAATGCGGCGCGCTAGGCGATACGTTTCCTGAAGGAAATGTATCTTGCGATCATCGCACGGATGAATACGTCAAGTCATGGCAGCATACGTGATATCCGAGGTTGAGATGGCGGAGCAAGAAGCGTGGGACCACTATCGTCGGCTCGCCGCGCAATCAATTGAGCGATTTGGCGGTAAGTACATCGTCCGCGGGGCCAATCCAGACGTGGTTGAAGGAGAGGCTAGCTCGCGAATGATTGTTATCGTCGAGTTTCCAAATATGAGGACCATCAGGGAGTGGTATTCCTCTGATGAGTACGCAAAGGCGTTGGCTTACAAAGATCGTGCTTTGAAGCGAAAACTCGTGTTTGTTGAAGGGGTATGACGATCGTGTTTGGGTCTTCCCCGCCTAACCAGTCGCTAGAGCCAATGGCGAGATCTGTCACGCCCCGTGCTGACGCACGAGTCGCGCCAGCTCTCGCCATGGCTCACCATTAAACGTTAGGTGTCTTCATCGCGCCGTCATAACTTGCCGGATGATGTCGCTGGGGCAGACGAGCTGACGCTCGACTGCCAATGTGCCGTATCTTATCGAGGCTGTGGGTGTTTCCGCGGGCGGCTGACGTCGCAAGCGACGCCAGCCTTTCCTGTTTGCGGCGAGTTGTATCTCGCCAGCTCGGCTAAAGCGGGCACATCATTTGATATCACGCTATGAACGATCGCGGATCGGCAGAAAGTAGATACGAGGCATTTGTTTTTCAGGCGCTAGCGGGAGAGAAAGTCTTTGGCCTCCAGGATCGCGAAGGTTCATGGGCCGTTTTTCCTTCGAAGAAGGACGAAAAAATCGATGTTATCCTTTTCTGGTCAGATCGAAAGGCTGCGAATCGACATGTGAAAGAGGAGTGGTCTGGACATCGTGTTACCAAGATTGACCTAGAGCTGTTTGTCGGTGCTTGGCTGCGCGGAATGCATGAAGATGGATACCTCGTCGGTCCGAATTGGGATGAGAGTTTTTCTGGTCTAGAAGTAGATCCAGTTGAGGTAGCGAAGCGTTTGACGGAAGACGACGAGACCGAAGAGTAAATTTGGGCAAGATCTTGATCGAGACGCCACAGACACCTAACCAGTCGCTAGAGCCAATGGCGAGATGCGTCACGCCTCGTGCGGGGCACGAGTCGCGCCGCCTCTCGCCATGGCTCACCATTAAACGTTAGGCAAATGAGAATTGTAAACACACTGGCGTTCGCTGGATTAGTTGCTGGTTGTGCAACCGTAACGAAGCACCCGGAGAGGAGCTACATGCCCAAACCTCCGGAGGTCACAATTTGGGTCCGTCACTTGAGTCACGAGAAGCCATTTACGTACCAGTTCGACGCACACGAGCCAAATGCGCCTGCCGTAACGCTGCAGGAATTCGAAATTTTGGCGCCACAGGAACTAATGGGTAGGACGGTCGCTATAAAGATATTGGCTGGCTACGAATCGCCTCTCCAGACGGCTGAATATTTCCACCTCAAAATGCCTCGTTACCTCCTTAACCAGATTGAAGGTCCGCGTCGAGTGGGAGACCATTACGAATTTGATGACGGCTGGAATTTCGCTGCTCTGGTCGTTGAACCTGTTGAGTCGGAAAAGAAGGAATGAATGCCTAACCAGTCGCTAGAGCCAATGGCGAGATGCGTCACGCCTCGTGCGAGGCACGAGGCGCGCCACCTCTCGCCATGGCTCACCATTAAACGTTAGGCATCGGTTTTTCATGGTTTTCGCCCTTATAATTGCGGTCGTCGTCGCGTTCTTGGTCTGGAAATTCGGGTCTCGTCGGCCCGGTGAACCCGGCTTTAAGTATGTGCATGTGAACCACGACGGCTCTGCTAGAGAGCTCTCTCCAGGTGAGATCGATTATCTCTCACAGGAATTTCAAGGCGGCGATGGAGACCGACCTTACATTAAATTTTCTTACGAAAGTCGGAATGGGTGGGGCAGCTTTTCGGGATTCATTGAGCGAAGACGTGTACCAAGACGGATTGCGATCGCTCCCGTAAATCCAGAATACGACACTCGGGTCAAAGAGCTGCGTGAGGACGTCTTGGATCTGCAAAGGGCATGTGGCGATATCATCGTCGAGAATTCCGATGGTTCTGTTTTATGCACCCCGAATCCCACGTTATCTCGAGAGGTTCGGTTCGAATTGGCGAAGAAGCACTACGTATCTCAGTTGATCAGGAGGGAAGCGCAGGCCAAAATCGTCACCCAGAATGCCTAACCAGTCGCTAGAGCCAATGGCGAGATCGGTCACGCATCCTGCTTGCGCAGGCTGCGCGCCCGCTCTCGCCATGGCTCACCATTAAACGTTAGGACATCATTCGGATCGCTGAACATAGCGACATAGCGTGTCTCGCATCCTCCAGGATTCAGTCAGGCCATGTCGCGGCAGGATTTCGCTCAGGCGACTTGACGCGTGGGGGCTGGAATAAATGCGCAAGCGTGGATCTCGCGAGGCGAGTGGGCCAAATTAAAAAAAAGGGCCTGTGGAGAACATCTGACGGTGCGGGTTCGACTAATTCGCAAGCGCGGAAGCCTCGTCAGAAGGAGTAATCCACCCTCGCAAGGACCAAACCAAACCAAACCAAACCAAACCAAACCTATTGAGTCACAGGTGAGATCTGGGTTGCAGCGATGCATCGGCTAGAATTTAAACTTCGGCATGGCGAAGAGAGTAGGAAGTCCCCGTCCTAACCAGCCGCTAGAGCCAATGGCGAGATGCGTCACGCCTCGTGCGGGGCACGAGTCGCGCCGCCTCTCGCCATGGCTCACCATCAAACGTTAGGCCGTAGGCAATCTGGACTTAGTTAGCCAACTACCTCATTGTTAGATCTATCAGAACCGGCTTGCTCCTGTCTGAAAGGATGGCAAGTTAGCAGTCATGCGAGTGGAAATCGAAAAAGAGACTGACGGTCGATGGATTGCTGAAGTTCCATCGATCCCTGGGGCCATGGTCTATGGCGCCAGCAAAGATGAAGCCGTGGCAAAAGTTCAGGCTTTAGTTCTTCGCGCCCTTGCAGACAAGATAGAGCACGGCGAAGAAGCTCCTGGCATAAGTGAAGTATTCACTGTTGCGGCATGACCAGTTGGGTGCCCGCAAAGCCAGAGCGGTTCTCGCAGCACTGCTACGAATCGGCTGGCAGATTAAACGGCAGAAAGGCTCGCACCGTATTTTGTATCGAGCAGGTTGGCCTGATTTCGTTTTTGCTTTTCACGATGGCGAGGAGATTGGTCCGAGGATGTTGGCACGAATTGCTCGGCATACCGGTCTTACTGAAAATGATCTCTGAAGGCCTAACCAGTCGCTAGAGCCAATGGCGAGATCGGTCACGCCTCGTGCTTGCGCACGAGTCGCGCCCGCTCTCACCATGGCTCACCATTAAACGTTAGGCGACACATTCTTCATGGACTCCATCCGCGCAAAATTCACGATAGCGACTCTTCTTTGGGTCTTTGTGCTCTTTTGCGCTGGCTGTGCGAGTACGCCGAATGCAAAATCCCTGGTCGGCTTGTATGTTGCGGATCGAATCCACGATGGATCATCTCAATCCACGGAGCTAACGTTAAGTTTATATCCGAATGGCCGGTTTGCTGCGTGGCAGAGAATGTACTTCAATGGCGAACCGGTTAGAATATCGGCGCTGGCGGCATATGATCTACACGCGAATAGCCAGGGTACCTGGTGGTACGCAGATCATAGGCTACATCTCACAAGTGATGGGCGGTACAGTTTAGTTGGCAGTCCATTCGGCAGCCAGCGCATGATCGAAGGTAGTGAAGCCATCGTTTCGAGCACGGGGGCTGGGGCGTTGATCAAGTGGGGTGGTGTTACGTATACATTACATGAAGACTCGCTTCAGCGACCAACAGGAGAATCCAGTGCACAAACTCGTTTTTCAGGTGTTCCGTAGTTTAAATCTTTTTTCTAAGAGCGCTTGGCGTCGGGTGTCATCCGCGCCTAACCAGTCGCTAGAGCCAATGGCGAGATCTGTCACGCCTCGTGCTGCGCACGTGTCGCGCCCGCTCTCACCATGGCTCACCATTAAACGTTAGGCATAAGAAATTGGCGGTTTGTGCGTTTAATATGCATACCCCATTAAAATCTTACCGACGTTTTTCTGTCCCAAGGCGTGGGAGCAGATGGCAGGCGATGAGAAGTTGAGGCTATGCTCTAAGTGCGGTAAATATGTGCATGACGTTAGTCAGTTGTCCGTCGGAGAGCGGCTTGCGTTGTTGTCTGAAAAGGATCTTTGCGGTCGTTATCGTGTGGCTCTGCGACGCGCCAGGCCATTCGCTCGCGAATCGTACGCGAAGCATTTAATCAAGTATGGCGCAAGTGTTGCAGTTGCGAGTGGGGCTTTCTTGGTTTTTTGGGAGCTATCCGATGAGCGTGCCGAGCAAGAATTGGCGCATCACTATCGTGTTGTAGTCCCTGGAAATTCGCCGATAGGTGAGATGCCGGCTGAGTTCTATGAGGAGCAGGAAGTTCAGTTGATGGGGATGATTGCTGTTCCACCGGAAGAAGTATTTCCTCCTGAATTGCCAGTTGTACCTCCGCCTGATCACATCGACATTAAAGTTGTTGAGCCCATCCATTCTCTCGGACACGCCTAACCAGTCGCTAGAGCCAATGGCGAGATCTGTCACGTCTCGTGCTGACGCACGAGCCGCGCCAGCTCTCACCATGGCTCACCATTAAACGTTAGCCTCTATGCGGAATAGGGGATTCGGACCCCAGGTTCCTTCGCCGGAAAGTCCTTCGAGTTTCTGCTCACCAGTAGGCAGCCCTGAACTCTGGCGCTGGCCCAAACGATCGCATCGGGAAGGCGAATCCGGAACTTCTTTCGCAGCTGCACCGCTTCGTCAGCTACCTCTAAAGTCAATTGACGCACGGTGAAGCGCGAGAGGAACTGACGAGTCGCGGTTTCTTCCTGTGGGCTATCCGCTCCAGCTAGTACTTCCATCCAAGAAATTATACTGATCTCGGGCTCCGAGTAGCGCTCTATTTCCCGTTTGGCCTTGTCCAGTCCTTGGAGGTAGTCGATAAGGACATCGCTGTCCATGATCGCTCTCATCGAGAATCCCATTCAGAGCGAATCTTCTCCACAAATTTGCGGCTGGTTATGCGCTTGTGCTTCCAGATTCCAAAACCGAAGTCCTTCTGGTCAGCGGCGTTGTCCTTGATCAATCGATCGACCGCACGGCGTACCGCCTCAGCACGAGATATCTTCTGCTCCTCGCATAACCGGGCGAGTGCCCCAAGTTGTTCTTTCGGTAAATCGACGATGGTTCTCATAAACGATATCATGCACCGTCATCATGGCATCGTCAAGTCGATCCGGGCTAACCAGTCGCTAGAGCCAATGGCGAGATCCGTCACGTCTCGTGCTGCGCACGAGACGCGCCAGCTCTCGCCATGGCTCACCATTGAACGTTAGGCATGAAAATATTGGTCATTGCGCTAGGCGCTGTCGTCGCCTCGCTCGGGGTCCTCGGAGTCCTAAGGAACGATAAGCATCATGTTGTACCCGCTTCCATTCAGGAAGAGCATAACCGTCGCGTTGATTTCCCTCCCGCTTCTGGAGCGTATGGACGCGCGCTTTACCTTGTTGTGGATTCACAAGGAGTCTTTCTTGGCGACCAGCTCATTGATTCCACGGTGACTAGTCAGGTTGTTTCTGATTTCGCCAGGCACGAAGGAATTAAGGCTGCGATGTTTGTTGTTACCGACTCAGCAAAGTATGGGGACGTTGTTCGTATCTATGCCGAGCTTAGAAGATCTGGTCTCGTAGTTTCGAGTTTCCCGACCGTCGCACATCCTACTGGATTTCGGCTGCCTCAATATGGCACAATCACCAAAGAAGGTTTCGTCTGGATAGATGAGAATACGAAAGAAGAATTTTATTGAGCTCGTCTGTTTTGGCTGCGGCCAAACAAACCGGCCTAACCAGTCGCTAGAGCCAATGGCGAGATCTGTCACGCCCCGTGCTTGCGCACGAGTCGCGCCAGCTCTCGCCATGGCTCACCATTAAACGTTAGGCATGTACATTTCGCTAAATAAGGTCAAGATACCCCAGTCAAACATGCGGCGGGCTAGCTGGGCGCTCCTTCTGGCGGCCCTGATGTTGGCTAGCACTTTGATCAGCCGCTTCGCAGGATGGCTTTCTTTTGAGTTCTATTCGTTTGAGGCGCTCGTTTGCTCACTATTCCTTTACCTGACCCTAGCCGTTCCGTACATGATGTTAGCGGTGGCTCTTCTTCTATCGCCGATGCTGACGTTTCTATGGTTTGACTCTCCATCGTATCCCATGACCCATCAATGGTGGTTTTGGTTGCACGTCTTGGTCGCTCTCTTCGCCGGTGGTTGCGCATTGTCTCTTGCAGGCCGCAAATATCCAGGAAAAGATGAAACTGAACTCTAGGCCTAACCAGTCGCTAGAGCCAATGGCGAGATCTGTCACGCGTCCTGCTGACGCAGGCCGCGCGCCAGCTCTCGCCATGGCTCACCATTAAACGTTAGGCTTTTATTCATGACCATTCGGCGCGCGACGATTTCTGATGTGGCTACTTTAGTTGACCTAAATCGTAGCACGCAGGCGATGCATGCGGCTGCAGAGCCTGATATGTTCCGTGCGGATCCACCGGATGACGTCGTTGCAGCGGCTTTTAGATCTTCGATCGAGACGTCTTCATCTTTATGGCTTATCGCGGAAGAGGGTCGCGCTTGCGGTTATCTAAGTGCTGATTTCCGAGAAATCCCTGAAAGCTGGTGTCACATCCGACATCAAGTTTGTTACATTGCGGCTATCGCGGTTGATCCCGCGTTTCGTCGCAAGGGTATAGCGCGTGCATTGCTCTCCAGACTTAAAGCGGAAGCAGCGGCTCGTGGAGTTCAAAGAATCGAGTTGTCCGTGTTTGCATTCAACGTCGAGGCAAAGAAGGCCTTTGAAGGGCTCGGCTTTCGTACACTGATAGAAAGGAAAGTACTATGACTTACCCTTACACCTCTTATGACGAAATCACGGGCACGGAGCCTAACCAGTCGCTAGAGCCAATGGCGAGATCGGTCACGCCTCGTGCGAGGCACGAGTCGCGCCCGCTCTCGCCATGGCTCACCATTAAACGTTAGGCCATCTATCTCACACATGAGCATGATTTGTAATCTAGCGCGAATAACCGAGGCACAGTACGCTTCGCTTAGTGCCGGTCCATCTATCATCACAAAGTTGATCTATGGTGACGTAGACGATCAGCCCGTTGCTCCGAAGCGGGGACTTTTGTCTAGGCTATTCAGCCGTGAGCCAGTGCCTCCTACGAAGACGGAATCGCAAACTGTTCCGCCAATCGATCCGACCGATCAGGTCGATTTAGATAAGGCTTGGCACACGCTACATTTCCTTTTCACCGGCGATGCTTGGGGAGGGCTGTTCCCTGAAGGATTTCTCGTAAGCTGTGGCAAGCCGGTAGGTAGCGTGGATGTGGGCTACGGGCCCGCTCGAATGTTTGACCCCAAAGAAGTGCAGGCCATAGCAGCTTTCGTGGAATCGCAGCAAGCCGACACAATGCGCAAGAAGTTAAATCCTAAGAAGCTGTTAGAGGAGCAAATTTATCCGAATTTTGGTTCGGAATCTGCCGTGACCGATGAAGATTGGGCGTACATTGCAGGCGCGTTCGAATCAGCCTCTGCATTTATCCGGGAGACCAATCGGCGGGGGATGGCAATGCTTGTGTATCTCAACTGATGCCTAACCAGTCGCTAGAGCCAATGGCGAGATCTGTCACGCCTCGTGCTGCGCACGAGCCGCGCCAGCTCCCGCCATGGCTCACCATTAAACGTAGGCTAAGTATGAGAATGTTTGAAGGCGGTCTTAGGCCTTCTAATCGCGATATTCGGATTCGTCTGGCTCATGGCAAATGGTGGGCTTGCGCTTAGTGGCGCGAAGGCTCAGGGGCAGATTGTTGCCGTAAGGCGCGAGACGATCAGTGCGTCAGATCAATCGCCTTCGTACTTTATCACTTTTCGATTCCGGGATTCCACTGGGGTGTCACACACGGTCAGTCCGAAGACCTCACTTTCCTCTTATGCCCGTTATTCGGTTGGTGACCATGTAGACGTCGTTTACAGACCAGAGCGGCCAGAGTATGCTTCATTAGGTGCAGTTGATTCTGTGTACGGTGTCCCGATTGTTGTTTGCTTGATCGGTGGTTCGTTGTTCATGTCTGCGGTGTTCCGGAGTGAAGATCCCAATCCGGCCTAACCAGTCGCTAGAGCCAATGGCGAGATCCGTCACGCCCCGTGCTTGCGCACGTGTCGCGCCGGCTCTCGCCATGGCTCACCATTAAACGTTAGGCGATCTCTCATCACGCAGTCCCAAATCATTTATTATCCATTATCACGTCTGGTTTAATCTCCGTCCTGCGATTCCCGAGGCCGATGGACTAAAAGCCATTCACTCATACCTAAGCGGTTTGTGCGGCGGCTTCGAAGCTGCAAGCTTCAGACTCTTGCGCAATAAGGGCAGCGCACCTCGTTCGAAGCTGGCAAGGTATCATGCCCTTGTTCAGTTTGCTGACGCCGAACAATTAGCCACGGCCATGAAAAATCAGGCCGATCGTGGTATTCACGCTGGAGGGCATGGAGCCGTGATCGACGTTGTTTCCGATTTCCATGTCGAAGTCTTCGAAGAAATGACTGAAGTTGGGTCTCAGGTCGGATTCTACGCCTGTGAAATCTAATTACGGCCTCTTGTGTGTCCCGCCTAACCAGTCGCTAGAGCCAATGGCGAGATCCGTCACGCCCCGTGCTTGCGCACGTGTCGCGCCGGCTCTCGCCATGGCTCACCATTAAACGTTAGGTCTTGACGAGCTTGACTATTTACCGGTATTGCCCATGATACCGTAATGCGAGTTGTCATCGACACATGTGTGCTGGTTTCCGCGCTAAGATCATCATCTGGCGCATCCTTCCGTGTCGTAGGTGCTCTCCCTGACGGAAAGTTTACTCCATTTGTGTCCACGCCGGTGTTCTTCGAGTACGAAGAGGTTCTTTTGCGTCCGGGTCACTTCCCGCATCTCAGTGAAGCTGATGTAAATGATTTTTTGGACTATCTGGCTAGCGTAGTTGAGCATCGCGGGGTGAATTTTCTATGGCGTCCGTACCTCAAAGATCCCGATGACGATATGATCCTAGAAGCGGCGGTATCTGCAAAAGCGGACGCGATAGTCACTCACAATTTACGGGACTTTGTCGGAGCTGATCGCTTTGGAGTTTCCGTTTTGAGTCCTGCAGATCTTATCAAAAGGCTAAAGTTATGAGCACACTGAGTCTCCGGTTGCCTAATTCGATTCATCGTCACGCTAAGCGGCTGGCGGATGAGGAAGGTATTTCTATAAATCAGCTGATCAGTTCGGCGATTGCTGAGAAGCTTGCTGCGATCGATACTGAAAAGTATTTGTCTGAGCGGGCCTCACGAGGAAGCGTTTCAAAGTTTCGCAAGGTTCTAAAGAAGGTGCCTGCTGGTAAAGTTGATGCTGGCGACGACCTTCCCCGGACCTAACCAGTCGCTAGAGCCAATGGCGAGATCCGTCACGACTCGTGCTTGCGCACGAGTCGCGCCGGCTCTCGCCATGGCTCATCATTAAACGTTAGGCTAGGATGCACGTAGTACTTGTTCACGGATTCTTGAATCGAGGGTGGATCATGCGTCGTTTGGCCGCGCGGCTTGAAGCGGAAGGTTATGTCTGTCATTCGCCATCTTTGCGTCCGTGTGATGCTAGACGTGGTTTGCCTGAACTAGCGCTAGCGCTTGCGGAACATATCGCGCAGGTTGTTCCTTTGGACGAGAGGTTCGCTATTGTCGGTTTTAGCATGGGCACGATCGTTTCGCGTTACTACATGCAAGAGCTGGGAGGAGCGCAGCGCGTAGTGGCTTTCTTCTCGGTTGCCGGGCCGCACAGAGGGACTCGAAGCGCGTATCTTTATCCGGGCGGCATTCGGCAGCTGAGGCCAAGAAGTAAGTTCCTGCGTGAGCTCGATACGACGGTGGATCGGCTCAAGGACATCCCGATTACGTGTTATTGGACGCCATATGATCTGATGATCCGTCCGCTTTCCAGTACTCGATGGGATCCTGGAGAACACGTCAGAATCCCAGCCTTACAGCACTCGCTTTTAGTCATGGATTCTCGGCTACATTCAGACATTGTGCGACGTGTCTCTCGTGTTTCAGCCTAACCAGTCGCTAGAGCCAATGGCGAGATCTGTCACGCCCCGTGCTTGCGCACGTGTCGTGCCAGCTCTCACCATGGCTCACCATTAAACGTTAGGCGACCTCTCGGGAACACAATAGGTCATCGAAAAGCGTTTCTGTTGTTTCTAAGTTGCAATTCTCAAGACCCAGTACTTCTGATCTAGGTGCGAAGATGGTTACAGAGATCGTTACGTTCAAAGTGCGGGCTGGTATGATCCAGGAGCAAGTGTTCGCGCAGTACGAAAAGACTGCTCCAAAATGGCGGGCGAATCCCGATTTGATCAGGAAGAACTATCTTTTCGATCCATCGAGAGGCATCGCTGGTGGTGTTTACTTGTGGAAGAACCGTGCAGATGCTGAAAAGTGGCACGGAGCGGAATTTCAAAAGATGATTTACGAGATGTGGGGAAGTACGCCTCAGAGCGAGTTTTTCGAGACGCCCATCATCGTAGACAATCTGTCAGGGGAAGTGAGGAGAAATTGAGTTCCCCGCCTAACCAGTCGCTAGAGCCAATGGCGAGATCCGTCACGCCTCGTGCTTGCGCACGAGTCGCGCCGGCTTTCGCCATGGCTCACCATCAAACGTTAGGCTGAGAGTCCGGCCGAGTCTAAAAATGGTGTATGCCGTTAGCTTGACTTACGGCTACGCGCGTAAGAAAGTAAGGCATGACGACAAAGCTTTCCACGAAGGGTCAGATCGTTCTGCCCAAGCAGGCCCGGCTGCATCTTCATCTCAGACCTGGCACTAAGTTGGTCTGTCGCGTTGACGGGGAATCAATCGTGCTTACACCGGAGCGCCCGTTGGCTGGGCGGCCAAAGCTCGTACGGGATTCCTTGACCGGCCTTATGATCAGCAAGTCTGCATCCGGCGTTAAGGTCACGAGCGATGATGTCAGAGCCGCTCTTTTAGATTTCCCGTGAGATACTTACTTGATGTAAACGTCTTAGTCGCCCTGTCCAACACAGGCCATAGTCTGCATGCCCAGGCTAAGTCTTGGTATGCTTCTGTTAGCGGCGCGGCCACCGGTCTTCATACTTGCTCGATTACAGAGTTAGGTTTCGTTCGCGTTGCGGTTGTCACTGGGCTCCATCCTGACGTGATTTCCGCGAAAGCTGCCCTCGAGGCGCTCAAGTCTTCGTCTCAGGTTCGTTTTGAGATCGTATCTGACGATTTAGGAGCGTCTAGCTTACCGTCATTCGTAAAGACGCCGCAGAAGGTTACAGATGGTCACCTTTTAAGTTTGGCGAAGCATCATGCGATGAAGCTCGTCACTTTAGACAAAAGCATTCCGGGAGCGCAGTACATTGGTTCATGAAGCCTAACCAGTCGCTAGAGCCAATGGCGAGATCTGTCACGCCTCGTGCTGCGCACGAGCCGCGCCAGCTCTCGCCATGGCTCACCATTAAACGTTAGGCAGTTCAAAAAAGCGTCTCGTTGACTCCGCTCGCACAGTTCGTAACTTCGCCAAATGAGCAGCGCTTCACTTCGCATCCAGGGTCTTACGGAAGCTTCCGTGGATCAAAAACTTGAGCTAATTGATGAGCTCTGGGAGTCAGTGCGTCGATCTGGTGACATTCCTGTTCGCCAAGATCACCTTCAGGAGCTGGAAAAGCGATTGGCTGCGGTAAATTCCGATCCATCGATTGCGCTCTCTCCGGCTCAGGCTCGTGCTCTGCTAAGGAAGTGACGAAGCCTCTTAAAGTTGCGCCCTGGGTCGTCCCAAATGATCTCCAGGCAATTTACGATTATCACAAGAATCTCTCCGTAGCCAAAGCCGAGCGTATTGTTGCAGAGTACGATAGTATCGTAGCGCTGTTGGAGATAAATCCTCTTTTGTTTCACGAGAGAGATGGCGGCTGGAGAGTGTATCCGTTCGATTCGGGAACTTATCTTTTGTATTACAGGGAGCTTCAGTCGATGTGGCTTGTTGCTGGAGTATTCCATGCCAGGCGGGCTCCTTCTTGGATACACATTCAGTTGTCTGAGCGAGTGGTTCCTGAAAATGCCTAACCAGTCGCTAGAGCCAATGGCGAGAGCTGTCACGCCTCGTGCTTGCGCACGAGTCGCGCCAGCTCTCACCATGGCTCACCATTAAACGTTAGGCATATGGAACTACGTCTATCACGGATTGCAGCCGATCAGCTGTTGCTGACGGCTGAATCCCGAATTTAGGCTTAAACGATGCGTAAGGTCTTCAGCTTCTTCGTCATGCTTTTCTTGTTTATCGCTGTCGGGTTGATAGTGTACGGTCTCTTGAATCCATGGCCGGATGCAGAGGCGGCGTTGCGATCTAGAGGGGGGAATGGCATCCCGCTAGTTGTCGGAGTCGATTATCAATACGACCGGGAGAATGAGATATGGGAAGCAGTGCATAGCAGAACTTACATATTTATGCCTGAATGTTTTGTGACTGGTTCAGTCTATCGGTACGAGGAAAGTACCGGAAGTGCGATCGTCGGCACGGCTAAAAATGTTCAGCAGGGAAGATGGTTTTATTTAGTCCTCATCGTTCTTTTATTGGCGACTAGTTATCTCGTCAGGCAAGTTTTACGCCCCAAAGTCCAAAATGCCTAACCAGTCGCTAGAGCCAATGGCGAGATCTGTCACGCCTCGTGCTGCGCACGAGCCGAGCCAGCTCTCACCATGGCTCACCATTAAACGTTAGGCATCGGCGCTGTGATTTCTTTTCGTTTGGCGGTTGGTGAGGACATATCTGAGCTTGAAAAGCTTATACCATTGTCCGTTAGCACGCTTCAAGCGGGCTCTTACACTTCGGACCAGATGGATGGAGCACTCGGTAGCGTTTTCGCGGTAGATTCGCAGCTGATCCGAGATGGTACCTACTTTGTGGCCGAAGACAAAGGCGCAATTGTCGGCTGCGGTGGTTGGAGTCGTCGAAAGACAATGTTCGGTGGCGATACGATGAAGGATGGTGAGGATGTTGTGCTCGATCCCATGCAGGATCCTGCAAGAATTCGTGCATTCTTTGTGCGCCCTAGTTGGGAGCGCAGGGGCATCGGTTCGCAGATCATGCGTCTTTGCGAAGAAGCTGTTCTCAAGGCTGGCTTTGGTCGCATCGAAATCGTTGCGACTTTAGTCGGAGAGCATCTCTATGCTAAATTTGGTTATTCAGTCGTCGAACGCTATGACGTTGCACTGAAGAATGGTCATGCTCTTCCTGTTGTCAGAATGCAGAAAGGCCGCTGTCATGCCTAACCAGTCGCTAGAGCCAATGGCGAGATGCGTCACGCCTCGTGCGAGGCACGAGGCGCGCCACCTCTCGCCATGGCTCACCATATAACGTTAGGCCCAGCGGAGGCGACGTCTCTTAAACCGTTAGAGCCGACCTGCGGCGGCTCAACGAAGGCATAGGCCGAAGTTAGTCACATAACCACGGAGCCTTAGCAGAACATTATCTCTCGATGCGTCCGGATATCTCAGGTGTTACTAAAAAGTCTCGAAGTCCGCTGAGTCTAAGACCCGCGGAGTTTCCGTAGGATTGTCCCGTCGCACGTCGGCGATAGGTGATCTGTTCGGGCCTCGTAGGTGTGCCGCACAAAGCGATCCCTCGTGCCGAGACGGTCGCAGTTCGCGTAACCATGAGCGTATTTGAGCAGGAGGGTGATGCAGGGACGGCATCATTTGGGTCGCAAGTGTTCCCGCCTCAGCTTTGCTGCGTGTAGAGATCTGTCGCAGATCTAGCGGTATCGAGTCTAGGATTGAAGGTCTTCAATCAAGCGATCAATGTGCGACGTTGAATATGGCGAGAGAATCTCTAAAGCAGATCAGGCCTAACCAGTCGCTAGAGCCAACAGCTTTGGCCCGCACGCCTTCTGCTTGCGCAGAAGCCGCGCCGTCCAAAGCTGTGGCTCACCATTAAACGTTAGGCTCTGCTCATTGCGCTTCGACGCTTGCGACCACCGCCGCATAGCGCTAGCGGCGAGCAGCTGGCTAGGTCTTTGAGACGAATAGTTCTTCGAAGAGGCCTTGAGATTTTTTCAGTCCCATTTCGGTGAGCTCTACCGACTTTGCTGAGGTCTTCGGATTCTCAATGAGACCTTTGGCGTGGAGCCGTTCAAGCACCTCCCAGTCAAATCCTTTCCAAGCGCGATTTCTGTCGTGGAGTGTTAGCTGGAGTAGTGCAAGGACCGCATCTTCGATCTTTTGTGTGTCATTCATGTGGTTTCCGAGTGTGATCTACTCAGGTGCTTTCGCTGTGCCCGGCAAATCGCCTTTGCTTTTGGACAGCCTACCGGCCAGTCTCGCCGAGCGTGGAGTACTTCAAATCTGATATCTCAGTTGCACTGAGGCGCCTCCCGGAGCCTAACCAGTCGCTAGAGCCAATGGCGAGATCCGTCACGCCTCGTGCTTGCGCACGAGTCGCGCCGGCTCTCGCCATGGCTCACCATTAAACGTTAGGCCGATGAATCAACAGGCCCTTTACGAGTTGGCGGAGCGTGAATTGAACATTGATCGAGCAGATCCCGATGTGCTTGCGACGGCTCAGGCGTCTTCCGGCGGGGTATCGAGCCTTACACGTCAGCTCTATTGGCAGTACCGCAGCCAAAAACTCAGATTTCTGGCCGAAAATTCAGGAAATCCGGCAGAGTTTTGGGTGCAGTTCGTGGCCGAAGTTGAGGATGCGGAGCGAAAGGCTGGAAAGAAAAGGTCTGCTCAAGCTTGGATTGGTGCCTTGGCTTGTTTTTCTGGTTGGGTTCTCTCGTACGGCTTTTTCCGGGTAGCCTACCACGCGCTTGCTACAGAGAGGTTGGTATTGTGGAGCTATTGGATTGGCTCTGCGATTTGCCTGCTATCGGGATTCTATGGTTTCACCGTCGCAAAGCGAAATTCGTTTTGATGTCCAAGGTGGTTCTAGGCCTAACCAGTCGCTAGAGCCAATGGCGAGATACGTCACGCCTCGTGCGGGGCACGAGTCGCGCCGTCTCTCGCCATGGCTCACCATATAACGTTAGGCTTTTCACGGGCTCATGAATGAGGTCGCATCTGATTCTTTTGATCTTGGACGATTCGTAGCGGCTCAAGATGGGGTATACCCTGTGGCACTCGCTGAGATCACGGCCGGTACTAAGCACAGCCACTGGATGTGGTTCATTTTTCCGCAAGTTTCAGGACTTGATTCGAGCCCCATGGCGCAGCGCTATGCGATTTGCTCTCAGGCGGAAGCTCAGGCTTATTTGGCTCATCCAGTGCTAGGCCAACGGTTATTGGAATCCACCAAAGCGCTTTTGGGCGTGCATGGGCGCTCAGCGAATCAGATCATGGGCAGTCCAGATGATCTTAAGCTTCGCTCATCGATGACGCTTTTCGCTTATGTGTCCCAGCCCGGCTCTTCCTTTGAACAAGTGTTGGCTAAGTTCTACTCCGGTGATAAAGATCAAAGAACGGTCGACTTTCTGCGGAGAAATGGGCGACCTGGAGCCTAACCAGTCGCTAGAGCCAATGGCGAGATCCGTCACGCCTCGTGCTTGCGCACGTGTCGCGCCGGCTTTCGCCATGGCTCACCATTAAACGTTAGGCTAGGATGCACGTAGTACTTGTTCACGGATTCTTGAATCGAGGGTGGATCATGCGTCGTTTGGCCGCGCGGCTTGAAGCGGAAGGTTATGTCTGTCATTCGCCAT
>Ga0207702_10002733_pt1 | contig 16530 bp, 17 predicted proteins | sample KBSCornC62_FD_184302 | JGI IMG/M metagenome (GOLD analysis project Ga0207702, IMG submission 184302) | Corn rhizosphere microbial communities from Kellogg Biological Station, Michigan, USA - KBS Corn C6-2 (SPAdes) (version 2) | ecosystem: Host-associated > Plants > Roots > Rhizosphere > Soil ...
GCGATCGAGCGCATGCCTTGGTTATCCTCAAGAATCCAGCCGATCTCGCCGCGCGTCGAGCCGTAATTCTCAACCGAGGCGCGGCGGATATATTCGATCATCATGAAAGCGAGCTGGCTCGCAAGCCGCGTCCCCTGGAGCTTCTTGACCACGCCCATGAGCGGCACCCGCATGGTGCGAACTTTCGGATGCCGCAGCCGCCACAGCAGCTTTGCAAAACCGAACGGAAAGAGCGAGCCATTGAGATCGCGTGTCAGCTCGTTGAGATCAGGCAGCGTCATCATGAAGGCGACGGGCTCGCCTTCGACCTCCGCCACGCGGATCAGATCCTCGAACACGATCGGCTTCAGCTTCTTGCCGGTGTAGGCGATCTCGCTGGCGGTGATCGGCACGAATCCCCAATTGTCTGACCAGGCATCGTTGAGGATCGAAAGGATGAGCGCGGCTTCCTCGTCAAACCGGCTCTTGTCGACCTGGCGCACGCGGATTCGCGGGTTGCGCTCGCCCGAAGCAACGATGCGCTGCACCAGCGGCGGAAATTCCTGGGTGATATCGAGATCATAGGTCAGGAGATCCTTGATCCCGCGATATCCCAGCGCCTCGATCCAGCCTTGATAGGCAGGGTTCGCATGCCCCATCATAACCGTCGGCGGATGATCATGCCCCTGAACGAGCAGGCCTGGCTCTTCCCAGATCGAGCAACTGATCGGCGCCATCGCGCTCGTCATGCCCTTGCTGCGAAGCCAATCCTCCGCGGTTTGAATTAACGAAGTCGCGGCTTCGGCATCGGCAGCTTCCAGCAAACCCCAATTGCCGATTCCTTTGCCGCCGCCCTGTTCGGGAGGCATGCCCAGAAGCAGATGATCGATATGCGCGGAAATCCGCCCGACAATCTTGCCCCCGCGTTCCGCCAGATAGAGCTGCTGTTCGGCATGCTCGTAAAAGGGGTTCTTGCCGGGCATGATCAGCTCCAGCGCCTCCATCCGCAGGGGCCGCACCCAATTGGGGTCGTTCGCATTCAACCGATAGGCGACATCGACGAACGTTTTGCGGTCATGCTTGTCGCCGACGGGGCGGACGCTCAGTGGCGCTGCCACGAATTAGTCGCGCTGACGCTGACGCGGGTGGCCGGTCGCAACGCCGCCTGACAGCTTGGCCACCCGTGGATAAAGCTTCGCGACTTCCGGCGTGTAGCCGAGGTTGAACACCGTCGGACTTTTCTCCGGCCGATCCGGCCGCTCGTAGAAGGTCCCGAACAACCGATCCCACAAGAAATTGGTGATGCCGAAATTTCCCGTCTCGTCATGGAAGTGATGCGCCATGTGGCGCGCCTTCATCACGATCAGAAATTTGCTGCGGGGCTTGTAGGCCAGGTGCTGGATGCAGTGGCAGAATTCGTAAAAGGCGGTGGTGAGCAATCCCGCCGAAACCGCAGCCAAGGCTCCGCCCGTGCCCCCGATCAGCCAGCCAACCGGCGCTGTCGCCAGTACGATCGTTGGCAATGTGGTATGGAGCGCACCGAACAACACTTCGAGGTGGTTGGGATCCTGATGATGATCATAATGGATCCGCTTCCAGGTCGCTGCCAGCATGGGTACCTTGAACATCCAGCGGCTATGGAGGATCCAGCGGTGAATCACGTACCAGGCGAGCGGATAGACCAGTATCGCCGTGGCAATTGCTGCAGCGGTTTGCAGCGCCGGCGCCGGGTAGCGGGACGATAGCGCCGCGCAAACCACGGCCAGCAGCAGATAGGCGATGATCGCCGGATATTGAAAATAGGCCACGACGAGCTCGCGGAACGTCATCTTGTCCAGATGATGCGAGCGCTTCCAGAAGCTGCCGCGGAGGGAATGGCTGGTCGTCACGAAACTATCCTCAGATCCATGAAGCAGGCTATGTAGGGTCAATGCGGCGCTTTTGCGACGAAATCTTGGACGCTCATTCTTCCGTCCGGATCAGCACCATCTCGCCAATCAGCAGAAACAGAGCGAAGGGTGCCCAGGCTGCCAATAACGGCGGATAGGCGCCCAGGTTGCCCATCGCGAGGGCGAAGTTGTCCGCGACAAAATAGAGAAATCCCAGCGCCATGCCGATCACGGCGCGAATGAACAGGCGCCCCGAGCGCGCGGTTCCGAACGCGGCGACACCGGCAAGCAACGGCATCAGGATGGCAGACATCGGCCCTGAAATCTTGTGCCACAATCCCGACTCCAAGGTTTCCGTCGGGCGGCCTGCCGCAGCCAGAGCGTGAATGGCTGCGCGCAACGCTCCGAAAGAAAGTTCGTCTGCATTCACCGTCGAGAGGGTAAATCTGTCAGAGGCCACGCCGCCGCCAAAAGCCATGCGGGGCAATGTCATAACACGCCCCGACCGCACGTCGAATAACGAGACGTTGTGCATCAGCCATCCGCCGGATGCGGCGACGGCGGTCGCTCCTTTGAAAATACGCTGCAGTTCGCCGCCATTGCGGTCGTAAATCGTCACGCCATGAAGCTCGGTGGCGGTGTTTCGGCCGGTGACAAGATCGGCATGGATGAGATCGTCGCCATGACGGACCCACACGTCGCGCTTAGTGCCTGAGCGGTTCGGTACCGGCCCATAATCGGCGGCCTGCCAGGCGTTGAGCGTCATTGTCGCTCGCGAGACGACCCGATCATTGAACCAGAAGGAAAGGGCGGCAATGCCGATACTGGCAAGCACCAGCGGAGCCAGGATCTGGTGCGCGGAAACCCCCGCTGCCTTCATCGCGATCACTTCGCTGTTCTGGTTGAGCGTCGCCAGCGTGATCAATGTGGCAAGCAGGGCGGAAAAAGGAAGGAAGCGGGCCACGATTTGTGGGGCGCGCAGCAACAAATAATGCCAGATCTGCGGCTCGCCATTGCCGGGATAAGCAAGAATGCTCCCGGATTCTCCCAGCAGATCGAGCGCCAGCAACACGATCACCAGCGATGTGAGCACTGCCACGAAGCGGATCACGAACATGCGCGCCATGTAAAAAGTGATGGTGCGCGATGCGAAAAATTCGACGTTCATGCCGCCGCAGCTCCATCCCTTTTCTTGGCGAACGGCAAGTGCCGCCGGATCCATCCGCCGAGCTGAGCCGCCCCTCGCTCGAGCGCTCCGATCGGCTGCCCGCCCGGGACGTGCGCGAGCGTCCGGTACATCCACCACACCAGGGCACCGAACAGCAGCAGCGGCGTCCACAACGCAATGATCGGGTCGATCTTGCCAAGCGCGGCAATGCTGGTCGCATATTCGTTGATCTTGTGCTGCGTCACCAGCATCACGATCGACAGGAAAACGCCGAGCCCCGAGGAGGACCGCTTGGGCGGGACGGCTAAGGCCAAGCCGAGCAGGGGCAGCAGGAACATCGTCGCCACCTCAACCAGCCTGAAGTGGAATTCCGCGCGAGATTCGTCTCGCACCTTCGGCGCGGTGTTGCTTCGGTGCGCCACGATGGCGAGCTCGGGCATGGTGAGCTCAAGATCCTTGCTGCCGCGCTCCCTGAAGGCACCGGTTTTAGGAAGGTCGATGGGCAGATCATGCCCCACGAAGCGCAGCACCCGCGGCGTCTTGAACTGCGGGGCATTATGCACGAGCACGCCGTTGGCGAGCCGCAATATGATCGTGTCAGGATCGTCCGTCGCCATGAAGGCGCCATGGTCGGCGGTGACGGCCAGGCTCTTGCCGTCCTTGGATTCCGCCATGATGAAGAGGCCCGTAAGATCGCGCCCGCTGTTCCGGCTTTGCTCGACCCGGAGCGTCATCCTTTTCCCAAGCTTGGTGAACTCGCCCACCTTGATCGAGGCGCCGAGCGCCCCCGACCGCAGCTCAAACCTCAGGCCTTCGTAGAAATAACGGGTGTAGGGCTGAAGGAAGCCGACGATGCCGAGGTTCAGGACGGCAAGGCCGATCGCGTAATAATAAGGTACGCGGAGCAGCCGGCCATAACCAAGGCCGACCGCGCGCATGACATCGAGCTCGGACGAGAGCGCCAGCTTGCGGAAGGCGAGCAAAATCCCCAGCGTCAACCCGATCGGAATGCCCAGCGACATATATTCCGGGATCATGTTGGCGAGCATCCGCCAGACGACGCTGACCGGCCCGCCTTCGGACGCGACGAAATCGAACAGCCGGAGCATCTTGTCGAGCAGCAGCAGCATTGCCGCGACCACCAGCGTGGCGGTCAGGGGAACCGCGATGAGGCGCGCGATGTAGCGGTCGACCTGGGTCGAATTTCCCAACTGTGGACGCCTCATGACCATGTTTTAGCCGCAAACTAATCCGATCTAAGCAACACAGGAGGGTTTATCGCCCGGTTCTGCGTCTGCGGCGGGCTATAGCTTCCAGGAGTCGGCAGGTCATGTTCAAACTGATGGGAACAGCGATGATCGCAGCGACCGTGTTGGGCGGTTCGCTGTCCGTTGCCCGTGCAGAGGCGATGAACGCTGCCGCGCCCGTCTGCGAATCAGGAAATTCTCCCGCTATTCTCCTGCATGTTGCGGGCATCAGCTCGGCAAGCGGTACGATCCGCGTGCAAGCCTATGGCGGGGACCCTGCGCATTATTTCGACAAGGGCTCTTACCTGGAGCGGATCGATCTGCCGGCAAGCAAGGCCGGCGACGTGTGCGTGCCGCTGCCGAAGCCCGGCTTGTACGCGATCTCGGTACGGCATGACGTCAACGGCAACGGCAAGAGCGATATGCGCGACGGTGGCGGCATGTCAGGCAACCCGAGCATGTCGTTGTGGGACCTGATCGTGAAGCGCAAGCCGGATCCAAGCACCGTGCAGGTCAAGGTCGGCAATAGCGTTACGCCGGTCCGGGTCGTGATGAATTATGTGCAGGGCGGCGCGTTCAAGCCGCTTGCCGCTGCAAGGCCTTAGTCGATGGCCCGGGTCGCGCTGCTCTCCAATCCGAAATCGACCGGCAATCGTTCGCTGCTGCCACGGATTCGGAGTTTCTGCGCCGCCCATAAGGACATCTTCCATTATGAGGTGGAGCATGTCGATCAGATCGGCGAAGCGCTGCGGACGATCGCACAGGTCGAGCCGAAGGTACTTGTCATCAACGGCGGTGACGGCACCGTGCAGGCCGCGCTGACCGAGCTCTATCATGGCGACCATTTCGGCGAACATGTGCCGCCGGTGGCCGTGTTGCCGAACGGCAAGACCAATCTGATCGCGCTCGATCTCGGGGCGGTCGGCGATCCGCTGGAAGCGCTTGATCGCGTCCTGGAGCTCGCCCGTCACGATCTGTCGGACCATCTCGTCGCGCGCGAGCTGATCGCGCTTTCAGACGGCAGCGCCAACGCCAGGCCGGTGCTCGGAATGTTCCTTGGCGGCGCGGGGCTTGCCGATTCGATCCTGTTTTGCCGCAACAAAATCTATCCGCTGGGCCTTCCCAACGGTTTCAGCCATGTCCTGACGGCGCTCGCCGTATTCGCCTCGCTGATTTTCGGCGCGCGCGCGAATTTCCTTCCGCCGAGGCCCAACCCGGTGAGGGTCTCGCTGCGCCGCCAGGGGCAGTTCCAGGGGCAATTCGCCCTGCTGATCGTCACGACTCTGCACAAGCTGCTGTTGGGGGTGGGCACCAATGCCGCCGGACCCTCCAAGGGTTGCCTGAAACTGATGATGGTGGATCAGAGCCCATCCGCGCTGCTCCGTGCGATCATCGGCGGCATTTTCGGACGCGTCGGGCCGCGTACGCGTGGCATCCATTTGGAGCGGGGGGACGAGATCCGCATCGAAAGCGACCGCTCAAGCGTCATCCTCGATGGCGAACTTTTCGAAGCGACCAAGGGCCGGCCGATCGTCCTGAAGCCGACTGCGCCGGTGCCCTTCCTCAAGCTGGCAGCGTGACGCCCAGGCTCAGCTGTTGAGCGACCGGGTGGATATGGCGGACGGGAAGCAGCAACTCATCGACCTCGTCGCGAACGAGCTTGATCAGCCCGTTGACCCCCGCGTTGCCGATGTCGCCGCATATATAGCCGGCCAGCATGGATCGGCGCGCGCCGTGCTTTTTTACGGCTCTTGCCTCCGCCAATCGCAGCTCGATGGGCTGATGCTGGATTTCTACCTGATCGTTGACGATTACCGGACCGCCTATTCCAAAGCTTGGCTCGCTTATGCCAACCGCCTTCTTCCCCCCAACGTGTTTCCTGTCGAAACCAAGGGCATCGCCGCCAAATATGCCGTGCTCAGCCAGGCTGATTTCGCGCGGCTGGCCTCCGCCAATACCCGCAACGTTTCGGTATGGGCACGCTTTGCCCAGCCGAGCCGCCTCGCATGGGTGCGAGATGAGGCCAGCCGACTGGAAACCATAAAGGCCGTAGCATACGCGGCACCCGCATTGCTCTCCGCAGCACGGCCAATGCTCCCGCAGGACATACAGCCACTCGATCTTTGGCGCGGTGCGTTCGCGTTGACCTATTCCGCCGAACTGCGCGCCGAACGAACCCAGCGTGGGCAATCGGTGGTCGATGCCGAGCCCGCGCGCTATCTCGCGTTCACCCAACCCGCTCTCTCCGTGGCGGCGATCGATCTTGCTGCGCCTGTGACAGGCGATCAGCGAAGGACCGCGCGTTCTGCCTGGCGTCGCCGCCGCATCGAAGGCAAGATGCTCACAGTGCTGCGCCTGGCCAAGGCGAGCCTGACCTTTGCGGACGGCATCGATTATCTGGCGTGGAAGATCAATCGGCATGCGGGCACGCAGATCGCGATCCGCAACTGGCAGCGCCGCTGGCCGATTATGGGCGCGCTTATTTTGTTACCGCATTTATTGAAACGAGGCGCGGTCCGCTGACGCGGCGCCGCATGGCGGCCACGATCGCATCGCTCAGCGCGTTGATCGTGAATGGCTTGCGGAGGAGCTCATGATCCGAGAAGCCCTCGCTTTCGCCCGCCTCGCCCGCATAACCTGTCACGAACAGCACGGCGATGGCAGGAAAGCGACGGAGCACCTGCCGAACCAGTTCGGGGCCATTCATCCCCGGCATGACCACGTCGCTGATCAGGAGTTCGAACCTGTCGTCATCATTCAAATGCGCGAGCGCTTCTTCGCTCGAGCCGAAGGCGAGCGGCCGGTGCCCTAGCTCATTGAGCGCCGCGACTGTGGATGAGCGGACGCGCGGATCGTCTTCGACAAGCAAGATCGAGAGCGAACGATGCTGCGCCTCGGCATCGTCCGCCACCACGGCCAAATTCGCCGGACCTTTCACGCCGGCATGGTGGCGCGCGATATAGAGCGAAACAGTCGTGCCCTCGCCAAGCCGCGATTTGATCGCGACTTCGCCGCCCGATTGACGCGCGAACCCGAACACCTGGCTCAGGCCGAGGCCGGTGCCGCGGCCAACCGGCTTCGTCGTGAAGAATGGCTCGAACGCGCGCTCTTGGGTGCCTGCGTCCATGCCATGACCTGAATCGATGACAGAGATCCGGACATATTCGCCAGCGCGCAACGTGCCGATCTCGCCGTCGCCAAGAACCATCTGTGCCGCCTCGATGGTTAGCGTGCCTTCGCCGTCCATCGCATCGCGCGCATTCACCGCCAGATTGATGATCGCACTTTCAAGCTGGTGTGTGTCCACCTTCACCAGCCATTCGCCATCCAGCCCCCTGGTGTGGACCTTTACGCGTTCGCCGAGGGTGCGGTCCAACAGGTCGGACATGCCGGCGATAAGATCGCCGGGGCGCAGGGAAGTTGCCGCCAAGGGCTCCTGCCGCGCGAATGCGAGCAGACGCTGGGTAAGATGCGCTGCGCGGTTGGCTCCTTCCATCGCATTATCGATATGGCGGGCCGCCTCGTCGGGAGATTTCCCGATGCGCCGCTTGGCAAGATCCAGCGCACCGACGACCACGGCCAGCATGTTGTTGAAATCATGTGCGATGCCGCCGGTGAGCTGGCCAACGGCCTCGAGCTTCTGGATCTGGCGGAGCTGAGCTTCGGCAGCGGCGCGCGTCGCGGCCTCCTCGCGCAGCTTTTCATTGACCGCGGAAAGTTCCCGCGTTCGTTCCTGGACGGCGGCTTCGAGATGATCTGCCCGATTGGTTTCGCTATCGGCCCTTCTGCGCGCGACCAGACGCTGCTGGAACGCATCCAACACCAGCCAGCCGAGCAACAATGCGCTCACGCCGATCAGCACGCCCATGCCGGATAAAAGCTTGGAGAACCAATCCGCCCAGTTCGCCTGCCTTTCGGCCCTGTAGGATCGGCTGTCGAGGATATTGCCTTCGTTCTCCTCAAGCTGATCGAGGATCTTGGCGATCTTGTCGAGCGCCTCGCTCTTGCCGGCCTTATCGAACAAGGAGATGGCAGCCCATCCCTGACGATAAAAAGCTCTCGTCGCGGCGGCAGCCATTTCGCTGCCGCGTCGCTCATACGCCTGTTGAAGTTCCCGGACGAGCGCAGCCTGCGGCGGATTGTCCGCCGTCAACTCGGTCAGCCGCTGGATCTGCCGTCCGGCCTGTTTCCAATCATCATAATAAAGTGTTCCGGTCTCGGCCTTGCCATTGATGACGTAACGACCGAGCGCCGCCTCAGAACGGGAAATCGACGAATCCAGACCGCGAACGACCAGAAGAACGTCGTAGCTATGCTGCTCGCGCTCCTGCGCTGCTTCGCGTTCGGAATTGCTGCGCGCAACAAGCAGGACGAGCGCAAAGAGCACCACACCAGCGATTAGCCCAATCGCCCCCGCGAGCCCCCTGCGCCATGAAACCGCGGCCCTCCCCGCGTCCATGGGTTCGATGCCGTAGTCCGCCATCCATGCCCGTTTACTTCAGACAAGTTTAAAAAGAAAGAACAGCGTGCGGACGTCGCGACGCATGCCGATTAAACCCGTCGCAACTTCGAATTGCTCTTGCTGGCACGCGCTGAAAACTTCGGCTTGCTGCCCAATTCGGCAGAATTACGCCTCCAGCTCGACATCCCAATAGAGCCAGTCGCGCCAGCTATCGTGAAGATAGTTGGGCGGAAAGCGGCGACCATGGTCCTGAAGCTGCCAGCTCGTGGGGCGCGTCGGCTTCAATGCCAACGTCATGCTCGCCTGCCGCGGCGTTCGACCGCCTTTCCTGAGGTTGCATGGCGCGCAGGCTGCGACGACATTGTCCCATGTCGTCCGCCCGCCTTGTGCCCGGGGTATGACGTGATCGAAGGTGAGCTCCCTGGTATCGCCGCAATATTGGCAGGAGAAGCAGTCACGCAGGAACAGGTTGAACCTCGTGAAGGCGGGATATTGAGACGGCCGGACATATTGCTTGAGTGCGATGACCGAAGGCAGCCGCATCGTGACGTTCGGGCTGTGGATTTCCCGCTCATAATGCTCGACGATGGCGACGCGATCGAGGAACACGGCCTTGATCGCCGTCTGCCACGGCCAAAGACTGAGCGGATAGTAGCTGAGCGGCGTATAATCGGCGTTCAACACCAATGCCGGGCAACTTTCGGGATGTCGGATCAGATCGGGATGATACATAACAGAAAGCGGACCCTTTGCTGCCGAAGCGCTCGCAGGCCGCCATCATCCCGTCGCACTCGGGGCGTGAAGCCGACCGGCTCCCGTCTCCGTTGCCGACGCTCCTTCACCGAGTTGCGTGACGCCATCATGACAGCACGGCGTGCGACTCGCCGTCAAGAGCCCGTTTCATGATATCCACAGTCACGCGTTTTGCACCCAGTCCGACTGGGAGGCTCCATATCGGGCATGCCTATTCGGCCATGCTGGCGCATGACTTCGCGCGCGACCGCGGCGGCCAATTCCTGTTACGGATCGAGGATATAGACTTCGGGCGCTGCCGGGACGAGTTCGTCGAGGGCATCCGCGAAGACCTCGCTTGGCTGGGGCTTCATTGGGATGGGGAGGTTGTCCGGCAATCACAGCGGCTGGAGCTTTACAAAGCAGCGCTCGAGCGATTGCGCAACATGGGCCTGCTCTACCCCTGCTTCTGCACGCGCAGGGACATCGCCGCCAGCGCTTCGGCCCCGCACGGCCCGGAAGGGCTCCTCTATCCCGGTACCTGTCGCGCAATCGATCCGGCCGTGGGTGAGCAACGCCGCCTGGCCGAACCTCACTGCTGGCGCATCGACATGCACGCCGCGGTAGAACGAACCGGGCAGCTTTTCTGGCACGACAGCCGGACCGGAGCCATCACCGCTGACCTGCGCAGCCATGGCGACGTGGTGCTCGCACGCAAGGATGCGCCGGTCGCCTATCATCTGGCGGTCACGATCGACGATGCGGCTCAAGGGATTACAAATGTCGTGCGGGGCGAGGATCTGTTTAACGCGACCCATGTTCACCGCCTGCTACAGGCGCTGCTGAACCTGCCGACACCCTGCTATCACCATCATGACCTACTTCGGGATGACGAAGGCCGGAGACTCGCTAAGCGGGCGGGCGCACCGACGCTCGCCTCGCTGCGATTTGAGGGCGCCGATCCCGAAAAATTGCTAGCCATGCTGCGTGACGCCAAGACGGCGGTTGGCATGAGCACGCGCTGAGCCTACATCGAGGCCATGCACACCATCCTTGTTATCCTGCTGATCCTGGCGATGATCGCAACGGTGGTCGCGCTCGTGCGGGGCATCGTACAATTTCTCAGGACTAACAACGAGGATCTCGCGGGCGGTGGGCCCAATCTTTCCGGGGAACGGCAGAACCGGATGATGCGGGCGCGCATCCTCTTCCAGGCCGTCGCGATCATCATCGTGATCCTTCTCCTGCTCCTTGGCGGCTCGCGGAGCTAAGCGCTGGTCAAGCTCAACAAAATATACACTCGGACTGGAGACAGCGGCGAGACTGGTTTGGTCGATGGATCGCGCGTGCTCAAGTCAGCGGCGCGAATGGAGGCGATCGGATCGGTGGACGAAGCCAATTCGGCGATCGGCTTGGCGTTGGCGCATCTCACCGACGCCCGCGCTAGCGCCATGCTTGGCCGCATCCAGAACGAGTTGTTCGATCTTGGCGCCGACATCGCGACACCCGGCGAGAATTTCACGCCTTCGGAGATGAGCCTGCGCGTGGAGGCCAGCCAGGTCGAGCGCCTCGAAAGCGAAATTGACGTCATGAACGCTGAACTTGCGCCATTGACGAGCTTCATCCTGCCCGGTGGGGATGCCGGCACCGCCGCGCTCCATCTTGCGCGCGCGATTGTCCGGCGTGCCGAACGCAGCCTGGTGAAAGCCGCCGAAGAGGAACCCTTCCATCCGCTCGCGCTTGTCTATCTGAATCGTCTCTCGGACCATCTTTTCGTGCTGTGCCGCCGGCTCAACGCACACGGATCTGGCGACATATTGTGGAAGCCGGGGGCAACGCGGGCGGGCTGATCGCGCCGCATGTTTCCAGTAGTGCAACAAAAATGCCCCATTGGCGGTTTTAGGCTTTCACGGGGAGGAACGATGCCCACTGCCACCTTGCCGCTCGCAGCCGCCTCGGGAAATTCGCTCGCCGATCATTATCAGTACGTTCGTTCGCTCAGCGAAGCGATCACATCGCCCCTGTCCGATGCCGACGCGACGGTCCAATCAATGGACGATGCTTCTCCGGCCAAATGGCATTTGGCCCATACCACCTGGTTTTTCGAAACCTTCGTGCTGCGCAATCATGTGCCGCGCTACCGGCCCTTCGACGCGCGGTTCGCCTATCTCTTCAACAGCTATTATGAGGCTGAGGGCGAACGGCACGCGCGCCCCAAGCGCGGAATGCTTTCGCGTCCCTCGCTCGATCAGGTGCGCGCGTGGCGGCGCAAGGTCGACGATGAACTGATCGCTGCCTTGCCCTCCCTGGATTGCGAAGCCTTGGCGCTCGTCGAGCTCGGCCTGGCCCATGAGCAACAGCATCAGGAATTGATGCTGACCGATATGCTCAATCTCTTTGCCGAAAACCCGCTGATGCCCGCCATCTGGGAACCGGGCGATGCCTCGCCCGATGCGACGCCGCCCGCGATCCAATGGATCGAAGGCAGGCATGGCATTGTTGAGATTGGCCATGATCCGGCAGATGGCTTCGCGTTCGATTGCGAGGGGCCGCGCCATCCCGTGCTTCTCCACCGGCATGCGATTGCAAGCCGGCCGATCACCAACGGCGAATGGCTCGCCTTCATGGCCGACGGCAGCTACCAGCGCCCCGAGCTCTGGCTGTCAGACGGCTGGGCCTGGGTGAAATCGCAGCACGTCGAAGCGCCTCTTTACTGGCAGCAGAAAGACCAGGCTTGGTATGTTTTCGGTCTCTCAGGATTGAGAGCCGTGAATTTGGCCGCGCCGGTAACCCATATCAGCCATTATGAAGCAGATGCCTATGCGCGATGGGCCGGTGCGCGCTTACCAACCGAGGCCGAATGGGAGACGGCGGCTCAAACCCTCGACGCCAACTCGGGCAACCAGCTCGATCAGGCCGGGCCGGTGTGCCCCAGTGCGGCGATCGGCCATGCGGCTTTGCAGCAAATGTTCGGAGACGTCTGGGAATGGACGGCGAGCGCATATCTGCCCCATCCGGGCTTTCGCCCCGCCGAAGGCGCGGTAGGCGAGTATAATGGCAAGTTCATGTCCGGCCAGCAGGTGCTGAAAGGCGGCAGCTGCGCGACGCCGCGCGGCCATATGCGCGCATCCTATCGCAACTTCTTCTATCCGCATCAGCGCTGGCAATTCACCGGGCTGCGGCTGGCGAAGGATCTCTGACGGTGTTGCTCGAGACCGATCGCCCGCTCACCAGTCCGAGCCGCGCGGATCCCGCATTTCGCGAAGACGTGCTTCGCGGGTTTGGGTCGAACCCCAAGGCCATTCCGGCACGCTGGTTCTATGATGCCGCCGGTTCGGCACTGTTCGAAGACATCACACGATTGCCGGAATATTATCCGACGCGCATCGAAACTGCGCTGCTTCGCAACCACGCGAAAGAGATGGCGGCGCTTGCCGGCTCGGGCAGGGCTGTCGTGGAGTTTGGTTCAGGATCGTCTGCCAAGACGCCGTGGCTGCTCAATGCGGTGGACCCGTCCGCATATATTCCCATCGACATTTCGGGTGATTTTCTAAGATCCTCGGCAGATGCCCTATCGCAGGCATTTCCCGGGCTTCCGGTGATGCCCATCGAAGCCGATTTCATGACCAGGGTCGCGCTGCCGCCGAGCGCTGACGCGCTGCCACGGCTCGGCTTTTTTCCAGGCTCGACGATCGGCAACCTGACCGCCGAACGCGCAGTGGATTTGCTTCGCGACATGCGCACCAGTCTCGGCGTTGGGGCGATGCTGCTGATCGGCATGGACCGGGTAAAGGACCCGTCCATTCTCATTCCGGCTTATGACGACGCGCAGGGGGTGACTGCTCGGTTCAACAAAAACCTTCTGGCCCGGATCAATCGGGAGCTGGAAGGCACCATTCCGATTCAAAATTTCCACCATCGTGCGGTTTGGAACGATCCCGCCTCACGGATCGAAATGCATCTGGAAGCTGTCGATGATTGCGCTTTCACGATCGCAGGGCGCAGCTTTCGACTCGCTGCCGGAGAAACGATCCATACCGAAAACAGCCATAAATATGATCCGCGCGGCGCCCGGCTGCTGCTGCGCGCGGGAGGCTGGACGCCCTTGGCCGAATGGTCGGATCCCGACGACATGTTCCTGATCGTGCTCGCGCAGGCCGAACCGACACCCTCCGCGCCCTGACCTCGAAGTCCTGACAGTTGCTCGCGCCGGCGACCGCTTCTATGGCGGCTCGATTATTTCGGCAGGGGACGATCATGGAAAAGCTTGGCGTTATCGGTGCAGGTCAGATGGGCGCAGGCATCGCGCAGATCGCAGCGCAGGCCGGCTATCAGGTCTATCTCTCCGATCTTTCGGTCGAGCTGGCGGAAAAGGGCAAGGCCGGCATCGCCAAGCAGCTCGCCAAACAGGTGGAGAAGGGCAAGCGCAACCAGAGCGACGCCGACGCGATCGTCGGACGTCTTGTTCCGGTCGGAAGCTATGAGCCGATGGGGGATGCGGGGCTGATCATCGAAGCTGCCACCGAGCGCGAGGACATCAAGCGCAAGATCTTCGCAGAAGTAGGCAAGGTTCTGGGTGCGGACGCGGTGCTCGCTTCCAACACCTCATCGATTTCCATAACCCGGCTAGCCCAGGCTTCGCCCGACGCGGGCCGCTTCATCGGCATGCACTTCTTCAATCCCGTGCCGCTGATGCCATTGCTCGAAATCATTCGGGGCCTCGCCACGAGCGACACAACGGCTGACAAAGCGCGCGCCTTCGGGATCGCTGCCGGCAAAGAGGTCATCTTTGCCAATGATTCGCCGGGTTTCGTCGTCAACCGGATCCTGCTGCCGCTGCTCAACGAAGCCTATTTCGCACTGGGCGAAGGCCTTGCCTCCATCGAGGACATCGACAAGGGCGTGAAACTTGGTCTTGGCCATCCGATGGGACCGCTGACGCTCTCCGATCTGATCGGGCTCGACACGATTCTCGAGATTCTCAAGGTTTTCCAGAATGACACAGGCGATCCGAAATATCGTCCGGCGCCGATCCTGCTCAAATATGTCGAAGCGGGATGGGTCGGGCGAAAGGCCGGTCGTGGCTTCTACGATTATAGCGGCGACACGCCGATCCCGACGCGCTGACGACAGCGAGATGCCCGTCTGGAATCTCGGGCGTCACCTGCTATAGCGCGCGCCATGTCGAACGATCAGGCCTTCGATCCCGCGCTGCTTGCCAAGGCGGAAACGCTCACCGAGGCGCTGCCCTATATGCAGCGCTATGCGGGCGAGACCTTCGTGATCAAATATGGCGGCCACGCCATGGGCAATGCCGAGGCCGCGCATGATTTCGCGGAGGATATCGTCCTTCTGAAGGCGGTCGGCATCAATCCGATCGTGGTGCATGGCGGCGGTCCGCAGATCGGCGCTATGCTGAAGGCATCGGGCATCGAGAGCCGCTTCATCGACGGCCTCCGCGTGACCGACGCCGAAACCGCCAAGATCGCGGAAATGGTCTTGTCCGGCGCGATCAACAAGGAGATCGTCTCCTGGATCGGCAAGGCGGGCGGCCGCGCAGTCGGTATTTCGGGCAAGGATGGCCGCCTCGTGGTGGCCGAGAAGGTCCGGCGCACGCACATCAATCCGGACAGCAATGTCGAGGAAGAGGTCGACCTCGGTTTTGTCGGCGAGCCCGCCGATGTCGATCGGCGGGTAATCGATACCATCTCCAAAGCCGGCATGATCCCGGTGATTGCGCCGATCGGCGTGGGCGAAGACGGCAACACCTATAATATCAACGCCGATACCATGGCGGGCGCGATCGCGATCGCGATGGGTGCGGCACGCTTCTTCCTGCTGACCGACGTGGAAGGCGTGCTCGACAAGAACAAACAGCTGATGACCGACCTCTCCCCGTCACAGATCGACGCATTGCAGGCAGACGGCACGATCAGCGGCGGCATGATTCCGAAGCTCGAAACCTGCGTCGACGCCGTAGAGGGCGGCGTCGAGGCGGCCGTCATCCTCGACGGGCGCGTGCCGCATGCCATGCTGATCGAGATCTTCACCAAGCGCGGTGCGGGAACGCTGATCCGCGCCGAATGACGGGCGGGCATTGTCGCACATGATGCGCTTCGGCTAAGGCGACCCCAAGGAGATATTTGATGATTGCGCTGCTCCAGATCGTCGATCTGCTGCTCTCGGTTTTGATGTGGATCATCATCGTCCAAGCGATCCTGTCCTGGCTAGTCGCGTTCAACGTCATCAACACCTATAATGATTTCGTCCGCCAGCTTTTGTACGCGCTCGATCGGGTCACCGAACCGCTCTACCGGCCGATCCGCAAAATCATGCCGGATTTCGGCGCACTCGATCTTTCTCCGATGGTAGTGCTGTTGGTCATCTACATCCTCCGCAACATCATTTTGCCGAACGTGGCTGGGGCTTATTATTGAGTGGGTGGCGGACTGAAACGGACGGGCTGCTCCTTAATGTCAGGATTACGCCCAACAGCAGCGCCAATACGGTCGGCCCGATGCAGATCCGCAGTGATGGGCGGCAATATCTATCGGTGAGGGTCACGGCGCCTCCATCCGAAGGCGCTGCCAATGATGCCGTGTGCACGCTCATTGCGGCAAAAGCCGGCCTGCGCCGGAAAGAAGTCACGATCGCCGCAGGTGCGCAGGCGCGCGAAAAGAGATTGAAACTCACCGGCGATCCGGTAGCGCTCCGTGCCTGGATCGAGCAGTTGGAGCAGGCCGATGACCGCGGACATCATTGACGGCAAAGCCTTCGCCGCGGGCTTGCGCGCCCGGATCGCAGCCGCCGTACCCGATTTCGTGGCGCGGGCGGGACGCAAGCCGGGGCTAGCGGTGGTGCTGGTCGGCGAAGATCCGGCGAGTCAGGTCTACGTCCGCTCCAAGGGCAAGATGACGGTTGAAGTCGGCATGGCGAGCTTCGAGCATAAGCTCGATGCCAGCGTGCCCGAGGAGCAATTGCTTGCGCTGGTGCGCGAGCTCAACGCCGACCGACAAGTCGACGGCATTCTCGTCCAGCTCCCGCTACCGAAGC